>Ga0214472_10000605_pt1 | contig 43749 bp, 46 predicted proteins | sample RVTome_6_FD_207662 | JGI IMG/M metagenome (GOLD analysis project Ga0214472, IMG submission 207662) | Soil microbial communities from uranium-contaminated site in the Upper Colorado River Basin, Wyoming, United States - RVT140D175 | ecosystem: Environmental > Terrestrial > Soil > Contaminated >...
ATCACGGTGAGACCCCGGACGACCAGGGTGGGAGGCCCGGCCGCCACCTCCGGCTTGGCGGGCTTCAAGAGGACCTGGCGGCCCACCATCATCTCGGCGAGCCGCTCCCTGGTGGCCGCCGCCGCGGGGAGCCGGCCGGTCACCCGCCCGTGGCGCAGCACCGTGATCCGGTCGCTGAGGGCCAGCACCTCGTGCAACTTGTGCGAGATGAAGATGAGCCCCCGCCCGTCGGCCGCCAGCTGGCGCAGGGTGACGAAGAGCTGCTCCACCTCCTGGGGGGTCAGCACCGCGGTCGGCTCGTCGAGGATGAGGAGCCGGGCATCGCGATACAGGGCCTTGATGATCTCGACCCGCTGCCGCTGGCCGACGGCCAGCTGCCACATCACCGCCTCCGGGTCGACGTGGAGGCCGTAGCGCCCGCTGAGATCCAGGATCCGTTCCGAGACCACGTCGAGGTCGGTGAGGGGCCGGCGGCTCGACCGCAAGCCCAGTGCAACGTTCTCGGCCACCGTCAGCGTCTCCACCTGCATGAAGTGCTGATGGATCATCGCGATCCCGTGCTCGATGGCAGCGGTCGGGCTCGAGATCTCGACCGGGTCACCGTCGAGCATGATCTCGCCCTCGTCCGCCTGGTACAGGCCGTAGAGGATCTTCATGAGCGTGGTCTTGCCCGCCCCGTTCTCGCCGAGGAGCGTATGCACCTCCCCCGGCCGCACGTCGAAGTCGACCCGGTCGTTGGCGAGGACTCCGGGAAAGCGCTTCGCGATCTGGCGCATCTGCAGCATGGGGGCGTCGTTCACGGGCAGGTCTCCTGGTGACGGACCCGGGGGGTGGGCGCCCTCCCGGGTCCGAGTGTGGCTGTTACGACCCAGTCGAGATCGAGCCCGACTCGATGCCGGCGATGGCGGCATCGGCCTTGGCCCTCACGTCGGCGGGGAGGGTGAACCCGTCGTTGAACTCGATGACGAGCCCGTCGTTGGCGAGGTTGATCTCGTAGATCTCACCGCCGAGGACCCCGTCCTCGATCTTGGCGATGATGTCTCGCAGCACGACCTCCCAGTGATAGACCTGGGAGGCCACGACGATGTCGGGCGCCAGGCTCGTCTGGTTCGCCTGGGTGCCGAACCACAGCAGGCCGTTCTCGTCGGCCACGCCGACCGCACCGACGACCATCTGGGCGGTCCCGGTCAGGACGTCGGCGCCGGCGGCGAGATGTGACTGCGCCGCCTCGGAGGCGAGGGCCACGTCGCTGAACGATCCCGTGTAGTTGATGTTCACCGTGGCCGCCGAGTCCTCCGCCAGCGCCCCGACGTGGAAGCCGTCGACGTACAGCTTGGCGTCACCGACCTCGATCGGTCCGACGACCCCGATGATGCCGCTCTCGCTGAGCGCGGCGGCCATCACACCCATCACGTAGCCGCCCTCGTCGGACGCCGCTTCGTACGAGAACACGTTCGACAGGCCGAACGTGTCCGCCGCGGTGCCCCAGGCGAACACCGTGTCCGGGAAGTCGGGTGCGATCTCTTCCAGCGAGCCGCCGTACTGGGATCCGTGGGCGATCACCAGGTCGACGCCGTCCTCGGCGTAGCCGCGGATGGCGGCGGCGGCGTCCTCGACCACGAACGTGCCGTCCGTGATCTGTACGTCGACGTTGCCCATCTCATCCGCGATGACGTCCACTGCGTCGACGATCGACTGCGTGAAGGCCAGGTCGTTGGACGCCGACGGCGCCACGATGGCAATCCGGAACGTGTCGTCGCCGCTGGTGGTGTCGTCGCTGCTGGTGTCGTCGCTGCCGGTGTCGTCGCCGTCACCGCACGCGGCGACCACGAGCAGGAGTGCAGCGAACAACGCCATCCATCTGTATCTCGGTCTCTTCATTTCTCTCTCCCTTGTGTCGTTGGCATAGGGTCTCATGTCCCCCTCGAGAAAGGCTTGGTGAGCGCGGCCGGCGGCTGGAAGCGTTGCGCCACCACAACCAGGGCGAGGATCGTCACGACGGCGGGGGCCATGGCTGCGATGTCCGACCAGCTGAGCGGGATGATCCCAAGGGTCTTCAGCTGGAGGACCACGGCGTTGACGAACCCGTACAGCAGCGCCCCGGCCATGACTCCCAGCGGACGCCACGCCCCGAAGTAGACGAGGGCGATGGCGATGAAGCCGGCCGCGTTGGTGAGGTTCTGCTGGAAGATGCCCAGGTCGATGGCGAGCGCCGCCCCAGCGGTCCCGGCGAGCGTCCCTCCTATGATCACTGTGGCGTACCGTACCCGGGTCACGCTGACGCCGAGGCTGTCGGCAGACTCCGGGTTCTGTCCGACCGCCCGGATGTTGAGCCCGAACGTCGTCCGGTTGAGCACGAACATGCTGAGCGGAACGGCGGCGAAGGCCAGGTACACCACCAGGCTGTGCCGGAACAGCATCCCTCCCAGAAGCGGAACGTCCGACAGCAGCGGGATGGCCACCTTGGGGAAGCTGGTGATCGGGACCGGCGTCCCGACCAGCTTCTGGAACAGGAGATCGCTCATGCCGAGCCCGAAGAGGTAGACCCCGATTCCGCTGATGCCCTGCTCCGCCTTGAGCGTGACCGCGATCACGGCCGACGCGATCCCGAGCAGGAGCCCGACGATGGTGCCGACGAACAGCCCGTACCAGACGGTTCCCGACTGGAGGACTGCGTAGTACCCACTGAACGCCCCGAGCAACATGATCCCGTCGACGCCGAGGTTGAGCACACCGCTGCGCTGGCCGTACATCTCGCCGAGCGACGCGATCAACAGGGGGACCGCCAAGCGAACCCCGGAGGCGACCATCGCGATGATCACGGTCCGGGTGAAGATGTCACTCATCGACGGCTCCTGGCGGATGGGGCGGCGATGCCCCCTGCGCCGGCGGATCGCTCGTGGCGGGAAGGGCATCGTCGTCGGTCGAGCCCGACGCCAGCATCCGGCGTCGCAGCCGGTCGCTCGACACGACGAAGACGACGACCAGCCCATTGAGGGCGAGGATCAGCGCCGAGGGAACCTGGACCGCCCGCTGCATGGCGAGGCCACCCACCAGCAGCCCCCCGAACAGGAACGAGGCAGGGATCGTCCACAGCGCGTGAAGCCCCCCGAACAGGGCGGCGACGATCCCGTTGAACCCGGCGCTGCCAGTGAAGCCGACGGTGGAGCCGTCGGTGACCATGCGATGGCTCTCACTGCCGAACACGAGCACCGCACCCGCCAGACCGCAGAGCGCCCCGCTCAACGTCATCGCCAGCACGATCGTTCGCCTCACCCTGATCCCGGCATAACGGGCGCCGTCGCGGCTCAGGCCCACCGCCCGAATCCGGTATCCGATCGGGGTGCGCCACATCAGGAAGTACGCCGCCACCGCCATCAGGACCGCCAACAGCGGCCCGATGTGGAGCCTGCCGAAGACTTGCGGGAGATCCGCCGCATCCATGAGCCGCTCGGTCTGGGGAATCCGTGTCCCCCGCTCGATCTCGGCCGGGTCGATGAGGGGACCCCGCAGCAGGAAGTTCATCAACTGAACCGCGACGACATTGAGCATGATCGTGCTGAGGATCTCGTTGACGCCGTAGTAGGCCTTGAGCGCACCGGGAATCGCTCCCCAGATGGCACCCCCCGCCACCCCGGCGAGCAGGACGATCGGCAGCACGACGAGCGCGGGCCACTGCGGGATCACGAGCGCCGTCGTCGTCCCCAGCAGCGCCCCTGCCACCATCTGTCCCTCGCCCCCGATGTTGATGACGTTGGCCCTGAAGGCGATCGTGATCCCGACGCCCACGAACAGCAGGGGCGTCGCCTTGAGGGCGGTGTTCATGAGAGCGTTGGCGCTCCCGAAGGCTCCGTCGACCATGGCGCCGAAGGCCTCGAAGGGGCTGGCGTCGAGCTGGAGAAGGATGACGGCCCCGATGAGGAGGGCAGCGGCGATCGCGCCGATTGGGACCAGGTACCCCTGTAGGCGGGGCCGGACACGAGCGAACAGCGGCCGCCGGGTCAAGCTCCCGAAGCCCCTCTTCGTGTTCCCACCCGGATGTCTGTCATTGGGTGGCGACAGGCTAGCCGACGGTCCCCGGCGTCCGACCGGTGGTGGGCTCCCTGACCTCCCCGGCGATGGCCGTGGACCGCCCGATCGACGAGCCATCGTTGGCACCACGTCCTCGACGTACAACGTCAGGCAGGCACGACCATCGTCGTCAGCAGCAACGACGAACACGACATCCCAAAACTCCGACCCGACCACCACATTCGACTCGGCACTCTGAACTGATGTGTGCTGGGCTCGTGCGAGCTTCGCTATGGCCGACCCACGGACTTGGCTGATCGGGCCGCCACAACCGGGCCGGTCGGGGAGACCCGATTAGGCTCGCCCCCATGGGCCGGTTGACGATCGCCGACATCGAGCTCCACTACGAGGAGGCGGGCTCAGGGGAGGCGATTGTCTTCTCGCACGGTCTCCTCTTCGACACGCGCATGTTCGAGTCCCAGATCGAGGCACTCCGGGACCGGTACCGCTGCATCGCCTACGACCATCGGGGCCAGGGACGCAGCGCCGTGCCCGACGACCGATCGATCTCGATCGACACCTTGACCGAGGACGCTGCCGCTCTGATCGAGGGCCTCGGGGCGGGACCGTGTCACTTCGTGGGTCTCTCGATGGGCGGCTTCGTCGGGATGCGGCTGGCCGCCCGCCGACCGGACCTCGTCCGGTCGCTGATCCTCCTCAGCACGTCGGCGGACGAGGAGTCGGCCGAGAACCTGCGCGGCTATCGCCTGCTGAACGTCGTCGCTCAGACCCTCGGGCCGGCGGTGGTGGCCCGGAGGGTCATGCCGATCATGTTCGGCCCCGAGTACCTCCAGGATGCAACCCGAGCAGACGACAGACGACGCTGGCGGCGAGTCATCGGGGGCAACCGTCGTTCGATCTCCAAGGCAGTGCGGGGCGTCCTCGAGCGAGAGTCCTGCTCCGCGGAACTGGGACGCATTCAGGCTCCCACCCTGATCGTGGCGGCGGAGAGCGACGCCGCCACCCCACCCGAGAAGTCGGAGCGCATCCATCGGGCCCTCCCCGACTCGCAACTGGTCAGGATTCCGCACTGCGGTCATATGAGCACCGTGGAGCGTCCCGAGGTGGTCAACCAGACCATCGCCCGCTTCCTCGCCTCGCTCTGAGGCCGAGACGTCGCGAGTGAAGACATCTGGCGCCGGGTGGTCGTGGCGGCCGGTTCGGCGAGATCCGGGACGAGGGCGCATCGAACGGCGAATCAGTGCATGGTCCGCGGGCTGATCGAGACACCGAGGAGCGATCCGCCGTGGGCAGGCAAGAGTCAGCCGCCGGCGGCGTCGGGGTCGATCTGGCCTACCGTGGGCAGGTCGGTGGGCATCAGCGGGCGGGGGAGGTGGCGCCGCCAGCGCTCGATGTCGTCACGGTCACACCCCGCACACTTCTCGACCATCAGCGCTCCGGCCAGCATTCGGGACAGGCCGTCTGCCCGTCGCGCTCGGCCCTGACCCGCATGGCCGTCACGCCCCGCATCCGTTGCGGCGTACACGCCGGGCGCTCGGCGTCCGCCTCCGACAAGCGGTGATAGTGGGGTTCTCCCAGGTAGACGAGGACGAGGCGGTCTTCGGACATCATCAGATGATGGCGGTCGCCGGAGGGACAGTCGAACTCAGCTCGGACGCCGGCCCACCAGCAGCGCTTCGCGCAGCTCGGGCGCCAGAGGGTCCATGAGCTCAGGGTCGGGTCCCGCGGCCATGCTTTCTATCACCGTCGCGAAGAAGCAGCGGGCGGCCACGGCCAGCACCACATCGAGGATTTCGCGTTCGGTCAGCCCGACGGTCCGCAAACGGTCGACGTCCCCGGCGTCGACCGAAGTCGCATCGGTCGCCACCTTCACGGCGAAGTCCATGATGGCGACGTCCGTCTCGTCCAGACCGGCCGAATGGTGATCGGACACCAGCATCCGCACGGTGTCGGGGTCGTACCAGCGATCGGCGAGCCGCTTCCCGTGCGCAGTCGTGCAGTAACTCGAACGCAGCGTCCGTGCGGCTGCCAGCGTCGCCAACTCGAAGCGACGGCTGTCCATCGGGCCCTGTACGGCACCGATCAGTTGTCTCCAAGCGGCGAACGCGTCGGGGTGGTGGGAGAAGACCTCGGTGAATTCGGGGAGAAACCCCCATCCTTCCCGATCTCGCCGGTACATGTCGGCGACTGCACCGGTCGCCTCCTCCTCGGACACGGGACGTATGAACACGAGCATCTCCTCGCTGGGACCGTGTGACGATACGCCTGCCGGCGGGCGCTCGCCTGACCCGGGTTTGCGTTCGGCCGCGCTTCGCCGGATCATGGAGGCCCCACTCCGTCCGACCAGGTGCATCGATGAGCGAATGGACTCCGCAGAGCTGGCGCGAGAAGCCGGCGCTGCAGCAACCCGACTGGCCCGATCCCGAAGGTCTGTCGATGACCCTCAAGACGCTGTCGTCCCTACCACCGCTCGTGTTCGCCGGTGAGGCGCGGGATCTGCAGACAGCCCTCGCCGAGGTGGCGGGCGGGAACGCATTTCTGCTCCAGGCCGGTGACTGCGCCGAGTCCTTCGACTCGATGGGTGCCGACGACATCCGGGAGAAGCTGCGCGTGATCCTGCAGATGGCCGTGGTTCTCACGTACGCCGGGGGAGTGCCCACCGTCAAGGTCGGACGGATCGCCGGTCAGTTCGCCAAGCCCCGCTCCTCGGACATCGAAACGCAGGGCGACGTGGCTCTGCCCTCCTTCCGCGGACACATCGTGAACGACATCGGCTTCGACGCCGAATCCCGCCTCGCGCGACATGAACGGCTACTCGACGCGTACAACCGGTCCGCCTCCACCCTCAACCTGCTTCGAGCATTCACCAAGGGCGGGTTTGCCGACCTCAACAGGGTGCACGCCTGGACCCAAGAGTTCGTCGCCGACTCTCCGGCGGGCCGGAAATACGCCGAGCTGGCCGACGGGATCGACGCCGCCCTCAGCTTCATGCGCGCCTGCGGACTCGACACCAAAGACGACGCCCGTCTGCACGAGGTCGACTTCTACACCAGCCACGAGGCGCTGCTGCTCGCCTACGAGGAGGCGTTGACCCGTAAGGACTCCCTCACCGGGGACTGGTACGACTGCTCGGCTCACATGGTGTGGATCGGGGAACGGACCCGCCAGGTCGATGGGGCCCACATCGAGTTCTTCCGAGGCATCAAGAACCCGGTCGGCTGCAAGATCGGCCCGACCGCCACCGGCGAGGACGTGGTCGCCCTGTGCGAGACCCTCAACCCCGAACGGATTCCCGGCCGGCTCACACTCATCACCCGGATGGGTGCCGGACGGGTGTCCGAGGCACTCCCCCCGCTGCTGCAGGCGGTGAGCGAAGCGGGACACCCGGTGGTGTGGGTCTGCGACCCCATGCACGGCAACACCTTCATCTCGAACGGTGGACGCAAGACCCGTCACCTCGAGGACGTCATCACCGAGATTGACGGCTTCTTCAAGGCGCACCGGGCGGCCGGGACCTGGCCGGGCGGCATCCACCTGGAGCTCACCGGCGACGAGGTGACCGAATGCCTCGGTGGCGCCGACGAGGTGGGCGACGGCGACCTCGACTACCGGTACGAGACGATGTGCGACCCCCGCCTGAACGGAAGGCAGTCCCTCGAACTGGCCTTCCGGGTGGCCGAGCTCCTCGCCAAGCGGCGTAACCCACAGCGTCTCTGAACCTCGCTGGAGCGCCCTCCGTCGCCAGAGCATCAACCCGGTGGCTCCCTACATGCCTTCGGGTACCCCTACGATGCTGTGGGTATGGCTGGACGATTCGAACGCACATCACTTACCCCCGGTCTGCCACTCGGGGCACCCACCCCCGGGGCGAGCTTCTCCGATCTTCTCGACACGTTGGGACTCGTTCCCCGGATCGACATGACGGGCGCCACGCCTGGTGCGATCACCGCCCCCGAAGGCACGACGGTTCTGGCGCTGCGCTACGCCGGAGGTGTCGTCATCGCCGGTGATCGGCAGGCCACGGAAGGCCACCTGGTCGCCCATCGCCACATCCAGAAGGTCTTCGAGGCGGACCGATATTCGGCCGTGGCGATTGCCGGCACCGCCGGGCTCGCCATCGAGATGGTCAGGCTATTCCAGACCGAGCTCGAGCATTACGAGAAGATCGAAGGAACGATCCTGTCCCTCGAAGGCAAGGCGACCTTCCTCGCCCGCCTCGTTCGCCAGCAGCTTCCCATGGCATTCCAGGGTCTGGCCGTCGTCCCCATCTTCGCCGGCTACGACCGACTGGTCTCGGACGGTCGACTGTTCACCTACGACGTCGTGGGCGGCCGTTACGAGGAACGTGACTTCGGAACCACCGGGTCGGGCGCCCGGCTGGCCAAGTCGTATCTCCGCACCTCGTACACCGACGAAGTCGCTCGGGACGGCGCCGTCGACCTCGCCGTACGCGCCCTCGTCGCCGCCGCCGACGACGACACCGCCACCGGCGGTCCCGACATCCGCCGCGGGATCCTCCCCACGCTCCTCACCATCGATTCGGGAGGCGGAACCTGGGTGGCCGACCCCGAAGTGAGCGAGCTGGCGGCGGCCGCGTTGGAGGCGAGCCGATGAGCATGCCCTTCTACGTCGCCCCCGAGCAGCTCGTTCGGGACAAGGCGGAGTTTGCCCGCAAAGGGATCGCCCGGGGGCGTTCGATCGTCGCCATCGAATACGACAACGGGATGCTGCTGCTCGCCGAGAACCCGAGTCGAGCACTGCGCAAGGTCAGCGAGGTCTACGACCGCATCGCCTTCGCCGGGGTGGGCAGGTACAACGAGTTCGAAACCCTGCGCAAGGCAGGCATCCGCCAGGCCGACGTGATGGGCTACCTGTACTCGCGCTCGGACGTGACGGCCATGGGGCTCGCCACCGCATTCAGCCAGACGCTCGGCCAGATCTTCAGCCACGAACAGAAGCCGTTCGAAGTGGAGATCCTCATCGTTGAGCTGGGCGCCACGAACGAGCAGAACCGCCTCTTCAAAGTCAGCTACGACGGGACGATGCTGGACTTGCGTGACGTGGCGGCTATCGGCGGCAAGGGCGAAGAGCTGGAGGGAGCCATCCGCCGCGGTTGGCGAGAGGGGATGACGCTCGCGGAGGCTTTCGAGTTGGGTGTCGAGGCTTTCCGGACCACCGAGGACCGAGAATCCGAGGGCTGGGAGATCGCCGTACTCGACCGAACCAACGGGCGGCGGGCCTTCCGTCGGGTAGAACCGGCCGAACTCAGTGCCGACTGACCGATAGGCTGCCGACGTGGATCGGCGGATCTTCGGACTCGAGAACGAATACGGCGTCACCTGCACGCTGCGCGGTCAGCGCCGTCTCAGCCCGGACGAAGTCGCCCGCTACCTTTTCCGGCGGGTCGTCTCGTGGGGGCGCTCGTCCAACGTGTTCCTCGAGAACGGAGCACGGCTCTATCTCGATGTCGGCAGCCATCCCGAATACGCCACACCGGAATGCGACAAGCTCGAGGACGTGGTCGCCCACGACAAGGCCGGAGAGAGGATCCTGGAATCCCTCGTCGAATCCGCCGAGCAGCGGCTCGAGGAGGAAGGGATCCGCGGCCAGATCTACCTCTTCAAGAACAACACGGACTCCGCCGGGAACAGCTACGGCTGTCACGAGAACTACCTCGTCTCGCGGCACAAGGACTTCCATCGGACGGTCGACGTCCTCATCCCGTTCCTCGTCACGCGCCAGATCTTCCTGGGCGCAGGCAAGCTGCTGCAGACTCCGCGTGGCACGACCTACTCCATGTCCCAGCGAGCCGAGCACATCTGGGAGGGTGTGTCGTCGGCGACCACCCGTAGCCGCCCGATCATCAACACGAGAGACGAGCCGCATGCCGACGCCGAGCGGTATCGGAGGCTCCACGTCATCGCCGGGGACTCCAACATGAGCGAATACGCCACCTTCGTGAAGGTGGGGACGGTCGTTGCTCTCCTGCAGATGATCGAAAGAGACGTGGTGTTCCGGGATCTGAGCCTCGAGAACCCGATCCGTGCCATCCGTGAGATCGCCCACGACCTCGACTGCCGGCGCAAGGTCCGTCTCGCCAACGGACGTGAACTGTCGGCGCTCGACATCCAGTGGGAGTACCTGGACCGGGCGATGCGGTTCGCCCGCAGCCCCGGTTTCGCCCCCGAGGTGCAGGGTGCTCTCGACCGGTGGGAGCATCTCCTCACCGGGCTCGAGAAGGATCCGATGAGCCTCGACCGGGAAGTCGACTGGGTCATCAAGTACAAGCTGCTCGAGCAATACCGCAACAAGCGTCAGCTCCCGATGGGCGATGCCAGGCTGTCGATGCTCGACCTCTCCTATCACGACGTGAACCGCGACAGGGGCATCTACTACCTGCTCGCCCAGCGCGACAAGGTCGATCGGATCGTCACCGAGGAGCAGATCGAGCGCGCAGCCATCGAACCACCGCAGACGACCAGGGCGCGTCTGCGCGGCGCCTTCATCAAGGCGGCGAAAGAGAAGCGGCGCGACTTCACCGTCGACTGGGTCCACCTGAAGCTCAACGACCAGGCACAGCGGACCGTCCTGTGCAAGGACCCGTTCAAGGCGTTCGACGAGCGGGTGGACAAACTCATCGAATCGCTTTGACGGTGCTTGTCCCGACCGAGCACATCGGGTACGTCTAGAGCTCACATGAAGAACGTCCTCGAACGGCTCCTCAATCTCCTGGCATTTCTCCTCACCGTGGGACGACCGGTGTCAGCCGAGGAGATTCGCCAGACGGTGGCCGGCTACGACCCGGAAGGCGACGAGGCGTTCCGGCGCATGTTCGAGCGGGACAAGGACTTGCTGCGGCGGATGGGGATCCCCCTCGAGACCGTCCAACCGACCGGCAGCCGAACCGAGGTGTCGTACTCGATCGACCCGAGGAAGTACGGCGTACCCGATCCGGATCTGACCGAGGACGAGCGAGCCGCGCTGTGGTTCGCCTCACAGGTGGTGCGCATCGGCGGGAAGACGTCGGATGCCGGCTCGTTCATGAAGCTGGGCGGCACGATCACCAGCGATGCCCTCGAACCCCTCAGCGCCGACCTCGGGGAGGAGGCGGACGTGCTCGCCGACATGTACGAGGCAGTCTCCGGTAGGCGCCGGCTCCGCCTCCGGTACGGCGATCGCGAGCGGACGATCTCACCGTACGGCCTCGGTCATCGCCGCGGCCACTGGTATCTGGTGGGCGTCGAGAAGGGCGAGACGAAGGTCTTCCGGGTGGATCGGATGAGCAACGTCGCGGTGACGGACGACACCTTCGACCGGGACCTGGCGATCACTGTTGCCGCCGAACTCGAGAGCCACCCGTGGGAGGCAGGTCGAGAACCCTCGGTGACGGCCACGGTGCGGATCGATCCGGATCTCGCCTGGTGGGCCGTGCGGCGCCTCGGCAGGAGCACGCCGACCCTCGACCACGAACCCGACGGCTCTCTTCTCATCACTCTCGACGTCACCAATCCCGATGCCTTCGTGGGCTGGGTGCTCGGGTTCGGCCAGTCCGCCGAAGTGCTCGCGCCTCTGGAGATGCGTGAGCGGATCGTCGCCAGGATCAAGGGAGAGGCATGACGCGCACGGCCAGCCATCTGACGAGGATCCTGGCGCTCATCCCATGGGTCATCGCCCATCCCGGAACGTCGGTCCAGGAGGTGTGCGACCGGTTCGGATACAGGTCGCATCGGGAGCTCATACGCGATCTCGACCTCGTGTTCGTGTGCGGTCTCCCGGGGTACGGGCCGGGTGATCTGATGGTGGCGTACGTCGAGGAGGACGAGGTCGTCGTCGACATGGCGGACTACTTCGCCACCGCCCCCAACCTCACGGCCGCCGAGTCGCTGGCGCTGCTCGCCGCCGGAATGACGGTCCTCGCCTCCGGTCAGGGGAGTGAGGAGCTGGGGTCGGCGGTGGAGAAGCTGGGGCGGGCGTTGCTCCCTGATGCCGACGAGATGCTGGTCGTCGACATGGACGCGGAGCCGGAGTTGGCGACGACGCTTCGGAACGCGGCGAGCGGCGGACAGGTCGTCGAGATCGAATACACGGGACTGGCTCGGGGCGAGCACACGGTTCGCGAAATCGAACCTTGGATCGTGTACGCCTCGATGGGCAACTGGTACGTGTCGGGCCACTGCCGTCGTGCCGGTGGTGAACGTGTTTTCCGGCTCGACCGGATCCGACGGGCATCGCCAACGGACGAGACCTTCGACGTTCCCTCGCCACGTCCGCAACCGCCCGACGGCTACGTGGCGACCGAAGACGACGTCGTGGCCACCATCGAGTTGAAGCGGGGAGCGCTCTGGGTGCTCGAGTACTACCGCCTCGATGTCGTCGAGCGAGACGACGATCGGGCGGTGGTCAGGTTCTCCACGTACGAGCCGCTGGTGGCCGCCCAACTCCTGATGCGGCTCGGCCCGCACGCCACTCTCCTGGAAGGACCCGAGGTCGAGGGCGCGCTCACCTCCCTCCGCACCTCCCTCCTCGCCCGCTACTCCGGTTTTTAGCGGGGCAGCGGTACATCGATGTACCGCGACGCAGAGCGAAACGACTTCAGGCGGCTCGGTGGACCGCCTCGACCACCCGGTCCACGACCACGTCCGGCACCTGGAACAGCTCGTTGTCCCACACCTCGACCACGCGATATCCGAGTGCTTCGAGGCGCCCGCGTCGCAGGCGGTCCGCAGCGGCGTCGGTCAGGGCGACGTGATACCGCTCGGATTGGATCTCAACGACCGTCTTTGAAGGATCGTGAAGGAAGTCGACCCGCGCCGTCCAATCCTGTCCGGCGATGACGACCTGCCGCCGGAAGTCGAGTCCCGTCGAGGTGTGGATGAGGTCCATGAACCTGGACTCGATGTTCGACTGGGGCGGGATCCAGTTCTCGCCGCGGGCGGCGGCCACCTTCCTCAACTTCACGATGCCGTCGCGTCCCTGCTTCGCCAGCCGATCGTCCAGGTCGCGCAGATCGCGCCCGGTCAGCAGGCCGAGGCTCCATGCGTTGTCCACGGCGCGGGACAGTCTCGGCAGGCTCACCATCGACGCCAGATGGAGCATGGTGAGCGCCGGCGACGTGACCGGGATGTCGTCGATCCAGCGCCGATGAGCGGCGACGAGACCCGTGAACTGGTGCACCCTCCACGGAAGGCGATGATGATGTCGACTGATCCGCGTGACCACGACATGGTGAGGTGTCAACCGGAAGCCGCCCAGACCCCAGAGTGCGGCGGCGGTCGTGTGAGATGCGCTGGTGTCGTGACCGGTCTCGAGAGTCGTGGCCAGGACGTCGCGCGCAGGAGTTCGTGGTGAGCCGCCGACGGCGAGCACGTTGAGGTGAACTTCTTCCAGCTGGCCCGACGCGATCCAGCGGGCGACCCGATGGCGCTCGAACCCGAGCGATGCCAGTTGTGCCCGGGTCACGAGGCCATGCTGCCTGCCGGCGAGGGCGAATATGTGGCGGAACATCGGGCCAACCTGCCGGATGCGGATCGAGCCGAACAGGGGTCCGTTCTGCTCTGCGTTGCGGTATGTCCATGTACCGCTGCCCCGCTAAAAACGCGCGTAACAAGTCCTCAGGTTTTTCGGGGGAGGGCCGATGAAAACCTCACAAGCGTCGTAGCGGAGCGACTGACCATGACAACGATCAAGACCACGTGCAACGACTGCGGGGATGTCGAGCTGGCCCCCGACGACCTCGTCCTCGAACTCGATCCCAACGAGTCCGAAGGCAGCTACCGGTTTGCCTGCCCCGAGTGCGGAGACACCCAACGGCGTCCCGCCAACTCCCGGGTCGTGAGCGTGCTGCTCGCCACCGGAGTGGCCTACGAGGTACTGCGCCTCGATCCCATCACCGAGGACGAGATCGACAGCTTCGTCGTCAACCTCAATCAAGAGACCAACCCCTTCCGGCTGCTGGCCAACTGAGCAACCGACCGAACCTTCCTCCGCACGAACCGGCCCTGCCGGGAACCCTGGACCGGGTTCCTGCCGGGGCCGCTTCGCGTCCCGGTCCCGACCCGCAGTCGTAGCCGCCGCGTGCCGTAGACTCGCGTCATGCTCCAGGGTCAGGAGATCTTCGTCATCCTGCTGGTGGCGCTCGTGGTCCTCGGACCCCAGCGTCTGCCGGAGCTCGCCCGGAAGCTGGGCGGGTGGGCGGCCGAGCTCCGCCGGGCGGCGCGCGACCTTCGAGTCGGACTCGAGGCGGAAGTCGGTGACCTGCGCGGCATCCAAGAGGACTTCCGGGCGCCGATGAAGGAAGTCACCCAGGTCATGCGGGACGCAACGAAGGACATGGACGAGGTCACGAAACCCGTGAAGTGGGTCGGGCCGGAGCCGTCCACGGGCCCCACCGCCGCCGACGCCGCCGAGGATCTCGCCGAGATCGAACGGACGGGCGAGGCGATCACCGACGAGCCCGACGACCTCGCCGGATGACGGCGGCGGCCGCAGGAAGGGACCAGCCCCAGCCCATCCTCCAGCATCTCGAGGAACTGCGCTGGCGGATCGTGCGGATCGCCGCCGGGATCCTGGTCGGAGCGATCATCTCCCTCGTGTTCAGCGACTGGATCAAAGAGCTGATCGAGTCCCCGATCCTGGGCGCCTGCGCCGATCAGGGATGTCAGCTCCAGGTGCTCGGAGCGACCGAACAGTTCTCGGTCCTCATGCGGATCGGGTTGTTCGGGGGCGTGATCCTGGGCAGCCCGGTGATTCTCTGGCAGATCTGGGGGTTCATCTCGCCCGCCCTCACCACCCGCGAGCGAACGTGGGCGGTCCCGATCATCGCCGCCTGCGTCGCCCTGTTCGCGCTGGGCGTGGTGTTCGGCTACTGGGCGCTGCCGCGGGGTCTCGAGTTCCTGCTCAACATCTTCCCCGACGTCCGCACCGATCTCCGCATGCTGGAGTACTTCAGCTTCGCCATGCGTTTCATGCTGGCCTTCGGTATCAGCTTCCTCTACCCGGTGTTCCTCTTCGCGGCGGCGGCAGCCGGACTCGTCAATTCGCGACAGCTGGCCAAGGGCCGGCGCTGGGCGGTGTTGATCATCGTGATCGTCGCCGCCGCCATCACCCCGACCGGTGACGCGCTCACGCTGGCGCTCCTCAGCGTTCCCCTCTACATCTTCTACGAAATCACCTACTGGCTCGTCCGGCTGCTGCTGCGCAAGTGACTTCCGAGCTCCTCGACTTCTTCGACGGCCTTCCATTCGCCCCTGATCCGTTCCAGGTCGAAGCCGCCGAGGCGATCGCTCGGGGTGCGAACGTGGTCGTCTCCGCCCCCACCGGCGCGGGCAAGACCCTGGTGGCCGACGCCGCGATCCATCTCTCCAAACAGCGTCGCACCCGGGTCTTCTACACCACGCCCATCAAGGCCTTGTCGAACCAGAAGTTCAACGACCTGGTCGGTAACCACGGGAGCGACAAGGTCGGGCTCCTCACCGGCGACAACGTCATCAACGGCGGCGCCCAGATGGTCGTGATGACCACCGAAGTCCTGCGCAACATGATCTACGCCGATGCATCCGCCGTCGACGGCGTTGGTTTCGTCATCCTCGACGAGGTGCACTACCTCCAGGACCCCTTCCGCGGGGCGGTCTGGGAAGAGGTCATCATCCATGCGCCACCCCATCTGCAGATGGTGTGTCTGAGCGCCACGATCGCAAACACCGAACAGTTCGCCGGTTGGGTGGAGGAGCGAAGAGGGAAGACCGAGCTGATCGTGACCACCGAGCGCCCGGTCCCGCTGGAAAGCATGTACATGCTGGCGGAGCGGGGCGGCGACCAGGACATCCGTCTGCATCCCATGTTCACGGTGCGCGACGGGCGTCGTCGTCCCAACTCGAAGCTCGAACACATCCTCTCGCTGGAGAGGGGACGGCGCCGGCGCTTTCGCACCCCGCGCCGCACCGAGGTCGTGGCCGAGCTGGCGGACCGGGGAATGCTCCCCGCCATCTTCTTCATCTTCTCCCGCGCAGGCTGTGACGCGGCCGCTCTCGCCCTACTCGAGTCCGGTCTCCGGCTGGCAGATCCGGATAGCGTGCCGATCATCCGGGAGGTGGCGGAACGTCGCACAGAGCTCTTGAGCGACCGGGATCTCTCCGCCTTGGAGTACGGACGCTGGCTGGCCCGTCTCGAGATCGGGGTCGCCGCCCACCATGCCGGGATGGTCCCGGCATTCAAGGAGGCCGTCGAAGAGCTCTTCTCGGCCGGCCACCTCAAGGTCGTCTTCGCCACGGAGACCCTGGCACTCGGCATCAACATGCCGGCCCGGACCGTCGTCCTGGATTCGCTCTCCAAGTTCGACGGGGAGGGCCATTCGCTCCTGAAGCCGGGGGACTACACCCAGCTCACCGGCCGGGCGGGTCGGCGCGGGATCGACACCATCGGCCACGGCGTGGTCCTTCACTCGCCATTCGTGCGGCTCGACCAGGTGACCAAGATCGCCGAGCTGGGCGCACACGCGTTGCGCTCCAGCTTCCGACCCACCTACAACATGGCCGCCAATCTGATCGGAAACTACGAACAGGAGAGAGCCGAGCAGCTCCTCACCGCCAGCTTCGCCCAGTACCAGCGGGAAGGCGAGCAGCTGTCGACCCAGCGGCACCTGGCCGAGATGAGCCAGCGGCTGGCCGACGAGAGGCTGCGGGCGGAGTGTGAGCGTGGGTCCGTAGACGAGTACGCCGCCCTCCTCTCCCGCGCCCCGCGCCGGGGGACCTCGATGGGTGAACTGCATCCGGGCGACGTCATCGACATCCGGAGGGGCCATCACGAAGGGCGCTATGTGATCGTCCGTCGTCTGAACCGTGGGAAGAAGGGCATGCGTGCCCTCGTCATGGGGACCTCCGGGCGTATGACCACACTGGGGACGCGGGACCTGGGCCGAGAGGTCGAGAAGGCGGGACGCATCGAGCTGCCGCTCGAGTACCGGGGCGGTGACGACCGCAAGTTCCAGCAGCTCACGCTGCGGAGGCTCCGTGTCATTCCGTCCGCCGAACGCCGGGTCCCCAGCACCGCCGGTGTCGATCACCCGGTGGCGGGCTGCCCAGACGCCTCCTCGCACCTCCAGTGGCTGCGGAGAGCCGAACGAACCAGTCAACGCATCGAGCGGCTACGGACGGAACTGCGGAGCGCCGGTGTCGGACTGGTGGAGGAGTTTCACGCGATCACGGATCTGCTCGGCGAGTTCGACTACGTGGACGGGTGGTCGTTGACACCGCGCGGTACCAGGCTCCGATTCATCTACAACGAGATGGATCTGCTTCTGACCGAGTCGCTCGAACAGGGTGTGTTCTGGTCGCTCACCCCGCCCGAGATGGCTGCGGTGGCGTCTCTGTTCGTCTACGAACCGCGCGGGGACACCGAGGCGACGCCGGTGTGGCCCAATCCGACCGTTTCCGAGCGTTTCGATCGCATCGTGGAGGTGTGGGAGACGCAGACCGAGGCCGAGCGCCGCCATCGGCTCAGTCCCAGTCGCCGACCCGACGGCGGTTTCGCCCGGGCCGCCTTTCGGTGGGCGTCGTTGGTGGAACTGGAGGACCTCGAATACGGGGCGCTGGCGGCAGGGGATTTCGTCCGTGTGAGCCGCCAGTTGGTCGACCTCCTCCAACAGATCCGTGATGCCTTCCCGGAGCTGGCCGGGGACGCCAGGGCGGCTCTCCGGGCCGTCGACAGGGGGGTGGTCGCGGCCCAGGGTGCCGGCTGATGAAGTGGCTCGTGCTCGTGAATCCGAAGGCGGGCCGACGCCCCTCGCAGGTTGTCCGAGTCCGCCGGGTCCTTTCCGAGATCGGAGTGGAGGCGACTGTCGAGCAGGTCGACGGACCCGAAGAGATGCGGAAGATGGCCGTCGCCTCGGCCGTCACCCACGACCTAGTCGTCGTGGGCGGTGACGGAACGGTGTCGCTGGTCGTCGACGCGCTCATGCGGGCTGCCCCCGCCCGCATGCCTGTCATCGGGATCCTCCCCGGTGGCTCGGGATGCGATCTCCTCCGGACGTTCGGCATCCCGGGCGTGCTCGAAGGGGCGGCGCGGCACCTCCTGGGCGATCAGACCTACCGGATCGACGTGGGGCGCCTCGACGGTGCGTGGGGGCGACGCCACTTCGTCAACGTGGCACAGACGGGAGCGGGGGCGGCAGCGGCGGAGACCGCACCGCGTCTCCCCCGCAGCCTCGGCAACGCCCGCTATCCGATCGCGTTCGCGGCGCGTCTGCCGGGCTTCCCCGTCGCCGACGTCGTGGTCGGGGGAGGGAGAGGACACCGTGGGAAGGCGTTGGCGGTGATCATGGCCAACGCCCAGTTCTTCGCCGGTGGCTGGAACGTGGCGCCCAAGGCGATGCTCGTCGACGGCGAGCTCGACGTCCAGATCATCGACGCCCGGAAGCGGCAGGCACCGGCGATCGTGCCGCGAATCGTCAAAGGGACGCACCTGAGCCTGCCCCAGGTGCACCGGATGAGCCTTCCGTCGCTGACCGTTTCCACCTCGGTCCCGTGGCCGGTCGAGGTCGACGGGGACTTCATCGGTATGACCCCTTTCGACGCGAGGGTCATCCCCGGTGCCATCGAACTCAAGATCTAGTGCACCGCCTCGCAAGTCCTGGCGGCGTCTCGCCGGCCGTCGACGCCCCTGGCTGCGTCCTCCTCCTCGCCGAACGACCCGAGTGCGTCTGCGTCGGAGGTCCTTGCCAGATGACGCCGACGCCTCGGCGATCCATCCACCGTCCTTACGAGGCGGAGCACTTGGCGGATTTCGACCGGGACACGAGTGGACGAGCGGCGGGAATGGGCTACTGTCGCCCCGCGTTGAGCACCATCCGTATACGTGCCCGCCCCGCGGATGACACCGCCGAGACATCCTTTCTAGAAGACACAGGACCGACAGCCATGCCCGACGAAGACGATCAGGTCGAAGAGGTCGACGACGCCGAGGTCGAAGAGGTCGACATCGACATCGACGACGCCGACGTCGATCTGGACGAGGACCTGGAGGACATCGACGCGATCGAGGCCGAGGTGTTCGAGGACGACGACGAGGTCGCCGACGACGAGGAAGCCGCCGACGCCGACGGCGACGACGAGGAAGCCGACGAGGCCCTCGACGAGCTGGAGGCCGAGGAGCTCGAACTCCTCGACGAGGAAGCGTCCGAGTCGCTGCTGGTCAACGAAGCCGAAGAACTGAGAGCCATCCGGCGCGAAGAGCTGACCATGAACGTCGAAGCGCAGGCGAAGAGCCAGGACGAGTTCGTCTGCCAGTCGTGCTTCCTCGTGAAACGATCCACCCAGCTCGCCAACCGTCGGAAGATGATCTGTCTCGACTGTGCGTAACGACCTCGTCACGGTCGTCGTCCCCACGTACAACGAACGTCAGAACCTGCCGCACCTGGCAGCCGCCATTCGCCTCCATGGATACCGGTTGCTGATCGTCGACGACGACTCACCGGACGGCACCGGCCCCCTGGCCGACGCCATCGCCGCCCCTGATCCGCTGATGGAGGTGCTCCATCGCAGGCGCAAACAAGGCCTCGGACCTGCGTATGCCGCCGGTTTCGACCGGGTTCTGGCCGGCGATTCCGAAGTCGTCGTCGAGATGGATGCGGACTTCTCACACAATCCCGAGGACCTGCCTCGTCTCGTCGAGGCGGTGGAAGGCGGCGCCGACCTCGCCATCGGCTCGCGATACGTACCCGGCGGCGGGACACCCGACTGGCCGACCCGGCGTCGCTTTCTGTCGAGAGGCGGGAACACCTACGCGCGCCTGATGCTCGGCATCCCCATCCGGGATGCCACGGCGGGTTTCCGGGCATTTCGGGCAGACGCCCTGCGGGCGCTGCCGTATCGCACCGCACAGGCGTCCGGATACGGATTCCAGGTGGAGATGGCCATGCGGGCCCATCAGGCGGGGATGCGAGTCGTCGAGCTCCCGGTGATCTTTCGCGATCGCATGTCCGGAACTTCCAAGATGGACGGGTCGATCGTGCGTGAAGCCATGTGGCTGGTGACACGTTGGGGCGCGGCCCGCCTCCTGCGCATGCCGCGGCGTCCCCGATAGGTCCCGGATGCTCGACGTCGAAGCGCGGCCGGCGACCATCGAAGACCTGGATGTGCTCGAAGTCCTGTATCGAAGACTCGAGAACGAGATGACACCCCTTTCGCACATGTGGCCGCTGGCCGACGGTCTCGGCGAGCCGGTGGCCGACGCTTTCTCCGCTCACATCGACGATCCCGACAGCGTTCTCCTCGTGGGCGAGATAGACGGGGTTCCGGTGGGGTTCATCCAGTCTACGGTCGAGAGGATGCTTCCCCAGGCCGGTGGCCGCTTGATCGGATCGATACGTCTGATCTTCGTCGACAGAGAAGCTCGTGAAGTCGGTGTCGGCGAGGCGATGCTGGCAGCGGTTCTGGCCGATCTGCGGGGGCGGGGCGTGTACACCTTCGACGCCCACGTCCTGCCCGGTCACCGCCTCGTCAAGAACTTCTTCGAGGCCGGCGGATTCAAGGCCCGCTCGATCGTGATGTCCCGCTACGAAGATGTCTGAGCACCCCGTGCCCGGCGTCGGGGTGGCCGTCGTCGACCGTGGCCGCATCATCGTCGTCCGCAAGGCATCCGGTCCCTTCGCCGGAAGGTGGGCGGTCCCCGGAGGTCGCGTCAAATACGGCGAACGGATGGCGGACGCCGCCGTCCGCGAGGTCCGGGAGGAGACGGGGCTCGACGTCAGGCTCGGACCGGTCGTGTGGACGGGTGAGGTCATCGGCGGGGGTGACCCGCCGGCCTTCCACTACACCCTGGTCGACTACGTCGGCTTCCCGGTCGGCGGCGAGCTGCAGGCGGGAGACGATGCCGCCGAGGTGCGCTGGGTGACCGTCGCCGAGGCGCATGCACTCGATCTCATCTGGACGATGCCCGAACTCCTCCACCGTCTCGAACCGTATGTGGGTGCGTGAGCGGTACCGTCAGAGCCCATGTCTGACACGGTCGAACTCCTGAGGGCGCTCATCCGCAATGCCTGTGTGAACGACGGAACACCCGAGAGCGGCCAGGAGATCCGATCGGTGGAGACGCTCCGGGAATTCTTCGGGCGACCCGGGACGGACTACGAGCCGGTGCCCGGCCGCACCTCGACCGTGTACCGCATCCCCGGTTCCGAACCAACCGCCCCGGCACTGACGTTGATGGGCCACCTCGACGTGGTGCCGGTGAGCGAAGCCGGATGGTCCACGGATCCCTTCGCCGCGACCGTCAAGGACGGCTTCGTGTGGGGACGGGGGGCGGTGGACATGTTGAACCTCACCGCGGCGATGGCGTCGGTCTTCAGGCAGTACCTCGACGGCGATCTGGCGCCGTTGCCCGGTGACCTCGTCTTCCTCGCCGTCGCCGACGAGGAGGCGGGCGGCGCCCTCGGTGCCAGACAGCTCGTCGAGCAGCGGTGGGATCTGGTGGCCACCGACTATCTGTTGACCGAGATCGCCTATCCACCTCTGCGGCTCGACGGCGAGCCGGCCTTCCCGATCTCGGTGGGGGAGAAGGGCCCCTTCTGGACGATTCTCCGTTCGCGCGGCCGCCCCGGGCATGGCTCGGTTCCCTACGCCGCCGACAACGCGATGGAGCCGCTGGTGGACGCGATGAGCGCGCTCTTCGCCACTCCGTCACCCGTTTCCATCTCCGACGTGTGGAGGGCGTTCGTCGAGACGGCCGGATTCGAGGAGACACTCGCGGCACGACTCACGGACGCCGATCAGGTCGACGCGGCCATCGACGAGGTGGCGGAGACGTCACCTCGTCTCGCCGCCTACCTCCACGCCTGCACGCACCTGACTGTTTCGCCCAACGTCGTCAGATCGGGTGTGAAGGCGAACGTGATCCCGGACTCGGCAGAGGGCCAGGTCGACTTTCGCGCCCTGCCCGGCCAGGGACGGGACGACATAGACGACCACATCCGCAAGGCCGTGGGTGCGGGGGTCGACCGCCTCGACATCGTGCCGGTGGCCGACTTCGAGGCGAACGCCTCCGCGGTCGGCAGCTCGCTGTGGGACTGCATCGTCGACGCCATCGAGGTCCACACCGGAAGTCGCCGGGTGGTCCCGACGATGATGCCGGCTACCACCGACGCCAGGTTCTTCCGGGCACGGGGGGTCACGGCGTACGGGGTCGGCCTCTTCGACGAAGCGATGTCGTTCCCCGACTTCCTCACGATGTTCCATGGCCACGACGAGCGTGTGTCGCTCGCATCCGTCGAGTCCACCACTTCCCTCATCTCCTCGATCCTGAGTCGCTGGCGCACAGCCTGATGCCGACCCTGATCTGCGACCTCGACGGGGTCGTCTATCTGAGCGAGTCCGAGGTCCCGGGATCGGGGGAGGCGTTGACCCGCCTCGCCGAGGCCGGATGGGAGCTCGTCTTCTGCACGAACAACTCGACCAGGACCGCCGAGGACACAGCAGGCAAGATCCGACGGGTGACCGGGTTCCCGGCGGGAGCGTCCTCGGTCGTCACCTCCGGCCAGGCGGTGGCGACCCTCCTCGAACCGAGCGAAACCGTCTACGTGCTGGGCGGTCCCGGCCTGGCCGAGGCGGTGAGAACGCGAGGATGCGTCATCACGGACGATTGGAGCGCGGCCGAGGCGGTGGTGGTGGGACTGGATCCCGGCCTCACCTACGAGCGGCTGTCATCGGCCGTTCTCGCCATCGGCGGCGGGGCGCGCTTCCTCGCCAGCAACCACGATGCCACCTACCCGACCCCGGACGGGCTCAAGCCGGGCGCCGGGGCGATCGTCGCAGCCGTGGTCCGCGCCACCGGTGTCGAACCGATCGTCGCCGGGAAGCCACACCCCGCCATGCGGAGACTCCTGGCGTCGAAGGCCGCGGGTGAGACCTGGATCGTCGGCGACCGGGACGACACCGACCTGGTGATGGGTCGGAGCGAGGGATGGTTCACGGCCCACGTTGCCACCGGTGTCAGCAAGAACCTCGAGACGCCGGCGACGATATCGGTGCCGGACCTGGCGGCGCTGGCGGATCACCTCCTCCGATAGCGCCGTCCCCTCGCCAAGATCCGACGTCGCATGACCATCGCATACACCGCTCCGACGCCGAAGCCGCCCACATGAGCCTCCCACGCCACCTGCCCGGCGTCCGAGGAGACGGCGAACTGACCGAGGAGCCAGAAACCGAGAAACACCCACGCCGGAACCCGGAACGGGAAGAAGAACAGCGGTGGCACGATCGAAGTGATGCCGACGGTCGGAAAGAGTATGAGATACGCCCCCATCACGCCGGCGATCGCCCCGGAAGCCCCGATGAGAGGCACCGTCGACGTCGGGTTGACGGCTATGAACGCCGCCGTGGCGAGAAGACCCGCAACCAGATAGAAGACGAGGAATCGCAGATGGCCGAGGTGGTCCTCGATGTTGTTGGCGAAGATCCAGAAGATCCACATGTTGCCGAACAGGTGAGCCAGGTTGGCGTGAAGGAAGAGCGATGTCACGAGGCTCAGAGCGATGCTCTTGCCTGGGAATGCCTCAGGCCCGGGAGCCGACTCGCAGGTGCCGGACTCGATCTCGAAGGATGTGAGGGGGTCGCCCGTCACCACCTCGCAGGAGACCGCCGCCCGTTCGTACAGGAAGGCGACGGCTTCATCCTCGCCCAAAGGCTGCTCGGAGAAGAAGGCGTACACTGAGGCGATCACGATCAGCGCGGTCACGATGGCCGACCGGTGGGTGGGGTTGTCGTCTCTGATGGGCAGCAAGGCCAGGTCCTGTCGGCGCAGTCCGCGATAATGCCCGGCATGGATACCACACCTGCGGACACCGATCCGATCGAACACGTGAGGCTGTTGCTCGCAAGAGTGGCCGACATCGACCCATCCGCAGCCGTCGAGCCCCTGGCGGAGATCGCCGAGCTTCTCGAATCCCTGCTCGACGGCGGAGACGAAGTCTGACCCGCCGGCGACTCGACCGCGAGCTCGTCCGCCGCGGCATCGCCCGCAGCAGAGCAGAGGCGACGTCGCTCGTCGAGGCAGGCTCGGTGCGTGTCGGAGGTGTCCCCGTCCCCAAGGTGACCACCCTCGTAGACGCCGCCACTCCTGTCGAGATCATCGGTCCGCCGCCTCGGTTCGTCAGTCGCGGCGGGCTCAAGCTGGAGGCGGCGCTCGATGCTTTCGGCGTCGACCCGGCAGGACTGCGGTGTCTCGACGTGGGCGCGTCCACGGGTGGGTTCACCGACTGCCTGCTCCAGCGTGGCGCGGCCTCGGTGGTGGCGACCGACGTCGGATACGGACAACTCGACGACCGGCTGGCACGACGTCCCGAGATCACGGTGGTCGACCGCACGAACATTCGTCACGCCGACCCGGACGCCTTGGGGGCTCCCTTCCCGCTCGTCGTGGGCGACCTGTCGTTCATATCGCTGTGCACCGTCGCCGATGCTCTCGCGCGGCTGGTCACCGACGACGGTGACATGGTCCTGCTGGTCAAACCTCAGTTCGAGGTCGGCAAAGGGAAGGTGGGGCGAGGCGGCATCGTCCGCGACGCCGACGAGAGAGTGGCCGCCGTCCGAGGCGTGATGGACTGTCTGGCGTCGTCCGGGCTCGGTACGGTTGCCGTCTGTCTGTCGCCCATCACGGGAGCGAAGGGAAACGTGGAGTATTTCGTGCATGTCGAGCCCGGCCCGGCCGTCCACGGGCTGACCATCCCCGCGGAGCCGGCGCGATGAGGGACATCGGACTCGTGATCTCGGGCGACGCCGAAGCCGTCGCCTACGCCGCCGAGTTCGTGGCGGCGGCCGGCGCCGTCGGGATGACGGCCCATCCCATAGCGGACGGGGCACCGGTCGAACTCGTGGTAGCCGTCGGCGGAGATGGAACGGTCCTGCAAGCTGCGCACCTCGCCGTCGGATTGGCGGTGCCGATCGTCGGGATCAACCTGGGGACGATCGGGTTCCTGGCGGAGGCGGAACCGGAGGAGTTGGAGGAGACGGTCGCTGCCCTCGCCAACGATCGGTTCCGCATCGAAGACCGCAACACGATCGAGGTCACGCTGCCGGACGGCACCCGCGGTCTCGGTATCAACGACATCGTGGTGGAGAAGATCAACTCGCAGCGCCTGGTCGTGCTGGACGTCGAAGTCGACGGCGAGCCATTCCTGCGCCACCGGGCCGACGGGTTGGTGGTCGCGACCTCGATGGGCTCCACCGCCTACTCGTTCTCCGCGGGCGGACCACTGATGGACCCGAGGGTCGACGGGATTCTCGTCACACCCGTCGCCCCCCATTCCCTCTTCGATCGGTCACTCGTCATCCCGAGCGATTCGATCATCACCATCCGCGTAGCCGAGGATCGTCCGGTCCGGGTCAGCGCCGACGGACGCGAACTCGGTTCGATCGGAGAGGGCGACACCGCGGTGATCGGACCGGGTCCCACGCCGGCGCGGTTCGTACGCATGCGTCGGGAAGGCTTTCCGGGACGCATCACCCGCAAGTTCAAGCTGGACGACCGATGATCGACGAACTGATCGTGCGCAATCTGGGCGTCATCCGCGAGGCCCGCATGGAATTCGGACCTGGGTTCACGGTGGTGACAGGTGAGACGGGGGCGGGCAAGACGCTGCTGCTCGGGGCGCTGCGGATGCTGCTCGGCGCCGATGCGCGCTCCGACCTCGTCGGGCCCTTCGGCGACGAGGCGACGGTCGAGGGTCGCCTGATGGTCGGCGAGGACGAGGTCGGTGCAGGGCGGCGGTTGCGCAAGGAAGGCAGGAGCCGGGCCTATTTGAATGGTTTGATCGCCTCCACCTCGGCCCTCGACGAGGCCACTGCCGGGTCGGTGGAGATCATCGGACAGCACGACCAGTTGACCGTCACGCGGCCCGGTGAGATCCGCCGGCTCGTCGATCGGAATCTCGACGAGGAAGGCAGGGCCGTGCGGGATTCGTATCGGTCGGCGTGGGAGGAGCACGCCAGGCTCCTGTCCGATCGGAACGCATTGGGCGGTGACCGGACAGCCCTGGAGCGTGAGCGGGTCACCGCCGAACACGACGCCGTGACGATCCGGGACGCCGGTCTGGTCGAAGGCGAGGACACCCGGCTGGATGAGCTCCTCGACAGACTACGCAACGCCGAACAGATCAGGGCGTTGGCCGCCGACACCGCAGACCGCATCGGCCAGGCGCGCGAGGACGTCGGGGCCGCAGTCGGACTGTTGCGGAGGGTTCGGGCCTTGGATGCGACGTCGCAGGAGATCCTGGACGGTGTCGACGGGGTGGAAAGCCAGCTGGGCGAGACGGCCGCGGCTCTCGTCCGCCTGCTGGAGGATCTGGACCTCGAACCCGAGGAGCTGGCGGCGGCCGAGGAGAGGCGGGCGGTCATCGCCGATCTGGGGCGAAGATATGGACCGACGGTCACCGACGTGTTGGCGTTCGGCGAATCCCAGACCGCCCGCGCCGTCGAACTCGCCAACCTGCTGGAACGGGCGGACCTGATCGATCAGGAGCTCGATGCCGCCGCCCGCAGGTTGGCGGACGCCGGTGCCGAGCTGATGGACGCCAGGAGGCGAGCCGGCGAACGTCTCGCCCGGGAGGCTGCCGGTCATCTGCTGGAGCTTGGTTTCACCCGGCCACTCCTCGACATCCGGCTGGAGCATGCCGAGCCGACGTCCACAGGAGCCGATGTTGCGACGGTCGTGTTCGCTTCAGACGACCGGCTCCAGCCCGGCCCGGTGGCCAAGGTCGCCTCCGGAGGCGAGCTGAGCCGTCTCGTCCTCGCCCTACGCCTGGCCGGCGGAGCAGGAGACGCCGGGTCCCTCGTCTTCGACGAGATCGACGCCGGAATCGGGGGCCAGACCGCCATCGCCGTGGGGGCGAAACTGGCGGCGCTCGCCGAGACCCGCCAGGTTCTCTGCGTCACCCATCTCCCCCAGGTGGCAGCACATGCCGACGCGCATTGGGTCGTGGACAGGAATGGGGAGGAGGCCGGCGTCCGGAGAGTCGACGGCGAGGATCGCGTGGAAGAGCTGACCAGGATGTTGGCGGGATTGCCGGAGAGCGAACCCAGTCGGGAGGCCGCCACCGAACTGTTGGTCCGGGCGGGACAGGGTGGGGATACAGTGACCTCATGAGTCTCGTCCTGTCCGACCACGACGGGGTCGTCACCCGGATCACGCTCAACCGCCCGGAGCGCCGCAATGCCCTCAGCCTGGAGATGCTCGAGGCGCTGGACGAAGCGCTGGCGTCGGCTCCGGCCGATTCAAGGGTGATCGTGCTCGGGGCGAACGGCCCCGCCTTTTCCGCCGGGCACGACCTCGGCGAGATGATCGACCGGTCCGTCGACTTCTACAGCCAGTTGTTCGACGCCTGTGTGACCGTGATGGAACGCATCCATCGGGTTCCGCAGCCGGTGATCGCACGGGTCCACGGGATCGCCACCGCTGCCGGCTGCCAGCTCGTGGCTGCGTGCGACCTCGTCGTGGCTTCGGAGGATGCCCGTTTCGCCACGCCCGGCGTCAAGATCGGGCTGTTCTGCTCGACTCCGATGGTGCCCATCTCCCGCTCCATCGGCCGCAAACGAACGATGGAGCTGCTGCTCACCGGTGAGGCGATCGACGCCGGCACGGCGGCCGAGTGGGGACTCGTGAACCGGGTGGTCCCCGCCGATGCACTCGACGCCGAGATCGAAACACTCATCGGCCAGATCGTCCGTTACTCCGGCAGGGTGATCGGCATCGGCAAGGAGGCCTTTCACACGCAGATGGAACTCGACGAGCATCGGGCATATGACCTGACGAAGGCGGTGATGACCGCCAACGCCAGGATGACCGATGCCCAGGAAGGTATGTCCGCGTTTCTCGACAAACGCGATCCCGAGTGGCCCGAATAGGAGCTGACGCCATGCGCGACGAGGTCTCGATCACGGAGCTCACGCCCCTGCTCTTTCTCGAGCGTTCCGCAGATGTGTTCGGAGAGCGGACGGCCATCACCTATCAAGACCGATCGCTGACGTACACCGAGATGCGATCCGAAGTGAACAGGGTGGGGCGGGCACTGCAGGAGTCCGGTGTCCGGCCGGGGGACCGGGTCGCCTACCTGACCCCCAATCTGCCCGAGATGCTGATCGCACACTTCGCGGTTCCGCTCGTCCAAGGCGTGCTGGTGGCCATCAACACCCGGCTGAGCGGTCCGGAGATCGCCTTCATCCTCGACCACAGCGGTGCTTCGATCCTCGTCGTCGACACGGCGCTCCACCCCGCGGTGGCGCCCCACCTTCACGACCGTCCCGGACTACGCGAAGTCGTCACTCTGCACGATCCGCACGGCGATGCATACGACGTCGCCGGGCACACGTCGTATGCGGACTTCGTCGCTCGCGGCGACGACGACCCGATCCCGTTGAGGGTCGACGACGAGGAACGAACGATCTCGATCAACTACACGTCGGGGACGACCGGACAGCCCAAAGGCGTGATGTACACCCACCGCGGCGCCCACCTCAACGCCCTCGCCGAGGTCATTCACAGCCGGCACCACACCGGATCCACCTACCTGTGGACCCTGCCGATGTTCCACTGCAACGGATGGTGCACCACCTGGGCCGTGACCGCCATCGGCGGCCGCCACGTCTGCCTGCGACAGGTCGATCCCGCCGAGATCTGGCGACTGGTGGAGACGGAGGGGATCACCCACCTCAACGGAGCGCCCACGGTGCTCATCTCGATGGCCAATCATGCGGCGGCGAAGCCGTTCGGACGTCCGTTCGTCGTCACGACCGCCGGGGCTCCGCCGAGTCCCACCATCATCCGGCAGATGACCGAGCTCGGCGCCGACATCGTCCACGTGTACGGACTCACCGAGACGTACGGCCCGTACAGCATCTGCGAGGTGCAGGACGGTTGGGCCGAGGAGGAACCGAACGAGCGGATCCGCCTCATGGCGCGACAGGGCGTGGCCTACATCGGAGCGGATCCGCTCCGTGTGGTGGACGACGAGATGAACGACGTGCCGCGCGACGGGTCGACGATGGGTGAGGTCGTCATGCGGGGCAACAACGTGATGTCCGGATATCACGACGACCCCGAGGCCACGGCGGAGGCATTCCGCGGTGGCTGGTTCCATTCGGGCGATCTGGCCGTTTGGCACCCGGACGGCTACATCGAGCTTCGCGATCGCGCCAAGGACATCATCATCTCGGGAGGAGAGAACATCTCGACGATCGAGGTGGAACAGACCGTCGTCTCACATCCCGCCGTGTTGGAGGCGGCGGTGGTGGCGATGCCACACGAACACTGGGGGGAGCGGCCGAAAGCCTTCGTGACGCTCAAGGAAGGTGCGGCGGCGAGCGCCGAGGAGATCATCGCCCACGTGCGTGAGCGACTCGCCCATTACAAGGCACCGGACGAGGTGGAGATCGTCGACGCCCTCCCGAAGACGAGCACGGGCAAGATCCAGAAGTTCGTCCTCCGCGAATCCCTATGGTCCGATCACACCAAACGCATCCACTGAGCGCCCGCTTGGGGACCTGAGAGCACACGGAACCCGCATTTGGGACCCACTCGGCCGAACGACCACCGGTCCGGTGACGCTGGGGTGGGGGGCGCGGGTGCTACGGTGAAGTCCCGTGCTGAACAGGTTCCACGACCGACTGTGCGGGCTACCCGGGGGTCGCCCATGAACGACCGACCCACCAAGTACGTCTTCGTCACCGGAGGTGTCGTCTCCAGTCTCGGCAAGGGGATCACCGCCGCCTCCCTGGGGCGGATCCTGAAGACCCGCGGACTCAACGTCGTCATCCAGAAGCTCGACCCCTACATCAACGTCGACCCGGGAACGATGAATCCGTTCCAGCACGGCGAGGTGTTCGTGACGGACGATGGCGGCGAGACCGATCTCGATCTCGGACACTACGAGCGGTTCGTGGGAAACAACCTCCGCCGCTCCTCGAACGTGACGGCCGGATCGGTCTACCTGTCGGTGATCAAGAAGGAGCGGCGAGGGGACTACCTGGGCGACACCGTGCAGGTGATCCCTCACATCACCAACGAGATCAAACAGCGGATCCGGCAGGTCGGTTCCGAGGACGAGATCGACGTGGTCATCACCGAAGTGGGGGGCACGGTCGGCGACATCGAAGGTCTGCCGTTCCTGGAGGCGATCCGTCAGTTCGCCAACGACGTCGGTCGAGAGAACGCCATGTTCATCCACGTCACGCTCGTGCCATACATCGCCTCCTCCGAGGAGCTGAAGTCGAAGCCGACCCAACACTCGGTCGCCGAGCTTCGCTCGAAAGGCATCGCCCCCGACATCATCGTCGTACGTTCGGACAGGCCGATCGACGACGCGGTGAGACGGAAGATCTCCCTGTTCTGCGACGTCAGCACGAGGGCGGTGGTCAGTGCCCCCGACGCCTCCGACATCTACGAAGTGCCGCTCACGATGCACAAGAACGGCTTGGACGCCGTCGTGTGCGAGCGGCTCGGCATCGATTGCCCGCCACCCGATCTCAGCTCGTGGCGGGAGATCGTCGAGAGGGCGCGTACCGCCAAGACCCCGGTGACCATCGGCATCGTCGGCAAGTACGTCGATTTGCCCGACGCATACCTGTCGGTCGTGGAAGCTCTGCGGCACGGCGCCGCAGCCAACGACCGCGCCCTCGATCTGCGCTGGATCCCGTCCGATGAGCTGACGGGGATGCTGGCATCCAGCTATCTCGAGGACCTCGACGGCATCGTGGTCCCCGGTGGCTTCGGATCGCGGGGGGTGGAAGGCAAGATCGCGGCCATCCGCTACGCACGGGAACGCGGTGTCCCGTACCTGGGGCTCTGTCTCGGCCTGCAATGCGCCGTCATCGAGTTCGCCCGCAACGTGCTCCACCTCCCCGAAGCCAATTCGACCGAGTTCGACCCCACCACGACGCACCCGGTGATCGACCTGATGGCGAGTCAGGAAGGCGTCGAGGACAAGGGCGGCACCATGAGGCTGGGGCTGTACGCCGCCAAGCTGGCGGACGGCTCGCTGGTTCGCCGTCTCTACGACAACGAGCTGATCTACGAGCGGCATCGGCACCGATGGGAGGTCAACAACCGCTATCGCCGCGATCTCGAGTCGGCAGGTATGGTTCTGTCGGGCCTCTCACCCGACGGGTCGCTCGTCGAGTTCATCGAACTGTCGAACCACCCCTTCTTCGTGGGGACCCAGGCGCATCCCGAGCTCAAGTCGCGCCCCGATGAACCGCACCCGCTCTTCGTCGGCCTGACGGCGGCCGCAGCCAGACACGCCAAGGCGCAACCGACCCCCGACACCGCCGACGCACCGGCACCCTCCGTCGTCCAGTGAGATTCACCGAGGAGGGGTCGACCACCCTCGGCCAGGGCATCTTCATGCGGCTCGAGCGTGTCACGCTGCGCGCGCCCGACGGGTCCACCCACGCCCGCGACGTCCTCCGCCATCCGGGAAGCGTGGCCGTCCTTCCCGTCGAGGGGGACCGGGTCTGGCTGGTACGCCAGTACCGGGTGGCGATGGGAAGACCGCTGCTCGAGATTCCCGCCGGGAAGCGCGACGTCACCGACGAGCCGCCCGTCGAGACCGCAGTGCGGGAATTGGGCGAAGAGCTCGGAATGCGAGCCTCGGAATGGATGTCGCTGGGGTCCATGGAGCCATCCCCCGGATATACGGACGAGGTCATCCACCTCTTCGCGGCCAGCGGTATCGTCCCCACCACCAGACGTCCCGAAGGGGTGGAGGAAGCCGAGGCGGAGATCGTGGAGATGTCGATCGACGAAGCACTCGCAGCAGTCGATGACGGCACGATCACCGATGCGAAGACGCAGATCGCGCTGTTGCGCTGGGCCAGGAGGACCGGATGATCGTCGGAGTGCCCCGTGAGGTGAAGACCTCGGAGTTTCGCGTCGCCATCACGCCTGTCGGCGTGCGTGAGCTCGTCTCCCATGATCACGAGGTCCTCATCGAATCCGACGCCGGCGAAGGCTCCACCATCCACGACGAGGAATACGAGGCGCAGGGGGCCCGGATCGTCCGAGACGCCGACGACGTGTTCGCCGAAGCCGACATCATCCTGAAGGTGAAGGAGCCCCAACCGTTCGAGTTCGAGCTCCTGCGCCCGGGACAGGTGTTGTTCACCTACCTCCATCTCGCCGCCTACCCGGCCGTGGCGGACGCGCTGTTGGAGCGGGGCGTGACGGCCATCGCCTACGAGACGGTCCAACTGCCCGACCGGTCCCTTCCCCTGCTGGCGCCGATGTCCGAGATCGCGGGCCGGATGGCCACCCAGGTGGGTGCCCGGTTCCTCGAGAAGGCACAGGGTGGCCGGGGCGTGCTTCTGGGCGGGATACCCGGTGTCCGCCCCGCCAAGGTGGTCGTGATCGGTGGCGGGACGTCGGGAGCCAACGCCGCCGCGGTGGCGGTGGGCATGCAGGCGAACGTGACGGTCGTGGATCGCGACCTCGCCCGACTGCGGGTACTCGATGCCCACTATCAGGGACGGCTTTCCACGATGGCCTCCAATCGGCTGACGCTGGAGGAGCTCGTCCTCGACGCCGATCTCGTCATCGGCAGCGTTCTCGTTCCCGGCGCCAGTGCCCCGAAGCTGGTTACCGAGGACATGGTCAGGGGGATGCCCCGCGGGTCGGTCCTGGTGGACATCGCCATCGATCAGGGTGGATGTTTCGAGACCAGCAGGGAGACCACGCACACCGATCCGGTTTACACCGTCCACGACGTCGTTCACTATGCGGTGGGCAACATCCCCGGAGCGGTGCCGAACACGTCCACCTACGGACTCACGAACGCGACCTTGCCCTACCTGCTGGCCATCGCCGACCTCGGCGTGAGCGGCGCGCTCGCTCGCCACCCGGAGCTGACGGGTGGGGTGAGCGTCGTCGGCGGAGCGCTGACGAACATGGCCGTCACCGAGAGCCTCGGTCGCGAGTTCGTGGACCCGATGGTGGCCCTGGCCGGGTGACCGGCTGGTGCTGGAACGCGAGATCGAGGAATTTCTGGCGGCATTGGCAGTAGAGCGCGGGTTCTCGCGGGCGACAGTGGAGGCGTACCGCCGGGACCTGAACCAGTACCGGCACCACCTCGGGGAGAACGAGCCGACCACTGCTGGGATCGACGACTTCGTCCGAGCGATGGACGACCTCGCGCCCACGTCCGTGGCACGCAAGATCGCGGCGGTGCGTGGCTTCCATCGGTTCCTCGTGGCGGAAGGTCTCCGCCCGGACGATCCGAGCGCGCTCGTGGACTCGCCTCGTCGCCCCGATTCCATCCCCAAGGCGCTCGACACGGATGCCTGCATGCGCCTGGTGGAAGCTCCCGACGTCTCCACCCCGGGCGGGGCCCGGGACCGGGCCTTGTTGGAGTTCCTCTACGGCACGGGAGCCCGGGCCAGCGAGGCCGTGTCGCTCGACCTGGGCGATCTCGATCTCGAGGACGGCTCGGCCGTCGTCACGGGGAAGGGCGACAAGCAGCGCATGGTCCCGCTCGGACGTCTCGCGGTGGAGAGTCTCGGACGTTGGCTCTCGGTCCGACTCGATCTGGGCCCGCGGGACGACGCCGTCTTTCTCAACCTGCGCGGACGGCGACTCACGCGACAGACCGTGTTCGACGTGGTGAGGAAGGCCGCCCTCGGGGCGGGACTCGACGGCTCCGAAGTGTCGCCACACGTGCTCCGTCACAGCGCCGCCACCCACATGATCGAAGCCGGCGCCGACATACGTTCGGTTCAGGAATTGCTCGGCCACGCTAACGTGACCACCACTCAGGTGTATACGAGAGTGACACCCCGACACCTCCGGGAGATATACCTCGAGGCGCACCCGAGAAGCCAGTGAGGACGGATATGACCACCTTCGACACGAGTTCCGCGAAGGTCGCCCTGACGGAAGAACGAGAGAGGATCGTCCACCAGATGATCGAACTCGGGGTGACCGAGACCGGTGAGCTGACAGGCGACGTCGACTACGGCGACGGGTTCGCCGACGCCGCCGCGGCCACAGCGGAACGCACCGAGGTGCTGGTGGTGGTCGAGTCGCTGAAGTCGCAGCTGTTCGACATCGACGAGGCGCTGCGTCGGATCGACAAGGGCACGTACGGTGTGTGCAAGAAGTGTGGCGAGGACATTCCGGCCGCACGTCTGGAGTTCCGACCGTCCTCGATCTACTGCGTCGACTGCAAGTCGAGCCGCTGACACCTTGATCGGGTCGTGGGGTCACCTCGCCCGACGCTTCTTCTGGTCCCTCCGTGTCGCACCCCTCTCCGATGGTGAGATCGTCGAGGTGGCCAAGCTCGTCGAAGGTGGACTCTTGGACGCCTTCATGTCCCAGAACGAGGCCGACCGGCGTCACGGACTGGACAGTGCCAGGGCGGTGAAGCGGCTCGACGGCCGACACGAGTTAATCGTGGCGGCGCTCCTACACGACGTCGGGAAGCGCCATGCCGACGTGGGGGTCGTCGGTCGCTCCGTCGCCTCCGTGCTCGCCAAGCTGGGCCTGCCCGCCCCGGGACGGTTGGGGTCGTACCTCGATCATCCCCGTACGGGCGCCGAGGAGTTGGCGGGTCTGGGGGCTCCGGCGTTCGTCGTCGAGTTCACCCGAGCCCACCACGGGTCGCGTCCGTCGTCGATCCCCCCCGAGGACTGGGCGCTGCTCGTCGGTGCGGACGCCATGGTCTTCGGAGACGAGCGTTTCGCCGGGTAGCCTCCGCTCGACATGTCGTACCACGTCAGGACCGCTGTGTTCGAAGGTCCTCTCGACCTCCTCTTGCAGCTCATCACCCGTCGTCAAGTCGACGTGACCTCGCTGAGCCTCGCCGATCTCGTCACCGAGTATCTCGAGCACCTGGAGGAGATGCGCACCCTCGATCTCGACGTCACCTCCGAGTTCCTGCTCATCGCCGCCACCCTCATCCAACTGAAGATCCGCCAGTTGCTCCCCACCGACTCCGATCTGGATCTCGACGAGGAGCTGGAATTGATGGAGGAGCGCGACCGCCTGTTGAGTCGCCTGCTGATGTGCGTCACGTTCAAGGACGTGGCCGCCGTTCTCGCCGCTCGCTTCCAGTCCGCCAACCGGTACGTGGCCCGCATGGGCGGAATCGACCAGACCATCGCCACACGGGCAGTCCAGGTGGACCCTGGCATCGATGCGGCGGGACTCCGCCTCATCGCCGAGAAGGTATTCGCGGAGCGGTCGGCCGAGCCGGACCTCGACCACCTCGAGCTCGACCTTCCGTCGGTGCAGGCAGCCATAGACGAATTGCGGGTGCGGGTCACGGAAGTGGCCGAGACCACCTTCGAGGATCTGGTGGCCCACTGCACGAGACGGGTGGAGGTGGCCGCCTACTTCCTGGCGTTGCTGGAGATGGCGAGATGGGGTTTGGTCGAACTGGCCCAGGACGACTGGCTGGCGGACATCGAGGTGCGACGGGGGAGCGGGGACGGACGCGGCGTCGTCTCCGAATGGTCGGTGTGATGGAGACCGTCGCAGCACTCGAAGCCATCCTCTTCGTCACCGAGAGCCCGATTCCGTCAGGCGAGCTGGCCGAACTGTTGGAGATGGGGGTTCCTGCCGTCGAATCGGAGCTGCGGCGCCTCGGCGATCAGCTCGACGAGCGGGGGAGCGGCTTGACGGTGCGCAACGTCGGCGGCGGCTGGCGGCTGTACACCCGCCCCGAGGCGTATCCGTACCTCGAGCGTTTCGCGGCGGGTCCCACGGCACGCAAACTGTCAGCGGCGGCACTGGAGGTGCTGTCCGTCGTGGCGTACCGGCAGCCGGTCTCCCGCGGGCAGATCGCCGAGATCCGCGGCGTCGACTCGGATTCATCCATACGCTCCCTCGAGCGGCTCGGGCTCATCGAGGAGGCGGGACGTCTCCCCAGTCCCGGAAACCCGGCGGTGTACCGGACCTCGGATGTCTTCCTGGAGAAGCTCGGCTTGAACGCGGTGGACGAACTCCCCCCGCTGGCCGACCATGTTCCTCCGGCATCGGTCGTCGAGGTGCTGGAGGAGACCTTCCGGGATCCGACTTCGACGGACGAGTGAGCGAAGTCCGCCTCCAGAAGGCCATCAGCGCCGCCGGCCTCATGTCCCGTCGTGCGGCCGAGGAGCTCATACGGGAGGGGCGGGTGACCGTGGACGGGAAGACGGCCCTCCTCGGGGATCGGTGCGACCCCGAAACCTCTGCGGTCATGATCGACGGCGCCCGCATCCCCGTGGCGCCAGGTCTCGTCACCTACCTCGTGTCGAAGCCGATGGGGGTGGTGTCGACCAGAGACGATCCGCACGGCCGTCAGACGGTGGTCGACCTGGTGCCGAGCCAGCCGCGGGTGTGGCCCGTGGGTCGTCTCGACGCCGACTCGGAGGGTCTGATGCTCCTCAGCAACGACGGTGATCTCACCCATCACGTGACCCATCCGTCGAATGGCGTCACGAAGACCTATCTCGCTCGCGTCCAAGGCAATCCGGGGCGGGCGGGGCTGTGCAGACTCGTCGACGGCGTCGATCTCGACGATGGCGCGGCACGGGCAGTCTCGGCGCGCAGGATCGACGTGTCCGGTGGGCAGGCGCTCATCGAAATCGTGATGGGCGAGGGGCGGAACAGGGAGGTCCGTCGGATGTTCGAGGCGATCGGCCACCCTGTCGAACGGCTGGTGCGCACCTCCATCGGCCCGATCTCGGACCGGACACTGGGTCCCGGCGCATGGCGCGTGTTGACTCCGTCCGAGGTCGTCTCGCTCTACCGCTACGGTCGCCAGTGACGATGCAGCACTCCCCTCCGTATCCCATCACTCCGGTGTCCCGCCCGATCGAGGCGGTCATCCGGCCGCCCGGTTCGAAGAGCATCACCAATCGGGCTCTGGTGGTTGCCGCGTTGGCCGACGCAGGTTCGGCCAGCCGGCTGGAGGGTCCGCTCGACGCCGACGACACGACGGTGATGAGGGAAGGGCTGCGCAGGCTGGGCGTGCTGATCGACGACGTCGACGACCCTTGGCTCGTCCTGGGGACCGGCGGGCGGCTCGAGGGAGACACGCTCATCGACGCCGGCGCTTCGGGTACGACTGCCAGATTCCTCACCGCGGTGGCGACCCTCGCCGACGGGCCGGTGACGATCGATGGGACCGCCCGTATGCGAGAGCGGCCGATCGGCGACCTCACCGACGCCCTCCGACTGCTCGGAGCGTCGGTTCGTTCACCCACCGGCTGCCCGCCCGTCACCGTCCAGGGACCGCTGGCGCCCGGTCGCACCTTGGTGGCGGGCAGTACTTCGAGCCAGTTCCTGTCTGCGCTGCTGCTCGTCGCACCGACTCTCGGCGGTCCGGTGGAGATCGAGGTAGTCGGCGAATTGGTGTCTCGTCCGTACGTCTCAGTGACGCTGGAGGTCATGGCGGCGTTCGGAGCGTCGATCGAGGAGATCCCCCGCGGGTACCGGGTTGCTCCGACCGGCTACCGGAAGGCCCACTTCGAGATCGAGGCGGACGCGTCGGCTGCCGTCTATCCGGCGGTGGCGGTGGCGATCGCCGGCGGTCGCGTGACGATCACCGGCATTCCGTCCGAGTCCACGCAGGCCGATCTCGCAGTTCTGCGCGTACTCGAGCAGATGGGCTGTCGCATCACACGCGAGCGCAGGGCGGTCGTGATCGAGCGGCAACCGGGTGACCTGGTGGCCATCGATGTCGACCTCAGCGGTTCTCCCGATGGCGCACTCGCCGTGGCCGTGGCGTGTCTCTTCGCCGACGGTCCGTCGCGAATACGCGGCCTGGGGACGCTGCGGGTCAAGGAGAGCGATCGTCTCGAGGCACTGCGCACTGAGTTGACCAAGCTCGGGGGGGAGGTCGAGGTCGACCACGACACGCTCGTGATCCGACCGGGACCTCCCCGCCCTGCGGAGATCGAGACCTACGACGACCATCGGATGGCGATGTCGTTCGCTCTGGCCGGCCTCCGCATCGAGGGTGTCCGCATCAGAGATCCCGCCTGCGTCGCGAAGACCTGGCCGGGGTTCTTCGCCGACCTGGAGGGGATGTGCCGGGGCTGATCGTCGCCATCGACGGCCCCGCCGGCTCGGGCAAGTCGTCGGTGAGCCGGCTGGTGGCAGGTCGCTTGCGCCTGCCACACCTGGACACCGGCGGGTACTACCGGGCGGCGACATTGGCGGCGCTACGGGCAGGGGTGGATCCGGGAGACGCGGAGGGGATTCTGCGGGTCCTGGGCGATTACGAGATCTCGTCGCGGGACGGTCTCACCACACTCGGCGCCGAAATCGTCGAGTCGGCTATACGCGGCCCGGAGGTGACGGCAGCGGTCAGCCGGGTCAGCGCCCATCCGGAGGTGAGGGCAGTGCTCGTCGAGAAGCAGCGCGAGTGGGTGGTGGCGCGAGGAGGCAGCGGGGTGGTCGAAGGCAGGGACATCGGTTCCGTCGTCTTTCCGGAGGCGCCGGTCAAGATCTTTCTGACCGCCGACGAGGAGGAGCGGGCGCGGCGGCGTGCCCGGGAGAGAGGTGAGGACCCCGCCGAGCACCTCGAGGCGATCAGGCGACGTGATGCGATCGACGGCTCACGGCTGGCGTCACCGATGACTGTTGCTGAAGACGCAGTGGTGCTGGACACGACCTCGCTGTCGATCGGCGAGGTGGTGCAGAGGGTGGTCGACCTGGCGGAGGCGCTTCAGGTCTGAGCGGGGCGAGGGGCGAGACCGTCGGTCACCATGTCGAGAGCCTCGGTGGCGGTCCATTCTCGATCGCGCTCCAGCAGTCCGGGCCCGGCGGGCTTGGCCGTCACGCTGGCCTCGACCAGTGCCTGCAGGGTGCTCACGAAGCTGCGCAACTGCCGGGGGAGCGGGAAGTACTCCTCTTCCTCGGTCACCGTGAAGAGCTCGAACCCGAGTCGCGGGTCCACTCGCTCGATGACCTCCTGGACGAGGTGGTCAGGGGCGGAAGCCCCGGCGGTGACACCGACCACGGTGGCGGCATCGAGCCACGCCTGGTCGATCTCCGTCGCGGAGTCGATGCGATGCGCCGGAACTCCGTGCTCGTTGGCCACCCTGACCAGGGCCTGGGTGTTGGAGGAGTTGTCCGAGCCGACCACGAGGATGAGATCACAGTGGGCGGTCAGCGATTGGACTGCGGACTGGCGGTTGGTGGTGGCATAGCACAGGTCGCTCTTGCGGGCGGTCCACAGCTCGGGGAAGCGACCGGACGCCTCGTCCAGCACCGACTGCCACTCGTACATCCCCAGCGTCGTCTGCGCCAACAAGGCGACCTTCGTGGGGTCGTGGGGCCGGAACGACGACAGACCCGTTTCGGGCTCTACGAGGGTGATGGAGGCGGGGGCCTCGGCCACGGTGCCCACCGCTTCGTCGTGGCCTTCGTGGCCCACGTAGATGATCTCGTAGCCGTCCTTCGCCATCCGCTTGACTTCGTGATGCACCTTGGTGACCAGCGGGCACACGGCGTCGATGACCACGGCGGCCCTGGCGGCGGCGCCCCCCACCACCTCAGGGGAAGATCCGTGGGCAGAGAGCATCACCGGCGCTCCCTCGGGAACCTGGGAGACGTCCTCGACGAAGACGACCCCGACTCGTTCGAAGGCCTCGACCACCCACTCGTTGTGGACGATCTCGTGGTAGCAGTACACGGGACCTTCGAAGATTCGGACCATCCAGGTGAGGGCCTTGATGGCCATCTCGACCCCGGCACAGAAACCGCGCGGCTCGGCAAGAAGCAGTCGTTCAACCATCGCCATGGAGATTAGGTGGCGTGCGGTGACATCCGGAACGCCCCCTACGCTGGTCGCCATCATGAATCGCCTGCCCGTCGTCGCCGTCGTCGGTCGCCCGAACGTGGGGAAATCCACGCTCGTCAACCGAATCGTCGGCGGCCGCCCGGCGGTCACCGAACAGATGCCGGGGGTCACCCGCGACCGGCGGGAGTTCCCGGCGGATTGGGCCGGCCGCGACTTTCTCATCGTCGACACCGGCGGGTGGGAACTGACCCCGGGTGAACCACTGTCCTCGGCCGTCCGCGCCCAAGCCGAAGCCGCCATCCACGCCGCAGACGCCGTCGTGTTCGTGGTGGATGCGACCACGGGCATCGCAGACGACGATGCGGGTGTCGTGAACTTGCTCCGCAACGCCGACGTTCCGGTCGTGCTCGCCGCCAACAAGGTCGACGAGGGCGGTCGTCATGACCTCGTCGACGAACTCTGGTCGATCGGGCTCGGCCGGCCATATGGGGTGTCTGCCATCCACGGCAGGGGGATGGGTGACCTGCTCGACGCGATCATCGATGTACTCCCGAAGGACACCGCCGCCGCCGAGGAGAGCGCCCTCCCGCGTATCGCCATCATCGGCCGCCCCAACGTCGGAAAGTCGACGCTGCTCAATCTCCTCCTCGACGAGGATCGCGTCATCGTCTCCGAGCGACCCGGCACCACCCGCGACCCGATCGATGCGGTGGTGAGCATCGACGGCCGGGAGTACCGAATCACGGACACCGCCGGCATCCGACGCAAGCCGCAGATCACCGAGGATTCGGACTTCTACGCCGTGCTCAGGGCCCGAGAAGCCCTCGCCGACTCCGATGCCGCGATTCTCCTGATCGACGCCATCGACGGCGTGACCCATCAGGACCAGCGGATAGTGTCCGAAGTCATCGAGGCCGGTGGCTCGCTGGTGATCCTCCTCAACAAATGGGATGCGATCGACGAAGAACAGCGGGAGCTGACGGAACGCTCCGTCGGCGAACGGCTCGGGTTCGTGTCGTGGGCCCCGGTCATGCGGATGTCGGCTCTGACGGGGGCGCGGACGAAGCGGATAGGACCTGCCCTGGAGGCGGTGCTCGAGAACCGGCGGCGGCGGCTCGGGACAGGCCAGCTCAACCGTCTGGTCAGGTCATGGACGGCATCGCATCCGCCACCGGTGCGCAAGGGGAGACGACCGAAAGTGCAGTACGCGGTGCAGGCGGCCACCGCGCCGCCGACGTTCATCCTGTTCGTCTCCGGCGGCGAGCTGGGTGACGACTATCTGCGGTTCGTCGAGAACAGGATTCGCCAGGAGATCGACCTCACCGGTTGTCCGGTGCGCGTCATTCCCCGCATCAAGTCGCGCCAGGAGTGATCGGTGTCCGAGTCGCCGTTCCTACCCGACGAGGATGCCACCCCCGACGAGCCGACTCCGTGGGGATTTCGAATCACACTGGTTGCGGCCGCGGTGTACCTGCTCTACCGGCTGGGGCAGGGTTTCGTGTGGTTGTGGGAGGCCCTCACCGGCTAACGTGACCGGTCCGGACGGAGACGTCCTCGGGCTGTGGCGCAGCTTGGTAGCGCGCTTGACTGGGGGTCAAGAGGTCGCGGGTTCAAGTCCCGCCAGCCCGACCGACAGACGCCGACGCGATCGGGTCGGTGTCGGTGCCGCGAGCTTTTGGTGGTTCGCTCAAACTCTCGGACCACGACTCCGTCGGCCGCCGCCCGGCAAAATGCTCCTGCGCCCATATGCGCTTTTTGCATATCGGGAACCGGCCACGGGCGTTTTACGTTCGTTTCCAGAGCGTTCGAACTCGTGTGGGAAGCCCGACAAGTGTTGCACGGGGTTCCCCACGGTTCCTATGCTCGCCATTGGCGACAAGCCACCGCCCGTGTCTCGGTCGCCGTTGTTAGGGAGGATATAGGAGGACCATACGGTGAATACCACCACCAGCCGTTGGCGCTGGCTTGCGCTCCTGGCCGTCATGGCGATTGTCGTCGCGGCGTGCTCGGATACAGGTACCGAGGACACGACCGACGACACGTCGGCCGAGACCACGACCACAGTCGCCGGCGACGACACAGACACAACAGAGCCCGCCGAAACGAGCGAGGACCAATTCCCGTACTCGATCGCCATCTTCAGCGACCCGACCTCGGACAACCCGTGGGCGGCGATCGACACCGAGAACGACGTCTGGACCGGCTACGTCAATCCTGACCCCGGGGCGCTGTACACGTATCAGGGCCCGACGTACACCGTCGTCCCGCTCCTGGCGGCGGACGACTCGCCACCCGAAGTGGTCGCCGACGGCGACACCTTCGCGGTCACGGTCGCCCTGCGTGACGACGTGACCTGGTCGGACGGCGAAGCCATGGACGCCAACGACGTCGCCTTCACGTTCAACACGGTCGCCAAGTACGGCGGACTCGGCGGAAACTTCCCGGCCCTGTGGCCGGTGGCCGCCGATGACGATCCCGCCACCGAGGAAGACGATTCCGTACAGGGCATCTTGTCGGTCGAAGCGCTCGACGACCTGACCGTCAAGATCACCTTCAACTTCGAAGCGGGACTGGCCATCTGGCCATTCTCCGTCGGTGTCGCCTCGGTCTACCCCGAGCACTTCTGGGGTCCGATCGTCGACGCCAACGACACCTTCGAAGGCCTGTACGCCGAGTCGGGTCTCGGTTCTCCGAACGCCACGGCGTTCAACTCCACCGAGTGGGAGCCGGGCGCCTTCTGGCGAAACACGGCAATCGACAGCTACTACGACAGCGGCGCACAGTTCTCGGTCTACAACAACGGCGCCGTGGAGTACACCAACGCCGCCGGCGTGACCGAGGTCTACGGTGGCGAGCCGAGTGGCGAGGTCGTCAGCGACTACATCGAAGGCCCTTATGCCTCCGACGTGACGTACTCGCTGTACTCGGACCAGAACGCCGCAGTGCTCGCACTGACCGACGGCGAAGTGGACTTCATGCTCAACCCGCTGGGTCTCCAGCGCGGTCTGCAGCAGCTCGTCCTCTCCGAGCCCGACCTCAACGTGATCGTGAACGAGCAGAACGGGTACCGCTATCTGGCGTTCAACACCCGCAAGTTCCCGATGAACGACGTCGCCTTCCGTCAGGCGGTCTCCTGTCGGATCGACAAGGAGTTCATGGCCAACACGGTGCTGGGTGGGGCGGCCATCGCCTCCAACAGCCAGGTACCCCCGGGCAACAGCTTCTGGGCCAACCCGGATGTGGCTGGAACCTGTGACGGTCAGACGGAAGACGAGCGGTTCGAGACGGCCAAGCAGCTGCTGGTCGATGCTGGCTACACGTGGACGACCGAGCCCGTGTGGGATCCCGACAACCTCGACGTCCTCCCGCAGGGCGCCGGCCTCGCAGGACCCGACGGCACCCCCGTGCCGGCCATGGAACTGCTGGCTCCCGGACCCGGATACGACCCGCTTCGTGCCACCTACTCGCTCTTCATCGAGCAGTGGGCCACCGACCTGGGTATACCGGTGACGGCGAACCCGACCGGGTTCTCGGTGATCGTCGACGAGGTGTTCGCCACCGACGAAGCCGCCAGCGAGTGGGACATGTACATCCTGGGTTGGGGTTTGACCCCGTTCCCGGACCACACGTTCACGTTCTTCGACTCGCGGCAGGATTCGGCCGGCGGTGGCTTCAACACTCCGGGTTACGTCAACCCCGAGTTCGACGCCCTCGCCGACGAGTTCGCGCGAGCGAAGACCCTCGAAGAGGCGCGCGACCTGATCTTCCAGGCCGACGCCATCCTCGCCGAGGACGTTCCCTACGTGGTGCTGTTCACCACCCCGATCATCGAGGCGTACCGGAACACGATCGAGTTCCCGTTCACCTCCGTGCTCGACGGTGTGCAGAACTTCGGCGGTCTGACTGCGTCCACGCGGTCGACCAGCTGATCGAGCTGCAAACTCGTGTCGGGTTGGGGC
>Ga0214472_10000607_pt1 | contig 43527 bp, 41 predicted proteins | sample RVTome_6_FD_207662 | JGI IMG/M metagenome (GOLD analysis project Ga0214472, IMG submission 207662) | Soil microbial communities from uranium-contaminated site in the Upper Colorado River Basin, Wyoming, United States - RVT140D175 | ecosystem: Environmental > Terrestrial > Soil > Contaminated >...
TCTTTGCTGATATTTAAGCAGCCTGTTTTTGGCTGATTGACGAAACCCAGGCAGTAAAACAAAAAGCGGAGATGTAACCTCCGCTTTTTGTCTGCCTGGAATGTTCGGTAGCCATGCCTGTCAGAATGCGCCCTTTGACGCTGACGTATGTCCTGATTCGATCGAGAAGGTCTCGTCTCTAATCGAACAAAGCGTCGATATCATCCTGCGAAATGCCTTCGTTCATCAGCGCCGGACCATTCATCAGGGCGTCATCGCCTTCACGACCGTCACTCATCTCGACCGGCAGGTCGCTGAAGGCCTCAACGCCCCAGATCGAGATCATCGCCAGGATACGATCTTCGATGTAGCGCAGTGTGTTCACCACCTTGGTGATCCGCTGGCCCGTGATGTCCTGAAAGTTACAGGCTTCGAGAATTTCGATCACGTTGAAGGCGACGTCCTCGGCCATAGCCTGAACTTCTGGATCGTCATGATGCGTGGTGTTGAGCTTGTTGATCGCGGCTTCGATCTTTTCGTTGCCCGCCAGGATCTTGTTGGTCGCCAGTTCGGTGTCCTGCACGATGGCATCGAGTTCGCTGGAGGCCTTGCCGACCCTATCGTCTTCTTCACCGGCGAGCGGATGCTTGATTGATGCGATTTCGGCTTTAGCCCGGCCGATGGAACGAACCATCTGCGCAATCTCGATACGCACGTCCCGTGCTTCTTCAAGCGCCGTTTTTTCGTCTTCCTCCGTCGGGCTGTCGTTGGAGACGCCCGAGGTGATTTTCTCGCCCAGCTCGCGGATCGCTTCCAGAATCTCGGCATTCGAGATCCCGGAAAAATCCGTTGCCGCCATGACGCCAGCCAAAGATGAGTCTCCGGCGCCTTTACTGCGGTTCATCGGTTGCCCAAGTCGCTGTAAGCGAAGTTGGCGCTCGGCGGAAAACTCTTTCACAGGAAGGCTCTGCGGCATGACCCCATCCATCAGCTTTAATTATAAATTCGATACTGCATCTCAATTACGCAGGTTGATGTATAAACCCCCACTCCTTAAGGATTTATGATCAAATGAGACTATCCAAAGCCCGGAGAACAAGGAGGTTGGCTACAAAGACGCGTTGTTGCGCAACGGGCCAAATAAAGGCCGGATTTTCCAGCATCAGATTACTTTGATTGCACAAGCAGTCTTTGACACAACGACACAAGGACGCACCGCCTTATGCCAGAACCAGATTCAGTATCGCGGTCGGCGATTTTCAATAGGCAACCCATAGCTGCACGCCGACTTCGAGGCGATCACCGAAAAGGCCCTAATGGTTACGGCGCCTGAAGCAACGATTCAACTCGATGTCGAAAAGCGGCGAACCGAGACCGGATGCCGGGGAACGCCTCATAATCAACCGTCATTACGTTTAATTACAGCTCTTCCCGACGGCTGTTCGCCCGTTTGACGTTGCGGTCACGCGCATAGGAGACGATTTCAATTCCGCGCGGCAGTTCGTGTGGAATGCCTTGAATGTGAAACCTGTGACGGAACAGCCGCACGAGCAACGCGCCGGCTATGAAGCCACCGATATGGGCCCACCAGGCGACACCGCCACCGGCGGAGCCGGTTTGTACCGCTGCGACGAACTGGAACAGCATCCAGAACGACAAAACCAGATAAGCCGGAAGATAGACGGGGAAGATAAAAATCGGCACCAGCAGGCGCGCTCTGGGATAGAGCACGAAATATGCCCCCATGACGCCAGCTATGGCGCCACTGGCCCCTATGATCGGCGACAGGGATGAAGGATTGATTACGACCTGGCTGAGCGCCGCAACAATGCCGCAGATGACATAGAACGTCAGGTACCTGACGTGCCCCATGGCGTCTTCGACATTGTCACCATAGACCCACAGCACCAGCATGTTGAGCGCCAAATGAATGAATCCGCCATGCAGGAACGTATAGGTGAGGGGGCTCAGAAACGGCGGAAACCCGTTCCTGTGCCAGCCCTCTAACGGCGCTTCAACCAGCATACGCGGCAGCACACCGGCCACGTTCACCAGAGTCCGTGCAAGATCGGACGGGCTGACAAGCTGAACAACGAAAACAGCAACGCAGAGCCCGACCAGGGACCAGTTGACCCACGGATGGGTCAGTCTGAGGCGCGGGTTGTCGTCGTCGATGGGCAGGATCAGAGGCATAGGGAGATCAGGACCTTCTCACCCGAGGAAAGCAGGTGCCGGAGCAGATCGGAAGGCCGATCAAGGCTCGGAGATCTCACACCAGACCGGCGTGTGGTCGGAAGGGCTTTCCTTGCCGCGCGGTTCCTTGTCGATCTCACAGCGCACAAGACGGTCGGCAGCCTGTGGTGACAGCAGGAGATGATCGATCCTCAGGCCGTTGTTGTGATCGAAGGCCTGACCGAAGTAGTCCCAGTAACTGTATACGTGGCGCTCTTTGTGCAGAGAGCCCCAGGCTTCGGTATAGCCGAGGTTCAAAAGCGCCTGAAACTCACGGCGGGTTTCGGGACGGCCCAGGGCGTCGTCCTGGAACCTGATGGCATCGTAGACGTCGTCGTCGGTCGGAATGACGTTGTAGTCGCCGCCAAGCACAACCGGCACTTCACTGAGCAACAGATCTGCCGCGTGTTGCCGCAAACGCGCCATCCAGCGAAGCTTGTACTGAAATTTTTCGCTGGAAACCGGATTTCCGTTGGGCAGATACAGCGCCGCGATCCGGATGCCGAAGGTGGTGCCTTCGACGTATCTGGCCTGTTCATCACTGTCGTCACCGGGCAGGCCGATCCGAACCTTTTCAATGGGTTGGCGGGACAACATTGCGACGCCGTTGTAGCTTTTCTGCGAGGTCACCGCGATCTGATACCCCGCAGCTTCGATTTCCAGGCGCGGAAACTTTTCCTCGACGCACTTGAGCTCCTGGAGCAATGCCACGTCCGGCGCCGCGGCGTCCAGCCACTCCAACAGGTTCGGCAGCCGTTTGTTGACCGAATTGACGTTCCAGGTCGCTATTTTGACCATATGCCCCCGCAAAGATAACAAAGGCCGCCCGCAGGCGGCCCGTCATGCACCGGAACGAAATAACTTAAAAGGTCCGGCGCGGTATTGGATTATATCGAGAAGGAAGACCCGCATCCACAGGAGGAGGTCGCGTTCGGGTTCTTGATCTGGAACGACGCACCGATCAGATCCTCGACGAAATCGATCTCGGCTCCCCCCAGCAGATCAAGGGACGTCTCGTCGATTACCACCGAAACACCATCCCGCTGGAAACGGTGATCGTCCTGATTGACTGTGTCATCAAAGGAGAAACCGTACTGGAATCCGGAACAGCCACCGCCAGAAACCGAGACACGCATCAGCAAATCAGGTTGTTTCTCCTGTTCGATCAGCCAGGCAATCCGCTTCGCCGCCGAAGCGGAGAGGGTAACTTCCGGCTTTTTGACGACATCCAGGACGTCGCTCATCTCGATTCCTCCATAAACAATCTCCTGCCACTATAGCCCATGCCACAATAACAGCAAAATCTACCGAATCTTTATTTAGGAAGAAGATATCCACTGTCAAACCCTTCCGGTCAAATACCGCTTCAGGGGATATGCTCGGTTAAAGTTGTGAAATTCAAGGATTCGGGCGGTTCCGGCGTTGCGTTTTCGCCACTCGAAACGTTAGTGTCCGCGCATGTCGAAATCAGAATCACATATGGCAGCCTACGCGTGCCATCCAGCCAGAACCCGTGGACGTATGGTTGAAGAACCGGAAAGCCCGACGCGGTCATGCTATCAGCGCGACCGTGACCGGGTTATTCATTCCGGTGCGTTCCGCCGGCTGCAGTACAAGACCCAGGTTTTCGTCTATCACGAAGGCGATCATTTCCGGACCCGCCTGACCCATTCGATCGAAGTCGCGCAGATCGCGCGGAGTATCAGCCGCGCGCTCCACCTGAATGAAGACCTTGCCGAGGCCATCGCACTGGCCCACGACCTGGGGCATACACCCTTTGGGCATGCCGGCGAGGACGTCGTCCGCGAGCTTATGGCGCCTTACGGCGGCTTCGACCACAACGAGCAGACCTTCCGCATCGTCACCGACCTTGAGCATCGCTACGCCCGTTTCCGCGGCCTGAACCTGTCCTGGGAGACCCTGGAAGGCATCCTCAAGCATAACGGGCCTCTCATCGGCCCCAATGCCGGTGCAAAAGAGCAAGCCATGGGCGGCGCGGGCCCTTTTATCACCGAATTCTGCAGGAATTTCGATCTGGAAGTCGGAACCTTCGCCGGCCCGGAAGCACAGGTTGCCGCCCTGGCCGACGATATCGCCTACAACAATCACGATATCGATGACGGATTGCGGGCGGAACTCTTCACGATCGAAGATTTGCACGACATCCCACTGGTCGGCCCGACCTTCGCATCGGTTGCCCGGACCTATCCCGGAATCGAACAAACCGCCCTGGTTCACGAATCGGTCCGACGGCTGATCGACCAGATGGTCAACGATGTGCTCTCGGAAACGAAGCGGCGCCTCGACGCGGCAGCCCCGCAGTCTCCCGCCGATATCCGTGCCCTTGATCATCCCGTCGTTGCCTTTTCCGAGACAATGAGAGACAACGAGCGGGTCCTGCGCTCGTTCCTCTTTTCACGGATGTACCGCCACGAACGCGTGATGCGCATGACCTCGGAAGTCAAAGCGGTTGCCAGGGATCTGTTTCAATATTATCAGGCCAATTCTTCCGCACTGCCGGATCAGTGGCGTGATCAGTCTGGCGATCTCGACGAGCGCGGCTCCGCACGTCTGATCGCCGACTATATCGCCGGTATGACCGACCGGTTTGCAATCCAGGAACATGCCAGACTGATTGGCTAGAAATACAATATTATGAACGTTTTCAAATCCTTCCGTGAAAGTATTATCGCTGAACTTGGAGAGATGGAGCAAGCAGGACAGCTTGCTGCCGGACTCGATCACAGCCGCGTATCGGCCGAGCCGCCCCGCGAACGCAGCCATGGCGACATCTCAACCAATGCGGCCATGGTCCTGGCCAAGCCGGCCGGACAGAAGCCACGCGATCTTGCCGGGCTTCTGGCTGCGCGCCTGCGGGATCTGCCGGCTGTCACCAAGGTGGAAGTGGCCGGTCCGGGCTTTATCAACGTTACCCTGGAGAGCGATTTCTGGCGTGCCTGCCTGAGGGAAATTCTGCGGACCGGAACCCATTACGGTGATTCGACGATCGGTGCGGGACAGTCGGTGAACGTTGAATTTGTGTCAGCTAACCCGACCGGCCCCCTGACCGTCGGTCATGCCCGTGGTTCGGTCATCGGCGACGTTCTGGCTTCGCTGCTCACCAAGGCCGGTCATGATGTCAGCCGCGAGTATTACATAAACGACGCCGGAACCCAGGTCGATGTGCTGGCGCGCTCCGCCTTTCTGCGCTACCGGGAAGCCCTGGGTGAAGATATCGGTGAGATCCCCGAAGGCCTGTATCCGGCCGAGTATCTCAAGGACGTGGGGCAGGCGCTTGCAGCGCGCGATGGATCCAAATGGCTGGATCTGTCCGAGGCGCAGTGGCTTCCCGAGGTCCGGCGCTTCGCCATCGACCAGTTGATGGAACTGATTCGGGGGAATCTTGCCGCTCTGGGCGTAAAACACGATGTTTTCTCGTCGGAACGGGCGCTGGTCGAGAGCGGTGGCGTCGAAGCCGCAATCAAAACCCTGGAAGATCGTGATCTGGTCTATGTCGGTGTCCTCGAACCTCCGAAGGGCAAGAAACCCGACGATTGGGAGCCGGTCCCCCTGACACTGTTCCGGGCCACCAGGTTTGGTGACGATGTCGACCGTCCGATCCGCAAATCAGACGGCGGTCTGACCTACTTCGCATCGGACATGGCTTATCATCTGGATAAGTTCCGGCGTGGCGGGAAGACCATGATCAACATCTGGGGCGCGGATCACGGCGGTTATGTAAAACGCATGCAGGCAGCGGTCACGGCACTGACCGAAGGCGAGGGCGTGCTGGACGTCAAGATCTGCCAGTTGGTAAAGCTGATGCGCGGCGGCGAACTGGTCAAGATGTCCAAACGCTCGGGCAATTTCGTGACGCTTCAGGAGGTGATCGACGAGGTCGGCAAGGATGTTGTCCGCTTCATCATGCTGACCCGCAAGAACGATGCACCGCTTGATTTCGACCTGGAAAAGGTGCTGGAACAAAGCCGGGACAATCCGGTTTTTTATGTCAATTATGCCCATGCCCGGGCCTGTTCCGTTGCCCGGCGTGCTGCAGAAGAACTTCCGAGTCTTCCACTAGATGATGTATCCTTGGCGGCAAGCGACCTCAATTTGTTGACCGACTCGGATGAGCTTGCTGTGATTAAGCTGTTGGCGGAATGGCCCAGGACGGTGGAAAGTGCTGCGGAAGCGCACGAACCGCACAGGGTTGCGTTCTATCTCTATGATCTGGCTGCCGCGTTCCACGGCCTTTGGACGCGCGTCAAGGATGGCGCTCAACTGAGATTCATCCTCGCCGACCAGCCGGAACTGACCCAGGCGCGGCTTGCACTGGTTCGCTCCGTTGCGCTGGTGATCGCCTCCGGATTGGAGGTATTTGGCGTCGAGCCGGTTGAGGAGATGCGATGATGCCTGCGGACAGCTCGGACGAACTTTTACGGTTTGAACGTGCTCGCGAAGGTCTGCGGGCGGGGCCGCGCGATAGTTCGGCCCCCGGCCGGGCTGCCGCAACACAGGGCTTTACAAATCCCGGTACCCCTTTCGCATTATCGGCGGAACACCGAGCACATCAAGGCCAGAACCAAGGAATGCAAATGGACGACTTTGTTCAAGACACTGCGGCTATGGAGCGCGACCTGCGCCGCCGCTCGCGGCTTTTGCCTGTTGGCATCGCACTTATCCTGCTGGCGGCTTTCGGTGCGGTTGTCTGGTTCGCCTTTGCCGATCGGAGCAGTGCGCCGGACGCCGAGCAGACGGTTGAGCTTATTGAGGCTGTGCCTGAGCCGATAAAATCCAAACCCGAGGACCCGGGCGGGATGGAAGTCCAGCATCAGGACAAGCTGATCCTCAATCCCGATCAGGAGAAGCCGCAGGTCGAACGGCTGCTACCGCCGCCCGAGACGCCGCTTCCGGTTACCACGCCTGACAGCGGTGCAGCCGACAGCGACGCGGCGGACACGATGGCAGAAGAAGAGCGGGAAACGACAGCTTCAGATACGCTCACGTCCGAAGCGACTACGCTGCTGGAGGAAACCGAAAAAACCGTCGAAAAGGCCGTGCAAGAGGCCGGGAAAACCTCAGAGGCCGTTTCCGAAACGGTCGAGAATGCTATTAACTCTGCCTCCCAACGCGCAGAAAAGACTGTTGAAAGCCTGGCTGGGAGCAGCACGTCAACGGCGGCCAACGGCGCGTCAGATACGAAAGTGCCGGCGAAGGCCACACCGCCGTCCGAACAGCCCCAGGCAACCGCGGCTCAAGTCGCGAAAGTCCCCGCCGATAGCGGCTACGTGCTGCAGCTGGCCTCTGTGCACTCAGAAGCGATCGCGCTGCAGGAGTGGGAGCGAATCAAAGGGGGAAACAAGAACCTTCTGGGGCAATTGAAGGTGATCGTAGAGAAAGCCGAGATCGAAGGAATCGGGACACGGTATCGCCTGCAGACCGGTCCTTTTCCGACCAAGGCCACCGCCCAGGATCTCTGCGTTCAACTGAAGGCGGCCAAACAGGATTGCCTGGTGAAGCGCCGGTAATGTCCATGAGCAGTCTCCCCGAAAATACCTCTGCGGTCATCTTCGGGTGTGAAGGAACAGTGCTAAGCGATTGGGAACGCGACTTTTTTGCGGATTCCAATCCCTTTGGCTTCATTCTCTTCAAACGCAACTGCGAATCACCGGAACAGCTGCGCCACCTGACCTACGACCTGCGCGAGGCTGTCGGCCGCGAAGACGCACCGATCCTGCTCGACCAGGAGGGGGGGCGGGTGACAAGGCTGAAGCCGCCACACTGGCGCGCGGCACCTGCGCCGGGTCGGCTCGGGACGCTCGCACAGCGTGATCCCGAAGCCGGAGAGGAAGCGGTCAGGCTGAATACGCTTCTGCTGGCTGCGGAACTCAGAGACGCCGGGATCGACGTCAACTGCATCCCTTCGCTGGATCTCAATTTACCCGGCGCCCATGACGTGATCGGCGACCGTGCATTCTCGGGAGAGCCGGAACTCGTCGCCAGACTAGGCAAAGTCTGCATCGAGGCCTGTTTGTCGGCCGGGGTCATGCCGGTTATCAAGCACATTCCGGGTCATGGCCGTGCACTGGTCGACAGCCATCTCTCGCTGCCCAAGGTCACGGCTTCCCTCGAAGAGCTCAAGGCCGCCGATTTCGAGCCTTTCCGGCTGCGGGCGGATGCGCCCTGGGGCATGACCTGCCATATCGTTTATACCGCCGTCGACCCGGATCGTCCGGCCACCGCATCACCAAAGGTGGTGCAAGAGGTGATCAGGGACTATATCGGCTTTGGCGGTCTATTGCTGACGGACGACCTTTCCATGGAAGCCCTGGCCGGTGACCTTGGTCAGCGAACCGCAGCCGCGATGGCAGCCGGTTGCGATATCGCTTTGCACTGCAACGGAAAAACCGAGGAAATGCTGTCTGTCGCGGCTGGCTCTGTCCCCATGAGCGAAGCGGCCAGAGGCCGCGCCGCAGCCGCCGCGAAACGTCTCGGCAAGCCGGCGGATATCGACTTCGATGAAGCCGTGAACCGGCTCGAAGAGTTGCTGGCAAGCGGCTAAGACCTGAAGTTGGAGGCAGGGATGAGGGCCACAGAGGCTCAGGGTCGTGCCGAGCAAGGAACAGAAATTGGATTTTACGGCAATACTTCAAGGCATCTCAGTCTGGGCGCTCCCGGTTCTGATCGCAATCACCTTTCACGAAGCAGCACACGGTTACGTGGCCTGGAAGCTCGGTGACGACACCGCCTACAAGCTCGGCCGGGTGAACTTCAATCCCCTGCGCCACATCGATCCCTTCGGCACGGTGGTCCTGCCGACGATGCTGCTGTTGAGTGGGGCAGGCTTTCTCTTTGGCTGGGCCAAACCCGTTCCTGTGCGCTTCGATCAGCTTCGGAACCCCAGGCGCGATATGGTATTTGTCGCTGCGGCAGGACCTGGAGCAAACCTCATACTCGCGACGCTATCAGCGTTGCTGTATAATTTGGCGGTTTTTCTACCCGGAACAGTTGGATTATGGGCCACTGAAAACCTTATTAATTCTATTGTAATCAATATTCTACTTGCTGTCTTTAATATGATTCCCTTACCGCCGCTAGATGGGGGACGGGTTGCGGTGGGGCTGTTGCCCCGACCTTTGGCCGTGCGCCTGGCCGCTGTCGAACGATACGGCATGTTCATTCTGATCGGGATTATCCTGCTATCGAGCATGAGTGCGCACTACGGATACGATCTCAACATCTTTAGCCGGGTTATTGGCCCGCCGTTTCGACTGCTGTTCTCATTTTTTGAGTCGCTTGCCGGATTATAGTAGATATTGTGTTCCAGCGAGTAAGCTTACGCGACATATAGCGGAGGCCGGATGTCGGCGGACGAGAAAAAGGTAATCGGCAAGCAGACGTTCGAGGAGGATTCCGGCGACGCCTTGCCGCGTGGCGACGGGCTGGTTCTCGATCTGGAAGGCTATGAAGGCCCGATCGACGTGTTGCTGCAACTGGCCCGCGACCAGAAGGTCGACCTGACCCGGATCTCGATCCTGGCGCTGGCCAATCAGTATCTCGAATTCGTCCAGGCGGCCCGCAAAGTCCGCCTGGAACTGGCGGCCGACTATCTGGTGATGGCCGCCTGGCTGGCCTATCTGAAATCCCGGCTGATGCTGCCGGAACCGGCGGGAGACGACGAACCCAGCGGCGCCGAGATGGCCGCCGCCCTGAAATTTCAGCTGCAACGCCTGGAAGCCATGCAGAACGCCGGGAAGCTGCTGATGGAACGCCCAAGGCTTGGGCAGGGCTTCTATGCCCGCGGCGAACCCGAACAGCTGCGTGTAGAAACCATAACGACTTTTGACGTGACGCTGCTCGAACTGCTGCGCGCCTACGCCAGGAACAGAGTCCGCAATGAAGTTTCAAGCCTTCATATCGGCGTGACTGAGCTTTACACCGTCGACGAAGCGCTCCATCGCCTGACAACACTGCTCGGCGGCACGAGCAACTGGAAAACGCTCAGCAGCTTCCTGCCGGATGCGCTCAAGGAGCCGTTAATGCGACGCTCGGCCATAGCAACCACCTTTGTCGCCTCGCTTGAACTCTGCCGCGAGGGGAAACTCCAGATCAGACAAGACGGCATGTATGGAACGATCTACCTCCGTGGCGTCGCTGAAGATACGCGGGACCGGTCATGAACGAACGTTTCGATCAACTTCGCCTTCTCGAAGCCATATTCTTCGGTTCCAGCAAACCCCTGAAGCCGGATCAGATAAAACAGCACTTGCCCGAGGGCGCCGACATCAACGGGCTGATCACCGAGCTTCAGGGGCTTTACGCTAACCGTGGTATAAATCTGCTGCAGATCAACGACACCTGGGCCTTTCGCACGGCGAGCGATCTGGCCCCCTACATGAAAATCGAAACCGCTACGGTCAGAAAGCTGACCCGAGCGGCGGTGGAGACCCTGTCGATCGTGGCCTATCATCAGCCGGTGACTCGCGGCGAGATAGAGGAAATACGCGGGGTTGCTCTGTCCAAGGGCACCCTCGATACCCTGCTCGAAGCCGGGTGGGTAAAACTCAAAGGCCGCCGAAGAACTCCGGGACGCCCGGTCACCTGGGGCACGACCGACGCTTTCCTGGATCATTTCGGTCTGGATTCGGTCGATTCTCTACCCGGCATCGAGGAATTGAAGGCGGCCGGGCTGCTGGACAGCCGGCCCGCCATCACTGCGTTGGGCGGACGGGGAGCTTTACTGGCGCCGGGAGAAGAAGCCGTGGACACCGAAGACGAGGAGGATGACACCCAGGAGGAATTGCTGCCGGAAGACTTCGGCGAGCCGCTGTCGGCCGTTGAAACCGAGGATGAAGGCGACACGGAAGATGCAGAATCCTTTCAATAAGACACGCAGCGACCGAAACGATAACACCACGCCTAAGAATTTGATTTTTACATGCGGCGGCATTACCTCTGCTCACAGTACCGCTTCTGGCCAGCGGCAAACTGCCGGCAATAACGCTAAAGGGCTGCCGTGATCCCGGACATTGACGAAAAAGTATCTATCGGCACATCCGGCGACGCGCTCGGATTCGAGCATGTCAGCCATTCCTTCGGGCAGCTTCGTGCCGTCGACGATATTACCCTTTCCATTAAACCCGGTGAGTTGCTGTGTCTTCTGGGACCGTCGGGCTGTGGCAAGACCACCGCCCTGCGCATCGCCGCCGGGCTGGAGCCTTTACAGCAGGGACGGATCACCATGTCCGGGAGGATCATCGGCGAGCCACAGCGTGATCTCGCGCCGGAAGAACGGGGTATCGGCCTGGTTTTCCAGGATTTTGCCTTGTTTCCGCACCTTTCCATAGCAAAGAACGTGGCATTCGGGCTCTCGGACCTGTCACCGCGACAGCGTGATCAGCGGGTGAGAAACGCCCTGATCCAGGTCGGCATGGAGAGCTACCGTGATGCCTTTCCTCACATGCTGTCGGGTGGTCAGCAACAGCGCGTTGCCCTTGCCCGCGCTCTGGCGCCCCAGCCCGGTGTGATGTTGCTGGATGAGCCCTTTTCCGGACTGGATGCCCGGTTGCGCCACCAGATCCGGGATGAAACCCTGCATGTTCTCAAGGAAAGCGGGACCGCGACCCTGATGGTGACGCACGACCCGGAAGAGGCGATGTTCATGGCCGACCGGATTGTACTGATGCGGGCCGGCCGCATAGAGCAGATGGGACGCCCCAGCGAACTCTACTTCGCGCCTCGTAACGCCTTTGTGGCCAGGTTTTTCGGCGAAACCAACGAATATGAAGGTGTGTGCACCGGCGGCCAGGTCGAGACTCCCTTTGGTACAATTCCAACAAACGACATGGCGGACGGTACGCCGGTCAGCGTTCTCGTTCGTCCGGAAGCCCTTCGGTTGGAGGCCCCGGGCAGCGGCAAGGAGCCAGCGGACAACACCGCCATAGTGCTGGCCGCCAGGATGCTCGGACGCAGCAGTCTGGTTCATCTCAAGATGGGGGACGTGTCGCGGGAAACAGCGGAAGACGAAACCGCTCCACATGAGGTTCAGTACCAGGGCCACCCGCTTCATTGGCACGCGCGTATCCCCGGAAGGTACCTTCCCGCGGAAGGCGAAGCGCTGGATGTTTATCTCGATCGCAGTCAAGCGTTTGTTTTTCCGAGAAACATCATCAATTCATCCAAAGGCGCATGAGGCGTTGCGGCGTGCTTGCGATTTTGCGATAGTCCGCCAGCGAAATATTAATAGTGATAGACCTCTAAGGAGAGCTCCGAATGGGTGCGTTTAGTATCTGGCACTGGCTTATCGTGCTTGTCGTTGTTCTCGTCCTCTTTGGCGGCGGCGGAAAGCTGAGTAAGCTGATGGGCGATGCGGGCTCCGGTATCAAGGCCTTCAAGAAAGGCCTGAAGGAAGAAGGCCAGAAAGACGGCGACGAAACCGCCGAAAAGGCCATTGAAGGCGGCTCCGACAACGCGGCTACGACCGCCGCGGAAAAAGACAAAGCCGCGAACGGTTAAGCCGGCTGACGCCGTTTTAACCTGCTTCATACACCGACAGCTATCTGCGGCAGTGCCCTATGTTTGACATCGGCTGGTCTGAAATGGCGGTTGTGGCAGTCATTGCCCTACTGGTTATCGGCCCCAAAGAACTTCCAAGAACGATGCGCACCGTTGCGCATTGGTTCGGCAAAGCACGCGGTCTCGCACGAGAGTTCCAGTCCGGCCTGGATGAGATCGTGCGCGAAACCGATCTTGAAGATGCCCGTCAGGCCCTCAAGTCCACGCGCGACTTCAACCCGAGCAAGATTATCGGCGATACGATAGATCCGACGGGCGGTATAAGGGGTGAGGTCAAGGACGTGGAAAAGGCAGCAGCGGCTGATGTGAAATCGGCCGATGTTTCCGAGCCCGCATCCGGCGGCCAGGACGACGGCCCCAAGGCAACCATCGTCAAGCAACCGGCGAATGTCGCTCCGGCGCATTCCGTCACTCCTCCGGCCGAGACTTCCGCGACACCCGTTGAAGCCGACGGGAAAGACTCCTCAAAGCAGAGTGCATGACCCGTGGCTGAGAACTCGATAGACGCCAGCAAAATGCCGCTTCTCGATCATCTGATCGAGTTGCGCAAGCGCCTGCTGATCAGTGTGGTGATCCTGATCGTCGCGTTTCTTGTCTGCTTCTATTTTGCTGAGAATATCTTCGAATTCCTCACCCAGCCACTGGCCGACGTTCTGATAGAACGCCAGGGGAGTGGCCCGGAACGCCGGCTGATCTTCACCGATCTGACGGAAGTTTTCTTTACCTATGTGAAGGTGGCCTTTTTTGCCGGTGCATTTGTCTGTGTCCCGGTCTTTCTGGTCCAGATCTGGCTGTTTGTCGCCCCCGGCCTCTATGAGAACGAAAAGGGAGCGATAGCGCCCTTTCTCATAGCAACGCCGATCCTTTTCTTCATCGGGGGATCGCTGGTCTATTATGTCATCTTTCCTCTGGCCTCGGAATTCTTCATCGGCTTTGAAAAACAGGCCACCACCGGCACGCTGGCAATCGAGCTGGAAACCAAGGTCGATCAGTATCTCTCGCTGATCATGAAGCTGATCTTCGCCTTCGGTCTGTGTTTCGAGCTTCCGGTGCTGATGACCCTGCTGGCGAAAGTCGGCATCGCAACCTCTGCCGGTATGGCGGCGAAGCGTAAGTATGCCATTGTCGGTGTCTTCGTCGTCGCGGCCGTCTTCACGCCGCCGGACCCGATCAGTCAGCTCCTTCTGGCGATACCGATCATTCTGCTTTACGAGATTTCGATCGTTCTGGCCCGTTTGGTTGAGAAAAAGCGCGCAGAAGGGGAAGATTCCGATGACAGCGACGGTTCCGGCACGGCTTAAAAACAGCCTGCCGGGCGGTCGGAAAGCATCTGGCGTTACGGTCCTGTAAAGAGTTCTGAAGGTCATGGACGGGCCTCTTTTCAGACCGTATAAGTCAGAATAGAGACAGCGTCATAACCCTTAAGAAGCGATCAGAGGCCTATGTTCGACCTGAGATGGATTCGCGATCATCCGGACACATTCGATGCCGGTCTGGCCCGTCGGGCACTTGCCCCGATGGCAGAACGCATCATCGCCCTGGATGCCAACCGCCGCCAGGCACAGACCCAGTTGCAGGAACTGCAGACGCGGCGGAACGAAGCGTCCAAATCCATCGGCATGGCCAAGAAAAGCGGCGACTCCGCCGACGCCCTGATCGCCGAGGTCGCGGACATCAAGCGGCGGATGACGGAACTTGAAGAGAACGAAAAGGCCACGGGCGAAGAGCTTGACGGTATTTTGTCGGGCCTTCCCAACCTGCCACGCGACGACGTTCCCGACGGAACGGATGAAAGCGCCAATGTCTGCCTGCGCACTGAAGGCAAGCTGAAGAACTTCGATTTCGAGCCGAAACAGCATTTCGAGGTCGGCGCGGCACTTGATGATCTGGATTTTGAGACGGCGGCCAAGCTATCTGGCTCGCGGTTCGTCGTGATGCGTGGCGCCATCGCCCGGCTGCACCGGGCCTTGGGTCAGTTCATGATCGATCTTCATACCCGCGAGCATGGCTACTGCGAGGTCATCCCACCGCTGCTGGTGCGCGATCACGTGCTCTATGGTACCGGCCAGTTGCCGAAATTCGGCGAGGACTGCTTTCGCACGGCAGAAGGCTTCTGGCTGATCCCGACCGCCGAGGTTCCCTTGACCAATCTGGTGGCGGACAGCATCCTGGATGCTGAGGAACTGCCGATCCGGATGACGGCTCTGACGCCCTGTTTCCGGTCGGAAGCCGGTGCCGCCGGCAAGGACACCAGGGGCATGCTGCGTCAGCATCAGTTCGAAAAGACCGAGCTGGTGTCAATCGTCGAGCCTGAAGAGTCGGATTCCGAACTGGAACGCATGACCGGCTGCGCCGAGGAAGTGCTCAAGCGGCTCGGTCTGCCATACCGGGTTATGGTGCTGTCGACCGGCGACATGGGCTTTGGCGCGCGCCGGACCCATGATATTGAGGTCTGGCTGCCGGGACAGAATACCTACCGTGAAATCTCGAGCTGTTCGACCTGCGGCGATTTCCAGGCGCGACGGATGAAGACCCGCTATCGTAAGGCGGGAGAGAAGGGCACGTCCTTCGTGCACACCCTGAACGGATCGGGCGTTGCGGTCGGGCGTTGCCTGATTGCCGTGATCGAAAACTATCAGCAGGCCGACGGCTCCGTGATCGTCCCCGAGGCACTGCGTCCCTACACCGGCGGCATGGAGGTTTTGCGCGCAGATGACTAATGGCAGCTTCGACCTTAAAGGCGCACGGATCCTCGTTACCAATGACGATGGCATCCACGCCCCCGGTCTGGCGGTCCTGGAGAGCATTGCGCGGGAACTTTCAGATGATGTCTGGGTTGTGGCGCCGGAAAGCGAACAGTCCGCCACCAGCCACTCGCTGACCTTGCGCCGGCCGCTGCGCAGCCGGAAATTTGCCGACCAGCGCTATTCCATCGACGGCACACCGACCGACTGTGTTCTGGTGGCGATCAAGAAGCTGCTGAAGGACAAGCCTGCCGACATCGTCCTCTCGGGGATCAATCATGGCGCCAATCTGGGCGAGGACGTGACCTATTCGGGCACCGTCGCCGCCGCCATGGAAGCCGCGCTGCTGGGAACCCGTGCCATCGCTTTCAGCCAGGTCAGGACAAGGGACGAAAAGATCTCCTGGGAAGTTCCAAAGCGCTTCGCAGCCGATATTATCCGCAGTCTCTCGACCATCGACTGGACGCCCGAGCTCCTGATCAACGTCAATTTTCCCGCCGTACGGCCGGAGGACGTCAAGGGTATCCGGACCTGTCGCCAGGGCCGCCGCACCCTGGGAACCGAGTTGGTGGATGGAGTCGATCCCAGCGGCCGGCCATACGTCTGGGTGGGACAATTCCTCAGCCATTCCAGCCTGAACACGAAATCCGACCTTACCGCGATAGAGGAGGGGGCGATCTCGGTGACACCACTGCATCTGGATCTGACCCATAGCCAGAGCATGCAGACTTTAACGGACCTCTTTGCGTGACCATAGCCGCGCGTAAGATCCGGCTGATTATGGAACTGCGCCGCGGTGGTATCGGCGATACCAATGTTCTGTCTGCGATTGAGCGGATCCCACGCGAAAATTTCGTTCCGCTGCCGTTCCAGCACCAGTCCTATGACAACCGGACCCTGCCGATCGGCCACGGGCAGACCCTGAGCCAGCCTCAGGTTGTCGCCCTGATGACCCAGGCGCTGCAGGTCACACGGCGCATGAAGGTTCTGGAGATCGGCACCGGCTCGGGCTATCAGGCCGCCATTCTGTCCCGGCTCTGCCGGCGGATCTACACGATCGAACGCTACCGCGAGCTGATGCGCAGCGCCGAGAGCCGCTTTGCGGCGTTACGTCTGCATAATATCACCACCCACATCGGGGACGGTTCGCGTGGCTGGCCTGCCCAGGCTCCATTCGAACGTATAATTGTCACAGCCGCCGCAGACAGCATCCCCGGTATCCTGGTTGACCAGCTCGCCATCAATGGGGTTTTGATCCTGCCGATCGCCCGTTCCACTCGACAGCAGGAATTGCTACGCTTGACCCGAACTGATGGCGGTGTGACCGAAGAGAGCCTGGGAGATGTAAAATTCGTCCCGCTGATCGAAGGCCAGTTACCGGATACGGCTGCGGAACCGCAGAAGGCGGCCCGGTCCGGCACATGAGCAGATCCGGATGGCACCAGTCCTGCCGCTGGATCACACGCATTGCCGCCGTTGCCGCCCTGATAGCCCTGACGGCCTGCGGGGGCGGGCCGCAGATCTCACGGCTGCCGACGCCTCCGGAGCCGGCACCGATTCCCATGCGCAAGCCGGCGCTGCCCGCCGGTTTTTCAATGGCTCAGAGGCCCGGGAATCCGCCCGCTGCGGTCACAGCCGTTCCGCGCGTTACCGCCCCCATAGCCCCGCAATACCTGCCGCAACCGGATTCGCGGCCCAAAGCTGCCGCGTCCTCCGTTCAACAGACCGCCGCTGTAACGAGAAAACCGGTCCCGGCACCCGCTCCCAGGCCTTCGCGTTCCGCGGTTGCCGCACAGCAACAGCCGTTGCGCCCGCCGGCGCCGCCAAAAGCGCCGGAACAGGCGTCACAAAGCGGTGAATCCGCATCGACTTTCGCCGGTGCTCCCACGACCTATATCGTGGCGCCAGGCGAAAATGTCTTTTCCATTGCCCGCAAACTGAACGTTCCCATCCGGTCGCTGCTGGAGGTCAACCGTCTCGGGCCACCGTTCAAGCTTTCGACCGGACAGCGTCTGATCGTGCCGGTACCGGGACGCCATATCGTAACCCGCGGCGAGACGGTTTACAGTATTTCCAGGCGTTACCACGTCGATATGGCAAGTCTGATGCAGACGAACCGGATAGAAGAGCCCTATCGTATCGCGGTGGGGCAGGTACTCACGCTCCCCGGATCGAACAACCCCTTTGCCGCGGCAACGTCCCGCGCCAGAGATGCCGCCGTTCTCGCGGCGCAAGCACCTGTGGCTCCACAGAGCACGACCGACACGCCCGAAACCCAAAGCGCCGCAAATCAATCGAAAACGCAGACCGTTCCGGTGCCCAGGTTGAAACCAGGTAATATTCCGAAGCCCGCCCGCACCGGCGAGCCCGCGCCACGCGCTGCGCCGGCGGTCACGGTCACCGCCGAGACCGCGAAAGCGCCGGCCGTCCCGAAGGCGGCCGCGCAGCAGTCCGCACAGGCCGCCGTGCCGAAACCGGTCCGGCGGCCGCCGTTGGGCGCGCCCAATCCGCCGCCACGTTCCAGCGGCAAGTTCCTCTGGCCGCTGGAAGGCAAAATTCTGTCGTCCTACGGCAGTAAGGGAAGCGGGGTGCACAACGACGGCATCAACATCGAAAGCCCGTCCGGAACCACCGTTCGGGCTGCTGAAAACGGCGTCGTCGCCTATTCAGGCAATGAACTGCGTGGTTTTGGGCGTCTGCTGCTGATCAGACACTCCGGTGGTTGGGTGACGGCCTATGCACACCTCGGACAGGTCATGGTCTCGCGTGGAGATACCGTCGAACGCGGGCAGGCAATCGCAAAGGTGGGCCGGACAGGCAATGTCTCCCGTCCGCAGCTGCATTTCGAGATCCGCAAGGGCACCCGCGCGGTCGACCCCCGCAAGCTGCTTGGGTCGAAAGAGGCAAAACTCTGATACACGGCGCCCGCGAAAGCGAACGCCCCCCATCACGGATACTCTAGGACAGTCGCTTGCCCAGGCGGCCGGCGAGATCCTGGATGTACTGCCATGCGACACGTCCGGAACGGCTGCCACGGGTGATCGACCATTCCCGCGACTCGGCCTGTAGCTGTTCGACCGGCACGTCCAGGCCGTAACGGGCCGCGTAACCTTCAATCATGGCGAAAAAAGTGACCTGATCGCAGTTATGGAAGCCAAGCCACAGACCGAAACGGTCGGACAGGCTGACTTTCTCCTCCACCGCCTCGGAGGTGTGGATCGCGGTGGAACGCTCGTTCTCGATCATATCCCGGGCCATCAGGTGACGCCGGTTCGAGGTCGCGTAGAAGATGACATTCGCCGGACGGCCTTCAATGCCGCCCTCAAGCACGCCTTTCAGGGACTTGTATGTCGAATCGTCCCCGTCAAAGCTGAGATCGTCGCAAAAGAGGATACAGGGACGTCCCGACTTACGCAGGCGATGCAAAAGGCGCGGCAGGGAGGGGATGTCTTCGCGGTGGATTTCGACGAGGGCCAGGGGTGTTGCGTCGGAGCCGGCATTTTGCCGGATTTCCCGGTTCACCGTGGCATGGACCGCCTTGACCAGTGAGCTCTTGCCCATTCCCCGGGCGCCCCACAGCAACGCATTGTTCGCCGGAAGCCCCTGCGCGAAGCGGCGGGTGTTGTCGAGCAGCGTATCGCTCTGGCGGTCAATACCCTGCAAAAGCTCGAAATCGACCCGGCTGACGTTTTCAATCGCTTCCAGTCCGTCGTATTCCGCCTGCCAGACAAAGGCATCCGCCGCATCAAGCGAGGCAGACTGAATTTCAGGCGGGGCCAGACGCTCCAGGGCTGCTGCGACTCGAGTGAGGAGCGGGATGAGATCTTCGATTTTACTATCGCTCATGGTAATGCCGTCATGAATGCCAATATGGAAGGAATCGGGCCGTAATCGCCCGGACGTTCGCGCCGGAAGCGGTAAGAACGCGGTTTTGCACAGCTGTTCCGAGGTGGTCGCGACCCTAGCTATGGCCGACAGCAAGGTCAATTGTTACAAAGCTTCAGCGCCACACACGGCTGTTGCTCGACGGACGTTGCAATTCGTCAAGGTACAGCTATAGTCCGGCTGCTATTTTTTGGGGCACAGGCCTATCCCTGTTCCCTATCAACGCGTTAATGCAAGAGAGTTAAGGCTCACGGTGAGAGCCTGAGAGCTAGGGGAGTTTTCTTAATGAACATTGTGCCGGTTTTAGCCCAGTTTTCTGGTGAAAGTGCGTCAGCCATAACCAGCATTTTGCCACTGGTTCTGATTTTCGTTGTTTTCTATTTTCTTCTGATTCGTCCTCAGCAGAAAAAAGTCAAAGATCACAAAGCGCTGGTCGAAGCCTTGCGGCGTGGCGACCGGGTCGTCACCGGCGGCGGGCTGATCGGCACCGTTTCCAAGGTCATCAATGACAGTGAAATTCAGGTCGAAATTGCCGAAGGCGTACGTGTGCGCGTCGTCAGGCATATGGTCCAGGAAGTTCTGTCCAAGACCGAGCCGGTGTCAGACAAGGGCTCAAGCGTCAAGGACAAGAGCAGCCGACGCGGCACCAAGGACAAAGCCGACGAAAGCGCCGATGAGCGCGATCCGGCCGACTCCAACAGCTAATTACAATTCCGGGTTTTCCGCGCAATGGTTCATATTCCACGCTGGCAGGTCATTCTCACTCTTGCGGTGATGATTGGCGGCATCCTATTTGCTTCGCCCAACCTCCTGAAACAGGAGACGTTACAGGACCTGCCGGGGTGGATGCCCAGCGACCAGGTCAATCTGGGGCTCGATCTGCAAGGCGGCTCGTATCTGCTGCTTGAGGTTGACCTCGAATCGGTCTTCGAGGAACAGCGGGATAATCTGGTCGACTCACTACGTCCTGACCTTCGTTCGGCAGGACTTGGCTATGTCGAACTGGGCGCCGCCGGCGCTAACGTCACATTCAAGCTGACGGATGCGAGCGACCAGAACATCGCGAAAGCGCGTGAAATCATCCGCAATATAGCGCCCCAGTCGCTTATTACGCAGAGCGACGGTGTTTTCAGCATTACGGACTCCGATGCCGCAATGCAGCAGCGGCGCGAACTTGTTCTTGAGCAGTCGATACAGGTTATCCGCAATCGGCTCGATCCTACCGGAACCGCCGAGATTTCGATCCAGAGTCAGGGCGAAGACCGTATCCTTATCCAATTGCCGGGGGTTCAGAACACCGAACAGGCGAAGAAGATAATAATTGAAACCGCCAAACTCGACTTCCGGTTTGTCGATGACAACGCCAATCCACAGGCGCCGATCGCGCCTCCGGGCTCGGAAATACTGCTTTCAAGCGAATCGGAAGCATCGGGCGGCGCCCTCCGGTACGTGGTCAAGAAACGCGTCATCGTCAGTGGCGATACCCTGACAGATGCACAGGCGACTTTTCAGGACGGACAGCCGGTTGTCAGCTTCACCTTCGATTCAACCGGCGCACGGAGATTCGGAGATGCGACAAAAAACAATATCGGCCGTCCTTTCGCGATTATTCTGGATAACAAGGTGGTTTCCGCTCCGGTAATCCGTTCAGCAATTCTGGATGGACGGGGGATTATCTCGGGCAGCTTTACCCTGGCTGAAACTCAACATCTGGCACTTCTGCTGCGCGCCGGCGCCCTGCCGGCTCCGGTCAAGTTTCTGGAAGAACGCTCCGTCGGGCCTGGCCTTGGCGCGGATTCAATCAAAGCTGGTGAGTTTGCCAGTGTTCTGGGCCTCGTGCTGGTGGTCGTCTTCATGGCGATTGTCTATGGCCTCTTCGGTCTGATGGCGAATGTCGCGCTGATCATGAACCTGGTCCTGATGCTCGCGGCGCTGTCGACACTGGGAGCCACCCTGACGCTTCCGGGAATTGCCGGTATCGTCCTGACCATCGGTATGGCGGTCGACGCCAATGTGCTGATTTTCGAACGTATCCGCGAGGAAACCGGGAACGGACGGAGCCCTGTGTCGGCAATCGATGCGGGCTATCGGCGGGCGATGACAACCATTATCGACTCCAACCTGACCACCCTGATCGCCGCCTTGCTGCTGCTGCAGTTCGGATCCGGTCCGGTCAAGGGCTTCGCCGTGACTCTGGCGATAGGTCTGGTGACCTCGATGTTTACCGCGATCATGCTCACCCGTTTACTTGTCGTAACCTGGCTGCGCCGCCGCAAGCCGCAAGCGCTTGGCATATAGGAGGCGTATCATGGCTCTCATAAAATCCTTCCCCATTGCCCCCAAGCTCAACTTCATGGCCAAGCGCAAGCTGTTTCTGGCGTTGTCGGCTCTTCTGATGCTTGGCTCGATCCTCTCCGTCGCCATACTCGGCCTCAACTTCGGTGTCGACTTCCGCGGCGGTATCCTGCTTGAAGTCCGGACCGACGGCCCGGCAAATCTGGGTGAACTGCGCAGCCGCCTGTCGTCCCTGAATGTCGGCGAGGTTACGTTACAGGAATTCGGCGAACCAACCGATGTTCTGATCAACATTCAGCAACAGGATGGCAACGAAGAGGCGCAGAACGCGGCTATTCAGATTGTGAAGACAGCGCTCGGCGCCGATGTCGTCGAGTACCGGCGGACAGAATTCGTCGGCCCCAAAGTCGGTGGCGAATTGAAGGAAGCGGGAATTCTGGCGACCGTGCTCGCCCTGGTGGCCATTGGGATTTACATCTGGTTCCGCTTCGAGTGGCAGTTCTCCGCCGCGGCTCTGATCGCGCTGCTCCACGATGTTATCGCGACCGTCGGTTTCTTTGCGCTGACCCAGGTCGAGTTCAACCTCTCGACACTGGCAGCGGTTCTGACGATTGCCGGTTATTCCATCAACGATACCGTGGTGATCTTCGACCGGGTGCGCGACGAACTGCGCAAATACAAAAAGATGCCGATCGTCGAACTGCTCGACATGTCCATCAACCGGACCTTGTCACGGACGGTTCTGACTTCCTTCACGACGTTGCTGGCACTGATTTCGCTCTTCGTGTTCGGTGGCGAGGTCATTCGCGGCTTCAGTATGGGGCTGATCTGGGGCATCGTGATCGGCACCTATTCGTCGATCGCCCTGGCCGTTCCGATCCTGTCATACATGAATATACGGGCCGGCGAGCGTGACGAAAAAAGTCAGCCGGAGCAAAGTGCGGCAACAGCTTCATAAAGCGCAGCTGCCGGCTCTAAACTGAAAAAACCGCGGATACACGGAGAGAAGATTGCAGATCTCGCTCGCGGCTCCGAAGGACCGACAGGTTATCGAAAGCTACGGTGATCTTCAGTTCAAGATCAGCGGTCAGCGTTATCAGGGCTCAGTGCTGGTGTTTCCCGACAGAACTGAACTCTGGCCGGTCGCAAGCTTCGCGGACATCACCGCGGAGTCTCTTTCGGCGGTGGTCGCTTCGGGCGGAATTGAGGTTCTGTTCATTGGCTGCGGTCCGCGGATGGCCATGATTTCCCCTGAACTCCGCGGCGCGCTGCGGCCACACGGCATTTCACTCGAAGCCATGGACACGGGGGCGGCCTGCCGCACCTATAACGTCCTGCTGTCCGAGGGCAGGGCCGTTGCCGCGGCGCTTATCGCGGTTGAATAACGAACAGGGAACGAGCGGACGCCGCCGGGTTTCGCAACTGCCCCTAATTGAACGGCCCTTATCGAATGCAGCGGCATCCCGTCAGGGATTCAGAATCACGATCTCGACCCGCCGGTTCAGCGTACGGCCCTGGGGATTATCGCTTCCGTCACTCGCGACGTTCGGCGCCACCGGATTGGCTTCGCCGTAGCTGAAATATTCAATACGCTCGGCGGCGACCTGATTATAGACCAGTTCCTTGGCTACGGACTCGGCCCGGCGTCGAGCCAGATCCAGATTGTAGTCTTCGGTTCCCACGCTATCGGCATAACCGTTGATCTGCACCTGACGAGAAAGAACGCCGGGTGTGGTTAAAACACGGGCGATAAAGGCGATAGGACTTTGCGACTCTTCCGTCAGTTCATCGCTGTCGAAAGGAAACAGCAGAGGATTCGCCAGCATCACCACGACGCCCTGTTCGGTTTCGAGCGTCACAAATTCAGGACTGCTGAACTGATCCTCAAGGGTTTTGTTCGAGGTTTCGTCGGTTGCGGTATTCGCACAGCCGGACAGGCCCAGAAGAACGACAAGCAGTATTATTTTTCCGAAGAATGACACGGTGCCTCCCATTTTTTCAGTCAAAGGTATTACGCCGACAGTCGCTTCAGTGCATATGAAAAAGGGGGCACTGCCCCCTTTTTATGTCAACGCAGCCGCGCTTGCTCAGGCCGCGGCGAAGTTCGCCGAAGCGAAATCCCAATTGGCGAGCTTGTCCAGGAAGGTCTGAACGTAGTCGGGACGACGATTCTGGTAGTCGAGGTAATAAGCGTGTTCCCAGACATCCACCGTCAGCAGCGCGGTCTGACCGTCGGTCATCGGCGTGCCGGCGTTCAGGGTGTTGACGATTTTCAGTTTGCCTCCGTCGAGGACCAGGAAGGTCCAGCCACTGCCGAAACGCCCCACGGCCGAGGCCTTGAACTTCTCGGCGAAGGCATCGAAGCTGCCGAAATCTTCATCGATCCTGGCGGCAAGTGCACCGCTGGGACGGCCGCCGCCGTTCGGCGCCATGGAACTCCAGAAGAAAGTATGGTTCCAGACCTGAGCGGCATTGTTGAAAATACCGGCTTTGCTGTCGTCTTTGGCACTCGCCATGATGATGTCTTCAAGCGATTTATCCGCCAGATCGGTGCCAGTGATCAGGTTATTCAGGTTGGTCACGTAAGCATTGTGATGCTTCGCGTGGTGAAAGCTGAAGGTGTTGGCCGAGTAATGCGGCTCCAAAGCGGTGTCGGCATAGGGAAGGGGAGGAAGCTCGAATGCCATGCTGTGCACTCCTTGTCTCTGATCGTTTGCTGGTTTATTGACGATAGAAGCTTATGGCTCCTATCCGGTGAGAAATCCCGTTAGGAACATAACGTGCAAGCCGCTGCCGTCAATTGCTAAAGGCACCATGAGAAAATGGCGTCATTTGCAAACGGCTTCAATCGCAAATGGTTTCAATTTTTATGGAATGGCGGCAGAAGCAGACGCATTGCGCAGAGGCCGGCTTCACCTATAGTCCGGCCATGCATTCACCTGTGTTTTCACTCATGTTTCCTCCCATGTTTCCTCCCATGTTTTCTCTGCGCCGGCCCAGGAAATGAACGCCGCTACGCTGTCCTATTGCGGAGAAGAGGTTCGCCGCCACGATCACGACCGGTTTCTGACCTGCCTCTTCGCGCCGTCACAGGCCCGCGACCATCTCTTTGCGCTCTATGCCTTCAATCTGGAGGTGGCCAAAACCGCCGAGGTGGTCAGCGAATCGATGCTCGGACGAATCCGACTCCAGTGGTGGCGCGAAAGCCTGGACGGTATCTACGGCGGAAATCCGCGCCATCATGCCGTGGTGGAGGCACTGACCGGGACCGTCAAAGCCCACGACCTGCCACGGGCACTGTTTGACACCATCATCGACGGGCGGGAGCTCGATCTGGAAGACGAGCCGCCACGGGACCTGGCGGCTTTCGAGGCCTATGCCGCGTCCACGTCCGGCGCCCTCGCGCAGATTGCGGCCATGATCCTCGGTGCGAAGGACGCGGCATCGCTCAAATCGGCTGATCATGTCGGTACCGCCTGGGCCATGACCGGACTCTTGCGGGCCGTGCCGTTTCATGCGGCGCGCAGGCGTCTGTTCCTGCCGCAGGAACTGACCGCACGTCACAATCTGGAACAACGCGAGCTCTTCGAGCTCCGTTCGAGCGATGCCTTGAAGGAAATCACCAGGGAGGTCGCGGCACGGGCGCGGTGGCATCTGGCGGAGGCCCGGCACGCGAACGCCGGGTTCACCCGATCTGCTCTGCCCGCGGTTCTCTGCGCCACCATTGCCAGGCGGCATCTCAAATCACTTGAGCGTGCCGGATGGGATCCCCTCGATCCCGTTGTGCTGAACAGGAGGCACGGTCTGGCCTGGCGATTGTCACTGGCGTGGCTGATGAAACGCACCTGAGACTGGACGCGGCCCCAGGCAAATATCCGTAGACTATCAAACACCCGCAGTCGGGGCGTGTCCGGGTTTACCCGGCTGCCGCGGCGGAACTCCGGCCGATCCAGCCAGCAAGATCATCCAGGGCGCGCTGCGCCATGGCCGGCTTGCGCTCCTTCTTTTTGATCTTCTTGCCTTCGACCTTTTCCATCGGCGGAAACAGTCCGAAATTGACATTCATGGGCTGGAAGGTTCTGGCGTCGGCACCGCCGGTGATGTGAGACAACAGGGCACCGTGCGCCGTGGTCACGGGTGGGGGAACCGCCATGCCGCCGAGCCGTTCCGCGGCGGCGAAGCGTCCCGCCAGCAAACCGGTGGCGGCACTCTCCACATAACCTTCGACGCCGGTGATCTGGCCGGCGAAACGAAGACGCGGTGCGGATTTCATCCGCATGAGGCCGTCCAGAAGACGCGGAGAATTGATGAAGGTGTTGCGGTGCAGTCCGCCCAGACGTGCGAATTCGGCATTCTCAAGTCCAGGAATTGTCCGGAAAATCCTGACCTGCTCGCCGTACTTCAGCTTGGTCTGAAAGCCGACGATGTTATAGAGCGTGCCCAGCGCGTTGTCCTGTCGCAGCTGAACCACGGCGTGGGGGCGCTCCTCTGAGCGTGGATTCGAAAGGCCGACAGGTTTCATCGGACCGAAACGCAGGGTCTCGGGACCGCGTTCGGCCATGACTTCAATCGGCAGACAGGCTTCGAAGTAGGGGGTCGAGCTTTCCCACTCCTTGAAGTCCGCCTTGTCGCCCTCGATCAGGTCTGAGATGAAAGCGTCGTAGCCTTCCCTGGTCAGGGCGCAGTTGATGTAGTCGGCGCCGTCACCTTCCGGTCCGACCTTGTCGTAGCGGGACTGAAACCAGGCCTTGTCGAAGTCGATCGAATCCTTGTGGACGATCGGCGCAATGGCATCGAAAAAGGCGAGATACTCTTCGCCGGACAGCTGTCCGACCGCTTCCGCCAAAGCCGGTGAGGTGAGGGGGCCGGTGGCCAGAATGACCGAATCCCAGTCTTCCGGCGGCAAGCCGGCGATCTCTTCCCGCTGGATCTCGACCAAAGGATGAGCTTCCAGGCGGCGGGTAACCTCGCCGGAAAAGGCGTGCCGGTCCACCGCAAGCGCACCGCCGGCCGGCAGCTTGTTGGCGTCGCCCGCCGACATGATGATCGAACCGAGCCGGCGCATTTCCTCATGCAGCAGGCCGACGGCATTATTCATCGCATCGTCAGAGCGGAAGGAGTTGGAGCAGACCAGCTCGGCCAGGCTTTCCGTCTCATGGGCGTCGGTTTTTCGGATCGGCCGCATTTCGTGCAGGACCACCGGTACGCCCGCCTCGGCGATCTGCCAGGCAGCCTCGCTGCCGGCCATGCCACCGCCTACCACGTGGACGGGTTTGATATTCTTTTCGCTCATGCGCTTTTCTGCCGTGTTTGCGACGCGGCTCCGTTCAAATAGGGGGCGAGATACCGGCCGGTATAGCTCTCGGCAACGGCGGCGACCTCTTCGGGTGTGCCGCTGGCGACGATGCGCCCGCCCTTGTCGCCGCCTTCGGGGCCGAGATCGACGATCCAGTCGGCCACCTTGATGACTTCGAGATTATGCTCGATCACCAGAACCGTATTGCCCTGATCGACCAGGGCCTGAAGAACTTCCAGCAGCTTGCGGACATCCTCGAAATGCAGACCCGTGGTCGGTTCGTCAAGGATATAGAGCGTCCGGCCAGTGGCCTTGCGCGACAGCTCCTTGGCCAGTTTGACCCGCTGGGCTTCACCGCCCGAAAGCGTGGTCGCCGCCTGTCCGACGTGGATGTAGCCCAGGCCGACGCGCGACAGGGTCTCCAGTTTGCCTCGGATCGCCGGCACCGCCTTGAAGAATTCGACACCCTCCTCGACGGTCATGTCCAGAACATCGGCAATATTCTTGCCCTTGAAGACGATTTCAAGGGTCTCACGGTTATAGCGTTTGCCCTTGCAGACATCGCACTGAACATAGACGTCGGGCAAGAAATGCATCTCGATCTTCATCACGCCGTCACCCTGACAGGCTTCGCAGCGGCCACCCTTGACGTTGAAGGAAAACCGGCCCGGTTTGTAGCCCCGCGCATTGGCTTCGGGCAGACCCGAGAACCATTCGCGGATCGGCGTGAAGCAACCGGTGTAGGTCGCCGGGTTTGAACGCGGTGTCCGGCCGATCGGCGACTGATCGATATCGATGACCTTGTCCAGAAACTGCAGCCCCTCGATTGCCTCGTGGCGACCCGGCGTATCCTTGGTGTTATGCAGCCGGCGCGCGACCGCCTTGAACAGCGTCTCGATAATCAGGGTGGACTTGCCGCTGCCCGAAACCCCGGTCACGCAGGAAAAGGTGCCCAGCGGAATAGAGGTGCTGACGTCCTGCAGATTGTTACCGGTTGCATTCCTGACGGTCAGCATCTGCCGCTTGCGGCCGGGCCGGCGGGTTAGCGGCACTTCGATCCGGCGACGTCCGGTCAGATAATCGGCCGTCAGGCTGCCGCTTGCCGCCATGACCTGCTCGGGCAGGCCCTCGGCAACGACTTCACCGCCATGGATGCCGGCCAGCGGGCCCATATCGACCAGGTAGTCGGCGGTGCGGATCGCGTCTTCGTCATGCTCGACCACGATCACCGTGTTGCCGAGATCACGCAGGCGCCGCAGGGTCTCCAGCAGCCGGGCATTGTCGCGCTGGTGCAGCCCGATCGAGGGCTCATCCAGCACATAAAGCACTCCGGTCAGACCGGACCCGATCTGCGACGCCAGACGGATACGCTGGCTTTCACCGCCCGAAAGCGTTGCCGATCCGCGGCCCAGTGTCAGGTATTCCAGGCCGACATCGACCAGAAAACGCAGGCGGTCGTTGATTTCCTTCAGGATCCGCACGGCGATTTCGCGCTGTTTCGGCGTCAGCTTGTCTTCGAGGCTGGAAAACCAGCCGGCGGCTTCAGCGACGGAAAAGCTGGAAACCTCACCGATATGCAGTCCGGCGATCTTGACGGCCAGGGTTTCCGGCTTCAGACGATAACCGCCACAGGCATCGCAGGGCTGACTCGCCTGATACTTCGAGAGCTCATCGCGGACCCAGTCGCTGTCCGTCTCGCGCCAGCGCCGGGCCATGTTCGGCAAGACGCCTTCGAAGGGCTTCGAGGTTTCGTAGGCCCGCAGGCCATCGTCGTAACGCATGACGATCGATTCCTTGCCGGAGCCGTTGAGGATGGTTTCGCGGACGTTGTCCGGCAGGTCCCGCCAGGGCGTGCGTGTGGACACGCTGAAATGCCGGGCGATGGAATCCAGTGTCTGCTTGTAGTACTGCGCCGTTGCCGACGACCAGGGCGCCACGGCGCCAGCGGCCAGGGAGCGTGCCTGATCCGGTACGCTGAGTTCAGGATCGAAGAACATTTCGACCCCCAGACCGTCACAGGCAGAGCAGGCCCCGAAGGGATTGTTGAAAGAAAACAGCCGCGGTTCGATCTCGTCGATGGTGAAACCCGACACCGGGCAGGAAAAACGGGCTGAGAAAGTGGTGCGTTCACCACCGTCGGCATTCTCGGTAAAGGCCAGTCCGTCGGCCAGTTCCAGCGCGGTCTCGAAGCTGTCGGCAAGACGCGATTCGATCTCCGCGCGCACGACCAGACGGTCGACCACCACCTCGATATCGTGTTTGCGCTTCTTGTCCAGGGCAGGGGCCTCGGCGATCTCATGCAGTTCGCCGTCGATCTTGACCCGCTGAAAACCGCGCTTCTGCAGATCCGCCAGTTCCTTGCGATACTCGCCCTTGCGGCCACGCACGATGGGGGCCAGAAGATAGAGGCGGGTTCCCTCGGGCATTTCCATCACCCGGTCGACCATCTGGCTCACGGTCTGGCTCTCGATCGGCAGGCCGGTGGCCGGTGAATAGGGAATCCCGACACGGGCATAGAGCAGACGCAGGTAATCGTAGATCTCGGTGACGGTGCCGACCGTGGAGCGCGGATTCTTCGAGGTCGTCTTCTGTTCGATCGAGATTGCCGGCGAGAGACCGTCGATCGAATCGACATCCGGCTTCTGCATCATCTCCAGGAACTGGCGCGCGTAGGCCGAAAGCGATTCGACGTAGCGGCGTTGTCCCTCGGCGTAGATGGTATCGAACGCAAGCGACGACTTGCCGGATCCGCTCAGGCCTGTGATCACCACGAGCTGGTCACGCGGCAAATCGATATTGACGTTCTTCAGATTATGTTCGCGGGCACCGCGAACCGAGATGACGGGGTCAGGCTGTCTGCTTTTCATGGTGCTCTACAATCGGCCTCGATAGATCGCATTACAGTTGGTCTGCCCCAACCAGTATGAAAGGGAACAAAACATGAATATGGAGAATCGGCAACGTATTTGTCAGACTTGACGGACAAATCCGAAGGAACAAATCCGTGCAGTGGGCGAAGCTTATCGGTAAAGTCCCTTGGAGTCTCGACGTCTGTCGATAATGTACATCCAGTTATAGAAGTTACGGGGAAGAACGGCATGGCCGGAAGCGTAAACAAGGTAATTCTCATCGGCAATCTCGGCCGCGATCCCGAAATCCGCAGCGCGCAGGACGGCACGAAAATCGCCAATCTGTCGGTTGCCACCTCGGAGAGCTGGAAAGACCGCAACAGCGGCGAGCGACGTGAGCGGACTGAATGGCATCGCGTTGTCATCTTCAACGACCGTCTGGTCGACGTGGTCGAGAAGTTTCTGCGCAAGGGTTCCAAAGTCTATATCGAAGGTCAGCTTCAGACACGCAAATGGACCGACCAGCAGGGCGTGGAAAAATACTCCACCGAAGTCGTACTGCAACGCTATCGCGGCGAATTGACCATGCTCGACGGCCGCGGCGAAGGCGGCGGTGACTTTGGCGGCGGCCAGGGCGGCGGCGGTCAAGGCGGTGGCAACTACGGCGGCGGCTTTGGCGGCGGATCGCAGGGTGGCGGGTCTCAGGGTGGCGGGTCTCAGGGTGGCGGCGGCTACGGCGGCGGACAGCCTCCGTCCGGCGGCGATCTGGACGACGAGATTCCCTTCTAGCTCCGGATGTCTGTCAGAGATGGTGCCTCGCCTTGTCTGGGCCGATTTCCAGGACCTCGACCGCGAGCTGCTTTACAGCATACTGCAGCTTCGCAACGAGGTTTTCATTGTCGAACAACAGTCGCTGTTTGCCGATATCGACGGCCTGGACAGGCATGCGCGTCATCTTCAGCTCTTTGTGGATGACGAACTTGCCGGCTATCTGCGGCTTCTGTCGCCGGGCAGTGACGGCGACGCCAGGGTGGTGATTTCACGGGTGCTGTTGCGCAAGACCGCACGGGGGAAGGGTCTGGGCCGTATCCTGATGGAAGCGGCCCTTGCCGAATCGCAAAAGCGCTTCGGGCAAAGACTTGTCTGCCTCTCCGCCCAGATCGGGCAGGAAGCCTTTTACAACAGACTGGGATTTACCCGGCTTGCCGGCGCGCCTTACGACGATGCGGGTATTCTCCACATAGACATGGCCCACAAGCAGACGCGGGCCGGTCGGCAGGGAACGTTCGAGGGGTCCGGTTCGGCCGATGAAACAAGCAGTTAGCGAGCGGATTCGTGAACCCGCAGAGGACGAAAACGGGACAGTGTTCGGCGTATACAACGGTCGAATCACAGCCCTGGAACAACCCGAACCACGACACGGCCCCACTTTTATCACGCAGGTCAGAATGCGGAATAAAATAATCTGGTAAAATCAAGTGCTTAAAGGTAATTTTTCCGCCCCATCCGAACACTGCATTTTGTTGTTCGGGCCGCGGAACTTTGCTACATATTGTCATCGCTGACAGTCGGTTCCCGACGATTCGCAATCCTAGCGTCAGCGAAGGCAAATTCCTTTCTCGGCAGCTCGACAGGACAGTTTTTTGAGTTCCAGTACCACGCCTACTTCAGGGCCTCCTTCAGGCTTCGACATCACCACGGTAACCATCGAAGAAGAGATGCGGCGTTCGTATCTCGACTATGCGATGAGCGTCATTGTCTCACGTGCGCTTCCAGATGTGCGCGACGGCTTGAAACCCGTCCATCGACGTATTCTCTACGCGATGAAGGAAGCCGGATATGACTGGAACCGGACCTACCGTAAGTCGGCCCGTGTGGTCGGTGACGTCATGGGTCAGTATCACCCGCACGGTGACTCGGCGATCTATGACGCCATGGTGCGTATGGCGCAGGATTTCTCCATGCGCCTGATGCTGATCGACGGCCAGGGCAACTTCGGTTCCATGGACGGCGATCCAGCGGCGGCCATGCGTTATACCGAAGCGCGTCTGGCGCGGGTCGCAAGTGAAGCCCTGCTGGAAGATATGGACCGGGACACCGTCGATTTCCGGGACAACTACGACGAAACCACGCGTGAACCGACGGTTCTGCCGGCCCGCTACCCGAACCTGCTGGTCAACGGCGCCAGCGGTATCGCGGTCGGCATGGCAACAAACATTCCACCGCACAATCTGGGCGAAGTCGTCGATGCCGCGCTCGCCTATGTCGACGATCCGGAGATCTCGATCGACCAGTTGATCGAGATCGTGCCCGGCCCCGACTTCCCGACCGGCGGCATCATTCTGGGCCGCAAGGGCATCCGCGACGCCTACCACACCGGACGTGGTTCGATCCCGATGCGTGCAGCCACAGCGATCGAAGAGATTCGTAAGGACCGCCAGGCGATCATCGTCACCGAGGTTCCCTATCAGGTCAACAAATCGCGCATGCTGGAACGGATCGCCGAACTGGTCCGCGACAAGGTCGTCGAAGGCATTTCCGATCTGCGCGATGAGAGCGATCGTCACGGCGTCCGAGTCGTTATCGAGATCAAACGCGATTTCGAGGCCGAGGTGGTGCTCAACCAGCTCTACCGCCACAGCTCGCTGCAGACCTCTTTCGGCGCCAATATGCTGGCTCTTAATGGCGGGCGCCCTGAGCTGCTGGACCTGAAGGCGATTATCGCCGCCTTTATCGCCTTCCGCGAGGAAGTGATCACCCGGCGGACGATTTTCGAACTCGGCAAAGCCCGCGACCGGGCGCATGTATTGGCGGGACTGGCGATCGCGGTTGCCAACATCGACGAGATCATCCGCCTGATCCGTGCGGCGCCGGACCCCGTCGTGGCACGTGAACAGCTGATGGCTCATGACTGGCCGGCCCTCGATGTCGAACCGCTGATCAAGCTCATTGACGAGCCGGGACGGGCCGTATCCGAGGGTGGGACCTACAGACTTTCCGAGATCCAGGCCCGTGCCATTCTGGAACTGCGCCTGCAGCGCCTGACCGGCCTTGAGCGTGATAAAATCGCCGCGGAACTGGAAGCACTTGCCGGGGAAATCAAGAACTACCTGGAAATACTGGAATCCCGCGAGCGCCTGCTCGATATCATGCGCGAAGAACTGCGCGATATGAAAGCGCGTTTCGCGACGCCGCGCCGGACCCTGATCGCTGACGGTGGATTCGATCACGACGACGAGGACCTGATCCAGCGCGAGGACATGGTGGTCACCGTCAGTCACGGCGGCTACATCAAGCGCGTGCCCCTGAGCACCTACCGGGCGCAACGCCGCGGCGGCAAGGGCCGCTCGGGCATGGCAACCCGGGATGAGGATTTCGTCAGCCAGGTCTTCGTCTGCAACACCCACACACCTGTGCTGTTCTTCTCGTCACGCGGCATGGTCTACAAGATGAAGGTCTATCGCCTGCCGTTCGGTTCGCCGACTTCACGGGGCAAGGCCCTGATCAACCTGCTGCCGCTACAGGAAGGCGAGATCATCACCACCATGATGCCGCTGCCGGAAGACGAGACGGCATGGGGCGATATGTATGCGATGTTCTCGACCTCAACCGGTGGCGTCAGACGGAACAAGCTGTCCGATTTCACCCGGGTCATGTCGAACGGCAAGATCGCCATGCGCTTTGAAGAAGAAGGCGCACAGCTGGTCAACGTCCAGACCTGCACCGACAGCGATCACGTATTGCTGGCCACCGCGCGCGGCAAATGCATCCGCTTTCCGGTCGGCGACGTCCGGGTGTTCTCCGGCCGGACCTCGGTCGGCGTTCGCGGTATGCAGCTTGCCAAGGGCGATTCCATCATTTCCATGTCGATCCTGCGTCACACCGAATTCTCGACCGAGGAACGCGACAGCTACCTGCGCTATGCCGCAGCCATGAGACGGGCAGAAAACGGCGGCAATGGCGAGGAGAGCGAAGTTCCCGAAGTCGAACTGTCGACGGACCGGATCGCAGAAATGGCACTGTCCGAAGACTTCATCCTCTCGATTGCCGAAGACGGCGTCGGCAAACGCACCTCGGCCTATGAGTACCGCATCACCAAACGCGGCGGGCAGGGCATTGCCAATCTGGATCTGACCCGCACCGGTGGCAAGTTCACCTCGGTGGCAGGCGTCTTCCCGGTCGAGGCATCGGATCAGCTGGTCATGGTCACCGACGGCGGAAAGCTTATTCGCTGCCCGGTCGAAGGCATTCGGATCGCCGGCCGCTCGACCCGCGGTGTCAGGGTTCTCGACGTGGCCGAGGACGAAAAGGTGGTCTCGGTGACCAGGCTTTCCGACGACGGCACGGAAGAAGAAGACGAAGCGAATACGGACGAGACTCTGGAGAACGCCGCAGAGAGCGGCGGATCAGCAGATGTTTCCCCGGAAACGCCTGTTGAAAACGCTTCATTCGAGGATTCCATTGATCCGGACGATCAAGTCGAGGATGATCCCACCGATGAATCCGACGCCTGATCGTCAAAAATCGGCGGCGGTAACGAAAAGGCAAAAGCGGCGGACCTGAATTGCGTGGGATTTCCTGAAATCGCACTGTGCAATTTCTGAAAATCCTGCGACTACCCGAAGTCATTGGGTAAATGCGGGGCCGTCCGTCCGGTTGCGCGACCGGACTGCGAGGGATAAAGAGGCATGAGCAAGACTCGGATCGGGCTTTATCCCGGGACATTCGACCCGATAACCAACGGTCACCTGGATATCATCACCCGCGGCGCCAAACTGGTCGATAAGCTGATCGTTGCGGTGGCCCGAAATGCCGGCAAGGGCCCCATGTTCTCGACCGACGAGCGGGTCGAGATGGTCCAGGACGATATCGCCGAGTTACGTCGCAAGGGCCTTGATATCGAGGTAAGGGCCTTTGACAATCTGCTGGTTCACTTTGCACGCGATAGCGGCGCTGAAGTCATCATCCGCGGTCTACGTGCCGTGTCCGACTTCGAGTACGAATTTCAGATGGCAGCCATGAACACCCGTCTCGACAAGGAAATCGAGACGGTATTCCTCATGGCTTCGGAACGTCAGCAGTTCATTTCCTCGCGTTTCGTCAAGGAAATCGGCAAACTGGGCGGGGATATATCGACTTTTGTCAGTCCCTTGACGGCCGCGCGCCTGAAAGAACGCGTCTTCAGCGACCCGATGGATTAAAGCAGATCCGGTTTAGATGAAGTCGCCGCAAGCGATCGGTCACTCCGTCCCAATCTCCACTCATCCTGACGAAAAGCCGTGACGAAACCGGATTTGGGCTTCAGGCGCCGAGCTGGTGCATGATCTCCCGGCTCGCTTCGATCAGGATCGCGGCGAGTTCTTCCTGGACACCTTCTTTCTGCATAATGCTATCCGGCCCCGACAGATTGATGGCCGCCACTACCTCGCCGACCAGATCCCGGATCGGAACGGCAATGGCGGTTGACTCATCGGAATAGTGCATGTGCCAGCCACGGGCGTTTTCACGCTCGAGCAGCAGGATCAGTTCAGGCAGGGTCCGCGGCGCCGGTTCGGGATTTCCGTCCAGGCGTTCGCCACGATAGAGACCGCGAAGCTGCTCAGGCGTCATTCCACTGAGCAGTGCCCGCCCCATGGCTGTGACATGGCAGGGGAAACGGGTTCCTACCGGCACATTGACCGACACCCGCTGAAGCGCCAGAGCCCGGAAGACATAGAGTGCCTGCGAGCCGTCACGAACGGCCAGATGGCTGGACAGCGACGTGTTGTCCCGAAGCGAAAGGACGAATGGCGCCGCGAGTTCGACGATTTCCCGGCTGGCAAGATAGCTGAACCCCCGGGAAACGATCTGCGAACCCAGGCTGTAGCTGCTGACACCGGTCTTTTCCAGATATCCCATCGTGGCCAGGGTTTGCAGGATACGATAGAGGGAATTCGGGCTGACTCCGAGCCGGGTGGCCATTTCGCTCTGACTCAGGACCCGGGTCGATCTGCTGAACATTTCAAGAATCCGCAGCCCTTTTTCAAGAGCAGGGACCATATAGCTGCGATCCGCCATGCCGGTCAGGTCTCCGGCGCTACGGATGCAGACGCCCCCGCCAGATTGCGCCCCAGCACAAGCAGAACAACCAGTCCGGCGACCGAGATCAACCACATCGAATTGGCGATCAGGCAAAGGCCGGCCAGCGACAGGAGGAGCTTTTCGAGCGGTGCAAGCGGCGCCGCGAAAAACCCGATATAGGCAGCCGACAAGGCAACGATACAGAGAATGCCGCTCGTCATGGCCGTAACGAACTCAAGCCAGTTGAAATCGAGAAACAGCAGGCTGGGCGCGTAGATGAACATGAACGGGACCAGTGCCTTGCCCATGGACAGGCGGAACGCGGTAATCCCCGTGCGCATGGGTTCGGAACCGGAAATACCCGCGCCCGCATAGGCCGCGAGGGCGACCGGCGGCGTGACATCGGCCAGAACCCCGTAATAGAAGATGAAGAAGTGGGTCGCCAGCAGAGCGATGCCGAACTCGCCAAGAGCGGGTGCGACAATCGCCGCCAGAATGATATAGGTCGGTGTGGTCGGGATCCCGGCGCCCATGAGGATGCAGGCCAGAGCCACCAGAATCAGAGCGATAAAAAGCACGGCGCCCGATTCTGAGATCATGCCGAACGGCGCAATGGCGGACAGCCACGTCCCCGCATCCGTGGCAAGGCCCACGATGGCACCCGAGAACTTGAATCCCAGGCCCGTCAGAGTGGTCACACCGAGCAGAAAACCGACGCAGGCGCAGGCCGCGGTAATGGCGATCGACTGCTTGGCGCCGTCTTCCAGGCCGGCGATCAGCCGGCGCGGGGTCAACACCCCCTCGGTATCCAGAGATGTCAGGCCAAGCGGGCGCAGCAGCAGCGGAATGTAGGAACAGAGTACCGTCAGGATGATGCCGTAAAAGGCCGCGAGAAACGGCGTATACTGCATCAGCAGCAGTGTCACCATGACGATGAGCGGGATCAGCTGGTGCCAGCGGCGGGCCAGAACGTCGCGCAGCTTGGGAAGACTCTCGCGCGGCATCCCTTTCAGCCCCAGACGGCGTGCTTCGAAATGGACCATACAGAGCGTGGCCAGATAGTGGAAAAACGCCGGAACCACGGCGACAAGTATCAGCTCATTGTACGGGATGCCGAGCATTTCCGACATCACGAAGGCTGAAGCCCCCATGATGGGGGGCGTGACCTGTCCGCCGCAGGAGGCAGCGGCTTCGGTCGCAGCGGCGAAGCGGCCTGTGAAGCCGTAGCGCATCATCATCGGGATGGTGAAGGCCCCCGTCGTCACGGTATTGGCCACCGGCGACCCTGAGATCATGCCGAAGAAACCGGAGGACACCACCGAAACCTTTGCCGGTCCGCCGGAATAACGCCCGGCGAGAATGGTTGCCAGCTCGATGAAGAGCTGACCGAGGCCGGACGCCTGCGCCAACACACCGAACAGGACAAAATGGAAGACGTAGGTCGCGACGACACCGATGGCGATGCCGTAGATTCCTTCCGTCCCCAGATAGAGGTGTTCGACGAGGCGGGTGATATCGTATCCGCGGTGCGCCAGTCCGCCCGGCAGCATCGGCCCCAGGATCGCATAAAGCAGGGCAAGCACGCCGATGATCGAGAGGGACTCGCCCATGGTCCGGCGGGAGCCTTCAATGACCAGCATGACGGCAACGGTGCCCATGACATAGTCCATCGGCACCGGGAAGCCGATGTTGGTGATGAAGATGTCCCGAAAGAAGATGACGAGATAAGCGGAAAAGCCCGCGCCGGCAATCGCCAGGGGCCAGTCGAGCCAGCCCGGACCGTCGCCCTTGCCTAGGAGTATGCGCAGCGGCAGCGCCGAGAGGGCCATCGCAGCCGCAAAGGCATAGACACCGACGGAAAGGGCCGGGTGCAGCTGCCCCGACATGGCCGTCACCAGTTGATGGGCAATCAGCAGATAGAAGGCGCCGTAGCCGAGCCCCACGAACATCGCCAGTCCCTGCCGCTTTACCCTGCGTCTGGGAAAAACCAGGAACAACAGCCCCATGATGAAGCTCATGTGCACGGAGCGATGTGTCACTTCGTTCAGCAGGCCGAAACCGGCCGTATAGATGTGAAACAGACTGAGCACCACACAGACCGCGGTCACGAAAAGCCTGAGGCTTCCGCGCAGGTCACGGAAATTGCTTTCCGAATCGAATTCGCGGATGAGGGCATCCGTATCTACGGTCTGGCTGAGCTTTTCGGTCACGGGCAAGAAGACTTTCTAAAGGATCACGAACAGTTTTCGACGGGTTCGATCAGGATCGGGACATAGGGCCAGGCGGTTAGATCAAGTCTGAGGCCGCCGCTTTCCATCCGGTTCCCGAAACGCGGGTCGGATCGCAGAATCAGCTGCTCTATCGGCCGGTCGAGCCTGAGGACGAAACGGTCCTTCTCGTACAGATACCCCAGAGCATCGGGTTCTCCCTCCATCGAAGGCAGGCCCTGGCCATGAGTCGTGAAAACCTCGGCGACCTGGCGAATCCGGTAGGGACCGCCAGGCGGACCGAGGACAGTGTAGAGGTCGTCAACGGGAGTCAGAGACACCGAATGCGTGAACGACAGCGTGAAGCGGTCATCGGCCAGATCCACGCAGGCATAGTGCGCACCAGAACGAAAGTCCCGGACCTCCAGAGACGCTGCGCCGGCGGGACCGGCCAGCCCGAAGGCGACCAGTCCTGCCAGACAGGCAATCTTATTTAATGACGCCTTTTTCACGGAAATAGCGCTCGGCCCCCGGGTGCAACGGAATTGAGATCGATTCCAGGGCCTTTTCAAGAGTAATTTCCTTACCTTTGACGTGCACTTTTGCCAGCGTCTCGACGTTCTCATAGAGCGCCTTGGTCACCGCATAGGCGACATCATCGGACAGGTCGGCATGCGTCGCCCAGATGGCACGAACGGCGATGGTTTCGACATCCATGTCGACACCCTTGTAGGTGCCGGCCGGCAGGGTAACAGCCGTGTAGTAGGGCTGCACTTCGCGCAGCTTGGTCACCGGCTCGCCGGAGATCGGAATGATGTTGATCTGGTGACCGTTGGCCAGTTCGGTGATCGAGGCCGTCGGCGCACCTGCGGTGATCAGAGAGGCATCGAGATTGCCGTCCTTGATCTTCTCGGCGGACTGGGAGAAGGAGGAGTAATCTTCGGTCACGTCTTCGCGCGTCATGCCGTAAGCTGTCAGGAGATCCCCCAAAAGCTGCCACTGACCAGAGCCCGGCGAACCGGAACTGACGGATTTCCCGGCAAGCCCGGCAAAACTCGTGATGCCGTCCTGCGCCACCAGCTGTACGGTCTCCGGATAAAGCGCACCAAGGGCCCGCAGATTGGTCTGTGCCTTGCCTTCGAACTGATTCTTACCCTTGTAGGCGGCATCGAGGATGTCGGCGGCGACAAAGGCGGATTCGATAGCGCCACGCCCCAGCAGACCGGCGTTGGCAACCGAGGCATTACCGGTTTCGGCCGTTGCCGAGAGCTTCTTGCCTTCGACTTCCGCGTTGTTCGAGATGATCTGGGCCAGCATTCCGCCCAGAGGATAGTAAGTCCCGCCGGTGCCGCCGGTGGCGATCCCGAAGAACACGCGTTCCTGCGCGCCTGCAGTTCCCGCCGCAATCGTCGCGGCAAGCGCCGCGGTCACGACGAATTTCAAAGTCTTCTTCATTCCTGTGTCTCCTGTGTTGAGCTTTTTCTTGTTCAGGCAACTGTCCTGCGAGATGCCGTCCTGGCGTGGGCGCACCATGAGCCGCACCACGCGCCACCATTCAAAACTGCGGAACCATGGACCGAATGGTCCATAGCCGGTCACAGAGCCGGGCATACTGCGCCGGATCAGGCTCTGCACTCTTCATCAGCATCCGAAACTGGGGGCGTTGTGGTGGTGATCCCTGAATACGCATATCCGACAAGCGGCACAATAAAACACGCTAAAAAGGCTTACTCAATTGAAATCTAAGGTCAATTTTATTCATATATAAATCTGTATTTCGCATTTGAATAAACATGACGCTCATCAACCGCACCGGGTTCGGGCAGGCATTTTCACACCTGACCCCGGCCTGCTGAATCTCTGTGGAAAATCCGATTAAACCGCAGTAACCGGCGGGAATCCGCGAGAATTCTCCAGGTCCGATCGAAAAATCACTTTTCCTGAGAAAACCCGCGTCTCTCAAGGTTGACCGAATCCTGTGTCGGCCCTATGGTGCGCCCGCTCACGCCAAGTGAGCAAGTGTGGGCCCGTAGCTCAGTCGGTAGAGCAGCTGACTTTTAATCAGCGGGTCACAGGTTCGAATCCTGTCGGGCTCACCATTTCCCACCAGATATAGAGACTTCACGTTACCGGTTGATGGCAGGCCGGCATGTGACGTCATTCCATCTGGCAAAGCTCGGCATGGACCTCGTAAGCACGCTTCGAAAGCTGCGAGGACTGGTCCGGGGCGTCGTGCGGCTTCGCCTTCAGAAACCTGACCTGCTCCGCCCAGGCCCCCGCGGACAGTCCCGCATGCGCCAGCAGACGTTCGAGTTCGCTGTCAGTTTGCCCGCACAGCCGTTCATAAGACACGAGCAGACCGTTCCGCGGCAGGTTCCTGAGCACATAGCTGTAGGCATCGACCCAGGTTTCGAGCCAGTAATCCAGCGTTTCCCGCCCGTAGGAATTACGCCCGAAATCAACTTCTCCGAATCGGAAAGGCCGGTGATTTTTGCCGAATTCGTGGTGTCCGAGCCAGTTCATGTAGTCCAGAGAAAAGCTGTCGCGCGCATGAGTCTGCAGAAACAGCTCATGCTGCCGTTTCAGCGAAAGCGCGTGCTGAACAGGATCACGGAAAGGAATGACGATGGCCGCTTTGGGAAAAGCCTCGGAAAGCGCCGTGAGGCGCAGGAGATTGTTATTGTTCTTCGACAGATAGCAATGCCGGTCGGCGGCTCCATCGCTTGCCAGCACATTGCTGACAAAGCGGCGGAACTGCGCGATGATCTCTTCATCCGGGCCGTGCGGGCGCAGGAACTCTTCGAAAATATAGTCGCTGCCGCAAAAGGAACGCCAGAAGACCTCTTCAAAGGCTTCCGGGCTATCGAAGTCAACCATCACACGATCACCATGAGCCCGTTCTTCCTGAGCCTTGTGACGGCGGAACAGCGACGATATTCCCGACCAGGTCGAGGGCATCAGGACAAACGGCATGTCACGATAGGTGAGAGAGCGAAACTGGCCCGATTGATACAGGCTGCGCATAAGCACCGTCGTTCCCGCACGCGCCAGTCCGGTAATGAACACATGCCTGTTGCTGTCCGTCGGGCGCCGATCCGGTAGGACCCGGTCCGGCGGGACCCGGTCCGGCGGGACCCGGTCCGGCGGGACCCGGTCCGGCGAAACCCGGCGCTGGTTCAGGAGGGACTCAAGATCGTGAGACGCCTGTGCGACGAAAGGAGACGCCAGCGCGAGCCGATGCAGCAGTCTGGACATCGTTCCATAAGCGCTATCGGACAAGGCGCGACCTCGCGACGTAGTAGGCCACCGCGACGGCAAGCGAGAACAGCACCGTGCCGGTGCTGGAGAAGAGTTCAGTGATCTGAAGCGCGGGATCGTAGAGCAGCTGGGTCAGAAGAGCAGGGAATACCGCGAGCGCCAGGGTCACGCTCATAAAAACGATCAGTTTCAGGCTGCAGAGAAGGATTTCCACGGCATAGCGCAGCATGACCCGCTCCTTCCAGTGATCGGACACCGCCCGCGAGGCGATAGTCTTTCCCGCCTTGCCAGTCGTCCGGAGCAACCTGTGCACCTGAACGAGCAACGGCAGACGGGTAAAGAGTTCGACCGCGATGATGCTGGCGAGCGCAACCAGGAGGTAGCTCACACCTCCTTCTCGGACTTCCTCGTTGCCTTCCTTTTGGCGATAAGGCGCTTCAGGGGATACCAGAACACTGCAAAAATCGCCAAAAGCACGGACAGCACCACGCCAAGCACGGCACCGATCGCCCCTAGTCCCAGTCCGGGCCCGACGTAAGCTTCAGCGGTGCCTGCCGTACCCATGGCGATGGAGCAGATGAAGAACGCAATCAGTTTTCGCATTTCGGAAATCCTTGGAAGCTGAAGAAATCACTCTCCAGATAGCGGGTTTCGGCAACGCGCAGGGCCTGTTGCTGTTGCCATGAGTAGCTGTTGATAAAGTCGAAAATAACGTCGCCATTGCGGTCGACTTCGAACAGGCGTCCCTGCAGTCCGCTGCTTACCAGAATCGAGCCATGATCGGTGATCTGCTGCGCCCCGTTGAAGGTTGAGCGAAAGTCATACTTCGACCCATCGAGCAGGGTCTTGAACGCGAAGCTGCCCGGATCGATCGAGACAATATTCGAATACTTGCCTACGCCGCGCTCGTTGTTGCTGAACACCGAGATCGTACCGTCCGGGTTCCAGTCGGGATCATGCTGGCGGTCCCATGCGCCAACGCGCCACCACTTCACCTTGAGGCTTTCCGGGTCCAGAACGAAAACCAGATTGATCGTGCGATAACTCAGCAGCAGATCGCCGTGCTCAAATCCGGGAAAGGCGGACGCCATATCGGCGCTGAGCGCCTCGATATCGTTGCCGTGAACAGCGTCGGCAACGCCTCGTTCGACCTGCAGATCAAAGATGTGAATATCCGGGTTCCTGAAGCGGACATCCTTCATGTCGATGGTTTTGAGAATGCTGCCACTTTCGACGTCGACCAGATGAAGTTTATGGTCCAGCGCCTCCTGGGAACCGCCGAAGGTCCAGAATGCGTTTTCATCGGTCAGCGAAACCGTGTGGTGGTATTGTCCCTCAAGGGCCCAGACAGGCCTGCTGCAAACGTCGACCTTAACGATCCCGCCGCTCTTTTCCTGCATGGAAAAGATCACCGAACCATCCGGCAATATCGCAACACCGTAGAGATTCTTGAGATTATCGGGCGTTTCGTTGGTTGGCAGGTCTTCGGTCGTCAACTGCCAGCGATGGACGACGTCTCCGCGATGATCGAGCAGGATCCCGCCCCACAGATGTTCTTCGAAATCGAATGCGCCGAAGATAACCCTGTAGCCGGCAGGCTGTCCGCTCGCTAGGAAAAGGCGCGGCAGTTCCCGGCGCGATTTCAGGCCGTCGAGCTTCAGCTCGACAAATTCGCGGTCGGGTGCGGGGGATACACTGTGCAAAAAACGCTCGGGATGGATGCCCAGATCATTTTTGATCTTGTCGAAAAAATCCGTGTCTTCTGTCGGATCACCCGCCAGAAAATTCTGAATATCTTTTAGAATTGAATAAGGAAAAACTTCATATTTTCCTACAATGACTCCCAATCCAGCAAAAAACAACGCGAACACATATAGAAGTCCGGCGCGTTGGATAAAATTCATTACTTGTTTCCGAAAATCTGTTCACAGGTGTCGACAGGATGACCGGGCTCGCCAAGGGTTATCCAAAGCGCTTAAATATGACTATCCCTATCGACCATGACCATTTTCAGTTCACAACTGGGGGATTCAAGTGACCAATTTGTGTCATGAAGAGTACCTTTCCCTGATAGCTGCTGTTTTGACTTCCCACGAAATGATGACGGGCAGAAAAAAGGCCGGTTCAAACTGACCGGCCCGAGTTTG
>Ga0214472_10000610_pt1 | contig 43410 bp, 31 predicted proteins | sample RVTome_6_FD_207662 | JGI IMG/M metagenome (GOLD analysis project Ga0214472, IMG submission 207662) | Soil microbial communities from uranium-contaminated site in the Upper Colorado River Basin, Wyoming, United States - RVT140D175 | ecosystem: Environmental > Terrestrial > Soil > Contaminated >...
GGGGGACGATACTACGCGGAGCACGCGGAGGTTCGCGTTCTCGACCCTTGGCGGTGTAAAAAGAAGTCATCGGCGGACGGGTCAAACCACTGGATGGGCTCGGCCCATCGAGCCCGTCTTCGTGCGAGACGCTAGCGCTCGCCGGCCAGCGCCGGGCACGTGCTCCGGACGAGCGCGCCCCGGTCGCCGATCCGGCCCCCGGCGCCCACGCCCACGAACCGGTCGCCCAGGAACCGTACTCCCAGGGCCGCCGGTCGGCCCCCCACATTTGGCGGCCCCGTGATTTCTGCTTATACTCGTAGCTTTGCGGCCGGTCCCGATCCGCCGCCGAGAGGACTCTTCGATGGGCATCGCCTACTACGTCGTCACCGGCCTCCACATCGTCGCCTGCCTGTTCCTGATCGGCGTCGTCCTGCTCCAGCAAGGCAAGAACCAGGACCTGGCCAGCGCGTTCGGCGGCGGCGGCACCCAGACGGCCTTCGGCCCGCGCGGCTCGGCCAACGTCCTGTCCAGGGCCACCGCGATCCTGGCCGGGGCCTTCATGGTCACGAGCCTGGCCCTCTCCATGTTGCGGCCGCGGGACAGCTCCTTCCTCGACCAGGTGCCGGTCCCGCCGGCCTCGCCGGCCCCCGCGGCCACCGCCGTCCCCGGCGCGGCCGCGGCTCCGTCCGCGGCCCCGGCGGCCCCCGCGGCGGCGTCTCCCGCGCCGGCCGCTCCGGCGTCGCCCGCCGGACGCTAGCCTAGGTCGCGGGCGCCGCGGTCACCGAGAAGGGCTCCCGCACCTCGAGGGCCTTGCCCGCGATCTCGTCCTTCAGGCTCAGGACCAGCTCGTAGTCCCCGGGGCTGGTGCCCTCGAGCTTCGTGCCCACCAGACGCATGAGCCGGCCCAGCGACGTGGGCTGGATGGGCGTGGGGTCCGCCCGGGAGACGACGGTCCCGTCGTTGCGCCGGATCACGTAGCCCGCCGTGACGCGCGGCATGCCCGAGGCCTTCTCCTTGGCCGCGCCGTAGACCTCGAAGCGCGCCAGGAGCATGCCGCCGGAGGCGAAGTCCCGCCGGGCCAGCATCGTGGGCTGCGGGGTCGCGGCCGTCTCCCCCGCCGGCTGCGGCTGGAGCGAGTCGCTCAGGACGGGGGTGGAGACGCGGAACGGCCCCAGGGGCGGGACCTCGAACTCGTGGACCAGGGTGCCGATGCGGCCGCTGTTCTTGTCGCGCACCACGAGCTTCGCCTGGTACCCGCCCGGGGCGAGCTCGAACTCCCGGGAGAGCGGGTACCACACCAGCTTCTCGCGGGTCGCGGGCAGGAGCTTCATCTCGACCTTCTGGTCGTAGCGGTAGTACTCGCCGGTCTCGCGGTGGGCGGCCACCAGCAGGAACTCGAGGGTGTCGAGGAAGCGTCCGCCCTCCTCCTGGAAGGCGAAGTCCATCACCTCGGTCTCCGCCACGATCACCACGTTGGCCTTGCCCAGGATGGTCTCGTCGAAGACGTACGCGGTCATGCGCAGCGGGATCTCCGCCACGTCGAAGGGAGAGTCCAGGGCGGACTGGATGTCCGGGTCGCCCGAGCCCGGCTTGCGGGCCAGGGCGTTCTTGCCTTCGAGGGGTGCGTAGTAGCCCTTCCGGGCGCGGACCTTGTAGCGCTTGCCGCCGGGGATCTTGACCTGGATCTTCCGGAAGCGGCCGTCCCGCCGCGTGTTGGTCGGGCTGTACCCCAGCAGGTAATACGCTTGCGACTCGTCCGCGATGCGCCGTATCCCCTTGGAGAGGTCGTTGCTGTTGCGCACGGAGAAGCCCCCGCTGTCGGAGGCGAGCGACTCGGAGCCCTCGCTCGCCTCGATGGTCTCGCTGAAGGCCGCGCCGACGTCCTGCTGGTCGATGGGCGGCCCGAACTCCGCCGTGAACATCTCCGGCATGCCCTCCAGGCCCCGGGTGTCCAGGAAGTAGATGGCGGCGTTCGAGCGGCGCGAGGCCTGGACCACCTTCTTGAACTCGTCCATGTTGGGGTCGTGGATGAAGCCCTCGGAGACGAGGATCAGGGACTTGCGCCCCTTGGTGCCGGCCAGCGAGAGGAGCACGCGCTCCAGGACCTCCAGCGTGATCCGGTTGCGGGCGGTGGCCTGGTAGTACACCTCCGCCGCGCGGGAGGAGAGCAGGGGGAACGGGTCCATGCCGCGGCTGTCCCCCAGCCGGTTCACGTTGACGCCGTAGTTCTCGAACCTGCGGGACACGCGGCCCGTGACCTGCGGGTCGCGGTAGATGTGGATCCTCATCGCCTCGTAGTCGGTCATGCGCTCCGGGGAGCGGTCGGGGATGTGCCGGCCCTCCAGCCGCTTCAGGAGCGTGATCAGCTCCTCGCGGCCCGCCTCCATGCGCGTGCTCCACCACGCCCCGCCGCCGGTGGCGACCAGGGTCACGCGGTCGCCCTCGCGGACGCCGCCGGTCAGGAACTCGGTGACCGCGACCTTGGCCCGCCGGGCCTGGAACGGCGTCAGGTGGATGTCGTCGAAGACGATGACGAACGTCCGCCCGCTGTGGATCTCGGGGGCCATGTTCGAGGAGATCCGCGGCTTCGCGGGCGCGGCCGCGGAGGGGCTGGCGGGGACCTGCACGGCCTCGAAGGTCGCGATCGCCTGCGCCTCGCCGTCCTCCGCCAGCGCGAAGTCCTTTGCCCCCAGGCCCGTGACGGGCGCGCCCTTCTTGTCCGTGACCACCACGTCCACCGTCACCTGCTCGACCTGCGAGGGGAAGGACGGCGCCTCGGGGGGAGGGGCCTGGGCGGGCGCGGGGCTGGCCGCGGGGGTGGGCGGCGGCGTCTGGGCGGACGATGGGATCGGGAACGAGACCGAGAGGAGGAGGACGAGGACCGGGACGGGGGTTGCCTTCATATCGCCTTGGATGCCATACCGCCGCAAAAAAGTCCACCGTCGCGGCGGCGCTTGACAGGGGGGGGGCCCTGGGATCTGATGGGCGCGGACCTCCCTCCCATGCGAGCGGCGCCATTCTAGAAGTCCAGGATCCCTCCCTGCTCCTGCTCCACGAGGACGTGGGCGAGAGCTACGACGCGGTCACGCGCAGCGCGGCGGCCGCCGTCGGGGCCGAGTCCTGCCAGCTCACCCTCTACGACGAGGACACCGGCGAGCTGATCGCGCGGCGCCCGCGCTATGACGCCCCGGGGCAGCGGGTGCCGCAGTACCGGTTCCGCCTCGACAGCAGCCCGGCCTCGGTCCTGGTCATGCGCACCGGCCAGCCCTACCTCTCGAACGATCCCGGGAGCGACCCCCTCTACGACCCCTCCGTGAAGGTCCGCGGCGTGCGCTCGGTGCTGACCGTGCCCGTGCGGCGCGGCCCGCGCATCCTCGGCTTCCTCTATGCGCTGAACAGGCCGGGCGGGTTCCGCGACGAGGACGTGCGGACCCTGTCCGCGCTGGCGGGGGCCGCCGCCGTCACCCTGGAGAACATCCGGCTCTACGCCCAGGAGCGCGAGCGGCGGCTGCTGAGCGACAGCCTGCGGGAGGTGTCGCGCACGCTCATCGGCAGCTACACCGAGCACGCGGCCCTCTCCACCGTCCTCGACCAGATGTGGCGCGTGGTGCGCTACCAGGCCGCGGCCGCGGTGATGCTGGAAGGCGACCGGCTGCGCGTGGCCGCCTCCCGGGGCGGCGACGCCGACGTCGAGGTGGCCTACGCCGAGGCCGGGAACCTGAGGCGCGTCTTCGAGAGCAAGCGCATCGAGCTGCTGGCGGACGCCGAGGAGCAGCTGCCCCGGCTCGGGATGCGCGACGTCGCCGGGACCACGGTGGCGGCCCCCCTGCTCGCGCAGGGAGAGGTGGTGGGGGCGCTCGTCGTCGTCTTCGAGCGCGACCCCTCCTCCGGCTTCCGGGACGGCCAGCTGATCATGGCCTTCGCCGACCACGCCGCCCTCTTCCTGGAGGCGGGCTCGATCTTGCGGCGGGAGCGCCAGGCGCGGGCGCGGGCGGCGGTGCTGGGCCGGATCACCCGCCTGGCCTCCTCCCGCCACGAGCCGGAGTCCCTGCTGCAGGCGGTGGCCCCCGAGTTCCTGGCCCTGGCCGGGGCGGACCGCGTGGTCGTCTACCTGAGGCACCCGCGCGGCGACGTGCTGGTCCCCGTGGCCGACGCCGGGATCGCGCCCGAGGAGGAGGAGCGCGTGCGTGGGCTCCGCCTCGAGATCGGGGCGGGCCCGCTCCTCCCGCTCTCCGAGAAGCCGCAGGCGTTCGCGTTCCACGCGGACCGGGACCCGGTGCCCGCGTCGATCACGCCCTTCGACCGCACGCGCGCCATGCTGGTGGTGCCCCTGGCCGTCGAGGGCAAGCTCCTGGGCGCGGTCGTCCTGGCCTGCCTGGGGCGGTCGCGGGCCTGCGACGCGGCGCAGCTGGACTTCCTCCAGGACGTGGCGCAGCAGGTGGCCCTCGGCATGGAGAACGCGCGGCTCTTCTCCACGCTGTCGCAGATGGCCTCGACCGACGAGCTGACGCGCCTGGCGAACCGGCGGCGCTTCACGGAGTCGCTGCGCATGGAGATGGCCCGCATGCGCCGGTCGGAGGCGCCGCTCACGCTGATCATGGCCGACGCCGACCACCTGAAGGCCATCAACGACGCCCACGGCCACCCCGCGGGGGACGCCGCCATCCGCCACGTGGCGGACGCGATCCGCAAGGGCGGCCGGGAGACGGACATGGCCGCGCGCCTGGGGGGCGACGAGTTCGCGCTGCTCCTGCCCGGCACGGACGCCGTGGGCGCGGTCAAGGCCGCGGAGCGGATCCGCAAGGCGCTCGCCTCGTCCACCATCCCGACCGTGGGCAGGGTCACGGTGTCGATGGGCGTGGCCACGGCGCCCGAGGACGCGGCGGAGGAGGAGGAGCTGGTGCGGGTCGCCGACGCCCGGCTCTACGCGGCCAAGGCCCGCGGCCGGAACCAGGTCTGCAGCATGGTGCCGGGGGACGCGCCCGGCGGCGATCCCGGCGCGAGCCGTCCCGTCCCCGAGAGCTGACGCCTCACTCCACCTTCACCAGCACGTCGCCGCCCTCGACCTTGACCGGGTAGGTCTCGATCTTCAGCACGGGGCTGGACGCGTTCTCCCCCGTGGTGACGTCCCAGGTCCACGCGTGCCAGGGGCACATCACGATCGCGCCGTCGAGCATCCCCTGGCCCAGCGGGCCGCCGCGGTGGAGGCAGATGTTGCTCGTGGCGTAGAAGGCGCCGCCCACGTTGAAGAGCGCCACGGGCTTCCCGCCCACCGCCACCTCGCGCGCGGTTCCGGGAGGCACCTCCGCGACCGTGGCCGCCTTCACGAACTCGCCCATCTAGTGGAGCTCGTCCTTGAAGACCGCCCCGTCCTTCATCACGAAGGCCACGCGGCCCAGCTCGCCCACGTCCTTCAGCGGATCGCCGCGCACGGCCACGATGTCCGCGTAGGCCCCGGGCGCGATCACCCCCAGCTCCCCCGCCATGCCCAGCATCTCCGCCGCGGCCGAGGTGGCGGAGCGGATGGCGGCCGCGGGCGACATCCCCAGCTCCACCATCCGGCCGAACTCCTGGGCCATGGGATCGGTCCAGGCGAACCCGCCGACGTCGGTGCCGAAGGCGATCCTGACCCCCGCCTTCATCGCCTTCTCGAAGGAGGGGCCGTGCACCTCGACGCGCTCGCGGTCCTTGCGGCCTTCCGGCGTGTCCTCGGGCCGCCACCCGTAGTAGTAGACGGCCAGGGTCGGGCAATACCAGGTCCCCTGTTTCGCCATGCGCGCGATCGCGGCGTCGTCCAGCTCCAGGCCGTGCTCGATGGAGTCGCAGCCGCCGTCGAGGGCCCGGTGCAGCCCCGGCCCGTTGTAGGCGTGGCAGGCGACCTTCTTGCCCCAGCCGTGGGCCTCGTCCACGATGGCCTTCAGCTCCTCGACGGTGAGGGTCGGCTGCGAGACCAGGGCGCCCTTCTTGTCCAACCACGAACGGTGCGTCATGTAGACCTTGATCCAGTCTGCGCCGTGCTCGATCTGCTCGCGCGCCGCCTTGCGGGCCTCCACGGGGCCGTCCACGATCTGCACGCCCTTGGGCACGACGACCTCCGGCGCGTAGTCCTCGAGGGCGTAGCCGCCGGTGGTGGAGATGCCGCGGGTGCAGGCGAAGATGCGCGGCCCGGGGATGTGGCCCTGGTCCACGGCCCGCTTGATCCCCACGTCCCCGTACCCCGCCCCCTCGGTCTCCACGTCCCGGATGGTGGTGAAGCCCTGCTCGAGCGCCCGGCGCGCCGCCACCGTGGCCCGCGCCGCGCGGTAGGCGATGCCCTGCTTGAGGAGCTGGCCGTCGTAGCCGCCCTCGCTCGGATCCTGGCCCTGCAGGAAGAGGTGGGTGTGGGCGTCGATGAGGCCGGGCAGGACGGTGGCCTGGGACAAGTCGATGGTCCGGGCCCCCTCCGGCGCCTGGAAGGTGCCCGCCGGGCCCACGCTCTCGATGCGGCGGCCGCTGACCACGATGACCTGGTCGCGCAGGGGCGTGTCCGACCGCCCGTCGAGCAGCGTCCCCGCGCGGATCACGGTGACCGTATCGTCCGCCCCGGCCAGCGAGGCCGCCGCGAACGCGAGGGCGACCAACGACCTGCGCATCTCCATGCCTCGTCCTCCGGGCCGGTATCCTATCGTGGAAGCCCGGCGCGCGAGGGATGCGTCAAGGCCGTCACGGGTAGGCGGCGCTACTCGATCCTTCTAGCGCGGCATCGAGGACAGGATCCGGCAGGCCTCGGCATCGCCGCCGTCGCAGGCCTTCTTGAGCAGCTCCTTCGCGCGGGCGATGCCCGCCTTGGTCTGCTGGCCGGCGTGCAGCACCGCCAGCTGCGTGCACGCCTCCATGAAGCCTTCCGCGCAGAGACTGTCCAGGGCGCCGATGCCTGCGGCCTCGTCCTTGGCCAGGCCCTCCCCGCGGGCCTGGAGCCAGGCGAAGCGGGCGCAGCCCGACTTGTCGCCCTTTCCGCAGCCCTGCTTGTACAGGGCCGCGGCCTTGCCGGGGTCGGCGGGAACTCCCTTCCCGGTTTCGTGGATCCAGGCCAGCGCGCTGCAGGCGCGGCCTTCCCCTCGCGTGCAGTAGCGCTCCAGCTCCGGGGTCAGCTCGAGGCAGGCGGCGGCGTTGCCGGTGCCGAGGCAGGCCTCCGCGAGGTCATCCGACCGTGTGGCCTCGGCCGTCGCCGCCTCCCGGGCAGGCGCACCCTTGACGAGGTCGAGCACCTTGCGGGCGGTTTGCGTCTCCCAGTCGTCCCGGGCGAGGGCGAGCGCGCGCTCGGCCTCGGCCAGCGCCTCCGCGCGCTTCGACTGCTCGGAGAGCACCTTGGCCAGGGTCAGATGATGGTAGGAGCCGCCGGGCTCGAGGGACACCGCTCGCCGCGCGAGGTTCAGGGCCTCGTCCTTCTGGCCCAGGGACAGCTTGGTGTCCGCCAGATAAGAGTAGCCCGTGGCGTATTCCGGGTTCAGCTCCACGGTCCGCTGCAGGCTCTTCTCCATGCGAGCCAGGTTGTCACGATCGGCGCCACGGCGGTGAGCGAGCCGCGCGTCCTGGAACCAGGAATAGAAGCTGTTGGAGCCCAGCTCCGCCGCCCGCGCGTAGGCCGCGGCGGCCTGGTCCGGCTTCTCCTCGAGGTCGGCCAGGAGGCCCTCCGCGTCGAAGGCGCCGGCATGAGCCGAATCGGCCGCCTTGGCCTCCTGGATCGCGGCCCGCGCCTCGTTCGGCCGGCCCATCGCCACGTGGAAGGCGGCCCGCACGGCCGCTGACTCGGCCGGGGGGAGCGGGCGGGACGGGAAGCCCTCGCGCCCGATGCTCACGTCGACGTCGATGCGCGCGTACTGGATTCCCGTGAGCCGCAGGTAGGAGGCGAGCGCCCTCTGGAGGCCGGCGAGGTCGGGGAAGGCCTCGCGCCGGGCCACGTCCTCCCTGGTCCCCCGGGACAGCAGCGCGACGTAGCGATCCAGCTGCGAGACGCGCTTCCCCTCTTCCGCGAACATGAAGTAATGGAGCAGCGCCCACGACTGGGCGTCGAACCGCCGCCGCTTGTCGCCCAGGGGGAAATACGGCGAGGCGCGGTCCGCCCCCAGGAGCGTCTCCAGGGGCAGCAGCTGCGCCTCGCGGAGCCGCTCCACGTGCCAGGGGACCATGCGCCCCAGGAACACGTCCTTTTCCCGGACCCTCAGGTTGCCGAACAGCTCGGCCATCCCCCGGTTCAGCCAGAGGGGCAGCGGGTGCTCGAAGCTCGAGTCCAGCACGATGTGGAGGTAGGCGCGATAGAGGTTGAAGTACGGGGTCACCCGCACGTCGTCCGTGACCTTGGTGTCCGCCCGCATCGCCAGGTAATGGCGGTCGCGCCCCTCGGCGGTCACGCTGACGATGGGCTCCCGGCCCTTCTCCCAGTACTCGGGCGCCAGGGCCTTGAGGGTCGCCTCGTCCCGAGCGGCGAGGACGAGCACGGGCTTGTCCGCGGCGAGCTTCGCCCAGGGCCAGAGCTTCTGTAGGGCGGCCCGCATCTGCTCGAACTGCCAGGCCACCTCGCGGCCCTGCCCCTCGCCGCCATTGGTGAGGACCGTGAAGTGCGGGCTCTTGACCTCCAGCCACGGCCGCTCGGCGGCCGCGGCCACGCCGCCGGCCAGGAGCGCCGGAACCAGGACCATCACTTGACGCAACGCGACGTGCATCGGAGGACCTCCCGCGGGAACCCGCTAGTCTAAGCCGCGCAGGAGGCGCTTGACACGTTTTGGACTGGGCTGTATAGTTCACCCATGAACGAACGGCCCCACGCCGCCCTCGCGGAGATCCTGGGCACGCTCCACGCGGTGGAGACGCGCCTGGAGGCCGCCCTGGAGCCGATGGGCCTGTCGCTCGCGAAGTTCAAGACCCTGCACACGCTGGTGTCGGCGGGCGAGCCGCTGCCCCTGCGGGCGCTGGCCGAGCAGTGCGCCTGCGTCCGCTCCAACATCACGCAGCTCGTGGACCGCCTGGAAGCCGAGAAGCTCGTCATGCGCACCGACGACCCCAACGACCGGCGGTCCATCCGCGCGGAGCTCACCGCGGAGGGTCGAGCGCGCTACAGGGCGGGCTCGCGCGCGCTCCAGGCCGCGGAGAACGAGATGCTGGGCCGCCTCCCGAAGGCACAGCGCGAGGCGCTGCTCGGCATGCTGCGGTCCCTGCGCGCCGAGGCCGGCGTCGAGGAGCCGGCGCGTTGATCTTTTTTTACGAATCATAGTTCACGGCTGCATCGTCTAGCCATGCAAGGTTATGCCGAACAGCCCACCGGACGGCGTTTCGATGTCGATTCGGGCCGTCGCCGTTCGTCTACAGGGATGAGGAGTGACTCCATGACCAAGAGAATGATCTCGATGCTCGCGGCGGTCACGGTGCTCGTGGCCGGCCTCGGCACCGTGAAGTTCCGCCAGATCCAGGCGGCGGTGGCCCAGGCCTCGTCCTTCCAGCCCCCGCCCGAGGCCGTGACCACCGTGGTGGCGCGGCGAGAGGCCTGGCCCGAGACCCTTGCGGCCATCGGCACGGTGGCGGCCGTCCAGGGCGTGACGGTCAGCGCCGACCTGCCGGGCCTGGTGGACCGGATCGCCATCGACTCCGGCCGAATGGTGCGCGCGGGCGAGGTGCTGGTCCAGCTGGACGCGCGGCAGGAGAAGGCGCAGCTCGCCGCGGCGCTGGCCCAGCTCGAGCTGAGCCGGCTCAACCTCGACCGGGCCCGCGGCCTGGCCGACGAGGGCATCGTCTCCCGGGCCGACTACGACCGCGCGTCGGCGGAGCACAAGCAGGCGGAGGCGAGGGTCGGGGAGATCCGGGCCGCCATCGAGCGCAAGACGATCCGGGCGCCCTTCGGGGGGATGCTCGGCATCCGCCAGGTCAACCTCGGCCAATACCTGGCCGGCGGCGACCCGGTGGTGCCGCTGCAGTCGCTCGACCCGATCTTCGTGAACTTCACCGTGCCCCAGCAGGAGGTCGGCCGCCTGCGCGTGGGGGGCGAGGTGCGCGTGACGGCGGAGAGCATGAAGGGCGCGCCGTTCGAGGGCCGCATCACCGCGGTCAACTCCGTGGTGGACGAGTCCACGCGCAACGTCCAGGTCCAGGCCACCTTCGCCAACCCGCAGGGCCGGCTGCGGCCGGGCATGTTCGTGGAGACGAAGGTCCTGCGGGGCGGGAGCCGCGAGGTGGTGACCCTGCCCGCCTCCGCCATCAACTACGCGCCCTACGGAGACTCCGTGTTCATCGTCGAGCAGGTCCAGGGGCCCGACGGCCAGGCCTACCGCGGGGCGCGCCAGCAGGTCGTGAAGCTGGGGGGCGCGCTGGGCGACCAGGTCGCGGTCCTCACCGGCGTCGAGGCCGGGGCCGAGGTCGTGAGCTCGGGCGTCTTCAAGCTCCGCAACGGCGCCGCCGTCCGCGTCGAGAACGCCGTCCAGCCGGCGAACGATCCGGCCCCGAAGCCGGAAGACAACTGAGCGCGCGGCCGGCGCGGGAGAGATAGGCCGGAGTCAACAAATGCGATTCACTGATCTGTTCATCAAGCGGCCGGTCCTGGCCGTGGTCGTCAACCTGGTGATCCTGATCGCCGGGCTGCAGGCCATCCGCTCGCTGAGCGTCCGCCAGTACCCGCGCAGCGACATCGCGGTCATCAAGGTCTCGACCGCCTACACCGGGGCCAACGCCGACCTCGTGCGGGGCTTCATCACCACCCCCCTCGAGCGCGTGATCGCCAGCGCCGACGGCATCGACTACATCGAGTCGTCCAGCGCCCAGGCCATCAGCACCATCACCGTCCACCTGAAGCTGAACTACGACTCCAACGCCGCCCTCACCCAGATCCAGGCCAAGGTGGCGCAGGTCCGCAACGACCTCCCCCCGGAGGCGGAGGCCCCGGTCATCGAGCTGGAGACCGCGGACAACCAGTTCGCGGCCATGTACCTGGGCTTCTCGGCCGCGAACCTCGACCAGAACCAGATCACCGACTACTTGAACCGCGTCGTGCAGCCCAGGCTGTCCGCCATCAGCGGGGTGCAGCGCGCCGACATCCTGGGCGACCGCACCTTCGCCATGCGCATCTGGCTCAAGCCCGACAAGATGGCGGCCCTGGCCATCTCGCCGTCGCAGGTGCGCGAGGCCCTGGCCAGGAACAACTACCTCTCGGCCCTCGGCAAGACGAAGGGCTCGATGGTCTCGGTCAACCTGGTGGCCAACACCGACCTCAGCACACCCGAGGAGTTCCGCCAGCTCGTGGTCAAGGAGGAGGGCGGCTCCGTCGTCCGGCTGGGCGAGATCGCCGACGTGGTGCTGGGCGCCGAGAACTACGACGAGGACGTCCGCTTCAACGGCCAGACCGCGACGTTCATGGGGATCTGGGTGCTGCCCACCGCCAACTCCCTGGACGTCATCAAGAAGGTGCGCGAGGCCATGCCGGAGATCCAGGCCCAGCTCCCGGCGGGCATGACCGCGGGCATCCCCTACGACTCGACCAAGTACATCCAGGACGCGATCGACGAGGTGCTGCAGACCCTGGCCGAGACCCTGCTCATCGTGATCGTGGTCATCTTCCTCTTCCTCGGCTCCGCGCGCTCGGTCCTCATCCCGGTGGTGGCCATACCGATCTCGCTCGTGGGCGCGGTGTTCCTGATGATGGCCGCCGGCTTCACCATCAACCTGCTGACGCTCCTGGCCATCGTGCTCTCCGTCGGCCTGGTGGTCGACGACGCCATCGTGATGGTGGAGAACGTCGAGCGCCACCTGCACGCGGGCCTGTCCTCCATGCAGGCCGCCTTGCAGGGGGCGCGCGAGCTGGTGGGCCCGATCGTGGCCATGACCATCACCCTGGCCGCGGTCTACGCGCCGGTGGGCATCCAGGGCGGCCTCACGGGCGCGCTCTTCCGGGAGTTCGCGTTCACCCTGGCCGGCGCCGTGATCGTCTCCGGAGTGGTCGCGCTGACGCTGTCCCCCATGATGGGGTCGCGCCTGCTGCGCGCGGGCGACACCGAGAAGGGCTTCGCGGGGATGATCAACCGGCACTTCGAGGTGGTGCGCCGGCTCTACACGCGCGCGCTGTCGTGGACGCTGCGGGACCGGCCGGTGGTCCTCGCGCTGTGGGTCATCGTGGTGGCCCTGGCCGTGCCGTTCTACATGTTCTCGCAGAAGGAGCTGGCGCCGGTCGAGGACCAGGGGGTGGTCTTCGGGATCGTCCAGGCCTCGGCCAACTCCACCCTGGACCAGACCAAGCTGTACGCGGCGAAGGTCCACGACGTCTACCGGTCGTTCCCGGAGACGGACAGCATCTTCCAGATCACCTTCCCCACCGGCGGCTTCGGGGGGATGGTCACCAAGCCCTGGAGCGAGCGGAAGAAGAACACCGAGCAGCTCCTGATGGAGGTCGCGCCGCAGCTCGCGCAGATCCCCGGGATCCGGGTGATCCCCATGACCCCGGCCGCGCTGCCCGGGGGCGGCGACTTCCCGGTGGACTTCGTGATCGCCTCCACCGCGGAGCCGCGGCAGCTCAGCGAGCTCGCGAACACGCTCGTGCAGAAGGCCTTCGCCAGCGGGCTCTTCATCTTCGCGGACGCCGACCTGAAGTTCGACCAGCCGCAGGCCGAGGTGGTGTTCAACCGCGACAAGGTGCGCTCGCTGGGCGTGGACCTGAGCCAGGCGGGCCAGGACCTGTCCACGCTCCTGGGCGGGGACTACGTCAACCGCTTCAGCATCCAGGGCCGCAGCTACAAGGTCATCCCGCAGGTGAAGCGCAGCGAGCGGCTCACGCCCGACCAGCTCGCGCAGATCCACGTCACGGGCCCCGAGGGCCGGCTGGTGCCGCTCGCGACGTTCGCCACCCTCGAGACCTCGACCGAGCCCCGGGAGCTGAGGCGGTTCCAGCAGCTGAACGCGGTGCGGATCCAGGGCGTCATCCCGCCGCCCGTCTCCCTCGACCAGGCCCTGACGTTCCTCGAGACCGAGGCCCGGGCCATCCTGCCCCGCGGCTTCACCGTCGACTACGCCGGCGAGTCCCGCCAGCTCCGCACCGAGGGCAGCAAGTTCCTGGGCACGTTCCTGCTCTCGGCCATCCTCATCTACCTGGTGCTGGCCGCGCAGTTCGAGAGCTTCCGGGATCCCTTCATCATCCTGGCCGGGTCGGTGCCGCTGGCCATCTCCGGGGCCCTCCTCTTCTCGTTCCTGGGCCTGACCACGCTCAACATCTACAGCCAGGTCGGGCTCATCACCCTGGTGGGGCTCGTCTCCAAGAACGGCATCCTCATCGTGGAGTTCGCGAACCACCTGCAGGAGTCGGGGACGGCCAAGCTGCAAGCGATCGTGGAGGCCGCGGGGACGCGGCTGCGGCCGATCCTGATGACCACCGCGGCCACGGTGGTGGGGCACTTCCCGCTGGTGCTGGCCACGGGCCCCGGCGCCGGCGCCCGCAACAGCATCGGCCTCATGCTGGTGACCGGCATGATCATCGGCACCGCCTTCACCCTGTTCGTGGTGCCGTCGATCTACGTGCTGGTGGCGCGGACGCGCGCCGCGGCCCTCCCCGCGCTCGCGGGCTCGCGAGTCGCGCCGGCGCCGGACGGGGCGATCGCGTAGCGTCTTCAGGCGGCGGCGGTGCGGCGGGCCTCCACCCAGGCACGGATGGCGCGGTACTGGCTCTGGCCGTCGAGCCCCGCCTCGGCCAGCACCGTCTCGCCCTGCCCGCTGCCGAGGAAGCGGCCCTTCGCGTAGGGGTGCAGGCTGGCGGCGCGGCCGGCCGCGGAGTGCACCCAGCGATCGAGCGTGGGCAGCGTGAAGCCGGTGATCCCGATGGCCTCGAGCGCCCGCTCCTCGGGAAAGATCCGCCGCTGCTCCGCGAGCGGGAGCAGGTCGAACAGCTCCGCGCTGGCCACGGAGTAGATCCAGGGCGAGATGCCGTCGCGGTCGAGCAGGGGCAGGCACTCGGTGACGAACGCGTAGGTCACGGCGCTCTCCTGCAGCACGATCGTCCCGTCTCCCGCGCGCCCCGGCCGCCGGAGGAGGTAGAGGCCCGTGGCCGCGTCCTCCGCCGGCGCCAGCCCGAAGGCGCGCCGGTCGAGCACGGTCTCGTTGGGCCGCGTGACGAAGGGGGCGATGAGCGCCGGCCGATGGCGCAAGGCCGCCATGAGGAGGGGCCAGACCTCCTGCGGCTCCCAGGGCGTGAGGGTGACGGCGACGCCGGGCGGGAAGTTGCCCTGCAGGAGCTGCAGCGCCTGGGGGTCGGCGTGGGTGGGACCGTCCTCTCCCGTCTTGAGGCCGGCGTGGGCGCAGACGAGCACCATCGTCCGGTACGGGTCGCCGGTGGCCGCGCGCCGCGCCTGCTGGCCGATCCCGTGCAGCCGGGCGGCCACGTGCCCCAGCGGCGCGATGAACGCGCCGTAGGACGAGCCGACGCCGATGTGCGCGCCGAAGGACGACACGCCGGACAGGACGCTCGCGATTGCGTCTTCGCAAATCCCCCCGATGGCGAGCAGCCGGCTGCCGGGGTTCGTGGCGGCGTTCCAGTAGCCTTCCGCGAACCCGGCCCCGGCCGTGCCCACGCTCGTGGACGAGAGCAGGTCGGCGGCGGCGATGAAGAGGGCGCCCCCGGAAGACTGGTTCAGGTGCTGGAGGGCCCGGCCCAGCTCGCCCCGCAGCGTGGTCACCGTCCCCGGGGCCAGGACCAGCTCCGGCGGGACGCCGCGGGACCGGGTGGCGGCGTCGTACACGGCCTGCACGCGCGGCCTGTCCTCTCGCGGCCTGCGCCGGCGTTCGTCGAGCCGCTCCCGCGCCACCAGCAGGCGCCGCGCCATCTCCGCCGTCATCTCGTGGTCGCCCTCGAGCCGCAGCCGCACGAGCCGGAGCGCCTCCCAGAAGCACTGTTCCAGCACCTCGCGGCCCTGGGGGGCCGAGGCGCAGGGCCGTTCGCCGCCCTCGCACGAAGGCAGCTCCCTCGCTCCGCCGGCCGTGAAGGGCGCCAGCGCCTCGTAGAATCCCGGGGAGCACAGCTTGTGTCCCCCGCCGTGCGAGGCGCGTCCCTCGATCCCGTACCGCCAGCCCTTCACGGTGCGGTACACGATCGCCGTCGGCTGGCCCGTGGAGATCCGGAGCGCGGCGCGCTGGGCGGCCAGCACCTGCGGAAAGTCCATCCCGTCGGGCACGAAGACGACGTTCCAGTCGTGGAGCTGGAACAGCTCGCACGGGTCCCACTGCACGTAATCCCCGGGGAGGTCGCCGTCGCGGCACACGCGCTCGCTGTCGATGGAGGCCTGGTTCCAGTCCAGGTGGACGAAGAGGTTGTCGAGGCGGGCCGTGCCCGCCGCCGCCAGCGCCTCCGCCACGCGCCCCGGCGTGAGGCCGCCTTCGCCCTCCAGCACGTGCACCCGGGGGGCGTCGCGTCCGAACCAGTCCCGCAGCGCGAGGGCATAGCCGATGGAGCTGCCGAGCCCCACCCCGGAGGCGCCGGTGGCCAGGGGCACGAAGGGCGTGGCGGGGGTGGGATGCCCGTCCAGGGCCTTGGCCCGCACGCGCCGGAACAGCGCGGTCGGGGTGATCGGGTTGCGGCGGAAGCCGAGCAGGTCCTCCAGGCGCAGGCGCGCGTCGAGGTCGGGAAGGAGCTCGGGCGCCGCCAGCCGCGCCACCTCGTCCCGCAGGGCCCACATCGCGTACAGACCCATGGCCTTGTGCCCGGCGGCGTAGCTCAGGACGTCCGCGTCGGAGCGCTCCGGGCGCGAGAGGTCGTAGTCCATGGCGCCGAAGAGCAGCCCCGCCACGATGCGCCCGGAGGAGACCGAGCCCCCCGGGTGCCCCGACATGGGGACGTAGTTGTAGAGCATCGCGCAGAGCGAGCGGTAGAGGAGGTCCAGCTCCTCGAACCGCTGCCGCTCGTCCGTCGCCAGCGCCGGTGGCGCCGGAGGCGCCGTCCCCATCGCCGTGAGGCCGAGCGTCTCGCCGCGCCGGGGCCCGAGCATGAACGCCATGGTCTCCTCCTCCGCGGCGCTGCGCCGCCACCTTCATTCTGCGGGACCCGTCCGCGTGCTCAATGGATCGAATGATCCATGTCCTCCGGGCGGCGACTCGGATGGGGTGGGGGGCTACGACCGGCGCGGCCGCCGGGGCCGGCGCGCGCTCGCGGGCCGGGCCGCCGCGTCCCCGGGAACGTCCTCCAGCACCAGCGCCGGCGGCTCGTCCTCCACCAGGTACTCGAACTCCCGGCGGAACTCCTCCGGCGAGAGCCCGCAGGTGGCGGCCAGCTTGGCCAGCTCGTGCGGGTCCTGGAAGTCGTCCCGGCGGAGCCGGATCATGTAACGGCGGGCGATGGCATAGCGGGTCGAGTGGACGTCCACCATGCGGACCTTGGTGCGGCCCGTCTCGGGGTCGAGGAGCTTCCGGAACGGGATGGGGACGAAGTGCCCGCCTTCGATCGAGACCATGTCCGCGTTCCCGCCGGAGAAGAGGTGCTTGGCCGCGCAGTAGCCCAGGTCGCGCGTGTACTCCATGTCGAAGGGGACGGGGTCGGCGCAGCGCAGCTCGTAGCCGATGTTCTTGGCCACGATGGTCGTCTTGATGCCCAGCGCCTTGACGCGCAGCCGCACCTGCTCCTTCAGCAGCTCCCCGATGTTCACCTCGTCGATGCGCAGGTTGCCGTGGGCGTCGCGCTCCGCCTCGTCCACCCGGGCCATGTCCTGGGGGTCGATGCGCAGCACCAGCCCCTCGGCGATGATGGCCACCCCGTCACGCCGGCCGTAGCTCAGGCGCTTGACGATGGAGCCCGCCAGGGTGTCCACGAACGGCTTCAGCCGCACCTTCCGGGCCGCGAACTCCTCCGGGATGAGGGTGATGGTGGCCCCGACCGCCTTGCCGATGCCGAGGGCCAGGTGGCCCGCCTTGCGGCCCATGGCGATCACGTAGTACCAACGGGACGTGGTCCGGGCGTCGACCATCAGGTTCTTCACGATGTCGACGCCGAGGTGGCGCGCGGTCTGGTACCCGAAGCTGTCCACGTGGGGGGGCAGGTCCAGGTCGTTGTCGATGGTCTTGGGCACGTGCACGACCTGCAGGCGGCCCGCGGCCTTCTCCTCGAGCTTCATCGCCGAGAAGGCGGTGTCGTCGCCGCCGATGGTGATGAGCTGGCTCACCCCCAGGCGCATCAGGGCCAGGAGCGCGTTCTCGAGGTGCTCCGGGTTGGAGGTGGGGTTGGCGCGGGAGATGCCGATGTGCGACCCGCCCCGGAAGTGGATGCGGCTGACGTCGGCGATGTCCAGGGGGACCACGTGGTCGATGTCCCCCTGCATGATCCACTCGAAGCCGTCGCGGATGCCCAGGACCTCGACCCCCTGCACCCGGGCGCGGATGGTGGCGGCCCCGATCACGCTGTTGATGCCGGGGGCGGGCCCTCCGCCGACCAGGATGGCCAGCTTGTGCTCCGTCACGGCCTGTCCGCGGGCATGGGAAGTCCCTCGATCATAGCCCCCGCACGGCGGCCGGGCTCAGGCGGCCGCGGCGTCCTTGTAGAGCGCCCCCGCCACCAGGCCCGCCACCACGGTCGGGATCACCTCGTAGAGCGACCACAGCGCGAGCAGCGTCGTGCTGTAGAAGCCGAGCGGAATCTCCTGGAGGAAGAAGACGGGGAACATGATCGCCCAAACGCCGAGCGCGGCGCAGACGGCGGTCTTCGGCCCCGGGCCGTAGTGCGTCCGGAAGACGGAGTACACCCAGGCCAGGGCCAGGCCGCGCAGCAGCTCGAAGCCCGCGAAGTAGAGCATGTCGGACCCGTGCTCCTCGGCCTCCACGCTGCGCCCCGCGGCCTTCATGGCCGCCATCCAGTGCTCCTGCAGCAGCTTCCCGTGGATGAAGCCGTCGGCCAGGAACAGCAGGATGCCTGCCACGATCCCGCCCAATAGCAACCGTCCGTAGTTGATCTTTCTCATCGAAGCACCTCACCGCCGACCGCGGCGGGGCCACCAGATCACGGGAGCGGGGATCGCGTCAAGCGCGCTCAGTACGTCCGCGACTCGCCGCGCTGCGCGCACACCCAGGCCTGCGGCATTCGCGCCTGGATGGCGGAGGCGGCGTCGCCCGCCCCCAGGTGAAACGCCACGACGTGGCGCGGCCGCCACCGGTCGCGCAGAAACGCCCGGCCTTCGTCGTCCGTCAGCCACCAGTGCGGGACCAGGGCCACGTCGGCCCGCCCCGCCGCCGCGAGCCTCGCGAAGTTCGCTTCCGACGCCTGCGCATCGCCCAGGTGGAACACGACACGCCCGCCGCACTCGAGGCGATAGCCGAGGTTCTCGACGGGCATCCCATGGTCCAGGGGGATCGCGTCGACCAACGCGCCGCCTTCCGCGAGGCGCACCGAAGCCTGCCCCCGCTCCGGACGGAGCGGCCTCACCCTGGGCTTGAGTGCCGTCGGCAGCATGGCTCCCGCTTCGGGCGGAGAGGCGAAGACGGCCGAGGGGCTGTGGGTCAGGAACCGCGCGATGGCGCCCGCATCCCAGTGGTCGAGATGGAAGTGGGTGGCCAGCGCCAGCCGCACCCGGTCGAAGGGGGGGCGGGCGGTTTCGAGGCTGGCCTGCACGCCGGGATCGTGCCGGAGGTAGTCGCCGAGGCTGTCCCGCTGGAGCGCGTCGATGAGCACGTCGCAGGTGCCCCCCTCGATCCGCACGCCCTCGTTGGCCAGGTACGTCACGCGCACGCCGTCGGCCGCGAGCGGCAGCGGCTCGAGCAGCAGGACGAGGACGAGCGCACCGAGCGACATGAGTGGATGATACGCGCTAGCCGCGCTCGTCGAGCGCCTGGGACAGCCGCCCCAGGCCCTCGCGCAGCGTCGCGGTCGGGCAGCCCACGGCCACGCGGAAGTGGTCCGGCGTCTCGAAGAACCGGCCGGGCACCACGGTCGTCTCGTAACGGGCCCGTAGGCGCGCCACGAGGTCTTCCGCGTTTCCGCATGCCAAGCGCGGAAACGCGGTTGTCCCGCCGGCCAGCCGGTCCCCTTCAAGATCGGTCCGCGATTCCAGGAACTCGTTCCATATCCCCCGGTTCGTCTCCAGCAGTTCCCTGGCCCTCCCGGCGATCCGCGGCAGGTGGTCCAGGGCGATCACGCTCAGCCGCTCGGCGGGGTGCGCGGGGACGGCGCCCAGGAGGTCGAAGATCCGCCACATCCGCCGCGCCAGCCCCGGGTCCGCCACCACCCAGCCGCAGCGCAGGCCGCTCAGGCCGTAGGCCTTGGTCAGGCTGCTCGTGACCACGAAGCAGCCGGGATCGAGGTGGAACGACGACGGCGGCGCCTTTTCGAACAGCGCGTCGAGGTACACCTCGTCCACCACGACCCGCGCGCCCACGCCGCGGGCGATGGATCCGACGCGCCGCAGCGTCTCCGCGTCCATCAGCGCGCTCGATGGGTTGTGGAGGTTGGTGAGAACGATCGCCTTCGTCCGCGGCGTCACCGCCCGCGCCACCTCGTCCGGATCCACCGCGAAGCCGTCCTCGGGCCGCCGCGCGAACCGGCGCACCTGGGCGCCCAGGTAGTGCGCGACCGACAGGAGCGGCTCGTACGCCGGATGCTCGATCACGACCTCGTCCCCCGCCCCCACGAGAGCGGCGAGCGCGAGGTGGTTGGCCATCGAGGTCCCGATAGCGGCCACGATGTTGTCGGCGCCCACGCCGCACTTGGCCGCCAGCCGCTCCTGGAGCGGCGGCCAGCCGTAGGTCGAGGGCCCGGTCAGCTCGAGGTCCTCGATCCGCACGGGAAGGTCGGCCAGGAGGTAGTCCACGACGCCACTGCCGGACAGGGTGAAGCGCGCCTGGGAATGCAGCTTGGCCCATTCCATGTACGGGGAGCCCATGGCGCGGGTCATGGCGACCTCCGCCACAGGAGGTACGCGGGCACGCCCGCGGCCAGGATCGCGAGACCGATGAGGGTGTTCTCCGGATACCGCCAGACGGTGTTGACGACCACCAGGAACGAGGCCAGGACGAAGAAGGCCGTGGTCACGGGATGTCCCGGCGTGCGGAACGACGCCGCGCGCTCGCCCCGCGCGCGGAAGACGAAGAGCGCCGTTCCCGTAAGGCCGAAGCCGATGAAGTCCACGGAAACGACGTAGTTCAGGATCTGCTCGTACCGGCCCGAGAGGGCGATGACCACGGCCAGGAGCCCCTGCAGGGCGATGGCCGCCATCGGCACCCGTGTCCGTGGGTCGACGTGGGCCACCGTACGAAAGAAGAGGCCGTCCCTGGCCATCGCGTAGTACACGCGCGGCGCGGTCAGCATGCTCTGGCTGAGGAAGCCGAGGGTGGAGATCGCGATCCCCATGGCGATGGCGCGCGCCCCCGTCTCCCCGAGGGCGCGGCGCATGACCTCCGATGCGGGTGTGGTGGTGGCCGCCAGCCCCGCGGGCCCGAGTGCGCGCACGCAGACCGCGTTCACGGCCAGGTAGAGGACGATGACACCCACCACGCCCAGCAGCAGGCCGCGCGGGAGGTCCCGCTCCGGCCGCTTCAGCTCGCCGGCCACGAAGCTCGAGGTCTGCCATCCGCCGAAGGCGAACAGCACGGGCACCAGCGCCGCCCCCATCGCCGCGACCACGCCCGGAAGCTGCGCGTCCCGCGGCGGCGCGGGCGCGGCCCCGGCGGCGGGCGCGAACAGGGCGCCGGTCACGATCAGGCCCACGATGGCGACGATCTTGATCACCATCAGGGCGCTCTGCAAGGAAGCGCCCGCGCGCACGCCCAGGCAGTTGACGACGGTCAGCGCGGCCAGGACCACGGTCGCCAGGGCACCGACGCCGAGGCGGACGGGGAAGAGCTCGCGCGCGTAATGCGCGAAGGTCACGGCCACCGCCGCCATGCCGCCGCTCTGGATGACGAGCAGGAGCGCCCAGCCGTACAGGAAGGCGACCGCGGGGCTGAAGGCCTCGCGCAGGTACGCGTACTGGCCGCCCACCGCGGGCCGCAGGGCGGCCAGCTCGGCGTACACGAACGCGCCGGCCAGCGCGATCGCGCCGCCGATGACCCAGGCACCCAGGATGAGCGCGGGGGTGCTGACCTGCCGGGCGACCACCGAGGGGTTCATGAATATCCCGGACCCCACGATCCCGCCCATGACGATCATGGTGGCGTCGAAGAGGCCGAGGCGTCGGGCGAGCTGTCCTTCGTTCAAGCTCCGACCCTCGCTAGAACGTGAGGCCAAGTCCGAGCGTCAGCGGCACCTTGATGCCGGCGTTGTCGGTCATCAGGTTGCCGTTCGAGTAGTGGTTGATCTTGATCGCGGCGCAGAAGCTCCGGTCCTTCCCCAGGAACGCCCCCACGCCCATGAAGTCCTGGAACGTGAAGGCGCCGCCGGTGTCGCGGCCGTCGATGACGCTCCGGGAGACCCAGCTCGGTCCCGCGAGGGAATAGAAGATGAAGAGGTCGGCGGGTCGGGTGCGCACCATGGTCAGCCGGAAGAGCGGGTACGCGGCGACGGCGGCGAAATCCTGGCCGTCGGCCCGGCTCCGCCAGTAGGAAACGCTCGTGCCGAGGTCGAGCGCGAACCGCTTGCGCGTGTGGAACACGTTGCGCTGGTAGTGCACGGCCACGCCGCGGGCCACCTTGACCGCGCCGCCCCAGAAGATCGGGACCTTCTTCGAGACGAAGTCGTTCACGCCATACCCGACGCCCGTCGTGTACTCGGCCTGGACGAGGCTCCTCGGGAAGCCGACGCCCGGGCTCCGGTTCGCCTCCACCCGTTCCGCGGGCAGCGGGCGCAGGTTGACGCGGAACCCTCCCGACCACAGCAAGGCGGCCGGCTGGCGGGTCCGCTCGTCACCGGGAGCGTAGGTCACGCCCGCCGTCAGGTCCCACGCGGGCGACAGGTGGTACTCGACGCCGCCGCCCAGGAGGATCGAGGCGTGATGCGCGGCCGTCACGGCGGGCGCGCCGCCGATCGAGACCGCCCTCCGGCTCGTGATCCCAAGGCCCGCCTCGCCGAACACGGAGACGCGCCGTCCCAGCGGCAGCTGCGGCTTCAGGGTCAGGCCGCCGTAATGGACGAGCAGCCGATGCCGCTCCTCGTCGCCGTTGACGTTCCGGTACGACACGTAGAGGACCGGCCTCATGTAGGTGACCTGCGCCGACAGGAACCGGTTGAACTCGTGCCCGAAGAGCGTCACGCGCGCCGCCGCGTGCGGGACTTCCACGGCGCCGGCCTGGAAGCCGGGCTCGAGCTGCCGCCCGGAGAAATCGTAGTAGAGCGATCCGAAGCTTGCCCCGAAGTAGGAGTGGGCAAGGAACGCCGGGTACTGCGTCCTGGTGTCCTCCGCCCGGGCCGTGAGCGGCTCGGCGCAAAGCGCGGAGACGATCGCCATGGCGCACGCCCCCGACCGGATCATGTGCTTGGCGATTCTAGCCACCGGGCGGCCGCGATGTCGCACACCACCCATCGCGGCCACGGGCGCGCGGCCTCGTCGTAGACGGGAGCGGTCGCGCCGCATGTGGCGCAAGCGCTACGATGGAGCGCATGAAGCGTGCGCTGATGCTGGCAGGGGCCGTCTGCCCACGGCGGTGGATCACCGGGCAGTCCTTCGACCCGTGATCCCGTCGTATGATGCGGCCCTCTTCTTCCAGGGGAGCAGGGCATGAGCACGCGTCGCGCCTTCCTCCGCGGCCTGGCCGGCGGGGCCGGGGTCCTGGCGTCGTTCCGCGAGAGCGGGCTCGAGCCCGTCCTGGCCGCGGGCCGCACGGTGGCGGGCCGCGCGCCGGAGGAGCTGGCCGCGGACGAGGACTACTGGCGCGAGATCCAGCAGGCCTTCACCGTGGACCGGAGCCTCATCAACCTGAACAACGGCGGCGTCTCCCCGTCGCCCCGGATCGTCCAGGAAGCCATGCGCCGGTACCTGGAGCTGTCCAACGAGGCCCCCGTCTACACCATGTGGCAGCTCCTGGAGCCGCAGGTGGAGTCCGTGCGCAAGCGGCTGGCCGCCGCCTTCGGCTGCGATCCCGAGGAGATGGCGATCACCCGCAACGCCAGCGAGGCGCTGGAGACCTGCATCCTGGGCCTGGACCTGAAGCCGGGCGACGAGGTGGTCACCACCAACCAGGACTACCCGCGGATGCTCACCACGTGGCGGCAGCGGGAGAGGCGGGACGGCATAGTCCTGAAGACATTCTCCTTCCCCGTACCACCACCGAGCATGACCGACCTCGTGGACCGGTTTCGACGTGCGATCACGCCCCGGACCCGGGTCATCCAGGTCTGCCACATCACGAACCTCACGGGCCAGATTTTCCCCGTCCGGGAGATCTGCCGCCTGGGCCGCGAGCGCGGGATCGAGGTGATCGTGGACGGGGCGCACGCCTTCGCGCACTTCCCGTTCACGCTCGCGGACCTGGACTGCGACTACTACGGCACCAGCCTGCACAAGTGGCTGCTGGCGCCCCACGGGACCGGCTTCCTCTACGTGCGCCAGGCCAAGATCCCGAAGCTGTGGCCGCTCATGGCCGCGCCCCCGGAGATGAACGCCAACGTCCGCAAGTTCGAGGAGATCGGGACCCACCCCGCGGCCAACCACAACGCCATCGCCGAGGCCCTGACCTTCCACGAGGGCATCGGGATCGAGCGCAAGGCGGCCCGCCTGCGCTACCTCAAGGAGCGCTGGGCGCGCCGCCTCGAGAGGCAGAAGGGGGTGCGCATCCTGACCAGCTTCGACCCCGCGCAGTCCTGCGGCCTGGCCAACGTCAGCCTCGAGGGCGTCGATCCCAACAAGCTGGCCACGCACCTCTGGGACAGGCGGCGCATCATCGTGACCCCCATCGTGCACGACGAGTTCAAGGGCCTGCGCGTGACCCCCAACGTCTACACCACCCTCGGCGAGGTGGACGCGTTCGTCGAGGAGATGGAGCGCGTGATCGCGGCGGGGCTGCCGTCGTGAAGGCCCTGGTCAAGAGCCGGGCCGAGGCCGGCCTCTGGCTGGAGGACGTCCCCGAGCCGAAGCTCGGCATCAGCGACGTCCTGATCCGCGTCCACCGGACGGGGATCTGCGGCACCGACGTCCACATCTACAGGTGGGACGCCTGGGCCGCGAAGACCATCAAGGTCCCGCTGGTGATCGGCCACGAGTTCGTGGGCGAGATCGTCGAGACGGGCTCCAACGTGGCGGACTTCAAGCGGGGGCAGATCGTGAGCGGCGAGGGCCATGTGGTGTGCGGCCGGTGCCGCAACTGCCTGGCCGGGCGCCGGCACCTCTGCGCGGACAGCAAGGGAGTGGGGGTGAGCCGGCCGGGGGCCTTCGCCGAGTACGTGGTCCTGCCCATGAGCAACGTCTGGGTCCATCCCCAGGGCATCGACAAGGACGTGGCCGCCATCTTCGACCCCTTCGGCAACGCGGTGCACACGGCCCTGTCGTTCCCGGTGCTGGGGGAGGACGTGCTGGTCACGGGGGCCGGCCCCATCGGCATCATGGCCGCGGCCGTGGCCGTGCATGCCGCCGCGCGCTACGTCGTGATCACGGACGTGAACCCCTACCGCCTGGACCTGGCCCGCAGGATGGGGGTCACGCAGGCGGTCAACCCGCAGGAGAAGGCCCTGAAGGACGTGCAGAAAGAGCTGGGGATGGTGGAGGGCTTCGACGTGGGGATGGAGATGTCGGGCAACGCCCAGGCCTTCCGCGACATGCTCGCCAACATGGCCCACGGCGGCCGCATCGCCATGCTCGGGATCCCCGACAAGGAGGTGGCCATCGACTGGAACACCGTCATCTTCTCCATGCTCACCATCAAGGGCATCTACGGCCGCGAGATGTACGAGACCTGGTACAAGATGAACGTGATGCTCGAGAGCGGCCTCGATATCAAGCCCGTGATCACCCACCATTTCCCCTGGCGCGAGTTCCAACGGGGCTTCGAGGTCATGATCACCGGCAACTCCGGGCGCGTCGTGCTGGACTGGGAAGCGAGCTGATCGCGCGGCTGCCATGACGCGGTCCGTCGCCGCGGCCCTCGTCCTGCTCCTCGCCGCGGCCGCCACGCCGGCCTCGGACACGGGCGTGGCTCCGGACGTGGCCGAGCCCGGCTCCATCGAGGCCATCGCCGCCGCCACCAGCGAAAAGCGCTTCCTCTCCCCGTGGGTCGCCTACATCCCGGCCTCCACGACGGTGCCGTCCCCGCGGGCGTTCCTGGGAAGGATCCCGGGAGCGCCCGGCGAGCTGGCCGACACCGCCAAGGCCCACGCCTACTGCCGCGCCCTGGCCGCGGCCTCGGCGCGGGCGAGGGTCTTCACGATCGGCCGCAGCGAGGAGGGACGCGAGATCCTGATGGTGGCGGTGGCGGACGAGGCCGGGATCCGCGATCTCGACCGGCTCAAGGCCGCGACCGCGGCCCTGGCCGACCCCCGGCGCACCGACCCCGCGGCCGCCGAGCGGCTTGTCAAGGAGGGCCGGCCCATCTACTACTTCAACGCGGTCCTGCACGCGGACGAGACGGGCTCCACCGAGGCCATGCTGGAGCTGGCCTACCGGCTGGCGGTGTCCGAGCAGCCGATGGTCCGGCGGATCCGCGAGCAGGTCCTGGTCCTGATCAACCCCGTCTCGAACCCCGACGGGCGCGACAAGATGGTCGAGTGGTTCTACCGCTTCCTCAAGGGGAAGACGGACCGCGCGGCGCTGCCCCGCCAGTCGCCGCCCTACTGGTCGAGGTACGCCTTCGTGGACATCAACCGCGACGCCCACCAGCAGACCCACGAGGCCACGAGGGCCGTGCACCGCATGTTCCACGAGTGGCACCCCACCGTGGTCCACGACCTCCACGAGGCCGTACCGCTCATGGTGACCTGGAACGGCACGGGGCCCTACAACCCGAACATCGACCCCATCACCCACGCCGAGTTCCTGGAGATGAGCCTGCACGAGGTCCGGGCCATGACCGCCCTCGGGATGCCCGGGGTATGGACCTGGAACTTCGGCGAGGCCTTCGGCCACCACTACCTGGACTCGGTGGCCATGAACCACAACAGCATCGGCCGCGGCTACGAGACCTTCGGCAACGCCACCGCGGAGACGCTGCGCCGGACCGTCGGCGAGGACGAGACGAGCATGCAGTGGTACCGCCCGCTTCCGCCGCCGGCCGACCTCGTCTGGTCCGCGCGCGACAACCTCAACTACACGGAGACGGGGGCGCTGGCCGCCCTGGACTACGCCGCGCGCAACGCCCGGGAGATGCTCCGGAACTTCTACGCCAAGGGCCGGAACTCCTGGCGGAAAGGAATGGAAGCGCCGCCGTACGCGTTCGTGATACCCGAAGACCAGGGAGACCGGTCGCGGGTCGCGCAGATGGTGGGCCGACTCCTCGGGCAGCGGATCGAGGTCGGCCGCGCGCAGGCGTCGCTCGCCCTGAGCGAAGGCCGCTTCGCCGCCGGCGCCTACGTGGTCCGCCTGGACCAGCCGTACCGGAACTACGCCGTGGACCTCCTCACGCCCCAGCACTTCCCCAAGGACGGCGGCGAGCCCTACGACGACGTCTCGTGGACACTGCCCGCGCACTATCGGCTGGAGGCCGTGCCCATCGGCGACGCGTCCGTCCGGGCCGTCCCGCTCACGGCACTGACGGAGACGCCACGCCCGGAGGGACGGGTGACCGGGGCGGGACCGGTCTTCCTCATGAAAGACACGGGGCAGGAAGGGCTGCTAGGCGCGCGCTACGACCTGACGGGGTTTGACGTGGAAATCGCCGAGCGGGCGTTCGACCACGAGGGGACCCACTATCCGGCGGGGTCGTGGGTGCTGACGGCACAGGACAAGGTGGCGGCGTCGCTGCGCGACGCCGCCATGAAATGGGGCCTGGACTTCGCCAGCGCGGACGCCACCCCGGACGTTCCCCGCCACCCCGCGCGGCCGCCGCGGCTCGGGGTCTGGGTGCCCTGGGCCGACACCGACTCCATCGGATGGGTCCGCTATGCGCTGGACCAGCGGCGGGTTCCCCATGTCTACGTCCGCGACGAGGACGTCCGGGCGGGAGCCCTGCGCGAGCGCGTGGACGTGCTCGTCTACGGCCACGTGGACCTCGAGCTCGCCGAGCAGATCCACGGTCTGCCGCGGGCCTGGGGGCCGATGCCCTACAAGAAGACGGCCGCCACCCCCAGCCACGGGACCCCCGCGGAGTCCGACGACATCACGGGTGGCATCGGCTGGGACGGCCTGGGCGAGCTCCAGCGGTTCGTGGAGCAGGGCGGCCTGCTCGTGACCCTCGGCAGCGGCTCCGTGCTCGCGCTCGAGGGCGGGATCGCACGCGGCGTACGCCGGGCGGAGGGCGGCCCGTCGCTCCGCCTCGGCCGGGGCGAGACCGAGACGCGGACGCCGGGCGCGCACCTGCGGGTCACGTTCGCGCGGCCGGACCATCCCGTGGCCTACGGCTACCCGGCCCGCACCCACGTCTTCCGCCAGAACTTCCCGCTCTACGACCCGCCGCGGCGCTGGCTGCGAATGGCCTACTGCACCTCGTGCCTCGACGGCCCGGAGGACCGCGGCGGCATCGTCCTGGAATGGGGCGACCGCGACGGCGCGCCGCTGGTGGTGAGCGGCCAGGCCTGGGGCGAGGACCGCCTCCTGCGCCGGCCCGCCGTCCTCGACCTGCCCGTGGGCCGCGGCCACGTCGTGGCCTTCAACTTCAACCCCTTGCACCGCGACCTCAACCGCGGCGACCACCGTCTGGTCTGGAACGCCATCCTGAACTGGGAGGCGATCCTGAAAGAACCGCCGGCGCACTGACCTCCCGGGGATCCTCCCTCATGATGGAAGGAGGGAGCCGGCGCGTTGAAAGCGGACTCGAAGACGGCCGACTATCCGTGGTGGCTGAAGACCCTGGCCGCGATCGGCGCGGTGGCCCTGGTTGCCGGCCTGATCACGCTCTTCTCGTCCGCGGGCCGCCGGCCGGGACAGCTCTGGTCCACCCACTCGGCGCCGGTGGAGTCCGCGGAGTTCCTGGCCTCCATCTCCGGGGTCACGGGCGGGCCGCTGCGCTCGGGAGGGACGGCGGAGCTCCTGAACAACGGCGACCAGTTCTTCCCCTCCATGCTGGAGGCTTTTCGCGGCGCGCAGAAGAGCATCAATTTCTCGGCCTACATCTGGGAGACGGGCCAGGTCAGCGACCAGATGCTGGCCGTGTTCGTCGAGCGCGCCCGCGCCGGGGTCGAAGTGCGGGTCCTACTGGACGGGATGGGCGGGATGAAGGCGCCGTCGATGGATGAGCTGAAGGCGGCGGGGGGCAAGGTCGTGACGTTCCGCCCCGCGCGCTTCGGAAAGTTCACGCGCTTCCACAAGCGCAACCACCGCCGCGCCATCGTGATCGACGGCACCGTGGCCTTCACGGGCGGGGCCGCGGTGGCGGACCAGTGGCTGGGCAACGCAGAGAACGAGGAGCAGTGGCGCGACACGATGGTCCGCGTGACCGGACCCCTGGCCCTCACGCTGCAGTCCGCCTTCGCCGACCTCTGGGCCTTCGCCTGCGGCGAGATGCTGGAGGGCCCGCAGTTCTTCCCCCCGGCCGCGGACGCGTCCGCCGACAGGCCCGGAGCCATGGTCCACACGGGACTGGCCAGCCTGCCCGCCAGCGATCTCCATCCCTTGCGCCTGTTCCTGGCTCAGTCCTTCCTGTCCGCGCAGCGGAGGCTCTACATCACCACGCCCTACTTCGTGCTCGACGAGGAGATGCGCAAGGTGGTCGCGGAGCGGGCCCGCGCGGGGGTGGACGTCCGCATCCTCCTGCCGGACGAGCACACCGACGCCAAGCTCATCCGCCTCACCAGCCACCACTATTTCGAGGACCTGCTGGCGGCGGGGGTGAAGATCTATGAGTACCAGCCCACGATGATGCACAGCAAGTGCATCGTGGTCGACGGCAAATGGTCGGTGGTCGGCTCCGCCAACATGGACATCCGCTCCATCGAGCTGAACGTGGAGAACGCTTTGGGGATCCTCGACGAGGGCTTCGGCCGCACGATGGAGGCCACGTTCGAGGAGGACCTGAAGCGCTCCCAGCAGTTCCACCTCGAGGAGTGGCGCAAGCGCGGGCGCTGGAAAAAGGTCAAGGAGTGGGTGGCGTCGCGCCTGGCCGAGCAGTACTGACCCGGTCGTCCCCTCCCGCGCCGGGCGCGACCTCGAGGACGGTGGCCAGGGCGTGGCAGTGGCTCGAGGTGGCGACCAGGTACACGCGCGGTCCCTGCTCCATGCCCGCTCGGAGCCGGTCCCGCGCGGCCAGGATGTCGGCCATCGGGATCGTGCCCACGCCGTAGACGAGGTGCAGGCATCGGAACACGATGCGGTCGTCGACCGCGTCGGCCGGGCGCGGCGCCTCGAGGTCGGCGGCCAGGCTCCAGTCCTTCGCGCCCTTCGTGTGCGGGCACAGCGCGGGCTCGATGCAGGTCGGCGGGCAGATCCACGAGGCGTAGGACAGCGCGCGATCGCCGGCCGTCGTCGTGGCCTCGTAGGGTAGGCCGCGCGGCGGCGGACCCGTCCTCCGCATCGTCCGTGCGCCAGCGCGGGCCGCCTGGCCTTCCAGCCACGTGAGCAGCAGGTGCGGCGCCCAGTGGTAGGGGACGAGGTGGTCGTCCGGGCCCGCCTCGTCCAGATGGGCGTCGAGCCACTGGGACCAGTCTCTGGCTTCGATCCGGACGCGCGGGTCGTCATACCTCGACGCCGCGCACGCCGGGTCGCGGTCCACGACCACGATGCGGTCCGTCTCCAGCCGGTCCGCCGCAACGGCGCGCAGCAGCTGCCGCACGTAGCCCCCGCCCACGTCGCCGCCGCCGATGACGATGAAGCCCGGGATGCGCATGGGCCGCGGCGTTCGACTAGAGGTGGGCGTCGAAGAACGCGAGGGTCCGCTCCCAGCTCTGTTGCGCGGCCTTCGGGGCGTAGACCTCCGGCCTCTGGTCGTTGAAGAAGGCGTGCTTCGTCCCCGGATAGCGCTGGAACTCGCAGCTCTTGCCCCGCTGCTTCAAGGCGGCCTCGATCTTCGCGGCGTTGGGGTTGGCGAAGTCGTCGTGCTCGGCCCAATGCCCGAGCACCGGCGCGGTGAGCCCGTCGAAGTCGAAGTCCACCTTCGGGTGCCCGCCGTAGTAGATGACGCAGGCCCCGATGTCGTGGCCGTTGGCGCAGGCCGCGAAGAGGCTGAGCGCGCCGCCCATGCAGAAGCCGACCACGCCCACGGGCTTGCCCGTCAAGCCTCGAAGGTGGCCCACCGCTCCGCGCAGGTCCTTCTCCGCCTGGCCGATGTTCAGGGCCATGAGGAGCTTCCCCGCCTCGTCGGGGGATTGCGTGACCTTGCCGTGGTAGAGGTCCGGGGCCAGCGCGGTGAACCCCGCCTTCGCGAACCGATCGGCCACGTCCTTGATGTGGTCGTTCAGCCCCCACCATTCCTGGAGCACGATGACGCCCCTCGTCACGGCGCCGCCCGGAGGGGCCTCGGCCAGGTACGCGTCGGCCGTGGCGCCGTTCGCGGTGTAGCTCACCGTCTTTCCCATCCGCGGCCTCCCGATGATCCGAGGCTAGCACAGCGGACGGGTCTGTCCCCCGCCCGATAGCGCCGCCCACGGGACCACCGCCTCTCCGAGGCCCGTAGCGTCGCATCAGGATGCCCCAAAGGTCTCAGGTCACGGGCTCTCCCTTCCCTGCGAGCCGACTCGAAGACGTGCGGACGGGACACGACCCTCCTTGGCCGCCTTCTCAGCCCCGAACACCATCTCGGCTTCGTACTGGTTGTGGCGCCGGCACCGTAACGCGATGTTTGCGACCGTGGCCGGACCGTCCAGCGCGTACGGCTGTAGGTGGTGGAGCTCCAGGAAGCTGCGCTCCGCGCAGCGGCGTCCGGCTTCGGACACGAACGCGCACTGGCCCGCGTCGCGCGACCACACCGCACGCTTGACCACGGTCGGAATGGACCGCGAGGGACCCAGCCGCCGCGGGAGCCTCCTATCCGTTCCAGAACGGATTCGATTTTCGTAATTCCGGCTTGAGGCGTATGGGCTCGCTCTGGATGTTGCCGCAAAGCCGCGCTTCCTCCTCTCGGCCTCTTCGAGCAGCCGTAGGGCGCGGTCGAAGATGGCCGCGGGGTCCCCGTCCGGGATCTGCCGGCGCAGCAGGGCCTGAACCCGCCGCAGCCTGTCGTGCGTCTCCTGGCCGATCGTAAACTGGACGCGATAGCGCTGCGGCGCCAGGGCCTGGAGGATCGGCCGGGGGATGCGAGGTGCCGCCAGACACTGAGGAAAGGGAGCTCGTGGTTCGCCGCACGGTTCACCCGGGCCTGTGGCCGAAGCACCTGCCTCGATCTCCGACGCTGCCTCGGACTGACAGGAAGTCGACACGGTCCTGGGAGCCGAGGTCCTCGAACCAGCGTCGAGCAAAGAGGGTTGGGTTGACGGTCCTTCTCCTGACCGCTCCGAGGGCCCACGTTCCATCACTGTGGCCTTCGTGCCGGGCAGCTGACGCACCGAGGCCGGGACATCGGGCTTGGGGGCCAGCTCCGCGATCAGGGCCTCGATCTGCTCCTTGGTCCGGTGCGCCGCCCGCCGGAGGACGGCTTCATGGTTCTCCGGCGTGAGGTGGCCCCGCAGCTTTCGGACCGAGGTGAGGGTAAGGGAGCCCGCGGCCAGCAGGTCCAGGATGACCGGGAAGCGACGGCACGCGCGAGCCGCCTCGATGCGGTTGCAGGCGGCGTCCTCGGACAGCCGCAGGGCGCGGGTGCAGTAGTCGAACAGCGATCCGTAGCCCTCCGCGGCATAGGCGCGGGGTCGCACCTCGAGGGCGGCCAGATGGGCCACGAGCTCCGCCGTGGCCTCGCGCTCCCGTCCGGCGATGGCGCCGATGCGGGCGAGGAGCTCCCGATCCGACAGTGCGAGGGCGAGGGTGAGGATGTTCGTTTCCATGCGCCCTATGTAACACGGCGGCTTTTCAGCTTTGGGAAGGCCCTTGCCGCGCCTCAAGAACGACGATCGGGAAGGTCAGTGCCCGCGTACGCGGACCTTGCTGTGAGCGCGGCTGGAGACGGCGAACGCGCATCGAGACGACCGTTTGCCCCGAGGCACGTTTGAGAATTGGGCTCGACAACCCGAAAGGTGAGGTCCAAAACTCTCGGGATCGAAAAATAAACTTCGTGTGGCGGATGACCGAGGCCGGATTGAGAGCGGGAGAGCTTGGTCGTGGCCGCGGCGTTGAGCGCGGACCGAGCGCGGGTCACCCCTGCCCCCGCGCGACCCGGGGCCCGTCGCGGCGACGCCTCGCCCTACGCCTTCGCCTCCTCGGCCAGCGGCTCCAGCTTGCCGAGCGCGTGCGCGCTCACGTTCATCGAGCAGAACTTCGGCCCGCACATGCTGCAGAAAGCCGCCGTCTTGTAGCCCTCCGCGGGCAGCGTCTCGTCGTGCATGCGGCGGGCCGTCTCCGGGTCCAGCGACAGGCGGAACTGCTCGTTCCAGTCGAAGGCGAAGCGGGCCCGGCTCAAGGCGTCGTCCCTGTCCCGCGCGCCAGGGCGATGCCGCGCCACGTCCGCGGCGTGGGCCGCGATCTTGTAGGCGATGACGCCCTGCTTCACGTCCTCGGCGTCGGGGAGGCCGAGGTGCTCCTTGGGCGTGACGTAGCAGAGCATGGCCGCTCCCGCGGCGCCCGCCGCGGTGGCCCCGATGGCGGACGTGATGTGGTCGTACCCGGGCGCGATGTCCGTCACCAGCGGCCCCAGCACGTAGAACGGCGCCCCGTCGCACTCCTCGATCTGGCGCTCCACGTTCATCGCGATCTGGTCGAAGGGGACGTGGCCGGGCCCCTCGACCATCACCTGCACGTCCTTCTCCCACGCCTTGCGCGTGAGCTCGCCCAGGGTCTTGAGCTCCGCGAACTGCGCGGCGTCGGAGGCGTCGGCCAGGCAGCCGGGACGCAGCCCGTCCCCCAGCGAGAGCGTCACGTCGTGCTTGCGCGCGATCTCCAGGATCTTGTCGTAGTGGACGTAGAGCGGGTTCTGCTTCCGGTGGTGGACCATCCACTGCGCGTGCAGGGCCCCCCCGCGGGAGACGATGCCCGTGATGCGGTGCTGGACCATGGGCAGGTACTCGTAGAGCACGCCGCAGTGCACCGTCATGTAGTCGACGCCCTGCTGGGCCTGGCGCTCGATGTTGTCGATGAGGTCGTCGGCCGTCAGGTCCTCCACCCGCGTGACCTGCTGCACGGCCTGGTAGACGGGCACGGTCCCGATGGGCACGGGCGAGTCGGCGAGGATGGCCTCCCGGATCTCGTCGATGCCGCCGCCGGTGGACAGGTCCATCACCGTGTCCGCGCCGAAGTGCACGGCGGTGTGCAGCTTCTCCAGCTCCCGGGCCACGTCCGAGTGGACGGACGAGTTGCCGATGTTCGCGTTGATCTTGCAGCGGGCGCCGATGCCGATGCCCATGGGGTCCAGCCGCGCGTGGTGGACGTTGGCGGGGATGACCATCCGCCCGCGCGCCACCTCCTGGCGCACCGTCTCCGGGGCCAGCTCCTCGCGCTCCGCCACCCGCGCCATCTCGGGCGTCACCGTCCCCCGGCGCGCGTAGTGCATCTGCGTGACCGTCTCTCCCGTGAACTTTGTCCTCTCCATCTCTCTCGTTCCTTCCGTGAACGCGCAGGCGCAAAACGAACGAAGGGCCGACCCTACGGGCCAGCCCTTCGAGGTCGCTTCCCTCCGCTGGTCCTAACCAGGTCAGGTTCAAGGGGTCGGTGGCGCTGTCCACCCTCTCAGCCCCACGCGTGGGGCCCCCCCAGCGCACGATCGCTTGTCGAGGTCATGATACGACCGCGCGGCCAGCGCGTAAAGCGCCGCCCGCCTACTCCGGGCAGGAGTGGTGGACGATCTCGTCGCGCTTCCGCTTGAAGGCCTGGGCCCATTGCGCGACCGAGGCCGGCTCGGGCCAGGACTGTCCCGGCTTGGGTTGCCGCCTCTCCACGCGCGCGACCTCGAAGAGGTCGTGGATCTGCTCGTCGGAGAGCTGGACCAGCAGGTCGGCCAGGAACCGGCGGCCCGCCTCGCTGATGCGCGGGTGCTTCAAGGTGCCCGTGAACGACTTCTTGAGGTCGGCCACGCACTGCTCGGGGTCCTTCCAGATCCGCGAGGCCGACCAGTTCTTGAAGTTCAGGCTCCCCTTGGAGTTGCTGTTCGTGATGCTGGGCTTGCCGAAGGTGACCCCGAGGTCGTTGATCATCATCACCGGCTGGGCGCAGGTCCCGCGGGCCGCGTCCTCCGAGCCCTTCGGGCACAGCAGCCGCTGCTGGGGCGCCTTGCTGTCGGTGTGCTTGATCAGGACCGCCAGCAGCTTCAAGGCGTCGCGGTGCGCGAGCGGCGCGCCCCCGCGGGACTCGTCCACCAGGTCCAGCTCCGGCCACTTCCACCCCGAGTCGGGCTTGCTCTCCATGGCCTTGCCCGGCAGCTTCCGCTCGACGGAGACCGGGTCGAAGGTCACGGGCGACGGCGCGGGGCGGGGATCCTTGAAGGGATCGTGGGAGCATCCGCGGCAGACGACGCGCACCGGGTACATCCGGTCCGCCGCGAAGCCGAGGGCCCACAGCAGCCGGGTGGACACGACCTCGGCGTAGACCTCTCCGTTCGACGCCCCGTACTTGACCTTGACCTCGTCGTCCTTGGCGACCTCGCAGTAGAACTTCGGGCTCTTCCCGGTCCCGGTCTCGTCGGTCTTGTCGCAGGTGACGGTCTCTCCCGGGCCGAAGGCGTCCTTGTCCTGCGGCCCGGTCTTCATGTCCACGGCCGGGACCTCGGTCGGGGCCCAGACCTGCGAGCGGCGGATCATGTCGCGCCGGGCTTCCTCGGTCAGGCTCTGGAGCGGCGAGCGGGGACCCTTGCCCTTGGGGGCGCTGGCGCAGCCGGACGAGACCGCCGCGGAGAAGGTCGCCAGCGCGACGGTCGTGCGGACCGACCAGGCCATCGAATCAAGTATAGGGGCATGGTCGGGGCGGACGCTTCGCGGTCAGCGAATCTCCAGCATCCGGTCCAGCGCGCTCTTGGCGGCGCGGGCGATGCCGTCCGGGACCTTCACCTGGTTCACCACCTCGCCAAGGACCAGGCTCTCCAGCACCCACAGCAGGTGGGGCGGGTCGATCCTGGCCATGGTGCTGCACACGCAGAAGCAGTCGTCGAGGCTCGTCACCTGCCGCTCCGGCGCCACCTCGCGCGCGAGGCGGCTCACCATGTTGAGCTCCGTCCCCACCGTCCACCTCGATCCCGCCGGGCTCTCGCGGACCGTCTTGAGGATGCCCTCCGTGGACCCGATGGCGTCGGCCTTCTGCGCGACCTCGAACCGGCACTCGGGGTGGACGATCACGCGCACCCGGGGGATCTGCTCGCGCCGGCGGTCCACCATCTCCGGCGTGAAGCGGTTGTGGACGGAGCAGTGGCCCTTCCAGAGGAGGATGCGCGCGGAGCGGAGCTCCGCGTCGGTGACGCCGCCGCGGTCCTCGTAGGGGTCCCAGACCGGCATGGCCGCCAGCGGGATCCCCATCCGGAAGCCCGTGTTGCGGCCCAGGTGCTGGTCGGGGAAGAAGAGCACGCGCGGCTTGCGGCGGAACGCCCAGTCCAGGACGGCGCGCGCGTTGGAGGACGTGCACACGGCGCCGCCGCTGCGGCCCATCAGGGCCTTCAGCGCGGCGGTGGAGTTCATGTAGGTGACGGGCAGGATGTCCTCGCCCAGGACCTCGCTCACCTGCTCCCAGCACTCCTCGACCTGGTCCGTCTCCGCCATGTCGGCCATCGTGCAGCCGGCGTTCATGTCGGGAAGGACGACCTTCTGGTGCGAGCCGGAGAGGATGTCGGCGGACTCGGCCATGAAGTGGACGCCGCAGAAGACGATGAACTCGGCCTGCGGCCGCGAGGCCGCGAGCTGGGCCAGCTTGAACGAGTCCCCGGTGAAGTCGGCGTGGGCGATCACCTCGTCGCGCTGGTAATGGTGGCCGAGGACCACCAGGCGGGAGCCGAGCGCCCGCTTCGCGCGGACGATCCGGTCCTGGACCTCCGCCTCGGGGGCGCCGACGATCGGCTCGGGCAGCGCGACCTGGAGCATGCTCTCCTCCAGTCCATTATGCTTGATGCGTGCTGCTCGGCGCCCACGTGCCCACCGCGGGCGGCGTGCCCCAGGCCCCGCTCAACGGCCGAAAGGTCGCGGCCACCGCCATCCAGATCTTCACCCGCAACCAGCGCCAGTGGGCGTGCAAGCCGCTCGGCGGGGGCGAGGCCGCGGCCTTCCGCGCGGCGCTGCGCGGCAGCGGCGTGCGCGCCGTCCTGTCCCACGCCTCCTACCTCATCAACCTGGCCAGCGTGGTGCCCGATTTCCTGGAGAAGAGCCGGGACGCGCTGGTCGAGGAGATCCGCCGCTGCCACCGCCTCGGCATCCCCCACGCCATCGTCCATCCCGGCGCGCACATGGGGGCCGGGGAGAAGGCCGGCCTCGACGCCGTCGCCCGCAGCCTCGACCACGTCCTGCGGCGGACCCGCGGCCGCGACACCACGCTGCTCCTCGAGGTCACCGCGGGCCAGGGCTCGTGCGTCGGCCACACCTTCGAGCAGCTCGCGGGGATCCTGGACCGCGTGAAGGAGCCCGAGCGCGTGGGCGTCTGCCTCGACACCTGCCACCTCAACGCCAGCGGCTACGACATCGTGAGCGCGGAGGGCTACGAGGAGACGATGGACTCGTTCTCCCGCACGGTGGGGCTGCACAAGCTGAAGGCCATCCACCTGAACGACGCCAAGTCCGCGCGGGGCAGCCGCCTCGACCGCCACGAGCGCGCGGGGCGCGGGCGTCTCGGCCTGGAGACCTTCCGCCGGATCCTCAACGACCCGCGCCTCCTGGGCGTGCCCATGGTCGTGGAGACGCCGGGGCCGCTCGAGGAATGGAAGAAGGAGATCGAGCTGCTGCGCGGCCTCGTCGCCCCCGCGGCCCCGGGGCGGCGCCGGAGCGGCGCCGCGTGAGGCCCGACGCGGCGGCCCTCGCCGCGCGTGCCAGGGCCCTGGCCCTCGAGACGGGCTTCGACATCGCGGGCATCGCCCCCGCCGACCCGCCCGCGGAGCTGGCCTTCTTCGCGCGGTGGGTGGACCGCGGCCACGCGGGCGAGATGGGCTACCTCACGGAGCAGGTGGAGCGGCGGAGCGACCTGCGCGCGGCGTTCCCCTGGGCGCGCTCGGTGATCGCGGTGGGCCTGCAGTACGACACGCCCGGGCCCTACTCCGTCGAGGCCCCCGGGGACCGCGGCTGGATGGCGCGCTACGCCTGGGGCGACGACTACCACGACGTCATGATGGCCATGCTCCGCCGCCTCGCGGACGGCCTGGCCGCCGAGGCCGGACCGTTCCGCTCCCGCGTGTACGTGGACACCGGGCCCGTCGTGGAGCGCGCCTACGCCGCGGCCGCGGGCCTCGGCGCCTGGGGCAAGAACACGTGCCTGCTGCATCCCGAGCACGGCTCCTGGTTCTTTCTCGGCGAGGTCATCACCGACCTCGACCTCCCGGGCGACGCCCCGCGGGCCGACATGTGCGGCAGCTGCACCGCCTGCCTGGATGCCTGCCCCACCGGCGCCTTCCCCGCCCCCTACGTCCTCGACGCCACGCGCTGCATCAGCTACCTGACGATCGAGGTGAAGGGCGCCATCCCCGAGGACCGACGCGAAGGGGTCGGCCGCCACGTGTTCGGCTGCGACATCTGCCAGGACGTCTGCCCGTGGAACCGGCGCCGGCGCCATCGCGGCCCCGGTGCCTTCGAGCCGAGGCCCGGGCTGCTGGCCCCTGACCTGGCGGAGCTGGCTTCTCTCGATGACGCGATGTTCCGGCAGCGCTTCCGCAAGAGCGCGGTCAAGCGCGCCAAGCGGCGCGGCCTGCTGCGGAACGTCGCGGTGGCCCTGGGGAACGCCGGGGACGTCTCGCGGAGGCCCGTGCTCGAGCGGCTGGCGCGGGACCGGGACGCGGTCGTCCGCGAGCACGCGCTGTGGGCGCTCGGCCGGCTCGCGCCGCCCGCGGACGCCCGCGCTACGACCCGCTGAGGGCGGCCGCCGCCTTGCGCGCGACGAGCAGGAACCCCTTGCCGCGGGCGTCCTTCTCCAGGGCCTGGATCCGGCCCCGCCCGGCCGGGTGGCCGGCGCGCAGCAGCACCTCTCCCAGCGCCAGGCGGATGTGGAGCTGCGGTCCGAGGAGGCCGGCCTTGGCCGCCGCGGCCAGCGCTTCCTCCAGGCCGCGCACGAGCCCGGCGGCCGGCTCCCCCGCGGCGGCGCGCACACGCGCGGCGGAGAGGGCCACCGTGCGCCGCACCGCGGTGTTCTGCGTCTTCGCCGAGAGCCGGGCGGCGCGCTCCACGGCCTGCCGGGCCTCCGCGGGCTTGCCCTGCCCGAGCAGGCAGCGCGCGATCAGCGCCTGGGCCTCGGCCCCGGGGTCGGCCTGCCCGGCCTTCTCCGCATCCGCCGCCACCTGGCGGGCGGAGGCCTCCGCCTCCGCGGCGCGGCCGTTCTCGAGCGACAGGTCGGCCAGCGCGAGGCGGATCCCCGCGGCCACGCTCTTCTCGCCCAGCTCGTCCCGGAGGGCGAGGGCCTCTTCGTAGCGCCGGCGCGCCTCCGCCAGGTCCCCCTCCTCCTTCAGCACGTGGCCCAGCCCGAAGAGCGCCTCGGCCGTGCCGGACTTGTCTCCCGTCTCCCGGAACGTGGCCAGGGCCTCCTCGTGCTTCGCCCTCGCCGCGGGCAGGTCGCCGAGGTTCAGCAGCGTCTGCCCGATGCTGTATTGCGTGATCGCGGCCCCGTTCTGGTGGCCGGACGCCCGCCAGGCGGAGAGCGCCTCCTCGAACGTCCTCTTGGCGCCGGCCATGTCGCCCTCGTCGGCCCGCACGCTGGCGATGTTCGTCAGCATCCGGGCCACGCCGTCCTTCTCGCCCAGATGGCGGTAGGTCACGAGCGTCTCCGAATACGCCTTCCGGGCCGCCGCCAGGTCGCCGCCGTAGTAGTGGAAATTGCCGAGGTTGCCCTGCATGAGCGCGACGCCGCTCTGGTTGCCGATCTCCCGGTAGATGGCCAGGGCGTCCTGGGACATCTTGCGCGCGCCGGGGAAGTCGCCCCGGTTGGCCAGGATGAGCGCGACGTTGTTCAGGGATCCGGCCACGCCGCGCCGGTCGCCCGCCTCCGCGAACATCCGTCCCGCCTCCTCCAGGGCCGCGCGCGCCTGGTCCGGCTGCCCGAGGTTCTGCAGCGCCGACCCCTCCTCGAAGCGGGCCCGGGCCAGCAGGTGCCGCGCCCCCTGCGCGGCCGCCTTCTTCGCGGCGCGGGCCCCGGCCGCGACCTGCCGCTTGGAGTCCGCCAGGGACCGCGCGGCCTGCGCCTCGGCGAGGTCGATGCGCGGGTCTTCGGAAGCGGGCGGGGGCAGCCGCCGCAGCGCCTGGAGCGTGGCCAGGGCCTCCTTTCCCTTGCCCGCCGAGGTCTGCGCGGCGGCGAAGCGCAGGCCGTAGTCGAGGCTGTCGGGGAAGAAGCCGAAGAGCGTGCGCCCGATGGCGATGGCCTGGTCCCATTCCCTGGCGATCTCGCGGTAGCGTCCTTCCACGGAGAGACGGTGCTCGCGCGAGAGGCCCGACGACAGGTCGAAGGCCGCCCTGGCCTCCGCGGCCGCGCGGGCGTCGTGGCCCAGCTTCGACCACGCCTCGGCCAGCGCGGAGTGGGCCAGGGCGTGGCGCGGGTCCGCGGCCACCGCCTGCTGCAGGAGGTCCCGCGCGCCGAGGGCGTCGAACACGCGGAGCCTGTCCAGGCCCCGGGCGTACAGCTCCGCCGCCTGCGGGCTCGAGGGCAGGGCCGCGCGGGCCTCGGCGGCGGCCGCGGTGGACAGCTCACCCACGCCCAGCCTGGCGCGCAGGCTGCGCCCGGCGCGCGAGACGAGGTCCAGGACCTCGGCCTGCGTGCCGCTCTCCGTCAAGCTCGCCACCGTATCGCCGGCGGCCGTGTCCTGCAGGCGGACGTCGATGCGGATACGTCCGCCCGCGTCCGTGAAGTACGACCCCAGCACCACGAGATCGCTGCCGATGCTCTGGCGGATCCGTCCCAGCGTGTCCCGGGCCAGGCTCTCCGCCTCCACCAGCGACAGCTCGGCCTTCATGCGCGCCACGCTCTCGCCGGGGACCGTGCGCAGCTTCTCGCCCGCGGCCAGCTCCGAGGTCAGCATCTCGGCCAGCGCCGTCGAGAGCCACGCCGCGTCGGGCCGGCCGGAGAGGTTCCGGAAGCCGAGGACGGCCACGGAGCGGCGGGGCGCGGCCGTCCCCCAGGGGAGAGCCGCCGGCGGGGAGACCGCGCCGGAGCCGGCCGGCGCGGGCGGCGTCCCGCGCCTGGCCAGCCAGGCGGCGAGGGCCACGGAGAGGGCGACCGCGGCCGCGACCGCCTGCCCTACCCGGCGCCGACGGCGGCCGATGGGGACGGCCTGGCCTTCGATCGCCTTCACCACGTCCCCCGCGCTGCGGAACCGGTCGGCGGGCTCCCGCTCCAGGCAGCGCAGCACCGCCGACTCCCACCGGCGGTCCAGGTCGGGCACGCGCGAGCGCGGAGAGGGCGGGTCCTCCTTCAGCCTCTTGGCCGCGAGGGAAAGCGGGGTGTCCCCCTCGAAGGGCCACGAGCCCGTCAACATCTCGTACATCACGACGCCCAGCGCGTAGAGGTCCGCGGCGCGGGTGATGGCGCCGCCGGAGACCTGCTCCGGGGCCATGTACGCCGGCGTGCCCACGAACCCGGCGGTGCCGGTCACCGACGACGTCTCGTCGGAGGCGGCCCCGGCCCGGGAGAGGCCGAAGTCCGTCACCACGGCCCGCAACCCCGCCCTGGCGGGCACCAGCAGCACGTTCGAGCTCTTGAAGTCGCGGTGCACGATCCCCGCCTCGTGGGCGGCGTCGAGAGCGGACGCCATCTGCCGGACGATGGGCAGGGCCTCGGACGGCGGCATCCGGCCCCCGCGCCGGATGCGCTCGGAGAGCGTCTCCCCCGGCAGCAGCTCCATGCTGACGAAGGTCACGTCCTCTCCTCCGTCCGTCCGATGGTGGGCGATGTCGAAGGTGCGGCAGACGTTGGGGTGCGTGACCTTGTGGGCGTGGTGGATCTCGCGCTTGAAGCGCTCGAGCGCCCCCGCGTCGCGCGCGATCTCGGCGCGCACGGTCTTCAGGGCCACCCGCTCGCCGAGCTCGAGGTCCTCCGCCTCGTAGACCTCTCCCATGCCGCCCCGCGCCAGGAAGCGGACGATCCGGTAGCGGCCGCCCAGGACGTGGCCGGGGGGGAACAGCGCCGGCGACGCCCCGAGCGCCGCGCGCCCCCCGGGCGTGGTCGCGGTCGCCCCCCCCTCACCGTCCGCCTGCGTCATGTGGGCTCCGGGAAGGGCGGATTATGCCAAAAAAAACCCCGGGGGGCGTCACCGCCCCCCGGGGATGAATCGTGTGATGAGTGGTGTCGAGCTGTCTTAGAGCCGCACCGTCTCCTTGACCCGCACCGTCCAGCGCGAGCCCGACGGCATCTCGACGTCCTGGCCCTTGTTGATGAGGACCGCGCCCGTGCCGGCTCCGGCGCCGATGATGGCGCCCTTCTTGGCCCCGCGGCCGCCGCTCACGATGCCGCCGATGATCGCCCCCGCGGCGGTGCTGCCCCCGATGATCTTGGCGTCGCGGCCGGCCTGGCCGGGCGCGGTCATGGCCACGTCGCTCGTCTCGATCCGGCGGCTCACGCCCCGGACCACGATCGTGTCCCACTTCACCGCCAGGTGCGCCCGGCCGCTGACGCGGCCCGACCGGTCCACCTCGGTCACGCGGCCCCGCAGCACGGAGCCGCCGGGCAGGACCACGTGGCCGTCCTCGCTCGTCGCCCGCTCCACGCGCGCCGTGACCGCCTGACCCTCGGTGGCGGTCTCGGTCGAGAGCGGCGTCTCCAGCACGAGCGTCAGGGCCGTGCCCGCGGGGATCTCCTCGCGGCGCGGTCCCGGATCGCCGGTGGCGGCCCAGGGATCCCGCTCGCGGGACCGATCGGCGCCCGGCGTCGGATCGAGGGCGTCGTCCCGCTCGGCGGGGATCACCGCCACGCGGCTCGGCTGCGCGGGCGTCGTCTTCCGGGGCGCCGCCGCGCGGCGCACGGTCTTCCGCTCCACCGGGAGCGGCGCGGCCACCGGCGCCGGGGCCTGCAGGCTCGAGCCCAGGGCCGGCATCTCCGCGGCCGCGGCCTTCTTCTCCAGCTCGGCGATCCGCATCTCGAGGGCCGCCGTCTTCTCCCTCTCCACCTTGAGCTCCGCGGCCGCCTTGTCGGAGGCGGGAGCCTGCTGGCAGGCGGCGAGCGACGCCGCCGTCAACAGCGCCAATCCCGATACGATCACTCGATTCATCTCACGCCTCCCTTCCACCCATTGGTGGCAGTCGCCGACAGACTTACTTTTGCAAGAGGGATACCACGACGGGCGGCCGCCCCGGCTTTCTCTCAAGGGCCTGCACCATCAATGACTTGAAGGAAAGCGACCGCTACGGACGGGAGCGGGCACTGTCCTCTTTACGGGTCGCCTCGGCAATCAGACGGTTGTTGTCGCCCAGGACACGGTACGAGCGGGCGAGCGCAAGGACGCACGTGACGAGCGTCACCCAGGCCGTGCCCTCGTGGACCCAGCCCGGGAGCGCGCGGGTGTGGGCCGCCGCGCCCAGGATGAAGTTCACGATCACGAGGAGCAGGGCGCCCGTCAGCAGCGGGAAGATCCGGGACTTCAGGGCAATGGTGCGGCGCCGGAACGAATCGCCCCCGCCGCACGCCTTCTCCAGATCCTTCATCTCCACGCCGGTGGCGATGAGGAAGAACATGATGAAGGAGTGCGCCATGACCAGGAGCGTGGTGCTGAGCAGGGCGGCCATGAAATGCGTCTTCAGGGGTACCACCGGCACGCGGTACCCGAAGAGCACCGCCGCCGCCAGGCCCAGGGTGCCCAGGGCCGCCAGGGTCAGAAGACCGATCGCCATCTCTACCTCGCCGAGGCCTCTCGGGGCAGTCAGCCCGGACGCAGCGCGGGGGCCTTGTCTCCGGGCGTGAAGAACGGCGCGGGCGCGCCCAGCCGGAGCGCGAGGTCCTCGATCGCCGCCCGCTGGAAGCCTTCGCTGAGGCTCTCCACCACGCCCGCGGGGCTGACCAGGATCAGCGTGGGGACGGTGGTGAGCCCGAGCTCACGCGACAGAGGATAGGGATCCGGCTCGAGAAGAACCGGGACCTGCCCTGAAACGAGCTCGCGTGCCGCGGTCGGGGTGTCCTGGAGGATGAGGATCACCGCGGTCCCCAGACCGCGGCGCGCGTGTATCCTCTCCAAGCAGGGCAACACGAGCCGGGTGGTGCCGCAGTCGCTGTGACCGACGCAGACGACACACGAGCCGGCCGCCTCGATGATCGGCCGAGGGGTCCCGTCCAG
>Ga0214472_10000611_pt1 | contig 43401 bp, 34 predicted proteins | sample RVTome_6_FD_207662 | JGI IMG/M metagenome (GOLD analysis project Ga0214472, IMG submission 207662) | Soil microbial communities from uranium-contaminated site in the Upper Colorado River Basin, Wyoming, United States - RVT140D175 | ecosystem: Environmental > Terrestrial > Soil > Contaminated >...
ACGGGGGGGGAGAAACGGGGGGGAGAAACGGGGGCCGAGGGCGGCCCTGACGCCCTCGCCCCGAAGGATGTTCAGCCCTCGTTGCGTGCGCTCATCAGCGGGTTGGTGCCGTTGTAGATCCCGTCGGGGTTGTGCATCCAGGCCCAGACATGGAAGGTGACCAGATCGGGGTGCCAGAAGGTGAAGGCCGCCTCGGTCTCGGGATGAGCCTCGGCGCATTCCTCCTCGGTTGCCGTCGGCACGAACAAGCCGTCGTCGTAGTGACAGGCAGCAGGGAAGGCGCCATAGGTCCCCCCTTCCATCGGTGGCTCGGCCGGCTCCTCGGGAAACACCCACTCCACGGCACCAAGCTCCCACTCGTCGCCATCGCGACCGTAAACCAGGATCGGCGGCTGACCGATGTCGAAGCCCTCGACGTTGGGGTTGAGGAAGTGGTAGCCCATGTCCGGGATCATCTGGGTGATGATGAAGAACCCGTCTTCGGCTGCGGAATCGAGGTCGTTGACGTACTGTGCGGTGCCGGCCCTGATCTGTGCCAGGTCGGCTGCGATCTCGGGTGTGATCTCCGGATCGCCGCCATCCGCGTTGTCATCGTCCATTGCCTCTTCAACCGTGGTGGTGGGCTCAAGGCTGGTCGTGGTCGTATCAGCAACCGACGATGTGGTTTCGTCGACCGCCGGCGAGGTTGTCGTCGACGCTGTCTGATCACCACTGCATGCCGCCACCAGAAGAGACACGATCGTCGCCAAGGCGATGGTCAGCCTTCTCGTCATGAGCTCGCTCCGACGTAGAAGTACGGGTCGAGAACACGGACTTCGGAGATGACGTCGACGGGCAACGAGTTGAGCTCGGCGGCGCGGCGGATGGCCTCGGGGCTGGGACCGTCGTAGATGCAATAGGTCTTGGTCTTGTCAGCGGAAACGAAGGATTGGACCCAGGTGACCTGCTCCTTGGCGTTGTTGCCGACGACACCCATCATGGTGTCAAATCCGTTGGGATCGGTCGGGACTTCGAGACCTCCGTCGAAGGTCCTTTCGACTACGTAGCGGGGCATGATTTCCTCCTTGCGGCCGGAGGTTCCGGCCTTGAGAGGAAGGTAAGGCCGGGTGATTGCGGCCACATCGGGGTGTACCCCTATTGGCGGAGGCCGTCGCCCCCATCTTTGGTCATATGAAGGGACTCGGCGCGGGCGATGGCCTTGGCACGGGTCGATGCGCCCAGCTTGGCCAGCACCGCAGACACATGATGTTCGGTGGTTTTCTTGCTGATGTAGAGCCGGTCGGCGATCTCCCCATTGCTCAATCCTTCTGCCATGAGCCCAAGGACTTCCACCTGGCGGTTGGTGAGACCGGCCGGGTTTGCCCTCGTCTCCAACCGCGGGCCCTGCGGGATGTGCGCCACCCCCATCGCTCTCAGACGAGAGCGAACGATCCTTGCCGCCGGACGCGCCCCGAGACCGTCGAAGATCGTGATCGCCTCCAGCATCGCCTCCTCGTCGCCTTCAGCCAGGGCGAGTGCTTCCTCGTAGGGGCAATCGATGTCGTGCCAGGCGTCGGCTGCCTCCTTCCACCTCCCGTTCATGTGAAGGGCGAAGGGCTCGGCGGCCGCATCGGGTGGTTCGTTGATAGCGCCGGCCTTCCACATCCAGAATCCGACCTCTCCCCTGGCCCATCTGCTGTCCGCAGCCAGCGCCTGGCCCCAGACCCAATCCAGGATCTTCGGGATCTCGCCGGACCGTCCCTCGAGCCAGGCCAGCTCGGCCAGACCGCAATACGGTGACCAGAGATGTTGCATCTCGCAGCCTTCACCGATGCGCAGCGCCTCCTCCAAGGCTTCCTGTGCTCCCGGATCTCCCCGCCTCACTCGAACCCGACCGAGGGCTCCCAGAGCGGTAACGGGTGCTATCGCCGCCCGGCCATACCGCTCTTCGGCCACCAACTCGGCAATTCGGGTCGCCTCTTCCCACCTGCCCTGCTCGAAGGCAATGCGAGCCATCCATGACCTGTTGTACGCCACCATAAAGTCCGCGTCGGTGCGCAGACCCTCCTCGATCGCCGTGCGCAACGCGTCGAGCGCCGGGTCATAGCGGCGGACCTCTCCTCCCCCTGATCCCAACATCCCCAGAGCCGACGCCGCCAGTCGGTCGTCTCCTCGCTCCCGGAACTGTGATTCGACTCGCTTCAACCCGGCCACACCACGCTCGGCGTCGCCGAGCACGGTCTCCACCGTGGCTGCCATGTAGTCATGTAGGAGCACGACGTGGTCCGCGCCCGTCCGTTCGGCCAGATCCCTACATCGGGCCAGATCCTCCCGCGCCGAGGCGTGCCGACGGGCAAGCATCCAATTGAAGGCGGATTCTTCATGGGCCAGGGCCAATGCCTCGTCGTCTCCAGCATCTTGGAGCAACTCGATCGCCTCGTCGATGGCGCGGCGCGCTCCCACCAAGTCCAAATTCCTCCACAGAACGCTCGAAAGCCGGCGAAGAAGGCTGGCCAACATCACATGATCCGAGCTCTCCCGGTAGAACTCGGCCGCCAGGAGAAGCTGTTGAAGTGCCTGCTCTTGACGATCCAGGATGCCCAGTTCCACAGCCAGATCGAGTCGGAGCTGTGCCAGTTCGGAGGGAATCACGCGGTCCGCCTCGATCAGAGCAAGCTCGAAGAATTCCGCCGCCTCACGATGGGCACCGCGAAGGGATGCCTGGCGAGCTGCCTCTGGGGCATATTCGACTACCAGACTGCCGTCTCCGGCCCGACCTGCGTGATGGGCGAGACGGGCCAGATCCAAGTCCTCGTCGGCCCGCAGCAAGTCGATCATCTCGCGATGTAACGACAGCCGTCGGCCCATGGGAAGGGAATCTTCGACGGCGCTCCGGGCCAGCTCATGACGAAAGGCCAGCCGCGCACCCCGAGCAACCACGACACCGGACAATGTGGCCTCGTCGATGTCCGACAGATCCGCACCGGAGAGGGCCAGGGCATGGTCGACGGCCAGATCACGCGGCGCTACAGAGACTCCTTCGACCACGCGTTGGGCCGGCGGCGTGAGCCGTCTCACCCGGGCCATTACGGCGTCACTCACCGAGCCGGGAAGGTGCTCTCCGGTGGCAAGGATCTCGGTGACATAAAACGCGTTCCCCCCGGTCAACCGGTGCAGATCGGCCGGGTCGTGTCGGGACTCACTGGCCAGATAGCCCACCGCCTCGACCGTTAGCGGGTCGACAGAGAAACGGACCGTGCTCTGCCGCGTGGCCAGATCGCCCAGAACCGTGCGAAGCGGATGGTCCGTCCCCAGCTCGTCCTCGCGGTAGGTGCAAGCCACCACCGCCTTGGTGTCGGCGACCCGCCGCCCGATGTAGCGAAGGAAGTCGAGAGTCGCTTCGTCGGCCCAGTGCATGTCCTCGATGACGAGGAGAGTGGGCCGGATGGTCCCCTTGAGATCGTCCAGCACGTCGGCAAAGAGGGAGAAGGGGTCCGATTCGACCAGGTCGTGCCCAGTGAAGTGTGCATCAGGGTCAGCGGCGATGTCCATGAGCGGGCTGAGGGGGCGGGGTGTGGTCAGGGGATCACATCCACCGATCAGGACGCGACCTCTCGGCTCGATCCGGCGGGCCAACTCATTCATCAACGAGGTTTTGCCCGACCCGGCCTCGCCGGAGATCATCGCCAACGCGCCGGCACCGTCGCCCGCAACATCAACCAGGTGCTCCAAACCGGCGAGGAGCCCGTCCCTCTCGAGCAGCATGGTGCTCGACCGTGTTCCTCCAGCCACGCTCACCTCAGGTTCCAAAAGCAGTCACCTCGCCGACGGCGCCGCGGAATCTAGTGGGCTAGTAATTACTTCCACCGACCGGTATCGAATGGCGACGGCCCTCGAAGACGTGGACGACACCTTCGAGAGCCGGCCGGCAGACTCATCGAACCGGGAGAGCGATCACCCTCTGATCCGATCGTCTCGGCCCACGATCGTCGCCCAGCTCGTGGGCGATTGCCCTTCTGGTCGTGTGGTAACCGTCTGCAGAGACACTGTCTGCAGCGACATCCGACGTGGTATCCGCTGCGACCACGAATTCGTGGGCCAGCATCACCCTCAGATTCGGGCTTTCCGACCCGAAGCTGATCGGGGCGGGGACCGCGACAAAAGATCCGGTCGCATCACTCTCGCCGCAGGCCGAGATCAAAGCAATGACAACGATTGGCCCGGAAAGACGTTTGGCGATACCTCTCATGACTACCTCCTTCGACTGCACACCGGCATTTCCGGCTGTCTTCGAAGGTATGGCGGGTGCCCTCCCCGCGCATCGGAGCCTCCCCCCATCCTCGGCGCTGGACGCCCCTACGTCCTACGAGCCCTCCCCCCAGGGTGCTGCGCGGATCCGAAGTGGTCCGAAGGGCTATATCGTTCACTCGTCGGTCGTTCGAGTTGAGGGGTGCGATATCATGGTGAGGTGGAAACGGGACCCGACCGGCCCGGGGCAGGTGATCGATCGTCGCGGCGCCGGGCCGGGTCTGCGCACCATCGGTCTCGGTGGCGGGGGCATCGCGGTGATTGTGATTCTTCTAGTCACCCTGCTCGGTGGTGATCTGGGGGACGTGGGCGAGATTCTGGCCCCGGTCGGGGAGGTTGGCCCCGGGTCGGCCCCCATTGATCCATCGGTGGACCCTGACGCCGACCTGGTTCGGTTCCTCGAGGATGTCCTCCAGGACACACAATCCATGTGGGTAGCAGTGTTCGAGCAGGCCGATCGCAGCTACCGCCCCACCGACCTGGTGGTATTCAGTGGTGCCACCCAGTCGGCATGTGGCGGAGCCCAGGCACAATCGGGGCCTCACTACTGCCCGGCCGACGAGTTGGTCTACATGGATCTCGACTTTCTCGGCGAGCTGCAGAGACGATTCGGGGCGGCCGGCGATACCGCCCAGGCATACATCCTGGCCCATGAGGTGGCTCATCACGTCCAGAACCAGCTGGGGGTCATCGAACAAGTGCAGGCCGATGGCAGCACCCGAGCCAGTATCGCCCTCGAGCTCCAGGCCGACTGTTTCGCCGGCGTGTGGCTGTCGACATTGCAAAGCGGGACCTCGGCGGCGATTTTGGAGGCCGGTGACCTGGAGGAGGCGTTGAACGCGGCCGCAGCGGTTGGCGACGACGCCATCCAGAGCCAAACTACCGGTCGGGTGAATCCCGAGTCGTGGACCCACGGCAGCTCCGAGCAGCGCTATCAGTGGCTCAGCGAGGGATTCACTTCGGGCGCACCTGGCAACTGCGACACCTACTGATCGTCGTCACAGTTTGGCCGCGGCCTGACTGGGGTAACCGGACTCATTCCATTAGGCACAGCGGATCGTTACGGTGACTTAGGTTTCCTCCCTGATCGAACCACGATCCCCAGCCGACCAAGCCGGTTGACACCCAATGACCCTTCCGACAACAGCCATATCTCTCGTCGCCTACGTGGTGGGGTTTCAGACCCTGGTCTACCTGTTGCTTCCTCGTCGCTTCATCCGGACTTGGGCACCACTGGTGACCGGCTCGGTGGGCGCAGCTTTGGTGATCGCCTCAGCGGTGTGGTTCGGGGCAGACACGGTGGGACTGGCCAATCCAGATGGTGGCCTTCTCGCCGCCTGGGGATCGGGCACCGTGTTGATGATGTCGACTTTCGGGCTGGTCATGATGTCCCGGCCCCACTTGCGTGGCCACCTGGCCGACCCCAGGTCGGCATCGATGTCCACCAGACAGGCGGCCACTCAGATACTGGTACGAATTCCGGTGATGACCGCCCTCATCGAAGAGGCGGTCTTTCGGGGTGTCCTCCATGCGGCACTGATCGCCATCTATCCCGAGCCGATTGCGCTCTGGGGCGGCGCAGTGTTGTTCGGTCTCTGGCACATCGGGCCTGGGCTCGATCAAGCCTGGGCCGCCGAGCGGCGCAGCGTCGCCGGCTTGGCCCATGTCATGATCACGATCATCGCCACCACAATCGCCGGCGCCGGCCTGGTCTGGCTCAGGATTGAAACCGGCTCGATCTGGATCCCGGTCGCAGTGCATGCCGGACTGAACATGACAATGGCAACCTTCTCCTGGTTGGCAGGCGCACTGCCCGTGCGAGTGCCCAGGCTCGCCGTCGAATAGCCCCCCTCGACGCGCTCACTTCGTTCGCTGGCGTCGGTCCCCCCGCTTCGCAAGGGGGACAACTCCCTGGATCAAGTACTGGTTTGCGCCAACACTGTTGGCTTCGGTCCCCCGCTACGCAAGGGAGGACAACGCTAGATCAAGTACTGGTTGGTTCCACGACGCAGGTAGTGGCCATCGCCTGGTGAACCGTGGTACGCGTTGTCCGCGATGATGGTCTTGCCCCGGCTGAGGACCGTCTCCACTTTGCCGGTCAGCTCCCAACCCTCATAACACGAGTAGTCGACCCACATGTGATGCGTCTCGGCCGAAATGACATGTTCTGTTTCGGGATCGAACACGACGATGTCGGCGTCAGAGCCCACCGCGATCGTGCCCTTTTGGGGATAGAGACCGAACATCTTGGCCGGTGTGGTCGACGTCACCTCGACAAACCGGTTGAGCCCGAGCCGCCCCTCGTGGACGCCACCGTGATAGATGAGCTCCATTCGATTCTCCACCCCGGGCAGGCCGTTGGGGATCTGGGCAAAGGAGTCGCGGCCTAGCTGCTTCTGAGTGCCGAAGGTGGGGTGGTCCCCCCAGCAGAACGGGCAATGATCAGTCGAGACCACCTGAAGGTCATTGGTGGCCAGACCCTTCCACAGCATGTCCTGGTGACCCTCGTCCTCGTCTCTCAGCGGAGGAGAGCAGACGTACTTGGCTCCCTCGAACCCGTTCCCCAGATGCTCGAGCGAGAGAAACAGATACTGGGGACAGGTCTCGCCGAAGGCGTTCTGCCCTTCGTCGCGGGCCATCGTCAACTCGATGAGAGCATCGGCCGCCGACATATGGACGATGTAGACCGGGCATCCTGCTATCTCGGCGAGCTTGATCGCCCGGTGGGTGGCTTCGCCCTCGAGCACCGCGGGACGGGTCAGGCCGTGGTAGATGGGATCGGTCTCCCCCCGGGCCAGAGCCTGGGCGATCAGGATGTCGATGGCGATGCCGTTCTCGGCGTGCATCATGATCGTCGAGCCGTTCTCGGCCGCCTTCTGCATCGCACGGAAGATCTCACCGTCAGTCGAGTAGAAGACACCGGGATAGGCCATGAACATCTTGAAGGAGGTGACTCCCTCGTCGAGGGCGGAGTCCATCTCCTTGAGCGACTGGTCGGTCACATCGCCCACGATGAGGTGGAACCCGTAGTCGATGGCGCAGTTTCCCTCGGCCTTGCCCATCCATGCCTCGAAACCGTCCATCAGGCTCTGACCCTTGGTCTGGACTGCGAAGTCCACGATGGTGGTGGTACCACCCCAAGCCGCAGCCCGGGTCCCCGTTTCGAAGGTGTCGGCGGCGTAGGTCCCCCCGAAGGGCAGCTCCATGTGGGTATGGACGTCAATGCCACCGGGGATCACGTACCTCCCGCCGGCGTCGATCACCTTGTCCGCCCCCGACTCCCAGTCGTGACTACCCGGAGCGGCCAGCGCGGCCACCTTCTCGCCTTCCACCAGGACATCGGAGAGTGACTGCTCGGTGGCCGTGACCACGGTCCCTCCCTTGATAACGGTGCGTGCCATCGCTCCTCCTCAGGGTGCTACCAGATCGCCGTAGGCATCCGGTCGCCGGTCCCTATAGAACGCCCACTGCTGCCGTACCTCCTCGATCAGGTCCAGATCGAGGTCACGAATCACGAGTTCCTCCTCAGTGTCCGATGCCGAGTCGCCGATGATCTGACCGCGAGGGTCGACGAAGTAGGAAGACCCGTAGAAGTCGTTGTCCCCAAACGGCTCCTTGCCCACCCGGTTGATGGCGCCGATGAAGTACTCATTGGCAACCGCCGACGCGGGCTGTTCCAAGTTCCACAGATACATCGAGAGCCCCCGGCTGGTGGCCGACGGGTTGAACACGATCTTGGCGCCGTTGAGCCCGAGCGCCCTCCAACCCTCCGGGAAGTGACGGTCGTAGCAGATGTACACCCCGACCTTGCCGACCGCAGTGTCGAAAACCGGATAACCCATGTTGCCCGGACGGAAGTAGAACTTCTCCCAGAAGCCCTTGACGTGGGGAATGTGATTCTTGCGGTACTTGCCCAGATAGGTGCCATCGGCGTCGATGACGGCCGCGGTGTTGTAGTAGAAGCCCTCCTGCTCCATCTCGAAGATAGGTACCACCAGGACCATGCCGGTCTCCTTGGCCAGATCCTGCATCAGCTTGGTGGTAGGCCCATCGGGGATCGGCTCGGCGTAGTCGAAGTGCTCGTTCTCCTGCACCTGGCAGAAGTAGGGGCCGTAAAAGAGCTCCTGGAAACACATGACCTGGGCGCCTTTTTGTGCCGCCTCACGTGCGTAGTCGGCGTTCTTCTTGATCATCGAGTCCTTGTCACCGGTCCATTCGGTCTGGACGATGGCGGCCCTGACGACATTCGGCATGGCGTTCCTCCTGACGACGTGTTGCGCCAAACCTACACCCCACCCAGGGCGCTCGGTTCATCCGGTGGCGTGGGTCCGCCTGCACCGCAGGGGGACCCACCTCCTCGGTGTTGCGGCTACTCGCCGCCCTCCCTCAACTCGATGACACGGCGCTCGTAGCCGTCCCCGCTGGTGTCCATGTCCCCCAGGTTGGCGATGGCCGCCTCGGCGAGATCGGTGCGATATGCCTCGGCCGGAATCTCCTTGCCTTCGAGCTCGGGGATCTCGCTCGTGGAGACGTCGACGGTCTGATCCCACAGCTCCTGGTTCATCACCCCGATCCCGTTGGTCGCGGGGAAGATCAGGGCGAGGATCTCGTTGAGCTGCCACTCCTGGTGGCTCTGGCCCAGAGTCGAGCCGTTGTTCAGCACGACCTCGACGCACTCGTCGAAGTTGTCGAGGCAATGGATCCAGCCCTGGAACGAAGCGGTCAGGAACCGGACCGCGACGTCCTCGTTCCCTTCCTCGGCGATCCATTCGGCGTTGACCCACACCGCGTCCTGGAGCATGGCCGTGCCCACCTCGTTGAAATCGATGACGCTCAAGTCCTCCTTCTGGTACAGCTCCCCGGTGTCGGGGTTCACCGCTTCCAGGACCTGGGCGTACTCGTTGTAGATCATGGCCTCGGCGGCATCGAGCTCATCGTTGAGCAGGGCGGTCATTGTGAAGTCCTGGCCGATCAGTTCGACGTCCTCGACGTCGAACCGGTTGATGGCGGCCGTCAGCTCGAACTCGTTGCCGAAACCCCAGTTGCCCACCGTCTTGCCTGCCCAGTCGGCGGGCTCGGTGATCCCCGAGTCGGCCCAGGAGACCTCGAGGGTCCCCGAGCGCTCGAACACCTGGGCGATGTTGACGATATCGGCCCCGGCGTCGCGAGATACGAGAGCCTTGGGCACCCAGGCGAGGCCGAACTCCGCGCCCCCGGTGGCGAGGACCTGTTGGGGGACGATCTCCACCGCACCCTCGAGGATCGTGACGTCGAGACACTGATCCTCATAGAACCCGAGATCCTTGGCCACGTAGTACCCGGCGAACTGGGATTGGGCAAACCACTGCAGCTGGAGGCGGACCGGGTCCGGCTCGGTGCACTCCTCCGCGGGAACCGTGGTGCCCCCTTCCCCGTCGGGTGTCCCGGCCTCGTCACCGCATGCCGCCAGCAGCAATGCCATGGCGGCAAGCCACAAGAGACCACGACGCCAATTACTCACACTCATGGTTTCGATCCTCCTCAGATCCAGATGTCTGAACCATATCCAGGGCAGTGGGGGACGCGCTCTGCCGAAACCGAAACTTAACCGACAGGAAATCCCGGACTCATTCCTCGGTCCGCAGCGAGACGTGCCAAGGCATCAACGTGCGCTCGGCGATGAGGATCAAGAGATAAAAGACCACGCCGATGATCGAGGCCACCAGGATCGCCGCCCACGCATCCGGGAACTGGAACAACTGGGCCCGGTTGACGATGTACTGCCCGAGCACGTCCTGGGGGCCACCGAAGTACTCGGCGATGATGGCCGCGATGAGGGAAAGGGCGCCGGCGACCTTTATCGAGGCGAAGAAGTAGGGCAACGCATTGGGGACCTGGACCCGACGCATCACCTGGGCGGGGGTGGCGGCTATCGAGCGCATCAGCTCCACCTCGGCCGGATCGACCTCGATCAGCCCGCGGGTGGTGTTGATCATCACCGGGAAGTAGACCACCACCGCTACCACACCCATCTTGGAGAAGGGGTTGGTGAGACCGAACCAGTTGTTGAAGATGGGGGCCAGTGCGGCGATTGGAGTGGCATTGAGGGCAATGGCCAGCGGAAGCACCCCTTCCCGGAATCCCGCCCAGCGAGCAGCTGCCAGGGACGTGAGCACGGCAAGGGTGGCGCCGATGACGAAACCACCGGCCGCCTCGAAGAGCGTCCTCATCCCCGCCGCCCAGATAGTGCCCCCGGTCTCGACGAAGCTGGCCAGGATCTCGCTCGGCTTGGACAGGATGAAGCTCTCCACGCGAAACACACGGGTCAAACCTTCCCAGAGCAGGACGACGGCGAGGAAGGCGAGTACGGCCGGGAGGTGGCGGCGGCTCAGCCGGCGCACGGCAGGAAGCGACCGGCCGACTTCGTCGCTGCTCGCGATCCGTCCGTCTCCGCTCATCGGTGCTCCCGCTCCCGCCGACGCAAAGCCTCTCTGACCTCGGTGACCAGCTTGAAATAGCGGGGGTCCTCACGGGTGTCCTCGTCCCGGCGGCGGGGCAGGTCGACCACGAGCTCCTCGCTGATCGTGCCGGGGCGTGGCGACATCACCAGCACCCGTGTGGACAAGAAGACGGCCTCGGGGATGGAGTGGGTGACAAAGACCACGGTTATCGCGGTCTCTTCCCAGATGCGCAGCACTTCCTGCTGCATGAGCTCCCGTGTCATCTCGTCAAGGGCGCCGAACGGCTCGTCCATGAGGAGGATGGCCGGGCTGAAGGCGAGGGCGCGGGCGATCGCCACCCGCTGTTGCATCCCTCCAGAGAGCTGCCACGGGAAGTGATCCGCGAATCGCTCCAGTTGAACCAAGGCGAGCATCTCTTCGGCCCTCGCCGTCCTCGCCGCGGCATCGAAGTCCATGATCTCCAGCGGCAACTCCACGTTCTTCCTCACCGTCCGCCAGTCGAGAAGGGTCGCGGCCTGGAAGACCATGCCGTAGTCCCGATCCAGCCTCGCCTGCCGGGGGCTCTTTCCGTTGACGATCAGCTCGCCGCGGCTCGGCTGAGCCAGGTCGGCGATCAGCCGGAGCAAGGTCGACTTGCCGCAACCCGAAGGACCGATCAACGAGACGAAGTCGCCGGGGGAGAATGAGAGGTCGATGTCCGACAGAGCCTCGACACTGTCGGTGCCGGAACCGAACACCTTGCCCACGCCGCGAGCCTCGACCGCGCTGGTCACGTGGTCTGCCTCCTCGCCGGAGCCACCACGCGGTGCTCGACAAAGGTGACCAGCCCGACAAAGGCGATCCCGGCGAGACCGGCGATGATCACTGCCGCGAAGAGCTTCTGCGGCGCAGCCGTGAACTGCTGAGAGAACTGGAGCAGGTCCCGCCCCAGGCCGCCGCGCAGACCCGCCGGCAACTCGCCGACGATTGCCCCGATCACGCTGGCGGCCGCCGACACCTTCAGGGCGGTGAAGATGAACGGAAGCGCCGCCGGCACCTGAAGCTTCCATAGGGTTTCCGAGGGTGTGCTCGCATATGACCTCATCAGCTCAATCGATGTCGGCTCGGGCGAGCGAAGCCCGCGCAGGGTGTTGATGGCAACCGGGAAGAACGTCAGGTAGGCGGCGATCATCGAGACGCTCAGCCATTGAGGCAGATTCACCCGGCCCCCCCATACCACCACCATCGGGGCGATGGCGATGATGGGGACGGTTTGGGAGGCCACCACATAGGGCATGAACGCCCGTTCCGCGGTGGACGACCTTACGAAGAGAACGCCGAGCCCGAAGCCGATGGCCCCCCCTATCAAGAAGCCGACGAACGCCTCCCGGAGCGTGAGGAGTGCCGCCTGGAGCTCTACCCAGACCAGTGGCGGACCGTTCCGCTGTGCCGGCTCGGCTAGAGCCACGGCGACGTCCCAGGTGTGTGGCATGGTCCGGTTGTCGGGCCGGATCGGCCACTCCCAACCCTGAGCCGTCCAGATCGCCTTGTACGCCTCCCAGACGACGAGCACCAGGATCAGCAAAGCCAACATCGAGATCCCGGTTCGGATCAAGCGTCGATTCGCTGTGCACATGGCGGCGAGACTCTAACGAGCAGGCGGGCACGCCATGGGCCCACCCTGGGGGGCGGAATCCACGACGCAAGGATCCCGGTGTGCTGCCACTACCCTCCATGACACGACGGGCTCGAATCACCTTCGCTCGCCACCGTCTTCACCCATTCCGAGGGACCTCATGGCACACACCGAAAAGATCGAACTGGTCGAAGCCATCGATGCCGAAGTCGAACGGCTCACAGCCGAGCACCTTGCCCGTCGCGCTGATTGGTATTTTCACGATGTCGTTCCCTGGGAAAGAGGCGAGAGCTTTCGGGAGAAGCCCTGGGACGTCTCCCAGTGCACGATCTCGGAGAACGCTCGAACGGCACTGATCCTGAACCTGCTCACCGAGGACAACCTCCCCTACTACCACGCCCTCATCGAAAAGCACATGCCGCGGACTTCGGCCTTCACACGGTGGAATCATCTGTGGACGGCGGAAGAAGGCCAGCATGCCATCGCGATACGGAGCTACCTGCTCACCTCACGCAACTGTGACCCCGATGAGCTCGAAGACGATCGCAAGGCGACCATGATCAACGGCTATCAGCCGTCCTACGACGACCCGACGGAGATCTTCGCCTACACCGCAGCTCAAGAGCTCGCGACGAGGGTGAGTCATCGCAACGCAGGCAAGATCACCGACGATCCGGCCGCGTTCGAACTGATGCGTCTCATCGCAACCGACGAGAACCATCATTTCATCTTCTACAAGGGAGTGATGCAGGCCATGCTCGACCAGTCGGCCGATCAGGTGCTGGGTGGGATCTACCGGGTGTTCGACAACTTCCAGATGCCAGGGGTGGCGATGCCTAACTTCCTCCGTCGCTCGGTGGAGGTGGCCAAGGCGGGTGTCTACAACCTCCGGATCCACCACGACCGAGTGGTGGTCCCACTCATCAAAGAGTGGAAGATCGCCGATCTCACCGGCCTCAAACCGGCTGCGGCGGAGTTGCAGGACAAAATCATGTCGCTGCCGGCACAGATCATGAGCAAGGCGGAGAGGTTCGAAGAGCGTGTGGGAATGTCATTTGCCTGAGTAGTGGCCCGCTCGGTGAGCGATCCCGGCCACCGTGTCCAGGGGACTGACCAGTAGATCAATGACTCACGGCGCGCGGCTCGTCTGACGGGTCGGCGAGCCCGGTCCGCGGCACCTCCGCTGACCTGGTGCGATCGAGACGGGACGCGGTGGGTAGGAAGACCAGGGAGGAGATCGCTATGGCGATACCGGCGTAGATCAAGGTCCGTTGCACACCGAACGCCCCGGCCAGCACCGGGGCGATGGCCAACGGCAGGAGATGTCCGACCTCGGAGTGGACCTGGGTGACGCCGGTGATCCGCCCCATCATCTCGTCGGCGGTGTTGAGCTGGATGAGAGTCCTGAGCAGAGGTGCCCCGATCCCGATGAGAAGACCCCAGAACACACCCGCCATCACCACAATACGCAGCTGCTCGGTCCCGACATACGCCAGGACCCCCACCGAGTTGAGACCGACGATCAGCACCAGGACGCGAGCGGTCCGGTATCGCGCCGGGAGCCGGGAAGCGATCCAGGTGCCGGTGACCAGACCGAGCCCGAATATCGAGTTGACCCACCCCAACGTTTCGGGCTCGACCCCGAGTATGTCTCGATAGAACAAGGGCTCGAGGGCGCTGAAGGTGCCGAACAACACCCAAACCGAGGACCCCAGCCATATGTAGAAGCGAAGCCGGTGATTTCGGTAGGCATACGAGAACCCTTCGCGCAGCTCCTTGACACCCTCGTTCTTCTCCCTCGTCTTTGCCAAATGGCGCACCGAGACCGGGATGACGACAAGGGCCGCCACCGCCGACGTCGCCGCATCGAGCACAAAGATCCCGTCGAGGCCTATCGACCCGGCAATGATCGCTCCCATCGCCGGCCCAACCACGAAGGCGGCCCACGATGCGCCCTCGATCATCCCGTTGATGCGCCCCAGTCGCTCCGGATCGGCGGTGAGGTACGGCCCGAACGCTGAAATCGCGGTGAACACCGGAGCGCCGACGAGGCCGAGGATGAAAGTGGCGACAACCAGGCTGGGCAGGGTCTCTACGAAGGCCATCCCAATTGCAGCCGGGATGAAAAGGACTTCGCCCACGATCAGGACCCGGCGCGGATCGAATCGGTCGACGAGGACTCCGGCCGCCGCTGATCCAAGAAGCGAGGCCACCCCCAGGGCCGCCATGACTGCCGCCACTCCTCCGGCGGTGGCGTCGAGATCGAAGGCAGCCTTGCCCCAGATCCCGACGAAGAAGGCGGCTTCACCCCCGACCCTGGAGATGAAGCGGGCGAGAACAACCCGGCGAACGTGTCGATCTGCCCACATGGCGGGCACGGTACCCGGCGTAGCGACGGCGAATTCCTAGATTCTGCCAATCATGGAGCCTTTGCTCACCGGTGTCTTGGCCGGATACGGAATTGCGATCCCGGTGGGGGCGATCTCCATCCTCATCGTCGATGTCGGGCTCAAGCATGGCTTTCGCCCGGCCTTCTTCGCCGGCGCCGGAGCGGCGACGGCCGACTTCTTGTACGCCGGGCTCGCCGTGATGGGGGGGGCGGCGCTAGCCGGTGCGATCGGGGCGGTCGACGACGCGCTGCGGATCATCAGTGCCCTGGTGTTGGTCCTGATCGCTCTCATCGGTCTGCGACGGGCCCGAAACGAGGCCCCTACGACCGCTGGGCCGACCTACTCAACCCGGAACGACCTCGCACTCACCTATGCCCGGTTTCTGGGTCTGACCATCATCAACCCCACCACCATCGTGTACTTCGCTGCAGTGATCATCGGGCTTGGGGTCGCCGATGACATGACGCTGCCACAAGGGATCACGTTCGTGGTCGGAGCGTTCCTGGCCAGCCTGTCCTGGCAGACGTTGCTTGCCACAGTTGGCTCCTCGGTCGGTCGCCGACTCACCCCCGCGGCGCGGACGGTGGCCACCGTGCTGGGAAACCTGCTGATCCTCGGCTTTGCCGTCTTGATCCTGCTCCGCTGACCTCGACCCTGCTAGACCGACCCGGAGCACTAGGTTGCAATCCGATGACGCGGAAGGTCCCAGATGACGAGCGAAGAGCCCGTCTGGCCACCCGCCACCATCTTGCGTCGCCCGCGCATAGCGTGAGCGAGACGGCTGGCGCGATGGTGGGCCTCCATTCCTCGGATCCGGCAACGGTCTACCTCTCAGCCCGAGCACGGATCCCCGGTCTCAAATCGGGCGACATGGAGGCCGCGCTCTACGACGATCGAACGGTGGTGAGGATCCTCGCCATGCGACGGACCATGTTCGTGATCCCCACCGATCTCGCCCCGCTGCTCCACTACTCCTCCACGGTGGCCCTGATGGCCGCTGAGCGGACGCGCGCCGTAAGAATGGTCGAGGACGCCGGTATCGCCACCAACGGCACCAAATGGGTGGAACGTGTGTCGGAGCGAACACTCGAAGCTCTGCACGCCCGTGGGGAGGCGCTGGCAACCGAGCTGACCAAAGACGTGCCGGAGCTGGGCGAGAAGATCACCTTCTACAAGAAGGACGGTTCGGTGCTGTCAAAGGTCGGCATGTCGACCCGAATCCTGTTCCTGCTGGCAATCGAGGGCAGGATCATCCGGGGCCGACCCAAAGGAAGCTGGGTGAGCAGTCTCTACTGTTGGGCTCCGATGGAAGACTGGATCGGCAGCCCGATGGTCGAAATCGATCAGCCGCAGGCCCAGCGCCTCTTGCTCACCAGATGGCTGAGGTCGTTCGGGCCGGCGACAGAGCTGGACATGAAGTGGTGGACCGGGTGGCCGGTGACCCAGGTACGCCGGGCCTTGGCCGGGATCGGCGCGGTTGAGGTCCAGGTCGATTCGGGGCCTGCCTACCTGCTGCCAGAGGACTTCACCCCGGTGGAGCCGGTGAGCCCGTGGGTCCAGCTCCTGCCGTCACTCGACCCAACCACGATGGGGTGGAAACAGAGGGAGTGGTACCTCGGCCCCCACTATCCCCGTCTCTTCGATCGGAACGGAAACGCCGGCCCCACGATTTGGGTCGACGGCAGAGTTGTTGGGGGTTGGGCGCAAAGAGCGAATGGTGAGATCGTGTGGGAGCTTCTCGAGGACGTGGGCACCGAAGCGCTTTCGGAAATCGAGCGCCAGGCCGCCGCATTGGCCGACTGGCTGGGTGAGAGGGTCGTGATCCCCAGGTTCAGGTCGCCGTCGGACAAGGCGCTCGCCGGGAACTGACAGCCGCTTCTTCGCTATTACCTCGCATCAGGCAGGTCATCGGATCGTGACAGGCAACGGTTGTCTGAACTTGCGGTCTGGGATCGGGGCCCCGGTGCGAACCAGCGCCAATTGCCACGAGGGGGAGTAGCCAAGAGCCCAACGAAGCCCTGCCACAGCCACACGACCCACGCTGGTCGCGCCAGGCACTTTGGTCAACCCCAGGATCGAGCGCACGCGGGTGGGGATAGTGGCCACCGCCGCCTCGAACAGAGTCTTGTAGCCGACCTTCAGACCGGGATCCAGCGGTGGGTCGGCCAGGAAGTCCACTGCCTCCCACATTTCCGGTGAGGGGGCAATCTCGGGATGATGCTCGATCCAGGCTGAGAGAGCACTTGCGGTCGACGGCATGGGATCGGAGCCGAGCAGGGCTCCGGCCCGGGTCTGCTCCGCAACGAATCGGTCCTCCTCGGCCCGGCTCAGCGCGACCCGTCCGAATGTCCGATGAGCCACCAGGAACGAGTCGGTCAGGGCATTGTGAACCCAAGCCGAAAATCCGGGGTCGGCGGCGTCATAGCTGACACCCCGGCTCGACACCCCCGACACCATCCGATGAATGCGTTGGACCTGGGCTACCGCCTGCTCGACTTCGGGCATGGCCCCATAGGTCGTGGCCGTCACATAGGACGTGGTACGGGAGAGACGCCCGAGGGGGTCTTCCTTGTATCGAGAGTGGCCGCCGACACCGGCCACTACCTCGGGATGGGCCGCTTGGATCAAGAGCCCTCTGACCCCGCCGACGAAGGTCGCCACATCGGCTAACACCGCCCAGGACACCGAGCCGGGCCCATAGAGCCCCGGATCGCCCCGGTAGTCGAGGCTACGGGCAAGCGGGTAGGGGGCGTGGCGGAATGGGGCCGTGGCCGAGGAGACGATCCGCTGTCTGAGACCTTCGATTCGGCTCGAGTTGTCGTCGCTCATGACTGCTACTTGTTGACATTTCCTCCATGACGAGCCAGATCGACCGTCGAGGTTTGATCGACGGTGACGTATGCCGCCGGGTTGGCCTCGTGGATCAAGCGGGTAACGGTGTAGACCTCTTTTCGGGGCACCACGCAGAACGTGACCCGAACGTCGCCGGCGAGGCCATCGCCATTGACCACCGTGGCCCCGTACCCTTTGGAACGAAGCAGCGGCGCGAGCGGCTCAGTGCGCACCGGGGCCACGATCCTGACCAGTGCCTGACCCAAGGCCAGCCACTCCTCCACGACGGATCCCAAATAGGTGCCGGCCGCGAAACCGAGGGCGAAAGCCACCATCCGGGCCGGGTCGTTGAGGCCACCCAAAACGCGTGTGATCGCAAGCACCCAGATCAGGGCCTCTACGAATCCCAGCGCCGCTGCCGGCCCTCGCCGCCCGCGACCGAGGAGGACGATGCGAACCGTGGCCATTCCCACGTCCAATAGCCGGAGCGTGAAGATGATGACGAGGTCTATGGCGAGATCCATGGGAGATCACAGTAGAGGCCTGGCGGGCGCGCTCTCGGGAGCGGGCGCTACCCGATACCGGCGTCCGGACCATCCACTCGTGACGCCGATCACAGAGTCGATGAGTCGAGATCGCCTCTGCGTCGATCCAGCCCGGAGATGATCGAATATGCGACGAGAAGCCCGAGCAGGACCATCCACGCCCAGGAATTGCGAATGACTTCGACCGCCATGTTGTAGTCCGCCTGGAAGTCGACTCCGCCCAACGAGGCAACGGCCCTTCCCTCACCGAACAGGTCACCCTCGAAGCTGGCCTGGAGACCGCGTGCGGTTGCCCGGATCCCACTTCTATCGAGTGTGGTGGCGTCGTCACCACCTGAGCCAGGCCCACCGGCCTCCTCGACCACGATCGTGGTCGAGCTGGTGGAGGTCGTGCTGCCGGGCGTCTCCGAGTCTCTGGAGTCGGTTCCCCCTGGCGGAGCCTCTGAGCCGGCGGCTGTCGTCGAGGGCGCAGAGGTCGTGGAAGTCGTCGTGACAATCGAAGTCGAAGTCGTCGACCCCGTGGTGCCCGGGTTTGTCGTAGTGGAAGTAGTCCCGGGGCGGGTTGTGGTTGTGGTGGTCGGCGGATGAGTGCTGGTCGTGGTGGCGATGGTGGTCGTCGTCTGGGGAACGGTGGTGGTCGTAGTGGTGGGTTCTTCGATGATCGTCCCCCGGACCTCCACGTTGTCGACGAATACGTCACTGCTGAGCAGAAGCCCGGAGAACATGAACCGGACCCTGAAGTTCTCCGAGCCGAAATCACTGACATCGATGGTCGGGCTGACGTTCAGAGCCGTGCCTAATTGATACTCGGCCACAGTCACCCACCCCCCTCCGCCCTTGACCTGCACCTCGAGCTCGGAGCCGACGAGCGAGGCGGTGGCCTTCAAGTCAAACCTGAGCGTTGTCTCAGACAGATCGCTGGTATCGGCCGTCCTAGTCGCACCGATCTCCCCGAGCAGTGTGGTCAGGGCACTGATCCGAATGCAGTTCCCGGAGGCGCAATTGCCCGATGAGACAACGCGGACGTTTCCCTTCTTCTCATCACCGTCGTCTCCGATCTCACTCCAGGGCCCCGACCAGGCAAGCGACCCGTCTGAGCCGCCCCAACCAATCGAGGTGAACTTGTCCTTGTATCCGTCGGTCTCTGTGGCAGACACGGAGACCGCGATCGACAGCAAAGCCACGACGAGAACGACGACTGGGAGGCGTCTCAAGCCGACATCGCTCGGGTCACATCGGCGACACCCATCTCATCGATAGTGTCCTCACCGGCATCGGGCGATCCAGCGAGCAGAGGCAGACTCACGATGAAGTAGCTCTTCTGGGCAAATCGCTGGTACAGCAGCTTTCCCCCCAGAAGCGCGGCGAGACGAGAGGCGACGCCGAGGCCCAAACCCAGGGTCCCGGTCATCAAGGTGGCCGCGCCGTTGTGGATGAAGGTGTCGAACAGTCTCTCGAGCCGATCGTCAGGAACCCCGGCGCCGTCGTCCCAGACCTCGATGTCGACCACGTCGTCGCCGCTGGACACTTCGACGCCGATGTTCGGGCCGCCATGGCGGGCCGCGTTGGAGATCAGGTTGATCAGGACGTGGCGGAGCCGGGCGGCATCGGTCGCAACCAAGGCATCTCCTCCTGCGCTCTTGACCGTGAGTCCCGCTCGTTGGAACGGGAGCAGAGCCGACTCGACGACATCGGCGACCCGCGTCGGGCTCAACTCAACCTCGACACCAGTGCTTTCCAGTCTTGCTGCGGCGAGGAGGTCATCGACCATGCGGGTCATCTCCGCAGCCTCGTTGGCGATGATCTGCGCCAGCTCGACGGATGTCGAACGGTCAAAGCCAGCCCCGTCGGTGAGGATCTCGGCAAAACCGTATATCGAGGTGAGCGGGGTGCGCAGCTCGTGGGAGAGCCCGGCGATGAAGTCGTCCTTGGCCCGCCCGATCTCACGCTCCTTCTCCAGCTCGAGATCGACCTTGAGTCGGTGTTCCCGCACCTGACGACGTGCGATAGAGCGATAGATGAGGACGGCCGACGCCGGGATGGCCAGCATCAGAAAGAACTGGATGAACTCGGTGGTGCGACGTGAGCCGGCGGTGTTGAGGTCGATCTGGGCCTGGATGACGGTCTGCTCTGCCTGCAACGAGTCGACGAGGTCGATGTAGGCCCGTTCGGCATCGGTCATCAAGACATTCTTGGCTCCCTCAAAGTCCCCCTCATTCAGAGCGGCTAGCGCCTCGTCCACCCGAGCCAAGAAATGGGTGAGTGAGGCGAGCGAAGGGCGTTCTCCGGCATCGTCTCGGAGCTCGCCAAGACGCCGACGGGCGTCGCGTGCCTCGCCGAGGGCGGCATCGAGGTCATCGTCGGTCACCAGATCGGAGCTGGCCAGCTCGGAGAAGGTGGTCGCCTGGACCAACGCGGCACGAGTGAGGGCGGCCGTGCCCAGGGACGCGTTGGCCCAATGGAGGTCCTGAGCGTTGTCGGCGACCCGTGCCGCTCCCACAGAGTTGGCAAAGGCCAGAGCGACAACCAGCACGACCAGAATCGAAGTCGCCCCGATGGCGACACCTACCGCCCGTCTCCGCGAAGTCGGGCCGATTGGACGCTCCGTCCCCATCGGTTCTTATCGGAGTTTTCCCCACCTTTTCTTTAGGGTCGCTCGATCGGTTTCCCCCTCCATCCCCGAGGGAGTTTCGCGTTCAGCTCCTGCTCAGCCAGTTCTCCGCAGCCTCGGTCACCACCGAGTCGAACTTCAAGCCCATCAGGATCACACCGGCCGCTCCCGCATCCCGGGCCCGTTTTTCCATCTCTACCGTGAGCTCCCAGCCAAGTTTGCGAGCCACGTCAGGTGCCAACTCCGCCAGTCGACTCTTCAACCCGTCGGAGGAGACGACCGACCCGATGGACTCCATCTGCTCCACCCAGGTAGGGCTGAATGGAGGGATGATCATCACGTAGACCGGTGGATCCTCCTGCTTCAGATTGAGTCGACCCATGTACTGCTCCATGACCTCGGGATCGAGGATGGGACCGGTCACGAAGAACTGGGCGCCAAGCTCGATTCGACGTCGGAACTGCCACTCCCGGAACCGGGTGGGCATCCCCACCTCGAAGTTGGGCAGATTCTCCTGCAACTCGGTGAGATGCTCCACGATCTCGTAGTGGTGGGCGAGATGGTCGACATGGGGCACCGTGTCCCCGATCACGACCAGAAAGGAGTCAACCCCGTTTCCCAGGGCCCCGCGCACCTCGGACTCGATGGCAAGGATGTTCCGATCCCTTGTCGAGACCACCACAGTCGGATGCACGTCAGGGGTGTCATGGGTGATCCGCGCAGAGAATGCGTACGGCGACACCCGGATGCGACCAAAGACGTTGTCGGTGACGAGGACATGACTCCAAGTCGGCGACAGACTCCGGTGCTGGAGGTTGGGCAGCTCGGGTGGGTTTATCTCCGCGATGCGAAGCCAATCGCCGGCTTCAGTCAACATCTTGCTTCTCCCTGGGTTTGCGAGCGACGAAGTACTTGGCTTGGGGGTGGTGACAGATCACCGCCGATGTCGTCTGTTCCGGCTGGTATTGGTACGAGGTCTCTTGACCAACCGTGATCCCGATCCGGTCCGCTCCCAGCAGGTAGGCGACTTTCTCGTTGTCCTCCAGGTCGGGACAGGCCGGGTAACCCCACGAGTAACGACCACCCCGGTACTGCTGGCGGAAAAGCCCGAGCAGAGATGGCCCGTCCTCGGAGGCGAACCCCCACTCCTCTCTGATCCGATGATGCCAATGCTCGGCGAGGGCCTCGGCCAGCTCCACACCCAAGCCGTGCAGCAAGAGATAGTCGGTGTATCGGTTCTCGTCGAACAGCTCCTTGGTTTTCTCCGAGATCCGGCTCCCCATGGTGACAATGTGAAAGGCAGCATGGTCGACCTCCTCCCCGACCGGTCGGAAGAAGTCCGCGATGCACAGATAGCGGTCGTCCTGCTGACGGGGGAAGCTGAATCGGGTCATCTCGCTCACCGCCCGCTCGTCGTCCCAGATGACCAGGTCATCTCCATCCGAATTGGCCGGGAAGTACCCGTAGACCACCTTGGGGTGCAATAGATCCTCGGCACGCGCCTTTGCGATCTGTTCCCGCAACAAGGGGGCCATGCGCTGCTTGAACTCCGGATCACGCTCGCCCTTCTCCGGCCGGTATTGCCACTGGTTGCGAAACAACGCAGTGAGGTTCAGATAGGGGACCATCTCGTCGATGGCAACCCCCCGGATCACCCGCGAACCGGTGAACGGGGGTGTGAACAACTGGTTGTCGGTCTTGACCTCGGGTGAACGCGCCGGGACCGCTCCCCGGTCCACCGTCTCCTCGACGCGTTGCCTGGGAGCGATGGGACGCGGAGCCGGTTCTCCAGCAACGATCCGACCCATCGCGTCGAGACCGGCGAAGGCATTCTTCCCGTAGTAGAGCGGGCCTTGGTAGCGGGCTCGCAGATCGGCTTCGACATAGCTCCGGGTCAGGGCAGCCCCGCCGAGGAGAATCGGGACCTTGCCCAAGCCTCGTCGCTCAAGCTCGTCGAGGTTGTCGCGCATGATGAGCGTGCTCTTCACCAACAGACCGCTCATCCCGATGGCGTCCGCCGAGGTCTCCTCGAACTTTGCGATCATCTCGGAGATCCCGACCTTGATCCCGAGGTTGTGAACCTCGTACCCGTTGTTGGTGAGAATGATGTCGACGAGGTTCTTTCCGATGTCGTGCACATCGCCGGAGACGGTGGCAATGACGATCCGGCCTCTGGTTTCGGTGTCAGCCTTCTCCATCATCGGCTCGAGGTAGGCAACAGCCTTCTTCATGGTCTCGGCCGACTTGAGGACGAAGGGAAGTTGCATCTCACCGCTGGCGAACAGGTCCCCGACCACCTTCATGCCGGCGAGCAGATGCTCGTTGATTATGTCGAGTGGCGCCTGGCCCTCGGCGAGCGCGATGTCCAGGTCTTCGATCACCCTTCGCTGATCGCCGTCGATGATGCGGTGGGCCAGACGCTCTCCGACCGCCAGATCGTCGTACTCGTTCTCGGATCGCACCACGGTCTCGACCCCGGCGAACAACTCGAGCAGCCGTTCCAGCGGGTCGTAACCTTCGGCTCTCCGGTCATAGATGAGATCGAGACATGTCTTCCGCTGCTCGGGGTCGATGCGGTTGAGCGGCTCAATCTTGCCAGCGTGCACGATCGCCGCATCCAGACCGGCCTCAACCGCCTCGTGGAGGAACACCGAGTTGAGGATGCGACGGGCCGGCGGGTTCAGACCAAAGGAGACATTGGACACACCGAGCACCGTGCGCACCCCGGGCAATTCAGCTTTGATCTGGCGAATCGCATCGAGAGTGGCCATCCCGTCCTTGCGCAGGTCATCACCGCCGGTGGTGAGAGGGAAGGTGAGGGCGTCGAAGATCAGATCCTCTGACTTCAGCCCATAGCGATTGAGTGCGATGTCGTGAATCCGATGGGCGACGCGCATCTTCCACTCGAGGTTGCGCGCCTGGCCCTCCTCGTCGATCAGCAGGCAGATGACGGCAGCGCCATAGCGGCGAGCCAGACTGAAGACACGGTCCAACCGCGAGCCTTCGGCTTCACCATCCTCCAGATTGGCGCTGTTGAGCACGCTGCGACCACCGAGACGCTCGAGACCGGCCTCCATGACCTCGGGCTCGGTGGAGTCGAGCACCACCGGAGCTGCCACGTCGGTGGCAAACGCCGAAGCGATTCGCTCCATGTCGGTCACACCGTCACGGCCCACATAGTCAACGCACAGGTCAACGAAGTGAGCGCCTTCTTTCACCTGCTCCTGGCCCACGGCGACACAGCCCTCGAGGTCATCGGCCAGCAACGACTCCTTGAAGGCGCGCGATCCGTTGGCGTTGGCCCGCTCCCCGATAATGAGGAATGAGGTGTCCTGATCGAAGGGAACCTGGCTGTATATCGAAGCCGCCGATGGCACCACCTCAGGGCTTCGCTCCCCCAGTCTCAGCCCTCGAACCTGCTCTATGACAGCGGCCAGGTGTGCTGGGCTGGTCCCACAACAACCCCCGATCACTCCAATCCCCATCTCGGTGACGAACTGGCCCAGATGATGGGCGAGCTCGTCGGGGCCGAGGTCATAGACCATCTCCCCGTCCTCTACATGAGGCAGGCCGGCATTGGGTATGGCCGAGATAGGGACCGTCGAGTGACGCGAGAGATGACGCAACGGCTCGTACATCTCGGAGGGACCGGTGGCGCAATTGAGACCGATGACGTCGGGCCGCATCGCCTCGAGAGCCGTCAGGGCGGCGCCGATCTCTGTGCCCGGAAGCATCCGACCGGTCAATTCGATCGTCACCTGAACCTGCAGGGCAAGCTCGACCCCGGCCGACTTCATCGCCCGACGCGCCCCTTCGATGGCGGCTTTGGCTCCCAGCAGGTCGAACTGGGTCTCGATGATCAGCAGGTCCGCCCCGCCATCGATCAGGCCCGACGCCTCCACTTCGTAGGCTGAAGCCAGATCTCTGAACGAGATCTGACCCAAGGTGGCGAACTTGGTCCCGGGCCCGATGGAGCCGGCCACAAAGCGAGCCTGCCCATCACCGGCGACATACTCGTCCACCACCTCGCGGGCGAGACGCGCCCCGGCGGCGGCGATCTCGTATGACTGCGACTCCAACCCGTACTCGGCAAGTGGCACCGAGAATGCTCCAAACGTGTTGGTCTCGACCACATCCACCCCCACGTCGAGGAAAGAGCGGTGCAGTTGGCGAATCACATCGGGGCGACGCAGATTGAGGATCTCATTGCAGCCTTCGAGCAGCGGGCCGCCAAAGTCGTCGGCCGTCAGCCCGATGGTCTGGAGATTGGTTCCGGTGGCGCCGTCGAAGACGACTACTCCGGTCCTGACGGCGTCGAGATACCCGCTCACCGTGGGTCTTCCCAACGTCTTTTCGTACAGAAAGGCGGTACGGCCTCACTCACCGGAAACTCCTCTGTTTGTTTCTCTCGAAACGCTTGAAGAGCGCCGGGAGCCGAAGACCCCAGGCAACTCATCGATCCAGGCATTGGCACCGTGCTTGCGCCGGTTGCCGCGGTTTCATCGGGCCTGATCCCTCAACCGCTCATGATGAGCGCTTCGTCAATCCACAGCGTATTTGATCGGACCGGTTAATTGCAACACGTGCGTCGCATTGACTTGCCCCCGAAACCGGGATACCTTTGCCCTTCACATGAGTGCTGGACTGATGACCGGGACGACGTCCACGACCGCCAGGCCGTGCGACTCGAACGTGTAACAGCACCACCACCACACGAACCGAGATCCGCACCGGCAACCGGGGGCGGATTTTTTTTGACCCCCCCCGGCGACGGACCTCCGAGGGAGCGAGACGAGATGCGATATTCGAGAACCGAGAGACGGAGACCATGACCATCCGGGTGGGCGTCCTGGGCGCAGGGACGGTGGGCGGAGCATTGATCAACCGGCTTCTGGCTGATCGCGAAGCCATCAGGCTCAAGTCAGGAGTTGACCTCGAGGTCAGGCGGGTCGCGGTGAGAGACCTCACCAAGCAACGCTCTTTCGACCTCAAGGCCGATCGGATCACCGATATCGCCATGTCCGTGGCCACGGATCCCTCCATCGACGTGGTGGTCGAGGTGATCGGCGGCCTCGATCCCGCCGGTGAGCTGGTTCTCGCCGCTCTTCGATCGGGCAAGCCGGTGGTCACCGCAAACAAGGAGTTGATCGCCACCCGAGGCCAGGAGATCGTCGAGGCCGCCAAGCGGGCCGGGGTATCGGTCATGTACGAGGCGGCGGTGGGAGGCGGAATCCCGGTGATCAGGCCACTGGCAGAGAGTCTGGCCGGGGAAGACATCGACACCGTGAGCGGCATCGTCAATGGCACCACCAATTTCATCCTCACTGCAATGACCAATGAAGGCCAGGGCTACGACGAAGCGCTGCGCGAGGCGCAACGTCTCGGCTACGCCGAGACCGACCCTGCCGACGACGTCTCCGGTCGAGACGCAGCCTTCAAGACCGCGATCCTGGCCAGTCTCGCCTTTGGGGAACGAGTGCCGCCGTGGGAGGTGCAATGTGAGGGAATCGAGGCTGTGACGGCTCAGGACATATCTGCAGCCACCGAACGTGGTGAGGTGATCAAGCTCATCGGGTCGGCGGAGAGGGTCAACGGTGTCGTCAAGGCAAGCGTGGGGCCGAGAAGCCTTCCGGCGGATCATCCCCTCGCCGGGATATCCGGCGTGACCAATGCCATCTTCATCGAGGGGCCATCGTTCGGCCGTCTCTTGTTCACCGGGCCAGGAGCGGGGGGCCAGCCGACTGCGAGCGCCATGATCGGCGACTTGATCCAGGTGGCATCGCGGGGTCGGGGGCCGCGGCAACGTTCCCCCCACGACCCCAAGCCGAAACGCCAGGTCCTGCACCGCTAACGGACGCGCCGATTGACCTTCCTTCCACGAAGGGGGGACCGACCGAACAAAATGAGGTCGAGGGGTTCAGCGCCCAGTCACCCCCCCCTCGACGCACTCCCTCCGGTCGCTGGCGTCGGTCCCCCCGCTCCGCAGGGGGACAACAGGAGGGACCGACCGATCGAACCGGCGCGTTGTCCCCCCTTCCACCAAGGGGGGACCGAGCGAACAAAGTGAGGACGAGGGGTTCAGCGCCCAGTCACCCCCCCCTCGACGCACTCCCTCCGGTCGCTGGCGTCGGTCCCCCCGCTCCGCAGGGGGACAACACGGAAACGACCGACCGAGCAAAGTGAGGTCGAGGGGGGATCAGCCAACCCGTTGTCACCCCCCTCAACGCGCTCCCTCCGGTCGCTGGCGTCGGTCCCCCCGCTCCGCAGGGGGACAACACGGAAACGACCGACCGAACCGGCGCGTTGTCCCCCCTTCCACGAAGGGGGGACCGACCGAACGAAGTGAGGTCGAGGGGGGTTCAGCCCTCAGTCAGTCCCCGCCCTCCCGGCAAGAAACTCCCGGTACCAGAGCCCGCTCGTTTTGACTGTTCGGGCCATCGTCTCGTAGTCGACCCTGATGATCCCGAAGCGCTTGCTGTAGCCGCGCGCCCACTCGAAGTTGTCGAGCAGCGACCATACGAAGTAGCCCCGTACGTCGGCTCCGTGATCGATCGCCACCCGAACCGCGTCGATATGGCCTTTGAGATAGGCCATTCGCTCCACGTCGTCGACGACGCCGTCCGACCCGACCTCGTCCGGGTAAGCCGCCCCGTTCTCGCAGACGAGCGTGGGGACTCCCGGGTAGTCAGCGGCGATCCGTTCCAGCACCCAGGTGAGGCCTTCAGGCTCCACCCCCCAGTTCATCTCGGTCAGTCGACCGGGCGGGGTAGCGATCCGAGCGTCCCATGAACCGGGCCAGGCCGGCATCGAGTCGACCTCGGAGCGGTACTCGACGTGGTTGATGTTGTAGTAGTTGACCCCGAGAAAGTCGATGGGCTGCACGCCCCGCTTCAATGCCCCGAGGTCGATCCGGTCCGCAACCTCGTACCTGTCGAAGAGATGGAGCACGTCCTCGGGATAGACGCCATGAAAGACGGCCTCGGTGAACATCCGGTTGCTGATGGCGTCCACGGAACGGGCTGCGTCACGATCCTGGTCCGTGTCCGATTGGGGCCAAGCCGGTATCAGATTGAGCACGATGCCGAGCCGATCCTCGTCACGCGTCGCTGTCCTCCGCATCGTCTCGATGGCCGCGTGATGGGCCAACATGAGATGATGGGCGACGACCAGCGACCCGGGTGTGTCGTTGAGCCCCGGAGCGTGCTCGCCCGAGCTATGACCGAGAAAGGCGGTGCACCAAGGTTCGTTCAGCGTCGCCCACGAAGTGATCATGTCGCCTAACGCGCTTTTGGCCACAGCGGCGTAGTCGGCGAACCACGACACGGAGTCGGGATTGAGCCAGCCTCCCTGGTCTTGTAGGGCCTGGGGGAGGTCCCAGTGGTACAAGGTGGCGACCGGAGTGATCCCGGCGCCGGCCAGCTCCTTGCACAACCGGCGGTAGAAGTCCACCCCGGCCTCGTTCACCCGACCGGTGCCCTCGGGCAGGATCCGGGACCAGGCGATGGAGAAACGATATGCGTTGACCCCGATCTCGGACATGAGGGCCACGTCGTCGACGTAACGGTGGTAGTGGTCCACGGCGAGGTCGCCGTTGTCTCCGTCCTTGGTCTTGCCCGGTGTGTGGGCGAACGTGTCCCATATGCTCTTGCCCCTCCCGTCCTCGTCGACCGCCCCCTCGATCTGATACGAGGCTGTGGCCACACCCCAGAGGAACCCAGGGGGGAATTGCGACACCGATGTCATCTGGCGCTGATCCTATCTCTAGTGGTCTGTCGGAGAAATAGCGTGAGTGTGTCTCCGAGGCATCGGCGTCATCTGGCAAGGAGAAGCGCGCAGTCGCACCCGGGGAGGTGCTGCGTGCACTTCGACGCAGCCAGGGGCGGCGAGGGCCGGAGAGACACCACCAGTATTTCTGCGACGGGCCACTAGCTACTTCTGCACGCCGGACAGGTCGATGCCCTGGAGGAACACCCGCTGAGCGAACAAGAACACGGCTACGGGAATGATCAGCGCCAACAAGGAGCCGGATTGGATCAGGTTGGGTTGGGAGTCATAGAGCGTGTTGAAGGTGCGCAGACCCACCGAGATCGGCTGGAGGTCGGCCCGGGACGAGAGATAGATCATCGGCTCGAAGAAGTCGTTCCAGGCGAAGTAGAAGTGGAACAGGGAGACCGCCACGATCGCCGCCTTCATCTGGGGCAAGATTACGGACCACAGGGTGCGAAACGGGCCGGCGCCATCGATGATGGCCGCCTCGTCCAACTCCTTGGGGATGGTCAGGAAGTACTGGCGGAGGAGAAAGACGTTGAATGCGTTGGCGAAAAAGTGAGGCACGATCAGAGGGAGGAAGGTGCCCACCCAGCCGATCCGGAAGAAGACGGCGTATTTGGGGACCAGGGTGGCAAAGCCGGGCAGGATGATGGTTGCGATGAGAACGACCATGATCGTCTTGGCGAAAGGCACGTTGAACCGGGACAACCCATAGCCGACCAGTATCGATGACCCCACTGCGCCGAGAGTGCCCAACCCGGCGATGACCAGAGTGTTCCGAAGCAGGAGTGGGAACTTCATGTTATCCCACGCCCTGGGGAAGTTCTGCCACTGGGGATCGAGCTCATATGCGGGGGTGAGCACCCGCCAGTTCCCCTCCCATTGGATCGGTCCTGCCTCCGGGTTTACCGGGTCGATGAATTGGGACACCTGGCGGCCCGGCTGGAGCATGGCCAGCTCCATCTCGGATCCGTCAGGCATGGGCACGGTCATCATGTCGAGGGCACGTCCCTCGTACTCGAAGATAGCCGGGGACATGGGGAGGATCGGCCCGGTCAGGTTGGCCAACTGCTGTTCCGACTTGAGCGAGGTGACCGCCATGTATCCCATCGGCATCAGGAAGATGATGAGCACCAGGGCGGTGAACGACGTCACCAGCCATCCCTCGAAGCGTCGTCCTCCCTTCTCCTTCGACCAGCCCGGCGATCCGACGGATGGTCGCCTCAGGTTCCGGCCCGGACGTCTCACGGTCACGGCCATGGGTCAGTTCCTCGCAAACTCGTAATGGACCCAGTACTTCGCCGACCAGAAGAGGAGCCCGGTGACGACGAGAGCCGCCACGAACAGGGCCCAAGCCAGGGTGGCGGCGTACCCCATGTTGAAGAACTGGAAGCCGACCCGGAAGAAGTAGAGGGCATAGAAGTTGGTGGCTCCACCAGGGTCACCACTTCCGTTGTAGAGCACGAACGGCACCAGGAAGTAGTTGAACAATCCGATCAGGGCAATGACCAGGTTGTAGAAGATGATCGGGGAGATCAGGGGAAGGGTGACATGGCGGAAGCTCTGCAGCTCCGAAGCCCCGTCGATCCGGGCCGCGTCGTAGAGCGAAGCCGGAACCGAGTTCATCGCGGCGATGAAAATGATCATGGCGTTGCCCACCCCCCACAGACCGATGAACACCAGAGCCGGGTAGACGAACGTCCGGTCGAGGAACCAGCGAGGCCCGTCGATCCCGACCAGCTCGAGGATCTTGTTGACCCAGCCGATCTGGCTGTTCATCACCCCGCCGAAGATGAGGACTGCCGCCACGAAGGGGATGATCGAGGGCATGAAGAAGAGGGCGCGGAAGGTCTCCCGGCCCCTCAGGTTCTTCTTGACCAACAGATAGGCCACACCCATCGGAAACAGGATCGCCACCGGAAGGGCTATCAAACCGAAGCGGACGGTGACCATGACCGACCCACGCACTTCGGGATCGGAGAGCAGCTTGGCCCAATTGTCGAGCCCGATGAACTCGGTGGGCTCATTCGACACCAGGTTGAAGTCGGTGAACGAGAACCAGAGCGACGCCACCATCGGGATCGCATACCAGAGGAAGAAGCCGACGATCCAAGGCATGACGAACCAGAGACCGGCTCGTCCCCGTCGTCGAGCCAGCGTCGACTTGCCGGGCCGGATGGGAGCGGCCGGGTGCCCGGCCGCTCCCTTCACGGTTATGGCTGGTATCGCCAAGTGCTCTAGCCCGCGTTCTCCTCGAAGATCGCGGTCAGATTTGTCTCCAAATCTGCGATCGCGCCGTCGAGGTCCAGCTCGGGGTCGGTCAGCACGGCGCTCTGGAGCGTGTCCATCGCCTCCTTGTACTGCTCCCATCCGGGCAGGAACTGCTCATGGCTCGGTGCGTCGGCGAAGGCCGCGCTGTCAACTGCCACCTGCCAGTTGACGCCCTGGGGATACCTCTCCTCGAGTGAGGCGAAGAAGTCCTCGGTGAGGGTCTCATCCGCCGGAGCGGCTCCGTACGCCGTCAGCAAGGGCAGGGCAGCGTCCGTCAGCAGGTAACTCAGCACCGTGAACGCCTGGTCCGGGTTCTGGGTGGAAGCCAGGATCCGGAACGTGTCGGCGTGCATGTTGGTCGTCACTACACCGTTGTTGGACGGCATCACCGCGAAGTCGAAGAAATCGCCCGGGATGTTGTTGTCATCGTCACGGACACAGCAGGTGTACCAGAGATGGGTGCCGGCCATGGCCACCGCTCCGGACTGGAAGGCATTGCCGCCCAGGGCGTCCAATTCCTCCTGTCCCGGGGCGATACCCGTGCCCCACACCGCGTCGTGATACCACCGCCACTCGTCTTCCCAGGTCTGGGGGACATCGGCAGTGCCGTCGTCAGCCACGGGATATCCCGCGCCCCAGAACGAGCCCTGCTGGAAGAGACGATCGGTCCATTGCCAGACAAAGCCCCACTGCACGGTGTTAGACCCGTCGAAGTCGGCGCTGGTGGCGTCGTTGCCGTTGGCGTCGACAGCCAGGATCGCTCCGATCTCAGCCACCTTGTCGAAGTCCCATGTGCCCTCGTACTCGGTGCCTTCGCCATAGACGGTGACGCCGTCGGGCCCGTACTCTTGTGGTGGATAAGGCAGACCGGCCTCGTCGAAGAGCGCCCTGTTGAAGAATATGAACGACGGGAACGATGCGAAGGGCAGACCGGGAAGGGTCCCGTCCGGCTCGCGGAAGTTCTCGATCGTCTCTTCGGGCCATATCGACGTGTCGAAACCGGTCGACTCCACCAGCGGCTCGAGGTCCAGGTAGAGACCGGAGAAGGCGTTGGAGCCGTCCCGGCCTACCGGCCCGATGATGTCGGGTGGATTGTCCGATGCGATCTGGGTGGCGAGCGTCTCATAGGCGACGTCGTTGTCAACGATCTCGAGGACGAGCTCGATCTCGTCCTGAGAGGCATTGAACTCGTCGACCACGACACGCTGTGCGTCGGCCTGTTCCGGCTGACCGCCGGCACCAATGCCCACGAACCATCTAATCTGGGTCCTGTCGCCGGATGGCTCTTCAGCAGTGTCGCCCGACGTCGTTGTTGGTGCTTCCGTACCAACCGTGTCGCCGGTAGTGGTGGTTGTCTCTGAGCCGGTCTCGCCGCCGCACGCAGCGATGACCATCATCAGAGCCACCACCACGGCGACGCTTTTCCATCGTTTCATTGTTTCCCTTCTCCTCCTTCGCCCTCGTGATTTGCGTCGGCAGGGCTATCCCGGCCGACGGGTCCGCCCCGAGGGCGGGGCGTAACCTCCGTTTCTTCATTGCAGAGAACCTCCAACGGTCGACTGGCGGATGACCAACTCGGTGGGGAGAAGAACCCGACGCGGGGTGTGGGGGCTGTCGAGCAGGCCGAACAGTGCCCTAGCCGCCTCGCTGCCGTGGGCATGGACTCCCTGGCGAATAGTGGTGAGCGGGGGATCGAGCTCGGAGGCGAAGTCGAGGTCGTCGAACCCTGCCAGGGCCACGTCGCCGGGGACTGTCAAGCCTCGTGACTTGACCTCCTCGAGAGCACCCGAGGCCGTAGCGTCGTTGGCGGCGAAGATGGCGTCGACGCCGGTGTCGAGCAAACGGCGGGCTGCCTCTATGCCGGAGGGACGGTTGAAGTCGCCTTCGGCAACCAGGCCGTCGGTGCTCAGCTTGGCCCGGCGCATCGCCTTCAGATAGCCCTGAAGACGGTCCTCGGCGGCGACGGTGCCACGTCGGCCGGTGATGTGACCGATGCGCTTTCGGCCGATGTCGATCAGATGACGTGTGACTATGTCGGCCGCATGGATGTTGTCCACGTCGACATAACTCGCCTCGAGGTCGGTGCGTCTGTGCCCGATCAGGACCGTGGGCAGCTCCGAGACGAGGAGCCCGTCGACCAAGGGGTCTTCGAGCATATCGGCAGTCACCACCACCCCGTCGAGAAGCCCCATGCCCAGGATCCGGTCGAGGGTCTCCTCTTTGCTCCGGTTCCCCAGCCAGAGCATCATCCCCGCCGCCTTCTCGGAAAGCACATCAGTCAAGCCGTGGAGGAGGGTTGCGAAGTACGGGTCTTCGAAGAGCAGCGGGGGGTCGACATGCATGACCACCCCGATCACTCCGGTACGTCCCTTGGCCAGGGAACGGGCGGCCAGGTTGGGGCGGTAGTCGTGGCTCTCGAGTACCTGGAGCACCTTGAGACGGGTCTGCTCGGAGACGGGACCGCCGTTGATCACCCGGGAGACCGTGGCGCGGGAGACACCGCTCAGCTGTGCCAGATCGTCGAGGGTCCTCGCCATCTCCCGTTCGCCTCCTCCTCAAAAGGTGTTGAGAGCGCTCTCAACCCTATCCGTCGATACCAGGCGGTGTCAAGCGATACTGGGGGCAATTCTGCCGATTTCCTGGAAAGCGCTTTCATTTTGGCACCGCTTGGTCGAGCTCAGCCCGCCGGATAGAGCCGTCTGGCGTGCCGGCCGATCAGTTAGTAGCTCGCCTTGGTCGAAGTCCGAGCACCAGTACATCGCCTTGCGCCCAGGTCGATAGTTGGGCGCCTTGCGCCCAGGTCAGTAGTTGGCACCGAGCGGGAATCGGTCGCCCACCGCGTTCAACGTCGGCTCGCTTCGATCGCCTCCACGACCCGTCTCAGAGACTCTGCCTCCGAGAGCTCCCCGGTGTCGACCACCAGGTCGGCTGCCTCTTCGAAAAGCGGGTCCCGACGCCCCAGATTCTCGTGATGGGCCAGGGCGCGTCGATGACTACCCCGAGCGGACCGCTCGGCCAGGATGTCAGGGTCGGCGGTCACCCAGACACAGTATGCGTCCGCCAATGCCTCTCTCACCACGGGGTCCTCGATCACCGAGGCTGCGGCGGCGACCACTGCCGGGCTCGGGCTGTTGAGGGCGTCGAAAAGCACCTCTGCCTCCAGCCGGTGCAACGCCTCGACCCCGTCGGTTCTGGCGATCTCCCGGCCGATGCGCCCGGTGGACTCTTCAATCGATTCGTCCGAGTCGAAGACCTCTCGCCCCAACGACCGGGCCAATCCACCAGCCAGCGTCGTCTTGCCTGAGCCCATCGGGCCCACGATCACGATGTGGCCCGGCAACCCACTTGTTGAATCAGTGTCCGGCAAGACGATCTCGATCGAGTCTCAACCCGCCGCGGGGACTTCACCCACTTCGACCCGGATCGGTTCCCGGGCCTGTCCAGAGGCGGATACCACCCAGAATGATCCCTGCTGTACCGGCCAGTCGTCGAGGATACCGGCAGCGATCGGGCTGCCGGTATTGGCGAGATGAGCCTCGACGAGGGCCCTTATGTCGGCCAGATCGGAGTCAGATGGCCTACGGGCTGAAGGGGCGGTGTCGGCCAGCATGGCCTTCAGACTGAGGTCTGGATCCCAGACGTAGGCCACACCGCCGGTCATGCCGGCGGCGAAGTTGCGCCCGACGTCGCCGATCACGAGCACCTTGCCCCCGGTCATGTACTCGCAGCCGTGGTCGGAGCAACCCTCGATGACCGCGGTGGCTCCCGAGTTCCTCACCGCGAAGCGTTGAGCGACGCGGCCGGCAAGGAAGACCCGGCCACCGGTAGCCCCGTAGAGAACGGCGTTGCCGGCGGCCTGAGGCACCAGGCCGTTGGGTCGACGCGGGGAGACCGAGATCAGCCCGCCACCCATCCCCTTGCCCAGGTAGTCGTTGGAAGTGCCGTCGAGATGCAGGTCCACACCCCGGCACAACCAGGCTCCGAAACTCTGCCCGGCCGTACCAGAGAACCTGACGACGATCGTGCTCTCGGGAAGACCGTCGCTCCCGTGGCGGGACGTGATGTCGCCGGAGAGACGGGCCCCGATCGCCCGGTCCACGTTGCGTATCGAATAGGACAGCTCGATCGGTGCCTGGGTTGCGATCGCCTCCTGGCTGTCCGCCACCAGCTGTACCGACAGGTCCGAGAGCGGGATCTTGCGGTATCCCTCATGGCTCTTGCCTCCCTGGGAGGCGATCAACATCGCCGAGAGATCGGCCGAAAGCGGATGCTGGGGATCGATGGGACGGAGCAGATCGGCGCGACCCACCAGCTCCTCGATGGACCTGGCTCCCAGCGTCGCCATGTGGCCTCTCGCCTCTTCGGCGAGCCGGCGGAAGAGGAGCACCACCTGGTCGGCGGAGCCGCTGAACTTGGCTCTCAGGTCCTCGTTCTGTGTCGCGATCCCGACCGGGCAGGTGTTGAGATGACACTGGCGCACCATCTTGCAGCCCATGGCGAGGAGGGGAAGCGTCCCGAACCCGAACCGCTCTGCGCCGAGCAGGGCGGCCACCACCACATCCCGCCCGGTGCGCAACCCACCGTCGGTCTCGAGAAGCACGCGGGAGCGTTGCCCGTTGGCGGTGAGAACCTGGTGCGCCTCGGCGAGGCCCAGCTCCCAGGGCGAGCCGGCGTGCTTGATCGACACCAATGGGGAGGCGCCAGTCCCGCCTTCAGACCCGGAGATTGTGATGACATCGGCATCGGCCTTGGCCACACCAACCGCGATAGTCCCCACTCCCGGTTCGCTGACCAGCTTGACAGAGACACGGGCGGTGGGCTTGAACGCCTTGAGGTCGTAGATCAGCTGGGCCAGGTCTTCGATGCTGTAGATGTCGTGATGGGGCGGAGGCGAGATCAGAGTGACGCCCGGCTCGGTGTAGCGCAGGCGGGCGATCTCGGCCGACACCTTGTGCCCGGGCAACTGGCCACCTTCACCGGGCTTGGAGCCCTGGGCCATCTTGATCTGCAGCTCGTCGGCCGAGTCCAGATAAGCCGGGGTCACCCCGAACCGGCCCGATGCGACCTGCTTGATCGCCGAGTTCATCGGGGTGCCGAATCGTTCGGGGTCCTCTCCCCCCTCGCCCGAGTTGGAATGACCACCGATCATGTTCATCGCCTCGGCCAGGGCCACATGGGCCTCGGCTGAGAGAGCGCCAAGAGACATCGCCGCAGTGGTGAAACGACGCATGATCCCCTCGACCGGCTCCACTTCGTCGAGGGGGACCGGCGTCCGCTGCACGAAGGTGAACAGATCGCGTACCAGGGCCGGCTCCCGGTCCGAGATCATCTCGATGTATTTGTCCCAATCTTCCGGGTCGCCCGAGCGCACCGCCTTCTGCACTCCCAGAACCACCATCGGGCTGGTCACATGGGTGTCGGCACCGCGCCGGTGCTTGTAGAACCCACCGGGCTCGGAAGCGCTCTCCGTGTAGGCGTGGTGTCGCTGCAACGCCTGGCGTGCCAGCTCACGGAGACCGACGCCCCGGAGCCGGCGGGGCGCGTTGCGGAACGCCTTGCGACAGACATGTTCGGAGAGCCCAATCACCTCGAACAGCTCCGAGCCGCGATACGCCGACAGGGTGCAGATTCCCATCTTGGACATGATCTTGAGCAGACCACCTTCCATGGCGTCGCGGTAGTTCTCCTGGGCCGCCACCGGGTCGACGTCGATGGCACCGGAGGCGGCCAGGTCACGAGCGTGCTCGATGGCGAGATACGGGTTCACGGCCGACGCCCCAAACCCGATCATGCAGGCCAGGTCGTGAGGATCCCGCGGCTCACCCGAGACGACCACCAGCGAGACGAGCCCGCGGACGCCTTCGTCGATCAAGCGGTGATGAACCGCGCCCAGGGCAAGGAGCATCGGCACCGAAGCCCGAGTCGCTTCGGTCTCGCGGTCGGAGAGGACGATGATGCTCGCACCCAACTTGACCGCCTGGGCGGCCTCGTCGCAGATCTCATCGAGACGTTGCTCCATCCCTTCGGGCCCGTCGGCCACGGCCCATGTGGTGGCGATCCAATGGGAGAAGAAACGAGGGTCTCCGGAACGGACGATCGATTCCAGCTCGGCATCGGAGAGGATCGGGCTGGCCAATTCGATCAGATGGGCCTGCTGTGGGGTGTCCTCGAGAAGGGGGCCACGACGACCCAGCTGGATGCGCAGCGACATGACCAGCTTCTCCCTTATCGGATCCATCGGGGGATTCGTCACCTGTGCGAACTGCTCATGGAAGTACTGGGTGAGCCGGCGGGGTCGAGAGGCGAGCACGGCCAAACCGGTGTCGTCTCCCATCGCACCCAGGGGGCTGTCCCCCCGGGCCATGTCGGCGATGATCAGCCGGCGCTCTTCGGCGGTGTACCCGAACACCCGGCTCAAGGCAGCGGCATCGAAACGATCGTCGGCCAGTTCGTCGAATGGGGCCTGGATGCGAAGCGTCTCGGTGTTGACCCAATCGCCGTAGGGCCGGGCCGCGGCCAATGCCGCCTTGACCTGATCGGAGTGCCGCACCTCCCCCGTCTCCCCGTCGAAGACGATCAGCTCCCCCGGGCCGAGCTGACCGTTGGCCGTGGCTTTGGCCTCCTCCTCGGGACAGACCCCGGCCTCGGAGGCGACCAGGATCACCTGGGGAGTGATCGCCCAGCGAGCAGGACGGAGCCCGTTGCGGTCCATGCCCGCCAACAGCGAGGAGCCGTCGGTGGCGGCGATGGCGACCGGCCCATCCCAGGGCTCGGTGAGAAAGGCGTGGTATGCGTAGAACGCGGCCAGGTCGGGATCGAGGTCGGGAACGTTCTCCCAGGCCGCCGGGATCAGCAGCTCCTTGACGTGGGCCAGGGATCGACCGCTTCGCATCAGGAGCTCGAAAGCGTTGTCCAGGCTGCCCGAGTCGGATATCCCGGGCTGGAGGAAGGGGAACAGATCGGGAAGACGGTCGCCCCACACTCCCGGGGTGGCCGCCTTCTCCCGGGCCAGCATCCAGGAACGGTTCGATTGGATGGTGTTGATCTCTCCGTTGTGGGCCAGCGTGCGGAACGGCTGGGCGTTGTCCCAGGAAGGGAAGGTGTTTGTCGAGTAACGCTGATGGAAGATGGCAAAGGCCGTCTCGTAATCCGTGTCGACAAGGTCACGATAGAAGTCGGCGATGGTGGAGGCGGTGAACAGGCCCTTGTAGACAATGGTCCGGCTCGACGCCGACGGTATCGACAGTCCTGGGGTTGCCGCTCTCTCGATTCGCTTTCTGGCCAGGTAGAGGCTGCGCTCGAAGTCTGCTCCCTCAACCGCTCCGGTGACGATGGCCTGTTCGATCAGGGGAAGCACCGATCGGGCATGGTCGCCCAGAACGGAGGCATCGATGGGCACCGAACGCCAGAACAGCACATGCATTCCCTCGGCTTCCACGGCCTCGGTGACAACGGAACGGGAGGCGGCCGCCTCGGTCGGTGAGAGGAAGCACATGACCACACCGAGGCTCCCAGGCGTAACTTCGAGACCGTGAGTCTTCAGCTCCCGGTTGATCAGCCGGTGCGGAAGCTGGGTTAGCAGCCCGGCGCCGTCGCCGGTCCCGTCGGCCGCTCGGGCGCCTCGATGATCCAGGTTGACCAGACACTCGACTGCGAGACTGGTCATCCGGTGGCTGGGAACCCGGTCGAGGGCGGCGATAAACCCAACGCCACAGGCGTCCCGGTCCGGGCCTGGATCAAAGAAAGGTGCCGACATCGCTCCCTCGTGTTGGGGGAACGATGAAGTGTAAACAGGGAAAATGGCTGTCAGGCCGACGTATCCCCCATTGGCACCCCGGGGAAGCAGCTGTCTCGGGTCCGGCGAAGGGCGGACTCGACCGGGTCGGGGGTCAGACGATCCGGTGGTCGGCCGCCCAGCGGGCCAATTCGTGACGGTTGGAGAGTTGAAGCTTCCGCAAGACGGCCGAGACATGTCGCTCCACGGTCTTGACCGAGATGGCGAGACGTTGCGAGGTCTCCTTGTAGCTGTGCCCCAGAGCGATGAGACGCATGGTCTCTCTCTCCCGTGGCGTGAGCTGGTTGAACTCGGCGTCGTCGTCCACCGGTATCGACCCGGCGAAGGCATCCAACACGAATCCGGCCAATCGTGGTGAGAACACGGCCTCGCCTTCGGCCACGGCGCGTATGGCTGCAATCAGCTCCTCCGTCTCCACCGTCTTGGTCACGTACCCTCGGGCTCCGGCCCTGACCACGGCGATCACGTCTTCGGGCGAATCGGAGACGGAAAGGGCGAGGAACCTCACCTCCGGATTGGTGGCGGCCACAGCCTCGATGACCGCCCGCCCACCCCCACCCGGCATATGGACGTCGAGCAATACGACATCGGGCGTTCGCTCCCGGATCATCTCAATGGCAGCCTCGACCTCGGAGGCCTCGCCGACCAGGTCGACGGCTTCGTGCAACTCGCTCCGGACTCCGACCCGGAACAGGTGATGGTCATCGACCACGAAGACTCGCACCAGGTCCGTCATTCGGCGGCGCCGATCTGAAGGTCGACCTCGGTGCCCTCGCCGGGTGCGCTGTGAATCGAGGCGGCCCCACCCAGGCGCTCGATCCGGCCCACGATCGATTCCCGGATGCCGCGGCGATCGTCGGGGACGACTGCAGGGTCGAACCCCGCACCTCGGTCGCGCACAACCAGCCTCACCCAGTCGTCGCCGGCCTCGCTGAGGACGAAGATCCGATCGACACCTGCGAAACGAGCCGCGTTGGCCATCGCCTCGCGGGCGGCAAGCACCAGGCCGCCCACCCGGTCGTCGAGCGGAGCATCTCCGGCAGTGGACAGCTCAACCAGGACGTCGTGCTTGTCTTCCACTTCGTCCGCCGCCCGGGTGAGAGCGGAGTTGAGGGAGGTGGCGATGCCCAGCGCCGGGCCGCCATTGAGCCACACCCTCAGCTCTCGTTCTTGACGACGGGCCAGCCGCACCACGGCACGATTCTCGGGCACGCGCCGTTGAATCAGAGCGAGGGTCTGGAGCACCGAGTCGTGAAGGTGTGCTGCCATTTCTGCTCGCTCGTCTGCCCGAGTCCGCTTGTCACGCTCCTCTGCCAGCGCTTCCTCTGCCCTACGGCGCCGCTCGTCGTGGCGCCGGATCACTCCGAAACCCCAGGCAAGCACCACGGGGGCGAGCAGATTGATGGCAATCACCTCGGCGGCCCGGGCACTGGCGTAGCGAACCCCGGCAGCTGACGACCCCGCCACCAGGAGAGCGACGAGGACCGTAGCGGTCGTGCCCTTGGTGGCCGCCACCAGGAAGGCCGACGAGATCGGGTAGCCACCGACGAAAAAGCTCTCGGTTCGCACCAACGTGGGCACTAGCGCCGTCGCGGTGGCGAGAACGAGGTCGACGACGAGGAAGAGCGGGCTTCCCAGCACCTTCGGCCTTCGCCGGGCCAGGACCACGGTAATGACCGTCCATGACACCGCCAATGCAATCGTGCCCAGGATCAGCGAGGTTCGGGTTTGGGAGTCGATCTGCGGCTCTTCGGTCATAAGGACCAGCACCGCCAGCGTCACCAACCACAAGGCGCCGATCACCCGGAACACGACCACGATGCGGAGCAGCGTGGCCTCGATCGGCGGGAAGCGCTGCAGGTTGCCCGTTGCTGTCATCTACGCACCGGACGGTCATGGTACCCCCACCCCCACTGGCGTCGAGGGGTGATGAGGGAAGGTTGAGGGTCGACCCGAATAGACGCGCGGTCTCAGAAGGAGACGATGTAGGGGTCGTCACAAGACGATACCCAACAAGGAAAGAGACATGAGAAAGCTACGACACATCGCCCTGTTGACGGCCGCCATGACCTTGATCGGCGCCTGTTCCGGCGACAGCGGGACCTATGCCGAATCCGGGTACGAGACCACGCCTGAGACCGGGCCACCGGCGACGATCGCCCTGGACCCGACCAACGACGAGCCATACGACGCGGTCTTCTTCGACAACCCGGGGGTCAACCCGTTCCTCGACACCGAGGACGACTCCCTGTCCACCTTCGGTCTGGACGTGGACACCGGTTCCTACACGGTCGCCCGGCGCTTCCTCGTCGACGGGAACCTCCCTGACAAGGACTCGGTCCGCGTCGAGGAGTTCGTCAACTACTTCGACCAGGACTACCCGATCCCGACCATGGAGGAAGGGCTCGGACTCGTGGTTGATGGTGGAGTGACCCCGTTCCTCCAGAACGAGCGAAACCGGGTAATCAGGGTCGGCATCCAGGCGACCGAGCTCGCCGACGAGGAACGACCCGACGCCAACCTCGTTTTCGTCATCGACACTTCGGGGTCGATGGAGCGAGAGGACCGGCTGAGCCTGGTCAAACGCTCACTGGAATTGCTGGTCGCCAATCTCCGCCCCAGCGACACCGTGGGCATCGTCGAGTACGGCTCCCAAGCCAGGGTGGTCCTTCCCCCGACCCCGGTGGGCGAAGAGGGTGAGATCCTGCGTGCCATCCGGGAACTCCACCCAAACGGATCCACCAACGCCGCCGAAGGCCTCCGCCTCGGCTATCGGATGGTCGACGCGGCCTTTCGGGAAGGCGGGATCAACCGGGTCATTCTCTGCTCCGACGGAGTAGCCAACACCGGGCCAGCCACCGGAGCCAAGGGCATTCTTGAGCTCATCTCCGCCGAGACCGAGCAAGGAATCGACCTGGTGACTCTCGGATTCGGCATGGGCAACTACAACGACGTCCTGATGGAGCAACTCGCCGACCAAGGAGACGGTTTCTACGCCTACGTCGACACGATCGACGAGGCGGGGCGGGTGTTCGTCGAAGGCCTCACTGGCACCCTGGTGACCGTGGCCAGGGACGCCCGGGTCCAGGTGGAATTCGACCCACAGCAAGTGCAGAGCTGGCGTCTTGTTGGTTTCGAGAACCGGGCCATAGCCGACGAGCAGTTCCGTGACGACTCAGTCGACGCCGGGGAGATCGGCGCCGGCCATACCGTCACCGCCCTCTACGAGGTGAAGCCGACCGCGGACGCCGGCAGCCACCTCGGTGTGGTGAGATTGCGCTGGATCGACCCGTCCACCGGAACCGCGAGAGAGACCGAGGAGGTCATCGCCTCCTCCGACCTGGCTGCCGAGTTCGAGAGCTCGGCCGCCCGTTTCCAGCTGGACATCCTTGTCGCTCAGTACGCAGAGATCCTGCGGGGGAGCATCTGGGCCCAGCAGATTGGCATTGATCTCGGAGACCTGAACGATCACGTCGGCCGTCTGCAAGGGCTGTTCCCCGAGGATCCCGACGTCGTGGAGTTCATCGGCCTGGTTCGCCAAGCGGCCTCGATCTCCTCTTGATCGGATAAGAGTGGCACCCTCGGTCGTATCGGCCGGGGGTGCCACACCCGGCTTGAGCCGTTTAGCCTCGCCGCCATGAGATTCGGAGCATTCGTACCCCAGGGATGGCGTCTCGATCTGACCGGGATCGAGCGCGACCGTCACTGGGAGACCATGACCAACGTGGCCCGGCGCATCGAGGAGAGCGGTTTTGAATCGCTCTGGGTATACGACCATTTCCACACCGTGCCCTCCCCTACCCAGGAGGTCACCTACGAGGCGTGGACCTTGATGGCCTCGCTGGCCGCGGTCACCGAAACGGTGCGGTTGGGCCAGATGTGCACCTGCAACACCTACCGCCCGCCCTCGTATCTGGCCAAGGTGGCCGCCTCGATCGACGTCATCTCGGGGGGACGGCTGGAGATGGGGATCGGGGCCGGCTGGTATGAGCACGAGCACGACGGTTACGGGTACCCCTTCCTCGACCCCGCTCCCCGGATCAAGATGCTGGAAGAAGGCGTTGAGATCATGAAGGCGATGTGGACCGAGGACGTCGTCGACTACGAGGGAAAGCACTACCAGCTGAGGGGCGCCATCAGTCAGCCCAAGCCGATCCAGGACCCGCACATCCCCTTCTGGGTGGCCGGGGGCGGGGAACAGCTCACCCTCCGCGTGGTCGCCCGTCACGCTCAGTACTCCAACTTCGGGATCAAACCCGACCTGTTCGCCCACAAGTCCGAGGTCCTCGCGGGGCACTGCCGAGATGTGGGGCGGGATTTCGACGAGATCGTCAGGTCGGCCAACTTCAACATCGTCTGCGCCGAGACCGAGGCCGAGGTCGAGGATAAGATCGCCTGGGTCGAGTCCCGGATGCGTGAGCACGTCTCCGAGGAGAAGGCCGCCGAGCAGGCCCGGCTCTACCGCCACGCCTCGGGCACTCCAGAGCAGGTGATCACCAGGCTGAAGGAGTGGGAGGCATTAGGCCTGGCCTACGCCATTGTCTACTTCCCCGACCCGGCATACGACACCTCGAGTCTCGACCTGTTCGCCCGTGAGGTGATCCCGGCCCTGGCGGGGTGAGAATTCGGGAGGGGCCTTTGCGATTTGGGGTCGACGTTGCATCCGGCCTTCCGACTGACACCGGTGTGGTGATTCATGTGGCCGGGCCCGGATTCAGATACTGATGTCCACTGACAGTAGATCCCTTCAGACGCTTCTTCGCTCGGCTCGAAAGGTGGGGAGCGAATACTGCTGGCCCGCGACGGAAGCTGAATCGGTCATTCGATCGCTTGCGTCTACTGGCC
>Ga0214472_10000612_pt1 | contig 43396 bp, 66 predicted proteins | sample RVTome_6_FD_207662 | JGI IMG/M metagenome (GOLD analysis project Ga0214472, IMG submission 207662) | Soil microbial communities from uranium-contaminated site in the Upper Colorado River Basin, Wyoming, United States - RVT140D175 | ecosystem: Environmental > Terrestrial > Soil > Contaminated >...
CCGACAGGTGGTAGCTGTCCCCCCAGCGCCAGTTCCAGTCCGGCCCCGACTCGCACAGCTTCACTACTCCGACGAAGTGCTCGGCCCACGCGGGGTTCCCGTCGTAGGCGAAGTAGCCCGCGAGGAAGGTGGCAGCGCCCGGCACAGCGGGCACCCCGGCTTCCGTAGCGACGCCTTGTGAAAGCTGCCCTTGCTGCTCACGTGTATCGGTTCCACGTAGGAGTAGTCGCTGATCCACGACTCCCGCCCCCGCCGGGCGCGCAGCCACCCACATGCTCGCTGCCAGAGCGTCGCCATCTAGGAGACCCTGATGTAGATGGCGATCAGCAAGGTGGCGATCGCGATGAATTGAGTTAGGTTCACCAGTCGATCTAGGTTGTTCATCTCCTCCTCCTGCGACCGCGCCGCCGGTGCCTGCGAGCAGGCCCGCCAGCGCGACCAGCGCGATTGCTGCCTGCTGCTGCCATTGCCGGATACAACTATCCTCCGCTCGCGCCGTCCGCCACGGCGTGCTCGTTTCGATGGGCCTGCCAGTCTCGCTGCTTCACCTGGCCCCACGCCTGCGACACGCACGCGGGGAGATTGAAGCCACGAGCGTTACAGTAGTCCGCGAGGTAGACAACGATGTCGCCGACGGCATCCTTGGCGGCAGCCTCGTGATCTTCCTCGAGCCGGATGCCCTGATGCTGCTTGAGGTGCGCGTGAGAGAGTTCGCCTACTTCTTCGGCGAGTCCAACGAGCGGCTCCCACGCTTCCCGACCAGGGAAGTTGTGCTGCTGCCAGTCGTGAAGCTGTAGTTGTAGGTCTGCTAAGTCCACGCCGTTACCCTCCGCTACCGCTGCCCGCCACGGCGTCAGTCTCTTTGTTCATAGGACCTTCATCTCGAACGCTGAGGGCTGCTGCGCCATCTGTAGTTCAGCGTGCTCAGCGCAATAAACGCCGAGCAATGCCCCCGACTTCTTCATCACGAGGTTTGTCGGCACGTCACGGCACCGCCAGAACTCACAGAGAGCCCGATGCCGCCGGGCGTACTGCTTAGAACCTGCTGGCTTCACTCGCGCCGGGCTCACGCCTTCCACCTTCCGAACGCTGGGCAGCCCCGGCAGCGCGCCCACGACCACGGCTCCCCCCTGAGCACGACCCAGCGGTGCGCGTGCGCGGTCACGGGGCAGGCTCCTCGCTGCTCCGCTCAACGGCGGCGGCGTATTCCTCACTCCATTCATCGCTCAGGGTGCAGATTTGCTCAACGGAGAAGGCGATGAACCCTTCCTCGATCCCGCCAAGGGTGCCGTCGTAGACGTATCCGACCTGTGCGATCGCTTCGAGGTTGGTGTAGGCATGGCGCCCGCTGTCCCACTCGCGCAAGAACAGCAGATCGCCTTCCGCAAAGTCGCGGTCGTTGCGGCGGACCTCGAAGTTCTTGCGGCAACTGATCAGCGGCTCGTAATAGTCCAGGTCTACCTTCAGCTCGTGAACCTGCCTCTTTCTCATGACTCCTCCACTACTCCAACGCCTCCTCGATCTCGGGCCAGTCCCTCGGGAGCCAGAGGTAATAGTCCGCGCCCTCCGCAGCGTCCAGCACGTCGCCCCACGCCCGCTGATCCGCCGTCAGCCGCCCCGTGGCGGACTTGAGCTCGGCGAACAGCACGGGGCGGTCGGCACGCGCCAGCACGAGGTCTGGGAAGCCTGGGTGCCCCTGGATCGGCGTGTGGTAGAACGTCGTGCCGTCGCCGCGCTGCGCCCGCGTGCGACGGGCGTGCATGACGCGCCAGCCGCGTAGCTGGGCCAGCTCTACGACCTGCTGCTGGAACTCCGCCTCGGAGATGTGCGGCGCTGGCACTCCCTGCCCCTTTCCTAGCCCGCCGATTCTTAGAGCTCGTTGCCGTCCGCGTCGTGTGTCGCTGGCGGCTCCTCGTCCTCGGGTACCGCCCCGTTGCTGCCCCACGGCCTCGCGTCCCAGATGATGCGGGCGAAGTAGGCGATGTCCGTCGCCGTCGGGCGCGCCTCACCCCCTACACCCCCTAAGCCCGACGACCCAGACTGGCTCAGCACCGCCACGGCGGCGTTGACGCTGTTCGCCCAGGCGATGCCGTCCTCGCGGTCTGCGTAGGTCGCGGCGGGGCGCTCTGCGCCTGGTGCCGCCTTGGGCGGTGCCCCGTCCAGCACGGAGATGTCCTCGCCCTTGGCGTACATGCGCCCGTTCTTGGCGGTGTCGTAGGTGATGTTGATGCGGTCGCCCTTCTCCAGGTGCGGCCACTCGTCGTCCTGGAACTGGCTCTCGTTGATCCAGCCCTCGAGCTCCTTGATCCTGATGCCGACGCCGCGTTCGCTCCGGTTGACGCCTTCGACTACGGTGTCTACGTTCGTCTGTGTCATCTCTGCGCCTCCTCAGCGCCGCGTTCCTGCTCGTACTGGTACTCCGCCTCAGCGCGATCCATCTGGTCGTTGAGGGCTCGCCCCTCCTCCTCGGCCATCGCTGCCTCGTACTCGGGATCGACGTCCGCGAGGGCGGTGTCGGCGATCGCGCCGCAAGCGTCGTCGCAGCCCTTGTTGTCGCTGATATCGCGCAGCGCCTTCTCAAGGCGCGCGTTCTCGTCGAACAGATCGCCGATGATGCCGAGGATGCTCTTCAACCCTGCACCAGCAAGTGCCGCTTCGACAGCACGGCGGGTCAGCGTCTTATCGATCGCTTTGTTCATCTCTACGCCTCCACGTACTCGCCGAGCGCTGCCAGCTCCGGCCCCTTGATCGTGGGCGAGCCTGTGGTCGCCAGCGTCATGCGCTCGATCACTTGCTTGTACTCAGCCCCGCGCTTGGCGAGGCGGTTCAGGTAGCGTTTGTCGATCTTGTAGACGCGCTTCGCGTACTTCTGCCATTCGTCCAGGAGCCCGTCACGGCGCAGCAGCGGCCGCAGCTCGCCCTCGACGACGAAGGTGTCGTAGGCGTACTGCGTCGGGTAGGTGATCTCGATGTCGCCGGCCTCGGTGGCGAGCACCTGCGCGTCCGTGCTGGCGGCGCGTTGCAGCACCTCGTGGTCGGCGGCGCGGCGTCGCGCCTGGTGAAAGTCCTCAGCGTCCTTGTGCTCGGCCCGGAAGCGCCACAGGTCGGTGATCTCCGTCTCGCTGAGGTTCGGTACCTGCTCGTCGCTCATGTCGTCTCCTCCAGGATGCGAACCGCCCGTTCCGTTGGGCAGCCGGGTACGTGTCCGTGCGTGTCGAGGGCTTCCTCTCGCGCCCCACACGGACAGGAGTGCCGGGTTCGCCACCAGTATGCGAGCTGCTGGTAGGCACCTAGCAGGTTCTCATGCTGGCGCGCCGAGTCCTCTTCGTCTGCTGCGCGCCCGTACTTCACGAATGGCCCCGTCATGCCGTCTCCTCTCCCGTGCCGTGGCACTGCGGGCACTCGACCTCGGGCGGCAGGTCGTCCGGCCAGGGCTCGTCGGAGCCGTCCGCCCAGCGCAGCGCCGTGACCGTGACGGCTCCACTCCCGCCGCAGCCGCGACAGGGCGGGGCGCAGCGGGGCGCGACAGCGGAACTGGTCAGCTTCAGCCGTTGTTCGCGTATCCCCTCCTCCAGTTCGCCGAGCGCCGCTGAGACTGGGTAGGCGTTCTTGCTCAAGCGCAGCATCTCGACGCCATCCACAGTGATCGTCATCGTGACCTTTGGCTCCTCGCTCATTCGGGGGACACCCCCTCGCCCCCGCACGCGGGGCAGCGCCTCTCGGCGTCGTCCTCGGGGTCGCGCGGATTCGCCGCGACGCGCCCTGAGCCGGCGCAGTCGGGGCACGGCGGCAGCGCGCAGCAGATCGACGGCCTGCCCGTCAGCACCAGGCGTGGAGGCGACTCGACCGCTTCCACGTCGAACAGGTGCAGGCCGTGCTCACAGTCCAGGAAGACGGCGCACGCGCCGGGGTAGTCGAGGTCGAGCGTCGCCCGGATGCGGGCGATTCTGTCCGCCCCCGTCTCCCGGCCGAGCGGCGGCCACGGCGCGGCCTCGCCCGTGTTCTTCTCGTAGTGCTCGCGCGCGATGCCGTCGAACATGCGGCGCAGGAAGCTGGTCATGATTGCACCATCTCCTTGACGCCATGCGAAAGCGGCGATGACTGGAGTAGCCCAGCGGGGCCGTCGCCGTCACAGACGACACGTCGCACCGTGCGCGTCGAGGCGGGAACGCGCTCGACGCTCTCCTCAATCCGGCACATGTCAGTCTCCGGCATCGAGTCGAACACGAGACGCAGTTGGACAGCTCGCTCACCAGCGACAGCCTTCCACGGAATGATCCCAGCCTTGCGATACCAACGAGGCTGGTCGGAGATCGTGCGTCGCCCCTTGATGGCAATGACCATGCCTTCAACCCAGGAATGCGCTGTGAGTTCAGGCCGAGGCTCCAGTTCCCAGCCTGCCCCTTGGAGTGCGCGAATCGTTTTGACGATGGTGCCGTAGGCGATCGCTACATCAGCATCATTGCCAAGACCTGTTGGCCGGAAGCTGATGGTGACCCCCGTAGCCCTTCCTTGATCTTCCGCATTCAGCGGGCATGTTCCGGCAACGTCCACGGCGTCGAAACGATCGATTGTGGCAGGTAGGTGCGGAATGACATGCTCGTCCACGATGTCGCCCGCATCGGCCATACGGCGCAAATAGGCGTCTCGGTACTCGATGGTCTTGGCGATCTTGTCCTGTAGTTTCATCGACTTCTCTCCTCCTCTCGCTCGCGCCAGTCGGCGTAGACGAGCGCTGCGGCGAGCAGCACGAACGCGGCGATCCAGCCCAGGCCCACCAGCGCGTCGGTCATCGCTTCCGGCTCCGCTTCGGCTTGGCGAGGGCCTGCTCGGCCTTCTCCCGCGCCGCGTCGGCGGCATCGGCTTTCTCTAGGAGCTTTCGGCAGCGGTGCTTAGCTCGCAGCAGATCAGCGGCAAGGCGTTTCGGGAAGTGAACCCAGGGGATGGGATCGATGCGACGATCTGTGAACAGCATGATCCAACCTTCCTGCGCGAGCCGCATAAACTCGCGGAGTTCGGCATCCGTCGTGGGGCGGGTGGTGAGAGTGCTCAGCTCCTCTAGTTCTGCACGAAGTTCGGGATCGTCGTCATCTGGCCCTGTAACTCGGGCAGGGATAACCGACGATGCGTTGTATGTCCATTGCTGGCGTTCGCTCACGACCGCACCTCGGCCTTCTCGCGCACCTTGCAATCGCACTTTCGGAAATGAGATGCGTCGATCCTGGAAACGTAGAAGCACCGCCCATGGTGGCGCGGGTGCAGACAGCCTACGCAGCGATCCACGATCACGCGGGGGCCGGCGCTCATGACGCACGCGCCTTGTCGATGGCGGCGCGGGCCTGCTCGCAACGCGGGCGACACGGCGGCCCGTCTCCGTACTTGTAGCCGACGCCTGGACAGTCGATGACATGGAGCTTCGGCGGGTGGCTCCAGTCCTTCGTCATGCCCGCCATCAGCGCCGCCAGCAGCTCGTCGCGCTGGGCGCGGAGGTCGTTCGCCTCCGCGCGTGCGTTCCACATATCCGCCTCCAGCAGCGAGCTATCGGCGCGGGAGCCTCCTCGGTCGGTCATCTCAGCCTCCTCTATCCGGCAGCGCAGGGGACGGGACAGCGACTCGCCGAGAGCTCGCTGGTGGCGGGGAAGAAGCGGCGATCCCTGCCGCTGCCCCGTCCTCTGGGCTGTGGTGGCCCGCTCTGGAACAGCGGCGTCGGCAGTCGAAGCATCGCGGTCGGCTGGTGCCCGACGACCCGTTGCGGTAGTGCTCCGGCCACTCGACAGGGGCAGAGCAACAAATGCACGTCCTCGTCACGTAGCGGGTCAAGGCGCTCGCTCCCACAGGCCGATGCGGTTGAAGTGCCCCTCGGGTTTGCGGCTGCGCGTGTACCCCGCCAGCCGAAACTCCTTCGTGGCGAACACGCACCCTGCCTGATTCGGCGAGCCTTCCGGCGGCGGGCCGATGGCGGCGTAGATGTTGTCGATACTGATAGGCCGGTTGCCGTTCGCGCTCAGGATCAGGCGCGCCGCGTTCCGCGCACGCTGCACCCAGGGCCGCTCGGACATCCGCCCGAGCGCCGCGTCGCGGAGGGCGAGGCCAGCCGCTGCGCCGTCGGGGAGCGGGAGCTGCTGGGTGGTCACGCCCCCACCTCGCCTTCCAGGAGCTGCGCTTCCAGCGCGGCGAACGCGGCGACCGCCTCCGGGCGGGTGCGACAAGGCATCCCGGTATCTCCAGCACTGAAGATCGGCAGCCCGCAACCAGGACAAGGCCTTATGGGGTGGGTGATCCGAGCGACACTTAGCGGCTCGGAGACTGGGTAGAAACAAGCGTGCAACTGATTCGCCACCTGCTGGGATGACAGAACAACCCGCTCATCCCCGTAGTGGCGGCATTCCAGCACGAACTCCGGGCAGTCGCATTCCTTGCGCGGGTCGCGCCCCGGCGCGGTGCGCGGGTCGGCAGCGGACGGGCGCTCTAGAGGGGTAGGCTGAATCGCGTTGGTCATAGCGCCAACTTCAATTGGCCGCGCCGTCGACCTCTTAGGCCAAGCGCAGCGGCGTGCCGGTGATTCTCAGAGCGGGTGATGTATTCCAGGTTCGAGGCGGCGTTGTTCTGGCGATTGCCGTCCTTGTGATTGACATCAAGCCCCGTGGGCTTTGGCCCTAGGAACGCCTCAGCTACGAGAACGTGGAGATATCGATCAACGTACTTGCCGCCGCCTTGATCGAGGTGGATAGCGCAGTAGCGACGCTTCGGATTGTAGCGAGCCTTGAGGATGTGGCCTCGCGGCCCCCTCACCCGGCCCAGATTAGAGACCGAGTATCGCGCTTCGTGGCCAACGACGGGCCGCCAGTCCTCGGGGAAATAGGCCGTCGCCGGGGTGCTTATGTCGAGTTCCGCTGGTCGGGTTCGCCCGTCCATCACGAGCCCTATTTTAGGACACGTCCATAGGCCGTGTCAAGGGGGAGGGCGGAGAAAGTTTGGACGAATCTTGACAGGGCAACGGGGAAGGCCTAGAATAACGAAGGTGAGCACGTACCATCGTCTCCTCGACGAAGCTATCGGGCAGCGCGCCGTCCTCCAGGTTGCCCGTGATTGGGGCGTCCCTCAGTGGGTTCTCTACGATGGCCTCAGAGAGCGCGCCGATGTCCCCAGCGCTAAATACCTGCCTGCCATCGCCCGTGGTCTTGGCGTGACGGTAGATGAACTACTCTCTCGACTCACCCCGCAGCAGGAGGAACGACGGCCAGCACAGGCGACCACTGGCGGGCTGCCTACAAGCAACACCTCGCAGGGCTAGGGAGGGCACAGGCGACCATCCGGGCCTACGTCTACGACGTGGCCCTGTTCCTACGTTGGCTCGGCGCGCGCCCCCTCGACCGCGCCAGCGTCCTCGACTGGATCGACTGGTACTCGGGGCGGGCAGGGCAGGCGTCGGTCGTGCGCCGCTTCGCCGCCGTCCGCGCCTACGCGCTCTGGCGCGGCTCGACCGCGACGGACGCGATCAGGCTGCGCCACCCCTCAGCACCCGTCAAGCAGCCCTTCGACCTGCGCGACCTCCAGGCCCTCCTCGCCGCCTGTCAGAAGCCACACGAGCGCGCCCTGGTGCTGCTCCTCGCCGACACGGGGCTGCGCCTGGGCGAGCTAGTCCGGCTGCGCCGCGACGACCTCGACTTCGAACAGGGCCTAGTGTACGTGCTGGGGAAGGGCGGCAAGCGGCGCGTGGTCGGAGTCAGCGAGCGGACGGTCGCGGCCCTCCGCCTCTGCCTGGATGGGCGGGCCTACCCCTGGCCGTCGCAGCGCACCCACGGGCCGCTGACGGCGGACGGGATCCGGCGCGTCCTCCAGCAGCTCGGGCGCCGGGCCGGCGTCGAGCACGTCCACCCGCATAGATTCAGGACTACCTTCGCCTGCCGGTTCCTGGAGGAGGGCGGCGCGCTGGAATCGCTCCAGGTGCTCATGGGGCACCAGCGTATAGAGCAGACGCTCCACTACGGGAAGTGGGTTCAGGGCCGCCGCGCGCTCGCGCAGCAGCGCCGGCTCGCGCTCAGCGCGGGGCTGTAGAAGCGCAACGCCCCTACCGCGATGCAGCGGGGGCGTTGCCCGACCCAGGATCAGGTCGCCTGTTCGGCGCCCCCACTATACACCCCGCCCCTGAGAAGCGCAACGCCCCCGCGAACGAGGGCGCCACGCTGGCCTAACGGAGCCGGAGAAGAGCCCGGCTTAGCTATTCTACGGCATCGCAAGTGGTAGGAGCATGGCGACACGCATAACCTCGGGGCGCTCCTCTCCAACGAACTCCCCGGCATCCCACCTGCGTGCAAACTCATCGGCAGACATGTTGAGATAGTGCTTCGCGACTTCGTCTAGCAGCTTCCTGCCTTCCTCTCGCGACAGCTCCTGAATCTTTACGCCATCACCTTGGAAAGTCACACCCCCATCATACGCCCCGCCCGCGCCGCTGTCCAGCGCGGCAGCGCCGCGCCGCACATCACGCACCAGGCGCGGCCCGGCGGGTTCTGGGCGCGGCAGTCGGGGCAGGTCACGCGCCGTCGTAGGCGTCGAGCTCGGCAGCCTTGAGCGCGAAGATCGGGACGCCGCCCAGCATCTCCCGCTCGATGGCGTTGCGGTTGAGCTCCTTGACCTGGCGCTTCCCCGGCCCGACGAACAGGCGGTAGCTCTTGAAGTTGCGGTGCGGGAGCGGGAACCGCTCGTCGTACCCGATGCCGATGAAGGTCATGTCGTCCTCCTCCTGTTCTCGTCGCATCAGCGCGAGAAACCTGTTCCAGTCGAACGGATCTCCGGGATCGCTCTTGCCGTCGCGCTTGCCCTGCGCGGAATCCTCGTGGCCGACGTAGCCCGCATCCCCGTTCTCGAAGTGCGTGAGCCGGACGATGGGTACGTTCGGGTAGCTCCGGCACACCTCGGCCAGGCTCTCATAGTGACGGTCTGTGTAGGGCGTCGTGCGAAGCGGCTGGGTGAGTTCGATGCTGATTGCCTGGAACGAATGCTCTTTCGCGTGCCAGGCCCCATCATCATCATCGACGAAGCGTATCTTCTCGCCATCTGCGCCGACGAGCCAGTTGGTAGAGGCTCGGGAGTTGGGAGATCCGAACCAGTTGATCGTCGCGCTCTTTTCCAGTTCGTCCGTCCACGCTCCACTCTGGCCGGAGCGTGTCGAGTGGATGAAGATGGCCAGCGCCGCGAGCCTACCAGGTCCAGCGCCAGGCGTGACGTTAGGGGTTCCGGCAACGCGATCCGGCTGTACTGTGCTCATCTCGTCGCCTCCACCTTCTCGTCACAAACGCGCCGCCCGCAAGACACCGGCGCCTCCTGGCAGCGGTACAGGAAGCGCAGGCCGCACTCGCGGCAGAGCGCGAACTTGACCTCGGGGTCGTAGCGGCGCAGCGCCGCCTGCTCCTCGTTTCGAAGCGGCCCCTCGCCCGCGAATGTGTGGAACTCGGCCGTCACCGCCCCAGCCCTCCTAGCACGACGTGGACGAGGTACACGGCCAGCAGCGCCACCAGCACCCAGCCCACGGCCTCCAGCGCGTCCGACACGGGCACGCTAGCTCCCTCGCAGCACCGCCAGCGCGGCGCCGCCCGCAGCGCGCACCGCGCCGCCCAGCGCGGCCAGGCTCCACGTCTGCCAGTCCTGGATCGTCTCGGGCTCGAAGTTCACCGCCACCTCGAACGCGAAGATGGCGACGCCGATCAGCACCGCCCAACCCAGCTCCTTGACGGTCTCGAAGTTGTAGGTCATCTCGCCCTCCTAGTCGAACGCCTCGATCGCGATCTCGGCCTGCCGGAGCATCTGCTCGCCCTGGTGCAGCGCGAGCTTCGCCCAGCGCACTCCGTCCTTCGCGTGCGCCTTCGTCACGCGCAGCGCCGACCGCGCCGCGATGTTGGGCGCCTTCGCCGGCAACTCAGCCGCGAAGTCCTCGGCCGCCGCGAGAGCGGCTGCCATCCGCGCCACGAACTCGGCCCAGGCGTCCCGTGCCTCCCGTGCTCTCTTCAACTGGTCTGCTCGTGCTGTCATGCCTGTCCTCCTTCGCTTACCTTCTGCTCGACGGCCACGAGCCGCCGCAGCAGGTCGAGTTCCCTGCTTTGCAGGGCTGTCCGCGCCCGCTCGCACTCGTCCAGCTTCACCCGCGTCTCTTTCAAATCGCCCTCGGTGCGATCGAGGCGGCGTTCGAGTGCTTCCCGGTCTTCCTTCCGGCGGTCCTCGATCAGCCGCAGGTCGTGGCTCCGCATCTGGAGCACGCCCCAGGCGAAGCCCGCCATCGCGATGATCACCGCCGCTAGGGGAATCGCTGCTTCCATCAGAACACCAGCGCCACGCGCCGCCGCCCGCCCGCCACCGCCGTACTCTCCACGTTCAGCCAGCTCTGCACCACGATCAGCGAGCCCAGGCCCGACACCTCCGTCATGTGGGCGATGAAGCGGTCGCCGTCGTCCAGCGTCAGCGAGCCCGTCTTGTAGAACGCCCGCCCGCCGTTCACGGTGACGGCGCTCGAGGCCACGTCCACCCCGCCCACGCCGTCGTCGTTGCCGTTGTCGTCCGAGACCTCGATAGTCGAGTTGTCGGCGAACACCTCGCTCGCCGTGCAGTGGTGCTCCACCGCGTCCACCTGGTCGAACTGCGTCCCGTCGTAGAGGATGCGCTGGAGCCACCGCTCCACGTCCACGCTCGCGCCAAAGGTATTACCTCGGGCGAAGCGGTAGTTCGTGACCGACTTGGCGAGCGAGTCCAGGCGCACGCGCAGGTCAGCGTGCGAGGTGCGGGCGGACCCCGAGCCCGTCACCTTCGTCCGCATCTCGAACTGGTCGCCGCTGTCGAGGCTCGTCTCCGAGTCGGCGAAGGTGGCGGTCAGGAGGACGGGCGTGGTCGAGGTGGTCGAGACCTCCGAGCTGGCGATCTGGGCGTTGTCCGTCTTGTTGAACAGGCTCGCCTGGGCCGACGTGGCGCTCAACCGCCACAGCATGACGTTGAACTCCCAGGCCGTGGAGCCCGCGATGATGTTGTCCAGCTTCGTCTTGTCGAGCTCGATAATCACGCTGTTGGTGTTGCTGGTGGTGTAGCTCGTATTACCGTTGCTCCAGATGAGCTGATCGGCACCCTGGGCCACACCGTCATCGAGACTGCTTAGCAGCGACCAGGAGGTCTGCGTCTTGGTCGCCGCCTCTTGGACGATGATGATACGCGTCGCCGTTATGTGGTTCGTTCCAGCGCCCTCGATCTTGACCCGATAGTTGTCCGCGCCCGAGGTGGGGGTGAAGGCGGTGGAACGCGCCCGCGTGACATCGGCTACGTTGATACCGTTGTCGGGGATCGCCACACTCGCCACCTCTGTGTCGCTGGAGTCCAGCAGGGAGGCGGCCGATACGTCGGTGCCGCCCACGCTCGCGACGATCTCGAAGTAGAACGTCGCGCCGTCGAAGTCGGCGGTGTCCAGGGGAGAGCGGGTATCGAACGTGCGTGGGCTCTGGAACGGAGTGACCTGCGCCCCCTTGTCCCACAGCTCGATCACGGTGACGAGATGCATGCCGCCGCCCGCGCCCCCCCTGACGGGACGCGGCGGCTCCGGCTCCGGCGGCACGTCCTCACGCGGCGTCGCGTCCAGCGCGGCCAGCAGCGTTCGCCGCTCCCCGTCCGAGACGGGCCGCGCGAGCGCGATCACCGCCTCCTGTGCCGTCACGCTCACGCCGTCCAGCCGCTCGGTCGCGGGGTCGGGCTCCTCCAGCGGGATCGGCCTGCCCCGCTCGTCCAGGATGGGGCGCTCTACGGGCAACCCGCCCGGCCCGTCCACCGTCTCGGTCAGGACGAGCGGACGCCCCGCCTCGTCCAGCACGGGCAGCAGCGGGTTCTCGTAGACGATGCCGGGCAGCGCCGCCTCGCACAGCGCGGCCAGCGCCTCGGGAGGCCGCACCGCCCCGCCCGCGCGCTCGAGGTAGAGGTACAGGCTGCCGTCGCGGCTCTGCGGGCCTGAGATGCGGGAGCGGGTGCGTTCCAGTAGGCGGGTCATGCTGTGTAGTTCCCGTCGATGAAGGTGAGCACGAACGTCACGTCCACGACTGTGCCCGTCACGCCCGCCCAGGTCACCCAGTTCCAGGCGTCCGCCGCGATGTTCGGGTCCGTCGCCAGCGTCAGCGTCGTGCCCGTCGTGGTGCTGGTGATGTCCTGGGTGCTGCTGCTCAGCAGGCTCGTGCCCGCGTCCGAGCGGTTCGTCGCTGTCAGGATGTCCACGTTGTCCACGGACGTGCCGCCGTTGATCACGCCCACCGCGCTCACCAGCCGCTTGGCGCGTGGGAAGCGGAACGGTACCTCGTCCGACGCCTCGGGGCCGATGACGGGTATCCTCAGCGTCTCGGCGAGCGGGAAGTTGCGCGCGATCTCCGTGAGCTGGCCCGCCTTCGACCAGCACCAGAGCTGCTTGCTGTCGTCGTCCAGCGCCACCGCCCGCCCGTCGCCGGTGACGATCACGCTCCCGCTGCTGGCGAACCAGACGGTGCGCGCCGTGTTCGCAGCCGACAGGCGGTAGATGCCGTTGGCGACGTCGCCGGAGATGCCCTCAAGCTGATCGTTCGAGGCGTCGCCCTCGGTATCGATCGTATGGTTGTTGCCGGTGAGCGCGATGTCGCCCGAGGAGATCGTCAGCTCTTCCAGCGCGTCCAGCTTCCAGAGCACCGGCTGGATGGTCGTGCCGTCCGAGGCGTTGCTGTGGTCGTGGGAGCGGTCGTGGTGGGCGTTGGGCAGGTAGCCCGTGCCGTGCGCGTGGACGTGCCCCGCCCGCGGGATCTTCACATCGCTGTTGTCGCCCGCCGCAGCAGCCGCCGCGACATCGGCGAGGTCCGAGGCCGAGGCGTAGATCAAGGTGTCTTTGCCCCCCTGGTGGCTGTTCTGGTGGCCAGCCGCGATCTCCTGCGTCTCTGACGCCACGGCCTCCGCCGCACGCGACTGCGCCTCCGCTGTCCGCGCCGCCACCGCCGCCTCCGCCACCTGCGCGGCCAGCGCCCGTACCTGTTCCTCTAGCTGCCCTAGCGTTGCCATGCCTAAATGATGGGCGGACTCTCGAAGTCCTGGCTCTCGTGCCTGTGCCCCTCCACCGGGTGCCACTTCTTCTCGGGCACGTAGACACGGGTCAGGTACGGCGCGTACAGGTGCCGGCTGCCGCCCTTGTAGCCCCAGGCGACGTGCAGGACGGAGCCCTGCCCCTGGAGGTTTTCGACGATGAGCGGGAACTTCGGCTCGGGGTTGGCCTTGTACCACTTGCTGCCGTTGTCCCAGCGGTAGAGCACGAACGCGAGGTCGTCCGATTGCAGATCCTCGCCGTCCAGCACCAGCTCCTCCACCTGACCCGTCTCACCGAAGGCGTAGCCGGAGCACACGCCGATGTGCTCGTCGAACGCGACCCCCGACTCCGAGTAGTCGCCCAGCTTCGGGTACGGCGTCCTGAGCGGGTGGCCGTCCGCGCCGATGGGCATGGCGTGGACGCCACGCTCGGAGAACGCGGCCAGATGCCGCTCGCTGGTCGAGCCTGTGTAGGTGACGCGGGAGACCACCATGCGCTCGATGCGCGGGGCGCGCAGCGTCCAGGTGTCGTGATGGACGAGCCGGTTCCCCTCCCAGTGCGAGGCGATGATCTTGGGCAGCGCGCCCACCAGGGCGTAGGACGTGAGCGGGAAGTTGTCGGTGTCCAGGCTCGGTCGGTAGGGGATCAGGTACAGCTCGGACATCGTCGCGCCCGTGAACAAGCTCACGCCGTCCGGCCGGATGCGTATCCAGTACTTCTCCGAGCTGTTGACCGTGTTCTTGACCCACGGCGTCGCGTGCTCGAAGGGGTGGGTGTTGTTGGACGGGATGCCGATCACGCTGCCGGAGCGGTACAGCAACAGTGTCGAGTCCATGATGTCCATCGCCGTCCAGGTCGAGGCGGCGGAGCCGTACTCCATCGTCCAACGCTCGGACGCTTCCCCCGTCCGTCGCGTCAGCATGTCGGCCGAAAAGCCGGGCGTGAACGGCTGGTCCGCGCCCACGTAGAAGGCGTCGGCGGTGGCCGTCAGGTAGGACATATCCACCGTCGTCGCCGTGCTCTTGTCCGTCAGGGCGGAGGTCTTGTCGGTGTAGGTGGTCGTGCTGTCCTTGTAGGTGAACACCTGGAGGCCGGGGAAGGCCTGGGTGCGCTGCGCGCCCGGCCCGAGCGCGAGGAACACCTCGTCCATATCGACCGCCAGCGCCGAGACAGGGGCCACGGGCGTCTCCCTGCCGAAGCGGTGGATGTGCGTGAACCCCGGCTTCTGCTGGCTGGCTGAGCCCGCGCTCATCACGATCAGGTCGCCGTCCACCGTGGGGATGTAGGCGCGACCGCGCCCGTCCACGATCGCGCCCTTGCCGTGGTCGGGGTGCGGCGACTGGAAGGGCAGGATGTTTCGGAACTCGGCCAGGGCGTCGTTGAACAGGAAGATCCCGTCGCCCTTCACGATCAGCTCGCCGCCGTTCAGGTCGAGCATTTCGTTGATCGGGTAGGTGGGGCGGCCTACGGGAATCTTCGTCGGGTAGCTGGCGTCCTTCCCTGGGTCAGCGTCCAGCGTACACTTGGCGAACTTGTAGCCCTGGGAGATGCAGAAGCGCGAGCCGATGACGGCGAGCCGGTCGGCCTTCACGTCGTGCGCGGAGGTCGCGCCCCCGTCGAACGTGCCGTCCAGCTTGATGCGCTGGAGTACGGCGGCGGCGGTGCCGCTGCCGTTGCAGAGCCACAGCATCTCCTCGTCGGGGTCGGCGGTCGCGTCCTGGTCGTAGCGGTAGAGCACCATGCCCGTGAATGGAATGATCGTTTTGATATAGGCCGCCGCCGCGTCCATGACGTTGTTCACCCAGCGGAAGACGCTCGCGATGTTGGACCCGCCCGCCCCGCCCGCGCCCTCCCCGTTCCCCGAGGGGATGAACACGGTGGGCACGCCGCTCGTGGGCGTCCACTCCACGGCGTCGCGCACCGCCGCGCCCGCGCCCAGGTCGGTCACGCCCGAGGCCTGGGTCGAGGCGACAAAGAGCGGGCTGGCGGAGGGCACCATCACGCCCCGCCGCACGTCCATGTTGAGCGTCCAGTGGTAGCTGTCCTCGCCGTGGGCGACGGCGTCGCCGTAGCCGTCTCTGCCGCCGAGCCAGATGTCGTGGTCGGGCACGGCTAGGTGTCCAGGTACACGTAGTCCAGCGCACGCGTGGGGACGGTGCGGAGGTGCTGCTGGTAGGCGGTGCGCTCCTTGGCCGCTGCCCGCGCCGCTTGGGCGTAGAAGGGCGCCCATTTCTCCTCGATCTGGAGCGGGTACAGCAGCCGCTCGGCGGCCAGCGCGGCCACGGCCTCCAGCGGGATCGTCGTGGTGCTGGTGTCCGCGGTCATTTCGGCAGGCTGGATGAACTCCTCGTACCAGACGGAACGGCCCGCCACGCTCCGGCCCAGACGCAGCCGCCAGAGGCCCGCGTCCAGTTGCTCCGTCTCGCGGGGCACGCCGCCCGCCTCGTCGCCGAAGTCCAGCCCGCGCCGCGACCAGGTGGTGCTTGTCGTCTCCAGCACCCGCCCGATGCGGCCCACGCGCTGGGGCCGGTCGGCCAGCGTGAACTCGGTCGCCTCGTCCTTGCGGAAGATCACGTCCGACCAGTGGATCACGTCCGAGGCATTGGTGCAGGTGAGCCTAATCTGCACCTGCTCGCAGCCCGAGGGAATGGTCACGCTGTTGACCAGCAGCTCCGGCTCGATGCGGTCGATCACGGAGTTGCTTATGGTGATCGCCGCGCTGTTCGTCACGTCGAAGAGGACGAGCGTACCCGCGTCTGACGCGTCCACGCCGGAGCCGGTCGCTTCCAGATAGTAGCTCTTGCCCTCCTCGACGGCGATGCTCGCGGTGCGGGCGTAGCCACCGGCTGAGCCCGAGTCCGTGACGGCCAGTACCCGCCGCCCGTAGGGGAACGTGGCCGCAGTCTTGGCGACGGAACTGCCCGAGGTCGTCCAGTCCGTCGTGCCCGAGCCGAGCATGTCGCCGTCGGCGGCGAGGGTGACGGGGATCAGGCGCTTCTCCCACTCCAGCGTGACGAGCGCCTGGTTGATCTGGTCGTGGACCGAGTGCTGCCCGCGCCCGTCGAACTCGAATGGGAGGTAGAGGAGGTCGTAAGTGTCGGCGTTAGCAAGCGCCGCCGTCAGCACAGGGCTGATGTTGAAGGTGCCGGTGGAGACGACGGGAGTTGCGGAGACGCGGCTAAACTCGTTCTCCGGCGCGGCCCCGCCCGAGGTGATCATCACGGCGCAGCCCACGTCCACCATCGGCGCGGCGCGGTGCCCCTTGAGGCCGTTGTCCGTGATCGCGGAGGTGCTGGTGCCGGTGTTCGTGCCCGAGCGCCCGATGCCGTACCGCATCAACCGTTCGCGCACGGCTTGTCGGGTACTCGTGGCCACGGTTTACCTCGCCTTGCGCTTCGCCCTGCCCTGCTGCCCGAAGGCCCGCTTGCGCGCTGTGCTCGAGGCCTGCTTGGGCAGGCTGCGTGTTCCGCCACGAATGGTAGGCGTGCGCCCGGCTGGTGGTCCCGTGGGGCGCGGGGGGCGCACTGGCCCCTTCCGTGGGCCAGTCGGTGCGGGGCGACGTTGGGCGCTGGGCTTGACCCCGCTCGACGGGTCTCCTCGTCTCCGGTAGTCCTGCGGTCGTCCTCTTGGCATGTGCTCCTCCTATGTCCAGGCGACCGTGGCGACCACGGTGCCGCCCGTGATGTCGATACGAATGTCCGTGTCGCAGGCGATCGGCGGGTCGAACACGACGCTGACGTGTGAGCTGGCGGGCGTGTCCAGGCCGGGCACGACGGTCGCCCAGCGGTCGGGGGTGGAGCCGTCCGAGATCTCGATCGCGGCGTTGTCCGTCGCGTGGGAGTTGGTGACGCTCACCCACCAGACCTTGCCCGGCGTCGCCTTGAGCGTGGTGTCGCTCGTGACGACGGTGGTCTTGACGCTGCTGGGCCTAGCCACCTTGCTCCTCGCACGTGTGGTCGGCCAGCTTGCCGGTGATCTCCGCGCCACAGGCCTTGCAGGTCTTGGCGGCAGCCTTCGCGGGAGCCGCCGGACGGGCGCCCCGTGCGAGCTCCAGGGTCGCGTCCACCTGCTTCTGCTGGCGCTCGCGGTCGCCCTGCGCCCGCGCCTCGCTCTGGTACGCCTGGAGCGCCGCCCACTGCTTCTTGTGCTTGCTGCGGGCGACCTCCTCCATCGCGTACCGGCTCGGGTGGTGGGCTGAGTTGCAGGGCCGCGTGCCCTCCAGCCCCGCCGCCTTGAGCAGCCCCGACTTGCGCTCGTCGCTGTCGGGATGGAGGAAGCACTTGACGTTGCCCTGCACGAATGCGGGCGCGCTCTCCCTCTTCGAGGTGAAGCGGTATCCCTGCCCGTCCTCGCGGGGCGTGGTGATCGCGGCGTCGGCCATGTAGCGCGGGATCACGATCTCCTCGCCGGTCTCGGTTGACCAGAGGGAGACCATCGTCCGCCCCGGGCTCCACTCCTGGAACAGGATGCCGCTCTCGTCCTCGCGGTCGAGCTCGGACAGTTGCTGGCGCAGATCGCGCTTCTCTTCCAGGCGCTCCACAAACGGCTGTGTCGTCATCGTGCTTCTCTCCTTCGGTCTTGGAACCGGCGCCGGGCGGCGGTGCGTGAGTAGGCGCCTCGTTCGCTGCGCTGATACGGCCCGCTGACGCTTCGGTTCTGGAGTTGCAGCAGCCGCGCCTCCTCTTGCCGGATCGCGTCGGCGATGAGCGTGCTTTCGGCCTTCATCTCCTGCGCCCTGTTCCACCAGCGCAGATCGTGGCGGTGGCGCTCGCCGTACTCCAGAAGCGTGCCCACGTTCTCCTCCAGCATGGAGGGCATGTAGAGCGGCGGGATGCGGGCGAAGGCCTCCTCCGGCCCGTGGTCGATGTCGTGCTCGGCCAGCGTGTCCGCCCGCACGACGCGCACCCGCGTCACGAAGCGCCCGCCGATGGGGCCGCAGAACATGTCCCATGCGGGCTCGTCGGGGTGGACGCGGTGGGCGACGAGCTTGAGTTCGCTCATGCTATAATCACGCTTACGGCCAGCGCCTCGGCGGCGAGGAGGCTTTCAATGCTGGCTTCAAGACAGCCAATCGCCGCCATCACGCCAGCTCCTCTTCCCTGATCGGCTCGTCGCCCTCCTGTGGCTTGCACTCCCACCCCTGGTCGGTCACGACGAGCTGGGACGGCAGCACCTTGCCCTCGGAGAGATCGCGGAGGCCCTGCTGGGTCAGCTTGAAATACTCCTGCAACTGCGCCATCTGCTCCGTCTGCCGTCCGTACAGCTCGTAGATGTTCACTAGTCCGTGACCACCGAAACTGCTGTCGCCGAGTCGGTGTCGTGGACGAGGCGGTAGGCCGTGCCGTTAGCGCCGGTGAAACGGATCAGCGTGACGTTCTTGCCGCTGTTCGTCTCCTCCAGGGTGCAACTGAGCACGTCCACGGCGTACTGCCACGTGAGGTTGGCGTGGGTGTCGGCAGCGAAGATGGCAGTGGCCGTGACCGCGCCCGTGATCGGCTCGCCGTCGATGTACACCCCGTAGACCGCAGTGTTCGTCGCGCCATCTTCCAGCGAGACCTTGCCTCGGATGGCTGCGCCGAGCGTGACGGTGCCGGCGAACGACGAACTGTTGAACGTGATCTCCCCCTCGACGCCGAACAGGTTGGTGATGGTGCCGGAGGTACCACGCGGGATGCCCTTGAACGTACCGCCGGAGAGTGTGCCGACGTTGATGTTGCCTTCCGACTGTGCCGTCACCTCCATGCCGCGCACGGTGGCGGAGTTGGCCGCTGACGTCCGGACATCCATGAAGATGCCCTGCCTGCTGGAGTTGCCCGTCTCGGCGAACGTCCAGCGCAGCTCCCACACCTCGCCGAACGTGTAGGAGTCGGGGATCGTCACCGCCGCGCCCGCGTGGCTGCGCGTCGAGATGCGCCCGTTCTCATCGAACACGTAGGGCGGCACGCCGCTGATCAGCCGCGTGCCCGTGTAGTCGTCCGCGTAGAGCTCCAGGATGCTGCCGACGTTTGCGCCGGACGCAACGCCGATCTTCGTGTGCCTGAACCCACGTCTGTAGGGAGGCATGGTCTACATCTCCTTGCGGGATCGCGCCCGCACATGAAAGGAGCTAGGGGAGCCGAAGCCCCCCATCACTCGCCTAGTCGTCGGCCCAGTCGCGGTGTCCCTTGCCCCAGAAGTAGTCCACTTCGTGCGTTGGGTCACCCGTGGATTCCTCCAGCAGGTACATGACCGGGTGGTAGTTCGCGGTCTCGTCGATGTTCCCTGCGGCGATCGTGGCGATGTGGCTCAGCCCCAGGGTGTTCCCCATCGTCTCGTCGCCGAAGTAGCCGCGCACGGTGCCGTCCGGGTCGATCTCGACGCGCCAGATCATCCAGCGGTCGGCGGTCAGCGTCATGCTGCACCGGATACCGAGCGCGCCCAGCGTCGTGGAGCCGTCGATGGACGGCTTGACGGCGGCGGTCGTCAGCTCCGTGCCGTCGCTGGAGGCGTGGAGGCGAAAGTCGTCCGTGGTCGCGCCGGTGTCGTAGTAGAACCCCACGGCCTGCCCCGCGTCGTTGGAGGTCAGGGTCGTGCCGGAGAGCGTGAACGGGTTGACCGGCTCGGCGAGGGCCACGGTCTCGGCCCAGCCGAGGAACGCCCGGTAGTCGGTGGCGGCGCTGACCTTGAAGCGCCCGCCTGCGGCGATCGTCCCCATCGTCGAGGGGACGAAGCGCCCGCCGACGAGGCCCACGCCGTCGCCGGCGCCTGCGGCGCCCGAGAAGGCGGCGACCCCGCCCGGCTCGTCCACTGTGAACGTCATCGCCACGTCGCCGGAGATGCCGGTCAGTAGGATGTCGTTCCAGCGAGCGCCCGCCGTCGCGTCGGTCAGCGTAACGGCGGCCTCATTGCCGAGGAAGTCCTCGAAAAAGCCGACGCGCCCGAATTCGTCCTGGATAGCCATGTGTTCCTCCTAGCTGGGATTCTTCCCCCCAGCCGGGTCTGCTAGCTCGTCGGCGCGGTGGCGTCGGAGAGGTGCGCGTAGCACCACACCTGGGTCGTGCCCGAGGTGCCCGACTTGCGCTCCACGAAGCTGTATTCGTCCACCATCGAGATCACGTCGGCACCGCCGCCGAAGTGGATGTCGCGGTCCTTCTCCGTCTTGATCGCCATGCCCATGACGGCGATCACGCCCTCCTTGGCGTGGGTGGCGCCGCGTGCGTCCGGCGTCGCGTCCACCGTGATGTTGCCGTCCTCGAACACGTGGGAACTCGACACCGTGCCCTGGAAGCCATGCTGGAAGAACTGGGCGCTCAGGTCGCCGATCGTGTAGGTGCCCACGGGGGCGGTGATCTCCGTCTGCAGGTCGTAGAGCTGGAAACCGTGGACGATGGTGAACACCTGCGCCATGCTCGGCTCGGTGACGTTCGAGGTGACGTTGTTCTTCGCGGCCGCGATGTAGCCGGAGCCGAAGGGCTGGCCGGTCCCCGGAGACGCGGTGGTGGCGAAGGTCGAGAACAGCGCGAGGTAGTCCTTGTCCTTCTTGCGCGACATCGCGTTACCAGCCAGCGTGCCCATCTTGGACTTCACGACCGCCGCGATCTTGCGGTACGTGCGGTCGGTGACCTTAGTGATGATCTGGGTCATCTGCGGCTCAGAACTGAGCAGCGAGCCCACGTACTGCTGGAAGTTCTGGTTGTCCGTGGTCTCCGTGATGTCCTGCGAGTCCTGGCGGTTCAGCGCGAACTCCGTCCACGACAGGCCGGTGTTCGGCGTCTGCTTGTGGACTTCGCACGTGCGCTGCCAGGTGCCGTCGAACTCCTTGACGATCCGCGCGTCCGCGACGATCTCGGGCAGGGCGTCGGAGAGCGTTCCTGTGGTCGTTTCGCCTGTAGCCATGATCTACTCCTACTGTGCCGCGCGTTGCTTGGCGCGAATCCGCGTGACAACGTCGATGGGCGTCGTGGGATCGGCCATCAGCTCCCGTTCGGTTCTGTCGTCTTGGGGCTTCGCCTTCGCCTGGGGGCGGCGCTTCCCGTTCGTGGCCGCGCCCACCGTCTCCAGCAGGCGCTCCACCGTCTTCGCGCTCTTCTCCACCCGCTCCTCGTCCGCAGCCTGCCGCCGCTTGCGCTCTGCGGGCGCGGCGGAGAGGGCGCGGTCCATGAAGACGGAGACGACGCCCGCGACCACCTCCTCGGTGGACGCGGAGCCCTGGGCCTGGGCCTGGCTGATGCGGTTGATCAGGTCGTGGTCTTCGGCGGTGAGGTAGCGGTAGACGGGGTGGGCGACCAGGGACTCGGTGATGGCGCCCGCGATCGAGATGTCGCGGTAGCGCCCGTAGGCGGCCTGGGCGCGCATGACGTGGCCGGTGAGCTGCTGCGCCATCTCGTCGGGCTTGAGCACGCTGGCGTCCACCTTGTCAGCGCGGTCGTTGGCGAGGTCGTCCAGGTGTTGCTGTACCTGGGCGAGCTGCTTCTTCGTCCAGTCGGCGATGTTGCCGTAGGCCTGCGCCTGCTGGAAGGTCTGCGTGCGGGCGGCCTGAGCGTTCTGTTGGACTGAGGCCGCCATCGTCTGGTACTGCTGCTCCAGGTCGGGCGGCTCGGAGAAGCGTTCGCGCAGCCGCTCCTCGATCTGGGCGGCGCGGGCGGGGTCGAGCTGCTTGAGCTCGTCCAGGGCGCTGACGAACGCGTCGGCGTCGTCCGTCTCGGCCGCTTCGGTAGCGGCCTCAGCCGCCGCGTCGGCCTCGGTCTCGTCGGCCTGCTCGGCAGCGGTGCCCTCTGTGCCGGCCTCCGGCGTCTCGTCAGGCGGAGCGGCGGCGGCAGCCTCGGTTTCGAGGATGGCCTCTGCGTCGGGTGCGGCCTCTACGCTCGGAGTCGTCTCCTCGTCGGGCTCGTCGGGCATGAGAAACGCCCTCCTCTGGGTTCAGCCCAGATAGAGGGCGCTTAGAAGCGGCGCAGTGCCGCGAACGGTAGCCTTTGGCTGCTATGGTATAGCGGCCACGGCGAGTCTGTCAAGCGCGACGGGCTGGGTCAGATGGCAGCCCTCACACTGGATGGTCATCTCCTGCGCCCCCTTGACCACGATCCGGCGCCCCGAGCGGCGGAACTCGATGGTATCGGCCAGCAGCCAGGCGCCGAGCACGTTACCGCACTCCAGGCAGTGGATGAGCTGCGACATGGCGCCTTCCCTCAATGTGCTATACTCGGCTTCCAATGTGGCGCAGGCGGATCGGCTGGCTGCTCTGGCAGCTATTCGGGTTGACGGTGACGGCGGCCTTCATCGCGCTCATCACCTGGGGGCTTGTGGATGCGATTGTGGGTGGCTCTGACATGGTCGTTACGGAGATTGGGGAACCTGATCTCCCCTGCATATATTCACGATACGAGTACCTTTGCCCGTAATCACGATCGGCACACCCTCACCTCGCGGTCGCTGACGGACGGGCCGTAGAGCCGCTGGTAGGCTCCGGCAGCCTCGCTACGAGCGCTTCGGGAGCGGACGCAGGAGACGCGGCCCAGCGCCCACAACACGCCATCGCCCTCAGGATTGCGGCGCCGCCAGCGTATCTTCTCGCGGTCGGCGCGCCTCTCAGCGACGCGCTGGCGGAGGCGGCTCTGCGTCTCGTCAACCTCGGGGAACAGGTCGTAGTAAGCATCCAGGCCGTCGGACATCGAGCGCCAGGTCTGCTCCATCTCGTGGTCGCCCGCCGCCGTCTGCTCCTTGATGGTGGCGCGCTCGCTGTCTGAGAACGATCGGTCGAGGTCGGCTTCGTAGGATGCCCAGTCCTCGTCGGTCACGCGGTCGCGGTGCCGCTCCTGCAACTGGTAGTAGCGCTCGAGGATGCGCTGCGTCTCGCTGATCGGCTCGTCGTCCTCCCGCTCCCCGATCGCGGCGACGATCTGCGCGGCGCGGTCGTTGAAGATGTCGCCCACCTGCCTCGCGATCTCGCGGCGTGTGTCCTGCTCGCTCGCGTCCCCGAAGCGCCCCTGGCCGATGTCCTGGGAGAGCTTATCGAAGCGGCTGCGCGCCTCGTCCTGTGCTTGGCCGATGAGAGCGCCCCGCTGTTCGCCGGACAGGTTCTCCAGCGTCTCGGTGCTGCGATCCGCGAACTCCTCGAACAGCTCGGGGTGCAGCTCTCGGAAGCGCGCCTGGTCGTCGGGATTCAGCTCGCCGATGCGGAGCGGCTGGCGGTCGTAGTCGCCCGACAGCTTGCCCGTGGCGATGTCCTCGGCGATGAGCGCAGCGCGGCGTTCCAGATCGCTCCGGTAAGCCTGGACGCTGGCCCCGAACATGCCGGGGATCGCCAGGAAGCCGCCGAGCGCGCCCTGCTCGTGCACCGACTCGTACACGTCCTGGATGAAGAACGGCACCAGGCGCTGGAACGCCTGGTCGCCGATGAAGCTCTCGTCTGAGCTGAACGTCTCGCCCAGGAACGTCTCGCCCGCGAGCACGTCCGTACCCAGGCCGGCGGCGGGGGAGAGCTTCGAGCGGAGGAAGCGCAGCGCAGCGTCGCGGCGGCTGAGGCTAACGATGCGCTCACTGGACTCGAACGGCAGCCCCGTTCGCGGCACGTTCTTGATGCTCGTCTTGGCCTCGCCCGTCATAATCTGGGCCGCGTAGCGGGCAAGCGGCTGATACCCGCCCCAAAAGTCCTGGCGTACTGGGCCGACTCGTACCTTGCCGAAGTCGGTAGAGCGCGGGTCGAGTTCGACCGAGAACGGCGATGTCTTGCCCGTCTGCTTCTCATACGCCTCCGAGGAGAGATGAGCCATCGTCAATATGCCGATGCCGTAGCCGAGAAACGCCGCCAGGTCGCGGGCGACGATCTTCCGCACCAGCGGCGTCGTCTTGAACAGCTCAACAGGCACCTGAACGCGGCTGGCGAGCAGGCGGGGCGAGAAGAAGAGGGCGTTGAGAGCGGGCACCAGCTCGCCCACGGCACCGAGATCGCCCCTGCCGCTGGCGATGTTGAGCCAGCGCGCCAGCGCGGCCTCGTCGGCGGCGGTGCCGACACCCCGCGCCTCCCAGCCCGAGACGGTGTTCTTGAAGATGTCGCCCCGCAGCTTGTTCAGGAAAGTGACGTAGGCCCGTTCGGACGCCTTCGTGATCCGTCCGATGATAGGAGCGCGGTGGATCAGGCGCCCCATGAACGCTTCCTCTAGCTCGGCCAGCTCCGCGCCACCACCGCGAGGCGCGAGGTAGAGCTTGCTTTCCTCCATGACCTCGCCCCAGGGGCGGCCCGATACGGGCGTGCGGCCTGAGCGGATCAGTTCGTCCGCCTGATTGGCGTAGTTCGTGCTGGCGAAGGCGCGCACCATCGGCTTCCAGTTGCCGAAGAACTCCTTGGGGTGGCCGACGAGCATGATCCCCTGCCGGAGCGGGGCCGAGAGGTCGGCGGTCGCCTGGAGCGCCCGTAGGACGTTGGCGCCGGAAAGGATGTTCTCCCAGAGCCTCGTGCCCGCGCCCCGCTTCTTGAGCAACGCTTCGGCCAGATCGGGGCCGTAGACGCGGCGGAGCAGCGCCAGGTCGGAGCGCACCGGCACCTTGCCCTCGTCCAGAATCTGGGTGAGCGCCTTCGTTACACGCTTCCGTGTGAAGGGCAGCAGCCCTTCCTTGGTGTGGATACGCATGAAGAGATCGCTCACGTCCTCCGGCCAGAGGTCGGCGCGGACGGCGGCGAACTGGCCCTCGCCGGTGAGCGGCCCCGCCAGCTCACGGCTGGCGCGCTGGAACGCCTCCTCGGGCTCGACACCCTGGTCGATCAGGCGGTTGCGGACGCGCTCGAACGCGGCGGAGCGGCGGCCCCGCTCGATGGTCTGGGCGCGGCTGATCTGCCCGCGTGCCGTCTCCGAGCCCTCGATGGCGCGGATCAGGCGGCCAACGGCGTCCTCGCCACCGCGCATCTCGGGAACACCGAGACGCTGGAGTTCGCCACGGGCCGCCGCGTCCTCCGCCGTCTCCTCGGCGATCCGCAACGGTCGCCGTGCGGCGGTGTCCGGTACAGCCTCCAGCGGAGCCTCGGCAGGACGCGCCAGGGGCACGTCGTCCAGGCCCGCCGCTGGGCGGACAGCCGATGGAGGCGGAGGAGAAATCGCCTCACCGGCCGCCCGCCCGGCGCCGGGGACGGCCCCTGCGCCCAAGGGTGCGGGAGGCTTCCCCGAACCGACCCGTTGACGTAGGCGTTCGGTAGGGATGTCTATGCGCTGCACGCCAGGACGCGTAGTCGCCCCCAGGCGCTTCAACATCGTGGCTATCTTTGGATTGTCTGCGATTGCATAGAGTGTCTTTCCCGGATTGGCCTCAGCTATCTCCAGAATGCGCCGGCCGACGTTGGAAATGTCGCCAACGCTCGGTCTTCCGACGAGTTCAATATCGCCTTGTGAGGTAATGCGCTCTACTCGACTGATGGAGATTTCTATCTCGCTGGGCGCAGCATCTCTGACGATAAATGAGATTTCAATACCATCTGTGCGAAGTGTGCCGCGCTCTCCGGGAGCCCCCGCTACGTGCACTTCATCGAACAGTGAGCCATTTGGGCCTTCCAGGAGACCGCGAGGCGAGCGCGATGGAGGCGGAGGAGAAATCGCCTCACCGGCCGCCCGCCCGACGCCGGGCAGGGGCTCGTCTGGGATCGGGGGGGCGAATCCTGGACGCTGGTTCACCGCGCCCACGATGTCGCCAGGTGCCTCCGGCGGCGCCGTGATGCGCGGCCCCTCGGGGACATCGAGCCTCGGCCTCCGCAGCCCCTGTGTCGCAGCCCGTCCTGGGCGGCTGACCAGAGACGCGGGCGCAAGGCCGCCCAGCGCCTCCAGCCCGTACTGCGCGGGCGTGGGCAGGCCCAGCGCCTCGCCTGCTGTGCCGAGCCCGACCGCGCCGATCTCGCCCGCGAGCGCAGCCTGCGGGCCGGCGATCGGGATCGATGCCAGGCCCACGGGGGAGGTGATGAACTCGGCGCTGCGCTCCAGCGGCCCGCCGGCGAACGGGATGTCGCTCAGCGGCCCGAACGGGTCTTGGGACGGGCGGCGTACCTCGCCTTCGGGGACGGCGCCGGTGCCGAAGTACGCGGGGAGCGGCGTGGTGAGCAGGCTGAGCAGGCCGGAGATGCCCGCGCCGGGCTGCGCCCGCGCGACCTCCTGCTGGGCCTCCTGCCCCAGTAGCTCCTCGCGGCCACCCGCGCCGGGCGGGAGCTGTACCGTCATCTCCCAGCCGGGCGGGGCCTGGGGCTCTTGCTGAGACGGTTGGGCGCGCTGCTGCTCGCGGACGCGATCCAGGAGGCCCTGAATGTCGAGGCCGCCACGTCCGCGCAGCCGCTCCTCAATCTGTTGCTCCTGCGCACCGAAGGCCGGTTCCTGGAGGGTCGCAGGGCGGCCTGGGCGGGATGCAGGCAGGGCCTCGAAGGCGAGACGCTGGCTCCTGAGCGCGCGGCTCTGCTCCCGTTCCTGCTCCTCAGCGGCCTCGCGCTGTAGGCGCTCCATAAGGGAGCGGGTGCGCGAGATGATGTTGGACGGACGCAGGCTCGTGTCCTGCGCCTGGGCGCGGCGGTAGGCGCGGCCTGCGGGGTTGATGTCGCCCGGCGTCTGGCCTGTGGTGCGGACGAAATCAGTGAGCGCCCCGTCGCCGAGGCGCATCCAGGAGCGGAAGGAGCGCGACTCGTTACGGACGCGCTGGACGGCGCGCTCGTCCTCCTGCTCGCGGCGCAGGCGGTCGAGGAGAGATGTCGCCGCGCCCCAGCCCATGCGCTAGAAGTTTGCGAACGAACTCAGCGCGGGGTTCCCGGCGCCCGGCCAGGAGCCGAAGATCGTGTTCCACCAGTCCTGCGGCGGCTGCCCCAGGGCCGAGACGATGCTGGAGGTCAGGTCGCGTCCCGAGCCCGAGGTCGCGGCGTAGGTGCGGGGCGTGAAGCCGCCCGCGAGGCGGCGCAGGATCTCGCCGACGCTGAACTGAGACTGCGGCGCGCTGTAGGGAACATTCGAGCGCCCGTCTGGCGTGGCGAAGTTCCCAAGTGACGGCGGGATGCTGAAGCTCCCGAAGCCGCCAGGCGGGTTGATGCCAACGAGGTTCGAGAGGGACGGGGAAGGTGAGCGGGGCGCGGTCGGGCCGAGCCCAGGCTGCGGCGTGATGTAGGGCATCCCGGGCGCGGGGCGCGGCTGCAACGTGCTCTGCGGGGGCAGGTACGGCTGGCCCGGCTGGTAGGGTTGCGGGGAGCGCGGCAGTTGCGGCAGCGACTGGCTGGGCTCGTTCCCGACATACGTGCGGGAGGGCGGCGGTTGCAGCGTACTCTGCGGCGGGATGTAGGGCGCAGGCTGGTAGGGCGTGCTCCCGATGCGCTTCTGGGCCGCGAGCCTGAGGATGTCGGCCAGGTTGCGCGTCGTGCCGAAGCCGAGATCGTTCTGCGGTGTGATGTACGGCTGGCCTGTCGGAGCAGGAGGTTGCAGCGTCGGCTGAGGCGACATGTAGGGCGCAGGCTGGTAGGGCGTGCTCCCGATGCGCTTCTGGGCGGTGAGCCCGGCCTGCAACATCCGCTGCTCATCCTGCGGGCTGAAGTTGATCGCCATCGCGGTACTCCTTAGATCAGCCCCATCGCCCGCTGGAGTTCCAGCAGGGCGTCGATGGAGCTCACGTTTCCTGTCGTGCCAGGCTGAGCCTCACGGACAAGGATGTCCTCGATCCTCGGGTCTTGCACGAACTCGTTGATCCTTGTTCCTGGGATACGCCTCGGCGCTGTTTGGGTGCCACTGCCAGGCTTGGTTCCGGTACCTGGCGGATTGACGGGCGAGGAGATCGGCCCTGTCGGGGCCTGGGGCGGCTGGGTAATCCGGGGCGGCACCGGCGCAGGCGCAGGCAAGGGCGCGGGCTGGGGCGGCGCATACGTGTTGATCGCGTCCCAGATCGACGACATCACCGAGTCGAGATCGACCGGCTGACCCGCCGGAGGCTGGGTATAGGTGCTCTGCGGCAACTCGGGGAACTGGACGTGCTCGACCTGTGGCGGCGTGATCGGGTTGAGCGGCTGCATCTCCGGCCACGCAGGGGGTGGCGGCGGTGCGCCGATGTTGCCCAGTCCGAGCAGGAACGCCAGGTCCGGCGCGCCCGGCGCCTGGAACTGGCCGAGCTGGCCCGCCTGCTGCATGGCGGCGTCGAACGCCGGTGTCTGGCCCAGCATCCCGACCAGTTGCTCGAAGCCCGCGCCGAGCAGGGGCGTGTCGCCCGCCTGGATCGCGGACTGGCCGGTGGGCATCTGGCCGTTCAGGATTTGCTGGAGGATGTTCTCGCCGCCGCCCTGTGCGTACTGGAGCTGCATCCAGTCGCGCGGGTTGGCCTGGAGTTCAAAGAGTTCGGAGTGGCGCTGGCGCTCCAGCCCCGCGAGGTCGGTGTAGCCGCCGAGCGCAGACTGCTGGGCCTGGAGGCCGAGGCCCGCGCCCTGGAGCTGCGCGCTGTACTGGTCGAGCGCGATGTTCTGCTGCGAGAGCTGCTGCGCGGCCTGGGCGCTCCAGGTGGCGAGGCCGAGGTTACCCTGCGCCTCCGCCGCCTGCGACTGCGCGCCGAAGGCGTCGATCATCTGGTTGTTCTGGGCGATCTGACCCTGGAGGCCGAGGCCCGCGAGGTCGATGTCCTGCGCGCGCTGGGTGAGGAGCTGGCTGGACTCCTGGGCGTAGCGCATCCGGTTCTCGGCGTCCTGCGCCTGCTGCTGGTCGCCGATGGAGAGCGCGTAGTTCCGCAGGTTCTGGGCGTCCTGGTACTCCAGGCCCAGCATTTCGAGCTGCTGGGAGATATCCTGGCCGCGCACGGTGATGTCCTGGCCCCTGCCGCCGAGCAGGTAGTCGTAGTCCTGGCCCCGAGCGGTGATGTCCTGGCCGCGCTGATCGACGCCGAGGCCCATGAGGCCGAGCTGGTAGTTGAGCTGGCCGAGGTACTGGTCGAGCTGCAACTGCTGTTGCTGTACCTGCGCGATGCGCGCCTCGGTCTGGCGGGCGAGGCCGAGCTGGCCGCTGTTGATCTGGTAGTCGAGGTCGATCCGGTAGCGTTCCAGGTCGCGGTCGAGGCGGGTGCGCGTCTCGGTCGCCTGCTGGGCGCGGAGGTTCAGCTCGTACTCGCCTGGGAGCCAGGAGCGGCCTGCGCCGCCTGGAGACTGGTTCAGGTCTACAAGCCTGAACTGTTCAACATCGTAGTAGACGCCCGGCCCCACCTCGATCCAGACGCCTGCATCGATCAATTCTTGAATCCCGCCCATGTTCTCTACTCCTGGATAGACAACCCCTTCCAGAAAGCCGGTGATCCCTCCGAGAATCTGGCTTAGATAGCTCTCCGTCTCGGCGGGAAGCGCCTGGCCCACGGTGCCCGGCCCGGCGTTGTAGGCGATCAGCGCGTCCCGATAGTTGCCGAACTGATCGACCAGGTCGCGCATGTGGGCGGCGGCGGCGTAGATGTTAGCCGGGCCGTTCGTGCGGTGTCCTGGGTCGGCGGTGACGCCGAACTGCTGCGCGATCTCGGGGTGCTGGTTGATCACCATCGACCAGGTACCGGGCATGAACTGGCCGACACCGACAGCCCCGGCAGGACTGCCGATGGTCGCGTTGAAGCCGGACTCCTGGTTGAGCTGACGGAGGAACAGGTTAGGGTCGATCCCGTAGCGCTGCGCCGCCTCGCGGGCGACATCTTGCAGGGCCATCGCTACGCCTCCGCTCCGTTCCCGCCGAGCATCCCGCGCAGTTCGTAGTAGCGGCGCAGCTCGGCCTGGGCGCGCTGCCCCTGCGCGTCGGGCTGGCCCGCGAGCTGGAGCAGCATCGGCAGCTTCTCGGCGATCAGCGTCAGCTCCTCCTCGCGGCTCGCGGGCGGCTCGGTGCCGGGCGCGGTGCCGTCCTGCATGAAGATGCCGAGGTAGAACCCGAGCCGCTCCTTGTAGAGCGCGGTCAGCCGCCGCGTGAGGGCGGCGGAGCGGCGAGCGCCTGCGAGCGGGTTAGCGCGACGAGGCATTACGCCTGTCCCTCCGGCCCCGTCCCGACCGAGGGCGGCACGCCGTCCGCGCGCTGCTCGAACGGGAAGTTGGCCGCGCCCAGGCCCTGGGAGACGGCGCCCTCGGGCGGGCGCTCGTTGCGCGTCTCCTGGCCCGGCGCGGGGCCGCCGGCGGGGTTGACGAGGGGCAGCCCCGCCTCGAGCGCCGCCTGCTGCATCAGGTCGGGGCGCGCCTCCTGCAACGCAGCAATCGCGTCCTGGAGCGCCATCGCATCGACTTCCGTGGCGGCGGCGTCGTAGTGGATGTCCTCCTCCTCGGCCTGCCAGTCCTCATGGAGCGTCTGCATCAGCGTGCGGCGACTCAGGAACCCGGCCTGGTGCAATCGCAGGTCGGCCTCCTGCTCGGAGTAGCGTTGCGTGGCGGGGATCGAGCGGTAGGCGAAGGTCATGTCCTGCTCGCGGCCGTCGCCGGGCTTGACGGTGATCTCCTCGCGGTCGGTCGTGCCCTGGGAGTAGCGGCGGGCGTAGATGGTGACGGGCATCTCCAGCGCCTGGATCAAGTCCATGCCGAGCATGACCAGCTCCTTGTCAGCGGCGGCGCGGTTCTCCAGCGGCGGGCTGAGGAAGGTGCTCGACGCCTCCATCTGGCGGGCGCGGTCGGAGCCGGAGGTGGCGTCGATGGGCATGTTCGGGTCGAGGACGGCGGGGAAGCCGAACATGAGGATGTCCTGGTCGGCCTTCTCCAGCGCGGCGATCACCTGGCGCTGGTCGGGGATTTGCACGGGCTCCCAGCGCTTGCCGGGCGCGGGCGGTGGCAGCGTCTCGCCGTCGGAGCCGAGCAGGATCAGGTGGGTCTCGTTTGCGGGACGGCTGAGCACCTCGGTGATGTCGTCGGCGCGCCGGGCCGAGACATCGACCTCCTGGAACATGTTACGGCCCGTGTTGAGCGCGCCGGAGTTGAGGAGCGTGGCGAGGAGGTTGCGGCGCTCGACGATGCCGTAGAGCGCGCCGACGACGGGGTAGAACATCTCGGCGGGGTGGCGCGACTCAGTGAGGTGGCCGGGGGTGAGCGCGTACCAGGGGCGTTTTGCGAGGTTGGGGTAGTGGCTGACCATGAGCGCGGCGCCATCCTCGCCTGCCTCCGTGCCCTCGACGACGTCGTAGATGTACTGCTCGGTCTCCAGGTGGTAGATGTAGGCCTTGTCGTCCCACCAGCTCTCGAACTCCTGCATCGTGTCGGAGGTGCGACGCTCATGGAAGCCGCGCTGGGAGTCGTAGCCAAGTCCGTCCTGCCAGCCGAGGACATCCGAAACCGTTACCTCGCCCAGCTCCGTCGCGCGGGAGAGGTTTTGTTCCCAGGCGCAGGCGCCGAGGTCGGGGCATTCGAGGACGAAGGGATTGAAGCCGTTGGTGCCGAACTTGGCTTCGATCAGGAGCTTCTTCATCTCCTCGGCGTCGTCGAGCGCTTCGCCGAAGAGGTGCTGGAGGATGCCGGGCGCGAAGCCGAGGCGGAGGATGCCGCAGCCGTCGAAGACCTGCTGGTTCAGGCGGCGGCGGGCGGGGGCGTAGAGGTGGCTGGTGCGGCGGCGGTCCCAGTCCTCCCACACTGCGTAGGAGAAGTCCTCGATCTTCTGGGCGGCCTTCTGGGCGGCGGGTTCCGAGGAGCGCTCGAAGACCTCGATGTCGCGCTTGGCGGCGTCGAAGCGGTTGATATAGCGCAGGCCGTGTTCGAGGATCGCGGGGCTGCGGTCTTCGAGCTTACCGCCGAGGCCACGGATGTTGACGGGGTGGAGGCGGAAGCGGAGGTCGTGGCGGTTCTGCTGGCGGGTGCGCCACTCGGAGAAGCCGGACTGGTCGTAGAGGCGGCGGCTGACCTCCTTGACCTGTTCGGGGGAGAACGGTTCAGAGAGCACAGCGCCTCCAGGGGCAGGTACCCCCTAGAAGCGCCGCCTTGGCATGTCACCCCTACAGGAGACGACAGCACTCCCAGGGGGACATGCCATCGTCCTTCAACATATACCACCAGACGCGCCAGCGCGTCAATGTGGGGGGATTAGTACACGGTCACGCGGTTGTCGGGCTCGGCCCACTCGATGCGGCGGGGCTCGCCCAGCAGGGGCTCCAGGCGGATGCGCCTGTCCTGGACGAAGAGGACGAGCTGAACGAGCGCGTCCACGGTGTCGGCGCCGGAGCTCTCCTTGCCCTCGTAGCTGAGCACGTCTTTGAGGAAGTCGGGCACCCAGTAGGGGTTGCCCGTCCGGCGGCAGAACTGCTCCGAGGGCAGGTGGATCATGCCCTTCTCGCAGTATTCCGTCACGAGCTCGGCGGCGCGCTCCTTCGGGACGGCGCCGCGTTCGCCGGGCGGCGCCCAGGGCTTCATGGGCACGCCCGAAAGCCAGGAGTCGTGGAGGGCGGCCAGGCCGGTGGACTTGTTCTCGATCACCACATGATCGGAGCCGGTGCGCTCGTGCATCATCTGGATCATCTGGCGGACGGCGCCGTAGTAGGCCTGCTCCTTCTCGCGGTGGAAGAGGTAGATGTGCCAATCGCGATCGACGGCGGCGGCGAGGCCGACCGTGAACGAGCGGTTCCGGCCCGTGGAGGCGCCGGTGTCCCAGGAATCGAGGCCGAAGACCCGTTCGGCGGGGAGCCAGTCGAAGGGCTCAGGGAACCAGTGGCGTTGGAAGAGCAGCCCCTCCTCGGGTGTGACCTCGTTCTGGTACTGGCGGGCGAAGGCGGCGGGCTTACGGCGGCGCAGGTCCTGGAGGTAGTCGAGCGTGAAGCGTTCGGGCCAGTACGACCGTTCCTGCCCCTCGTTCCCTTCGGCGCTGCGCGAGGTCTGGAGCGCCTTCATCTCCAGGGTGCGCCAGCCGGAGCGCATGGCCCATGCGGGCGGATCCCAGAAGGCCCAGCGGGTGGCGAGCATGACCATGCGGCCCGAAGGGACGAGAATGGGGGTGGCGGTGGAGTCCAGCCAGCCCGCGCGCTGGCCGTCCTCGGAGCCGCACATCTTCTCGCGCATATAGGGCGTCGCCATGTTCTCCTCGTCGCCGATGTCGTCGAAGACGATCAGGTCGGCGCGGGCGCCGAGGGCGGGGCCGCCGACGCCGAGGCCCTGGAAGGTCGAGTCCTTGATCGTGTTGCCCTTGACCTTCCACTCGGGCTCGGCCCACTTGGTCGGGTCGGGCTGCACCTTAGGGAAGATGGCGTGGTAGATGTCCGAGGCCGCGATGATGTTCTTGATCGCGTTGGAGACGTGGTAGGCCTGGTGGGCGGTCGCGGTCAGGTAGAGGACGCGGATGTTGTTCGCCCAGTCCTTCCCCCCCGAGAGGCTGGCCCTGCCGATCTGCCACTCGATCCAGGCCTGCACGAGCGTGGTCTTGGCCGAGCCTCGGGGCGCGATGATCACCGTGTGGGGCTGGCCGTGGATGTCCTGGCCCAGCGCGCGCATGATCTCGACGTGGTGGCTGGCCGGCACGGCGCGCCGCTGGAACCGCTCCTCGTCCGTCTGGTGGACGAGGGTCATGTAGGTGGGGAAGTCGTCGCGCGCGAGCTGGAGGAGATCTACCTCCGGCGCGGCAGGCTTCGGGGCGGCGCGAGGCATGCCCCTATTCTATCGTGCTCGTGGCCGACTCGGCCTTCCAAATGTGTGTGTACGCCTCGAACACGCTCCGCGCCTTCTCCAGCGCCTCCTGTGGCGTCGCGCCAAACTGCTCGATCGGCAACGACCCGCCCGGGCTCTGGGCGGTCGGCGGCAGGTAGATGCCGCAGCGGTACGGCCAGGCGGCGTCCTCCTCCACGGGCCGGTCAACCTCGATGCGCCGGAAGACGACGAACGCGGTAGGCCACGTCGCGGTCACGCGATCGACGAAGTCCTGGAGCCCCTGGAGATGGGCGGGCGCGGGCGCCTCAGTGGGATGCGGCATGGGCTCTCTCCTCAGCCTCAGCGCTCCCGCCGAGTGCCTTCAGTTTGAATGAGCGTGTTGCCCATGTCCTGGACCTTGGCCTCCAGTTCCTTGTGACTCTCCACCAGAATCTTGAGCATCTCGGAGAGGTTCTGCGTTCGCTCCTCCTGCAGCCGAATCCGATCGAGCGCGTCGGCCAGTTCGTACATCACTGCCCTCCTCAGCCCCATTCTACCACGCCCCCTCCCACCAGGCACAGTACTTTCTACTGCGTACTTCTCGAAACACAAAGAGCAACCTTCGTACACGCCCCGCTTCTACCGACCCTGCCAAATCCTTGACACTACCACCATATAGACTCCACGATGCGGGACGGCTGGCGGGAGTCTATCCGGGGCGCAACTCCCTGGAGGCAGCCCAGACAGCAGCCCCTTTCCCCAGCACTCAGGATACTAAGCAGCCCCCTTTTACGCACAGCGCTAACGGCGTAGGCACCTACTACCACACTACTACTCGGCTCCGAGCGGGACCAAACTGCATAGCGTGGCCTGGTGCCGGCGGTGCGGAGCTGTGCGTGCTGTGCGCTGAGCGTCTGGGTGGTGCGTGTGGTGGCGTGGTGGCGGGAGCGGTAGCCCCCTCCCCCGGTAGAGCGAGGCCCCCCCTACGTGTCGAGCTCGGTGACCTGAGGGGCGTCTCCGGTACGTCGGGACGTACCGTCTACGGTGTTGGGCGAGGGGAGGGCGAGCTGGTGCTGGGCGGAGGCGAGCGCAGCGGCAGCCTCGGGGCTGAGGTCGATCACGTAGGTGACGGTGGTCTGCTGCTCCACCGCGACGTTGGTACGGCGGGCGAAGTCCTGGGGCCGGCGTCTCTCGAGGAGCGTCATCGCCGCAGTCCAGCCCTTGCCCGGCAGCGCAGCGTCCCGGGCGACGTGCTGGAGCTGCTGCTCGACCATGCGCGCCTCAGCGAGTTTCACAGCGGCGGCAAAGGCGGCATGAGAACCTAGTTCCGCGTAGGCTTCGGGTGGTGCGTCGGGGGGCGGGAGAGCGTCGGCCTGGTCGAGTTGGGCGGTGCCCTGGCGGTACCAGTAGCCAGCGACGGAGTGGCCGAGGCCGGCGAGTTGGCCGGCGGTATCGAGGGGGTGGCCGAGCTCGGTAGCCTGGGCGACGCGGGCGATGATATCGGGGTCGTCGGGCTTGGGGATGGTGGTGCGGTAGAGGAGCTTAGGCACGGGTGTTAGTGCTCAGTCAGATGCGCCGTGGGCGTCTCGCCTTGACCGCCTACGGTGATTTGTGCCCGGGCTCGTTCCTCTACTCCCGTGCCCCGTCGCGGCAGCGCCCAGAGTGAGGCGTAAGCTGTATCGCGGTTCGCTTCCAGTGCGATGCGCTCCTTCTTCGCGGTCTCCTCGCGTTGCCTGAGTGTCGCAATCCGAGCGTCCAAGGCCTCCTCGCGTGTGAAGCCAGCGTCGAACATTGTCAGCATTGTGTCGTGCTCGGTCATGGTCCCTCCAGTCTCTCTGGGTTCGTAGACGTCGGGAGCGTCGGGGTCGGGCATCTTGGTACGGTAGAGAAGAGGGCCGGGCATGGCTACAAGAACCCTGGCCGATTATAGGGAGGCTCGCAGAGCGGGCAATCCTCATAACTAAGGGCAGGGTTGCCCATGCTGTGCTCCCGAAGAAGGCCGAGCTGGAGGCAGCGGTATTCTTCCGGGCTCGGGCCTACCACCAGATCGGGCCAGCAGGCGTCACACCACGCGTAGCTATCCCCGAGCGGGCTCGTGTAGTACGCCCGTGCTCTCCCAGGGTGGCCGAAGGCGCGGTGCCAGAGCTTACGGAGGCTCATGGTGACCTCAGGAAGCGGCGGGCGCTCTCCAGAGCCTCGGGGTGCTCACGCTCTAGGCGCTGGAGGGCGAGCTGGAGAGCGAGCTTGACCCGCTCGCCGTCCTGGAGCTCGCGTTCGGTAGTCCGGGCCTGGATGTAGTCGCGCATGGCCTGGCGGTAGGTGCCCATCGCCCCTCCAGTCTCTCTCTCGCGGGGCTGGGTTGTCAAGCGCGGGGGCCCAAGATACCCAGGATTACCCATGTTGCCTAGCCTTGACACGACGCGACACACCGTGCTACCATGCGGGCATGGGCGCTGATGGGAGGCGCCGGGAGCGAGGAGAAGGGACGATGACAGGGCACAGAACCCTCCGGGACATCAGACACCGGCTCGACGAACTCAACGGCTTCCTCAAGGGCACCGAGCGCGACAGTTCGGCGGAAGCCGACGCTGAGCGGGAGCGCCTCACGGTAGCGTGGCAAGCCATCGGCAAGCGGAATCTCCGCGAGGCGCGGCGCAGGCTATCAGCATGAGCAGCCACGACCTGCTTATCGACAACGCTCTCCACTGCGCCCGCGTCGCGCTCGACAACGCACGGAACGAGATCGACATTGCCGAGCACCGCATCGGCGTTCTGCTGCTCGCCTACGGAGAGTTGGCGGAACGAGTGAGCGACATGATAGACGATATGAACTGGAACGGCGGGAGTTGCCTGCATCACATCGGCGGGATCGAGACTGCACTCCGAAAGGTTGACGCTGCCGCGAAGTCAGGAGCCCCCCAAGAACTGAGCGCCCGGTCAGGCTCGGGGAGTACCACCCCGGCGCCCCCGCCGAGAGAGGAGCAGTCCTAATGGCAACCCCGACCGTGACCAAGTCTCTCCGCCTCTCCGTCCCCGAGGCCGAGCGCTGGGAGCGCTACGCCCAGGAGCACGGCCTCACCTTCGCCGGCCTGGTACGCCTGGCTGTGGAGGCGTACATGGAGGCAGGAGCGTCGCGCTAGGCCTCCTCGCCCCAGAGGGCGTCGTGCGCGGCCAGGGCGCGGTCGATACGCTCCTGGCGCGCATTACGCCGATCCCAGCAGCCATAACAGCCGCACCAGTCCTCGTGCCCTCGTGTTCCCTTTGGGCTCTCCGCCGCCTCCAGCAGCGCGAGGTAGGCGTCGAGGGCGGGTGCGTCGCCGCCTAGAAATCCCAAGCTCAGTAGGCGTTCTTCCGCGACACACCAGCAGTCTTGGCATGCACTCGACTCGCTGTGATAGTGAGCCGTATAGGTTTCCGCCTGCTCCCGCAGCGCCCGCAGCCTGTCGGCGCGGCTCCCGCCGGAGGCGGACGCAGTCATAGCGCCTCCAGGCGGGCGCGGATGGCGGTGATCCAGGCCGCCTTGCTGTGGGGCGCATAACGGGCGCCGACGATCGCCTCCGCCAGCACGGCGAGGCCGTAGGCGCGGGCGGCGGCATGGCAGAACTCGAACGCTCGCTGTGTCGCCTCGGGGTTCTGCTCCGCGACGAAGCGGGCGAGTTCCTGAATGCTGCGCTCGTGCTCCCGAAACGCCTCCTCGACTGCGTCCGCCTTCGGCGGGATGCTCTGTGTCGGGTCGCTCATGCTCGCATCTGCTCCTCTCGCTCGCGCGCCAAGTCCTTGTCCTCCCATGTGTCAGCACGGGCCAAGACCCGCCCGTCCAGCGTGTAGTAATACCGGACGCGCCGCTTCGGGCTCTCCTCCGTGCCTTCGCCTTCCGTGTGTGTGACCTCGATCACTTCTCGCACCCTTGCCCGAGGTGGAATCCACCGCGCCATCACGTCACCTTCCCTTCTCGTTCCAGCTCTCGGGCGCGGTCCCGGAGCTGCGCCAGGACCTCGGCGTCCGTCATCCCCACACTGAGGCCGGTCTGCGGGTCAACCTTCCCGCCGATCTTGCCGCTCCCGGCCGTCCTCGGCTTCTTGCCCTTGCGCCTGTTGAGCTCAGCGAAGTGGCGCTGCTTGGTATGCTCCTGCCAGAGCTTGCCCTCCAGCCTCCGCACCTCCAGGCCGCAGGTGCAGCTAGGCATCACCCCTCAGCTCCCCGCCTCAGCGTCCCACGCGGCCAGCAGCGCCAGGGCGTCCGTCAGGCTCAGCTCGTCGCTCATGCGTCCTCCTCCAGCTCAGCAAGGGCAGCACGATCCTCGACGCACGGCCTGTCTGGACATTCATGCCACGTGTTCTGATGAACGCGCGCATGGTGTTTATGGTGCTGGAGATGATGATCGACGCTGCGCTGCCGCAGCCGATCACGTAAGCGGTCTACCTGGGTGATGAGGCGGGCGAGGACTACGGGAAAGGGGCTGCCGAGAGGAACCTTCCCTGGCTCGCCGCCGTTCCAAGCCTTTGCCCACCGCCCCCAGGCTGCCCGCTCCTTCGCCGTCACCGGGGCGTCCGTGATACTCATCTCGTCAGTCATCGCGCATCTCCTTCACTAGCGCCGCGATGTCGCGGAGGCGGTGTCTAGCCTCATTCAGTGCGTCCGTGAATCCTGCGGCTTCCCAGTCCTCCATGCCCTGAGTTGCATCGGGCGGGAGCATCCGGTCGATAACTTCCAGTGTGAACGCCAGCGCCCGCTGCGCTTTGGCCAGGGTGCGGACGAGGGTGGGGCCGTCGCCTGTGCATTCGCATTCGCCGTGGGCCTCCGCCCACGCCTCCAGCTCGTCGGCGTCCGCGCTCATGCGTCCTCCTCCAGCTCGGCGGAAGGATGGTAGGCGCGGCGGCGGCGGACGAAATCGGGTAGTGTCGGCACTCCCTTGTGCGGGAAGAGCGTGTCGTACTCCTGCCGCTGCTCCTCGGTCAGCAGATTGCTGGGCGCGATCTCTGGGTGCATCGGCTCACGCGTCTCCACCTTCGGGCGAACGAATCCTGTCTCGTGGAACGCGCAACCTTCTGTGGGACACTGCAACGAGACCCGCCCCTCGGCCTGATCTTCGTCCACCGCCGCTAGCTCTCCGCAGTTCGGGCAACAGAACCAGTAGTCGCTCATGCGTCCTCCTTGGTGGGCTGCCGTCGCAGGTCAGTCACCCATCGCCCCCCATCGCCCCCCATCTCCCCGCGACCGGTTATCAACGTGACGGCGGTGCCTAATTCTTCGCTGCACCAATGCACGCGATCAATGAAGGCTGCAAGGTCGATGGCTACCCGTCCCAATTCTGCTCGGACGGCGCGCCAGTCTGTGTCTTCGCACCGAACATCGCCCTCTTCAATGGCTCGCAAGTGGTCATTGAGCGTCGCTAGGCGCTGATGCAGCGGGCGGCGATCGCCAGTAAACCCGTGAACCGATGGGCATCCATCCCCGCTGTAATGCCTCAGGGCGTCAGCGTCCGTGCGCTCCTCGCTCATCTCGCCTCCTTCGCCTTCCTTACCCGCACCGGCCCGTTCTCGTGTGGCGCGTAGTCGCGCATCCCACGCCAGGCGCGGCGTCCCACCAGGTGCGGCAGTACCTCGTGCTTCGGGATGCCCAGCGCCTTCTTCATGCTCAGCTCCCGGTCTCCCTTCCGTTCACGCTTGGTCCTCCGCCACCCCTTCTGCTTACCACGCTGCACGCGTCCCTTTGGCTTCCCCATAGGGTAGAGGTCTCCTTCACAGGTGCATGACCCGTTTCACAAAGTGCCACTCGGCATCCTTCACATTGGCTGGCACAGTTCTGCGGGAGCCTTCCTGGGTGAGACCGGCCAGCCTCAAAAGCCCCAGGCACACTTGACCGCAGCTCGCCGGAGGAAGTTAAGTCCGACGAGTCGTCTCACGCTGATGCCGGACTGCCGGCTCTCCCCCTCAGCAGGGGCCGTGTTTAGAGAGGTGTCGTCCTCTCGCGTTGTTCTGGCGGACGCTGCCCCGCCGCTACCCTCACGTCACGCGCTCCGTCGGCTTCCGCGCCTCGTCCAGCCACCTGAGGTAGCCCTGGAACCGGTACTCGCCCTCCTCGATGAACCGTAGCCGCGCCTCCTCGCAGAGCCGGGCGCGGTTGTGGTGCCACCAGCGATGCTTAGCCGCGTCCGCGATGGGCGAGCCACAGCGGCAGCGAGCCGTCGAGACGCCGGTCCCTGCGCCCAGGCTCCCGCCGTAGGCGGACGCAGTCATGCCATCGTCTCCAGCGCCGCCAGCGCCGTCCTGAGCTCGCTGTAGAAGCCCAGCGTCGGGTCGCGGCGGCAGTCCAGGTGCCGGTCGTTGCGCCAGCCCGAGACGCGCCGCAGCGTGTAGGGCTGCCGGCGCTCCGGCGCGTAGGTCAGGTAGAACGGCCCCTTGCGCTCGATGACGGTCATGGCGCGGGCTCCTGCTTCCGCCACGCTGAATCGCCCCAGCCTTCGCAATCGCAGGGGATGGGTTCTTGCAGAATGGGCCGTTGCCCGACGCGATAGCTCCAGCAGTGCCGATAGTGGAACCGGTGGCCGCAGAGCCGACAGGCCGTTTGATTTAGTGCGTCGTTGAACATCACGCCGTCATCGTCCCTCCCTCCGCTCAGCGGCAGCACGCGCGCGCTCCACCACGCCGCGCAGGCGGTACGTGTACGGCTCGTGCCACGCGGCGGCGAACGACCGCACCGCCCCGCAGCGGCAGTGCCCCAGCACGCGCTCAGCGCCCGAGGGCGAGGCCAGGAGCCAGCGGTGGACGTGGGCGGCGATCATGGCGCCCCCAGGGGCAGCACGGCCTGGGCCATCCGGCGGGCCGCGATGTCGCAGTAGCGTTCCTCGATCTCGATGCCGATCGCCTTGCGCCCCAGGTCCTTTGCTGCGCGCAGCGTCGTGCCGGAGCCCATGAAGGGGTCGAGGATCGTTTCCGCCGAGGTCGATTCAATCGCTCGCTTCGGCAGCGCGAGCGGGAAGGGCGCAGGATGCTCGGTGTTTGCTTCCTGGGGGACATACCAAACGTCGCCGACGCCCGATGCGCCTTTGCTCTTGAGCCGAAACGCGGCGCGCGCGATGATCACGATCCATTCGTGCATCGGCAGATAGAATGCGGGCGAGAAGTTGATACCACCGGCCCGCGCCCATATCACGATCTGCCGAACGGGCAGCTCACCGATGTATTCAAGTGGCGTGACAAGTACACCGTCGAGAACGCGAGGTTTGTGGTTGTAGTAGATCGCGCCCTCCTCAGTGAGCTGGGCCCAACACTGCCGCAAGATCGCTCGCTGCCAAGACACGTAATCGTCATGCGGCATCGCATCATCGTGAGCGCCGTATCCGTTGGCGAGTGCGCCGCCGGACCACTTCCCCATGCCTCCCCGATCTCCCAGCCGCGCCGCCGGCGGATAATGGCCGAGTTTCTTTCCTGGCATTCCCCCACCGCTTGACGTTCCGAGGTTGTAGGGCGGTGATGTGAAGACCAAGTCCACCGGCCCCAGCAGCGGCAGCACCTCGCGGGCGTCCCCGTGGATGATGCAGACCGCATCATCGGCGTAGTACGGCTTCACGCCAGCGGGCGGCCACTCCCCCACGTGCCGGGCCTCCAGCGACTGCTGGAGCGCCATCATCTCCTGGCAGTAGCAAGCCTCGGGACTCAAGCACGGGGGGCAGCGAGCTTCCACGTCTGTCCTCTCCTTCGCCACGTTCGCACCCGTTCACATTCCCGACAACGACGGCCTGAGCCGCCCGTGCGTATCTGAGTATTTTCCGGCGTGTACTCATGGCCATTATTGCAGTGGGTTCGTGATAGCCAACGCCGCGGCAAGGTGTCGCCGCGGAGAGTGTTGATCTGATGCGTAACTGGTTCCAAGTGATCCGGGTTGACGCAGGCGGGCGTCCGGCACGAGTGATCTAGCGGTAGCTGGTTCGGGATACGGCAGATGATCGCCTCGTAGAGCCACCGATGGGCCCTATAGGTGTGCCACCCTCCATTCTCCTTAGTCCTAAACTTGCCGTAGCCCTCGCGAGCCTTCGAGCCAGTCCAGAGCCAGCACGACTCCGTGAACATGACGAACCGAACAAATCGCAGTAGTGGATCGGCTGGAGGGCGGGGCTTGGGTTTCAGAACAACAAGGGGGTCGCGGTGTCTGCGCCAGCGGGAGTAGTGCTTATGGCACCACTTGGCGCTCGCTGTTCTTGTTGAGTTGGGACAGCCGGGAATGGTACAGTGGCGCTGCATCGGGACTAGCCTCCTGGTGCCATGCGGCAGGCCGTCCTCACGGCGCTGCCGCTCTAATTGTAGCACGCACCGCGGGCAGCGCGGGGCCTCAGTACGCGCTGTAGCACTCGTGTCCATCGAAGTCCTCTTGTGTGAAGTAGCCCTGGGTGCACTCCGAGCACACCAGCATTCGCCGAAGACGCAGGCGGTGGCTCGTCTTAGACGCGTCCGGAAAGTCGTGATCCCACCCGCAGACAGGGTCGTCGGCGTCTTGGTGAGTCAGCCCATCGGGGCACCAGCGCCGTAGCTCGCTGCTGGCAGCGCGGCTAGTCATAGTCGGCCCCCTTCAACAAGAACGTCCCAAGCCCGCGCAAGGGCGGCTCCCAACAGCCTTCGGCGGACTGACGCAGACTGCTTCAACCTCTTCTCTGCGGCGGCGACGCGATCTTCCAACGACATCGGCTCCTGGGCCTGTGCGTCGCTCATGCGTCCTCCTCCAGCTCGTAGAGAGCGGCAGCCTTGACTAGCTGGCGGGAGATAATGCGGGCTTCGGCCTCGTCCTCAGTTACGCCCCACCGCTTCGCCGCTGACGCCACCGCTCCGTACCAGCCGAGCAGGCGGTAGTTGACCTCCCCGCAGCGCGGACAGTTGCCCTTGCCAACACACCCCTCGATGTAGCAGAGCTGCGGCCCCGTGATGTCGTCGGGGTATCCTGGATCGCTCATGGCCTCCTCCTCACCAGCACGCCCAGCCGCCTGAGCCCGCTGGGTCTACGTTGTCTGCCAAGTTTCATTCCGCACTATCTTGCCAATTGCCACATGCGACACGCCGTACATTTGCCCAAGCCGTCGCTGACTCCAGCCCAAGGACGCGCGGCGCCGTATCGCTTCTGCTTTACGATTAGTGAGACGGGCACTCCCATTCTGCTCGCCGTACCGCCCGCCGCCCCGATAAAGACCCAGCCCCTTAGCGTGAGCCACGTTCTGCTGGGGTGTGACGTATTCGAGATTCGTCAAGGCATTGTTCGCCTTGTCACCATCCCTGTGATTGATCTGCATTCCCTTCGGCCGCTCCCCAATAAACGCCCCGAGAACCAGGGCAGCTATCCGGCAGCGGTGAACTCGCCCCCGATCTCGCAAGATCACCGAGAGATAGCCCTTGCGCTCGCGGTGCGGTTTGAGAAGGCCACCAGCTGTTCCCTGCCCACAGTGATCGCGCCGCACATCCCCACCATCGGACACGCTGTAAATACCTACGAAGCCGACGATGGGTTTCCAGCGCACTACCAGCAACTCCATTGCTCCGCCGGATTCGTGATTGCGCTCCATCGAGCTACGTTCGCCCCCTGTTGATACGGATCAGTCCAATCTCCCCCGCCTGCCCGTTCCCAAGAATCGGGATGGAATTGCGCAAGGCCAAGATGCCCAAGCGGGCTGACCGCAAACCGATTCCATCCACTCTCGCACTCGATCACTTCGAGGAAGCGTCCTGCAAGGGCGGGGTTCCCGTCGTAGGCGAAGTAGCCCGCGAGGAAGGTGGCAGCGCCCGGCACAGCGGGCACCCCGGCTTCCGTAGCGACGCCTTGTGAAAGCTGCC
>Ga0214472_10000614_pt1 | contig 43371 bp, 32 predicted proteins | sample RVTome_6_FD_207662 | JGI IMG/M metagenome (GOLD analysis project Ga0214472, IMG submission 207662) | Soil microbial communities from uranium-contaminated site in the Upper Colorado River Basin, Wyoming, United States - RVT140D175 | ecosystem: Environmental > Terrestrial > Soil > Contaminated >...
CAAACGACCTTCGTAATCGGGTCGGGCATTTCCTGGAGCCACGGGTTGGAGGCACCGCGCCCATCGAGCATCGCCACTTTCGGGTAAAGCACCAGGGCGAGCTTGCCGACCGGCACTTTCGCACCGGCCGGGACAGACTTGACCGCATCGTTCCGGAATGTCGCTGATGCGACCGGCCGCTGTGATACATTTGCAAAGCCGTCGTGGATGGCCTGGTTCCACGCCACGCGATCGGTCCAGGTCTCGCGAACCAGGGCCTGATCTGTTTTGTGCGTCCCCGTCCACTTGGACAAGCTCTCCAACACGGATCGAGTTTCAAAGAGCGGTTGCATGACCGGTTGTTGGAAGCCGATCACACCGTCTCCGAAAGATACATCGCCCCAGGATTCAAGATAGTGGTGATCAGGGCAGATGTAGCTCGCGTGCCTTGCCGTTTCGCCGGCACGGTCGGCGAAACTGACGACCAACCCGACCTTGCTTAAGGCCGCCGCGAACGCTGCGCCGTTGGGTAATTCGTAAACCGGGTTGACATCATCAAGAAAGAGTGCATTGACGGTTCCGGCTTCGAGCTCTTGCAGCAAGGTCTGAATGGCCGTATCGCCGGTGTCTTCGTCGGCTTCGTGCCGAGCGGTCGGCTGCGCGATGTCCAACGTTGATCCGTAGTTGCCCAGGGTGTGGTTGATGAAATTGCAGACAACCTGCGTGTCAACGTTCTGACTTCCTGAAAGGACCAGGGACTTGCCGCGGGCATGCCAGAGTCGCCCCGCAATGTCTTCTACGACATGGGCGCTGACGCCGATCGTGCCCACCTCGCGTGCGTTGAAGGAAGCGCCTGCTTTCTTCGCGACGGAGGATGCGATTTGACTCACGACAGCACCGAGTTCGCCGGGGGCTATCGGTACGCGACGGTCGGCCTTACCACCCGTAACGGAGTATCGACTTTCAAACTGCGCGTGGTAGGAAAACTTCTCAGTGTTCTCGTCAGGCCTGCGCCCCGCCGCCCAGCCCGCTGTAAACGCGACGGGCGAAATCCACGTTCCGAGGAAATCCGCATCAAATCCGACGATGACCTTTGCCTTGTCCAGCGCGTATCGCGGCAGGACGGGCTGGCCGTGCGTTTTCTCGTGGGCTTGGTAGATGGCCGATGACGAGCGCATTTCATAGGAAACGTGTTTTGCGTTGATGAAGCCTTTGAGAAACGTTCGGATCACCCGGCGCTTTGTGGGGCTCGTGATCGACCCGCTCAACAGACGAACCGTTGCGCCGTTTGCCCGTAGCGCATCGAGCCGGCTCATAATGGCGTCGTCTACCGCCTCCCAGGTTGCACGTTCTCCGTTCTGCAGCGGATGCCGTAAGCGTCTGCTGTCGTAGAGGCCGAGGATCGATGCTTGCCCGACCGCACAGAGTCCGCCGCGCGAAACGGGATGTTCGGCGTTGCCCTCCAACTTGATCGCCCGACCGTCACGATTCTTAACAAGCAATCCGCATCCTGCGCGGCACGCGCGACAGGTCGAGGCATAGTAGGTCGCATGTCCCGGGACAATCGCTTCAGGGGCGACGAGATACGGAATCGCTTTCTCAACCGGCGTGCGGCTGCATCCGGTCAGCGCCACGCTTCCAAGTGCGAAACCCGCGGCGGCGAGAAAATCACGACGACGAATCTCGGCCACCTGCGCCGCGGGTGCCGCCGTGAACTCGTCGCCGGCAATTGGCAGCGGTATGACGCCATCGCTGCGCCGCGACAGGCTTTTCCAATATGTTTTTCCGTTCGTCTCGCTCATAACTGCTGTTGGGTCCTAGTAATGGCAAGCCCCACAATCAAGGGAGGCGTCAACGGGGTTTCCCGCGACACCAATATGATTGACCGTTCGGTGGCAATTGACGCACCACCCCATACTCAGGGGTTCTACCTGACTGACGCGCTCCATCGTCTCGACCGCTCCGTGGCATCGCTGGCACGCAACTTGGGCGTTCATGTGGGTGCTGTGGTTGAAGTAGACGAAATCGGGCAGGTTATGGACCTTGATCCATTCGATGGGCTTGGGCGTCTGGCCCGCCCTTGGTTTCAACTCCTCGTCCAGGGCGAGCGAGTCGTAGAGTTTCTGCAATTCAGCCGACACCATACGCCGGGCCTTGCGGTTCTCCTCTTTTGCCAACTCGTCTTCGGCGCGAACTGAACCGAACGTATCGGTTACGATGGAATGACAATTCATACACACACTGCTGGCGGGAATTCCCGCGTGACGACTGACCGGGGCGCCATGATGGCAGTACTTACAGTCGATCAGCAACTCGCTGGCATGCAGTCGATGCGAGAATGCGATGGGCTGCTGGGGCGCATACCCCTGATGATTACCGGGGAGATGAAACGCCCCCAATCTCGCAACCAACGTTACCAGACAGAACACCGCTCCGATCAAAAGTACGATCGTCGCGCTATGGGATTGATGATCCCGTGTCAACACTTGATCTCCGCATTGCTTCGTGCGTAGTACCACCAGTTCACGATCAGACAGCTCAAGTAATAGACCGCGAATCCATAGAGGGCGTACTCAGGCGTCCCGCCCTTGATTTGTGTTCCAACGATTTTGGGGATCAGAAACGCGCCGTAGGCCGCGATCGCCGAAGTCCACCCCAGGACTGGACCCGCCTGCTCTTTGCTGAAGATGATCGGGATCATCCGAAAAGTCGAACCGTTTCCGATGCCCGTCGTGGCGAATAAGAGAACGAATACCAATAAGAATGGGATGAAGTACTGCTCGGGCGATACCGACTGGCTGGCGAGCGAAACGAAGTGGCCCGCGCCGATCGTGGCGGCGATCATGACGATCGTGTCCCAGTGCGTCACTCGAGCGCCACCCATCTTGTCTGACAACCATCCGCCGACCGGCCGAATGAGTGCACCAACACCGGCACCGATCCAGATATACGAAGATGAAATGGGCGCGGCAGGGTTGATGATTGATTCGGCGAGCGCGTTGCCATCCGGGCCGACACGAATCACACCAAACACGTCATCAATCAGTTTGGGAAATGCGTTGGCGTACCCGATGAACGAACCGAACGTCATCGTGTACAGCCAAGTCATGATCCAGTTGTGCTTGTTCGAGAAGATCGCAAACTGGTTCTTGAGGTTGGCCTTGGTCTCCTTCGGTGTGAAGAAGCGCATCGCGAACAGCGTGATGCACGCCGCGATCACCACGATGATGAAGATCTTAAGCAGCACGGGGAACCCGCCCCAGGGGGTCAGCAGCAGCACGATACCCACCGTCGCCCCGATGTAGCCCAGCAGCATCAGCCAGAGATACTTCGCGATCGCCATGGGCGCAGGACCGCACTTGTGCTGCGGCAGGTTGTTCATGAAAAAGAGCGCGAGAATCGCCAGGAAGGCCAGAACCGGCACCCAAACCAGACCGGCATTCTGTATCCAGACGCTCTTGGCCCCTTCGCCCGTACCTATCGTGTATGGATCGCCGCCCAAGGAACCGAACGCACCGAACGTGATGATCCACGGCAGCAAGAATTGCATCACGCTGACGCCGAGGTTACCTAGCCCGGCGTTGAGACCCAGTGACAGCCCCTGCATGCGCTTGGGAAAGTAGAAGCTGATGTTGGACATCGACGACGAGAACGCACCACCACCCACACCCGACAAAGCCGCGAGGATGATAAACGTGATGAACGGCGTGTCCGGGTTTTGCAGGGCGATACCCGCACCGATCGCCGGCAGGATTAACAACAAGGTAGTCATGAACTTCACGTTCCGACCACCGCAGATGGCGATCATAAACGAGTTGGGAATCCGCAGGGTCGCCCCCGCCAGGCCCGCGACGGCCGGCAGATTGAACATCAACGCCCGATACGCATCGCCCTGAAAAGGCTCTCCGTTGTGCAGGAAGGTGAAGTTAAAGAGTTCGGAGTTGCTGAAGTGCAGCTTCTGGATGAATTTCGCCAGCATGCCCCAGTACAACCAGACCGAGAACGCGCACAGCAGGTTCGGTATTGAGACGCAGAGGTTACGCGTTGCGATCGCTCTACCGGAATCCGCCCATTCCTGTGGATTGTCGGGATCCCAGTGTGTTAGCTTTGACATGCGATCTATCCTTAGTCTTTGAGGATTGCGTGACCAGATTCAATGTCGCGCAGCAACTGCGGTGCTTCCTGCTTCATCAATCGACGCACGACAACGTGCATCCAAAACAGACAAACGGCGACGAAGACGAAGAAGAACATCCAGCAACTCGTCCACAGACCTGTGCCACGCAACAGGTAGCCGAATATGACCGGGCAGACAAAACCACCGAGACCGCCCAGTACGCCGACAATTCCGCCAACCACGCCGACATCCTCCGGGAAGTAGTCGGGGATGTGTTTGTAGACGGCGGCTTTACCGATACCCATCACCGCCCCCAGCACCAAGCTCAAAACGGTGAAGATCCAGACATTGGCCTGGAAAAAGATTTGCGTCACACCGCGGGCCAGCAATTCTTTCTTCTTGACTTCCTGCCCGACTTCGACGACCGACTCTTGCCAGGACATACTGCGCGGAAAGACCATCACTCCGGAATTGCGTTCCTTGTCGCTAACCAGTGAACCTTGCTTTTTCTTAATCGTGTAAGTTTTATCGCCCGACTTCGGGGAGTTGACCGTGATCTCGTTTCCGGTGACGGCGACGACGGTCCCGGCCGTCTTGGCCATGACCCCGCTGCCAGGTGCGTGAATATCCATCTGCGGAATGATGAGCAATCCGCAACTCACCAGCGAGAGTCCGAAGACCCAATACATCACCGCACGCGCCCCCACCCTGTCGCTTAACCATCCGCCGGCGGCCCTAATCACGCCGGAGGGGAGACTGTTACAAGCCGCCAGCGTTCCGGCCATCGTCACGGTCATCGAATAAGCGTTGACGTAGTACGGAACCAACCATTGCGCCAAAGCCACAAATCCGCCGAAAACGAAGAAGTAATACAATCCGAACCGCCAGACGCGAACGTTTTTAAGCGGAGCAAGTCTCTGCGTCAGTGTTTTTCGTGCGCTTCCCGGCGAAATCCGTGTCGTCGTCGTGAGTAGGAACACGATGCCCGTGACCAGGAGCATGCCGGAGTAGAACTTCGGGAGGTGTCTCCATCCCTCAATGTGGGAACCATTGTCAGTCAGGTAGTTCAGCAGATGCGGCGCACCCAGTGTCGTTAGCGCCGCCCCCGCATTGCCGGCGCCGAAAATCCCCAGAGCAGTCCCCTGCATACTCTTGGGAAACCAGACGGACGTGTAGGCAATGCCCACAGCGAAACTCGTTCCGGCGAATCCGAAACCCAGCCCCGCCGCAAAGAACTCCCAGTAGGTTCCGCACCAGCTCACCATGTACATCGGAACGGCGCAAGCGATCAACAGCAATCCGTAGACGATCCTCCCACCGAACTTGTCGGTCGCCAAACCCAGTGGAAGGCGGAAAACAGCCCCGGTCAGGACCGGGATACCGATCAACCATCCCATATCGGCAGCGTCCCAATCGTAGACGCCGTTGTCCACGAGGAAGGTGATGAGCACTCCGTTCATCATCCACGCCGCAAAACAGACGGAGAACGCAAACGTGTTCATGCTGAGCGTCCACCACGCACGCTTGCGCTCAGAAGGTGATAAGTTTTCGTTCATTTTTCGCCCATTGTTTCGACAACATCGACATTTCGTCCCGACGCCTCATCCACCACATCAGAGACTCCTGGTCCCGGGAGTGCGATTCCATCTCACGAGCTGCGGCTTGCGCCACAAGTAGGGATTGGGAATCACGAGAATATGTACCAACCGAGTAAACGGAAAGAAACCGATTACCAAACATGCGTTGACGATGTGGAGCTTGACCGCGAAGGGCATCGCCAGAACGTATGTAATATCCGGATCGAGCGTAATGATCGACCACAGGTAAGGTGACGCGGAGGCCGCGAACCACGACGAGCCCCACGAGTGCGACACCGCGACGTATACACCGCTACCCACCTGAACCAAAAGGAGCAGGTGCAGAACGATGTCCGCAGGACTGGTGACGGTGCGAATCTTGCTGTAGGTAAGCCTTCGAGCAAGCGTACTCATAAGACCGAGCAGCGTGAGCAAACCAAAGATCAGGGCGGTAATCTCAAGAATGTATAGACGAACGGGGTGTCCATTCCACGCGAGCAATTGCCTGGGAAACAAAAATGCCACGACGTGTCCGAGCAGCACAACGAGGATTCCGTAGTGCAGCGGAACCATGCCCCAGAAGTGCCGCTGGTTCTCCAGAAACTGCGAAGAAAGACTCGAATACGTAAACGCCTGTGCGCGGTAACGCTGTATCGTTCCCAGAAAAAAGATAATGAGTGCCAGATAGGGCGCCACACCAAACATCAGTTGATCGAAATAGTGTTGTGCGTCTTGCATGTCTACACACTCTCCGCACGGAAAAGTTCCTCGTGCTGTCCATTGAGAACGGGTAAGGAGTTTAGATCGCGCTGGGCGGGACCGTGCCGCGATTCCAGCCAGTGGCATATCGCGTCGACTAGTGCCTCATACGGGCTGTCCAACTGCTTGAGACCGTCGCGAACGGTTTCCAACGCGGGAAGAACACAGGCCGTTCCAAAGTTGTCGGCTGCCTCGGGTTCCAGTCGGCCAAGAACGGCCAGAACGTGTCGCGCATGGTCCGGAAGATCGGTTGACTCGGCGAGGCTGAATTCTCGAAGCTGTCCCCGCATCCAGACGAGAAACGTCCCTCGGTCATATTGCTCACCGAACAAATGCCACCCGATTTCAAGGGTACACTTGGGCGACATGTCAAACGTGCGTGCGTAGAGCTCCTGGCGATCTTCGAGCGACAGGCATCTCATGGCATCGGCCCACGCAGCAAACCGCCTTGCGAGGTCTGGATCGCCGCCGCGCATATCCTGGGCGAATCGGTCAGGCTTGCCGTCGAACTCCGAGTCGGGATAGGTCAGTACCGACGCGAGCAAGTCATAAGTTTCCACCATGCAAGCCATTACAACCCCCTCCGGGGACCGGCCAGGAACCCGAAGCCGGTGCTTTCGCGACGCTCATGCGGATCCTGCGTCATCTCGATCGCTTCCTCACGGTGTGCCGGCGGAATGACGAATCGTTCTTCGAAGGTGCACAGGGAAGTAAGGCGGTATATCTCTTCCGCCTCTTCCACGGTACAGTCGGCCTCATTGAGCATCTTTTTGGCGATTTCCATGGTGACGTCGCCGACGGTGACTGCGCGGCGATACCAGCGGACGGCCTTCTGCTTGCGTAACGCGTAGACGACTTTCGCTTCGTGTCCGCCACCAAAAAGATTGGCGAGGAATTTCATGGGAACACGCGCTTCGTCGATGTCATGAAAAAGATTGTCGCTGACGTGCTCGATCGTTTTTTCATGGCGCACAGACATGACCGGCGACATCGGCGGAACGTAGTACAGCATCGGCATCGTGCGATACTCGATGTGCGGTGGCAGTGCGATGCGCCAATCTTTGACAAACTTGTAAACGGGCGACTTGTGTGCGGAATCGACGACGGAATCGGGAATACCGTTACGCTTTGCCGCATTGATCACCTCGGGATCATGGGGGTCAAGAACCAGCGAACGATGGCCTTCGATCAGTTCTTCATCGGGGAGATTGGCGACCTCTTCGATCCGATCCGCATCGTATAGGAGCACGCCCAGGTATCGAATCCTTCCCACGCAAGAATGAAAACACGCCGGCGCTTGCCCGGTTTCTACGCGCGGAAAACAGAGGATGCATTTCTCACTTTTACCGGTAAACCAATTAAAATAGGTCTTCTTGTAGGGGCAGGCTGAGACGCATGAGCGCCACGCCCGGCACTTTTTCTGGTCGACCAGGACAATTCCATCCTCGCCGCGCTTGTACAACGCGCCGGACGGACAGGAAGCGACACAGGCCGGGTTCAGGCAATGGTTGCAAATACGCGGGAAGTAGAAGAATACCAACCGCTCTATCGCGGACAACTGGGCCTTTTGATCGTCGCTCAGTCCTTCCAGGTTGGGGTCGTTTGCCGCGTAGAGCGGCGAGCCGCTTAGGTCGTCGTCCCAGTTCGGACCGGACTCCACGTTGATCGGTTCACCGGTGACTTTCGAGACCGGAATGGCTGTCGGTTGATCCGGTCCTTCCTTGGCGTTGAACAGGTTTTGGTAATCATAAGTCCAGGGCTCGTAATAGTCGTCCATGCTGGGCATATGCGGGTTGTGAAAGATGTTCAGAACGATCCGCTTCTTGTCGGTGGATTTAAGTTTGATCGAACCGTTTTTCTTTTCCCAACCGCCTTTGTATTTCTCCTGATCCTCCCAGCGCGTGGGGAAACCCGTGCCCGGTTTGGTCTCCACGTTGTTCCACCACATGTAGTCCGTACCCCTACGGTCGGTCCAGATGTTCTTGCAGGCGATGCTGCATGTGTGGCACCCGATACACTTGTCCAGATGGAACACCATTGATACTTGCGAACGTACGTTCATAACTCTCTCCTCAGCCTTACCATTTCAGTTCCGGACACTTGCGTACCAGGATGTGGGTGTCGCGGTTGACGCCCGTCGGTCCCCAGTAGTTGAAGTGATAGGTAAACTGCCCGTATCCACCGACCATCAGCGACGGCTTAAGCCTTGTCCGAATCAGACTATTGTGCCCGCCGGCGCGTCGGAACCCCCGCTTGGGGGACTTGGGAACCGAGTAGGTTCGCTCCGGCGAGTGATACTGAATGCAAATCCCACGAGGGAGTCGGGCACTCACCACGGCGCGCGTGACCACAACGCCGTGATCGTTGAAAATCTCCACCCAATCGTTATCTGCAACGCCGAGCGAATCGGCATCCTTGACATTGAGCCACAGCGGTTCGACGCCGCGTGAAAGCGTTGTCATGCGCTCGTTATCGCCATACGTCGAGTGGATATGCCACTTGCCGTGCGGCGTGAGGTAATTCAGCATGATCGAGTCGTCGCCCGCTTCGGTGAACTTCATGTCCGCGTATTGCGTGGGAAGCGGTTTGGGTTTGTACGTCGGGAGGTGCTCGCCATACGCGAGATACCCACTATGGTCGAGGTAGAAATGTTGACGTCCGGTCAGCGTTCGCCAAGGTACCTTGCACTCCACGTTATAGGTAAACGGCGAATAGGGGCGACCGTTGTCGCACAACCCAGACCACATCGGACTGTTTACGAATCGGTGTGGTCCCTTCTGAAGTTCCTCGTAATCGGTCCGGACGCTCCGCGATCGCTCGGCAAGGTGCGCGAGCGGAAGCCCGACCTTCTCCTCCATGTTCTTGTAGGATCGGTAGGCTAACTCGCCGTTGGTGACGGTGGCCAGCTTGAGGATAATGTTGCAAACGGATTCATCCTGCGAGAGTGAGAGATACTTTTCGCCAGCCCAGGAGGTCGTTGGCAATTCTTCGAGCAACTCATCGTGAACGTCGGTGATTTCATAGTGCGTGCCGTGCGCGCCGAGCCCGCTCTTGCGCGGTAGCGGTCCAAACGATACGAACTGGTTATAGAGATTCTTGTAATCGCGCTCGACGATTTTGAACCCGGGCATCGTCTTCCCCGGAATCGCCTCGACTTCACCGTCGATCCAGCTCTTGATCTCTGCTTGAGCGATCTCGGCCGGCGTATCGTGCAAGAGCGGAACAGCCACGATATCCTTGACCGGTTTGGGAAAATGCTTTTCGGCCAGCTCGGAGAACTTCTTGGCGATCGAGAGGAAAATCTGCCAGTCGCTTTTCGATTCCCAGCACGGCGGGACCGCGGGAGTCAGCGGATGAATAAAACTGTGCATGTCGGTCGAGTTGAGATCCGCCTTCTCGTACCAAGTAGCGGCCGGAAGGACGATGTCGGAGTACAGGGCTGACGTATCCATTCGGAAGTTGAGGTCGACGACCAGATCGATCTTGCCCTCGGGCGCTTCGTCGTGCCATTTGACGTCTTTGACGGTGTCCGCGGCGATATCTTCGGCGATCGCATTGGTATGCGTTCCCAGATAATGTTTCAGGAAGTACTCGTGCCCTTTCGCGCTGGACATCAGCGCGTTCCCCCGCCAAATATACCAAACCCGAGGCCAATTTTCCGGCGCATCGGGGTCTTCAACGGAGAACTTCAGCTTTCGCTCCTTGAGTTGTTCGACCGTATAGTCCACAACGCCTTGGTCGTCTTTCGCTCCTGCGGCTTCAGCTTCCGTAACCAGATCAAGCGGGTTCTTACTGAACTGCGGATAAAACGGGAGCCATCCGTTCCGCACGGCTTGAACCTGGATGTCCATCGTATGACCCGATGTCAGCGGGCCGCCCTTGCTTCGTTCCGGCATCGTGTGGTAGTCGGTGAACGACTTTTCGTAGCGCCACTGGTCGCTGTGTACATAGTGCCAGCTCGGGGCATTCTGCAAACGAGCAGCGGGGAACCAGTCCTTGCCCAGCGCAATCGCCCCCCAAGGCTCCGCGGGCGCAAGTTTCTCCTGCCCAACGTAGTGCGCAAGCCCGCCACCGTTGACGCCCACACACCCGCAGAACATCAAAGAGTGAATCCCGGCACGGTACATCAGGTTGTTGTGGTACCAATGGTTGATTCCCGCACCGATGATGATGGTACACTTTCCGCCGGTCAGTTCGGCCGTCGTTCCCCATTCGCGGGCAAAACGCGTGAGCATGTCGCGTCCCATACCCGTGTACTTTTCAGACCACGCGGGTGTGTAGGGCGAGTCATCGTCGTAACCGGAAGGATAATCTCCACCAAGGCCCCGCGAAACGCCGTACTGTGCCATCAATAGGTCATAGACCGTTGTGACGAGAACGGTGCTGCCGTCTGCGGTTTGGATCTTCTTGATGGGTACTTCGCGTCGCAGCGTTGTAGCCTCACCGAAATCGTCGAACTCGACCGAAACGACGCCGTCATTGTCTTCGAGAAACGTAAGCGCCGGGTCGATCTCACTCCCATCTTGTGCGTCTTTTAGCTCGAGATTCCATTTGCCCTTTTCGCTTCCCCAGCGGTGCCCGACACTGCCCAAGGGCATCTTCGGACGCTTTTCCTTCAAGTCCCACATGAGGAACTTCCAATCGGGATTCTCCGTGTCCTTGTAGGGTGAAATCCGCGAAGCGCGAAGCAACTTGTCTGCCAAGTGCACGCCATCGCCCTCCTTGATTTCAACGAGCATCGGCGAGTCGGTGTTTTCCTTGGCGTAATCCTGGAAATACGGAATCTGCTTCTCGTGATGGAATTCCTTAAGCAAGACATGGTTGACGGCCATCCACCACGCCCCGTCCTGCCCCGCATTGATGGCGACCCACTCGTCCGCGTACTTGGCGACCTGATTGAAATCCGGCGCAAAGACCCACATCTTGGAACCGTTGTGGCGGGCCTCCGCCGCGAAGTGACAGTCGGGCGTCCGCGTCATGTTCAAATTGGACCCGGTGACCGCGAGCATCTTTGCGTTGTACCAGTCGGCCGATTCCTGCACATCGGTCTGTTCGCCCCATGTCTCCGGAGAGGCAGGTGGCAGGTCGCAATACCAGTCGTAGAACGAAAGCGAAACGCCACCCATCAGTTGGAGCATTCGCGCGCCGGCGGCGTAGCTGATCATCGACATCGCCGGAATCGGAGAAAAACCGGTGATGCGATCGGGACCATGCTTCTTGATGGTGTAGATATTCGCGGCCGCCATCAACTCCAATACAGTGTTCCAATCAGCGCGTCGCAAGCCGCCCTTTCCTCGGGCGCGCTGCCAGCGCTTCCGCGCCTCGGGATCTTCTACCAGTGACGTCCACGCATCCACCGGGTCGACGTGCGCGGCCCGCGCTTTTTTCCAAAGATCAGCCAGCGCCCCACGGATGTAGGGGTACTTCACGCGTAGCGGGCTGTAGAGGTACCAGGAGAATGAAATACCGCGTTGACAACCACGCGGCTCGTAAGGTGGAATCCCGGCCTCGAGCTTGGGATAGTCGAGTTGCTGCATCTCCCAGGTGACGATCCCATCCTTGACATGAATGGCCCACGAGCATCCCCCGGTGCAGTTGACGCCGTGCGTGCTGCGCACCACCTTGTCGAACTGCCATCGATTGCGGTAAAACTCTTCCCATCCACGAACCTTGGGTTCAACTTCGTCTTTGATCCAACTTTTTGCTGCTGTGTGACTCATGCGGAAGTCCCTATCTCACCGCCGGCAACCATTGGACGGCGTACGGCCCGGAACCGGTTTTTCCAAAGAATATCGAAGAGACCGAGCACGAGGACCATTCCCCCAAGCCCCATCAAGAAGAAGGTCAGTGGGGCGACTGAGTCGTCATCGCCAACTTGGTTGGCGGCGTCCTCGAAGTAGGCAACCAACGGCAGGATTTCTTCCGCATCAAGGGGGTGCTCCCGGAACACCGGCTGCATCGTGGTGGTCGCGGGGCTGACCAGCCATGCCGAAAGCGGTTTACGCCCGCCAATCCGTTCGGAAACTTTCGTGAGATCCACACCCAACCGCCCACCACCGAGCAGCGTCAGCCCGCGCACGGTGTGACATGAAATACAGGGCGGTCCACCATTCTTGAGTTTCTTCGTGCCGATGAACAAACGATGCCCGAGTTGAATGTCCTGGCTCGTGAACGGGCGATCGCTGAACTTGACGCCTTCGAACTGAGATTTTTCAAGGGTGGATTCGACTTTGATCAAATCGAGGAGCAAATCGGCTCGGTCGCGGGTAAGGCCGGCGACGGGCGGCATGACCACACCGCGTGATTCCTCGAGAATCTGCTTGGCGTATGGATCACCGCGATCGATCATTGCTTGCGGATTCAACATGAACCGCACGAGCCAATCACGGTCCTGCCGCGTGGTGATGCCTTTGAGGTCGGGGCCTACGAGACGCCCACCGCCAATGGTGTGGCAACTGCTGCAGTTTTGCTTGAAGTAGGCCGCCGTTTCCTGGCCCTGCGCCGCCAACGGAAATACGCCGATCCCGGTCCAAGCACCCAAGACGATCAAGAAGCGGCCGCCATGAGCAATCGCCGAGTTCATCGAGGGACGCCGGTGCCGACTTATTCGAATATCACGAGATCGTTCCACTGCCGTTGACCTCCTGAACATAATAAAAACACTTGTCAAACCAACGCATTCCGCCCACCGTAAGATCTACCAAGAACATCACACAAACAGGCGCTCCCTCGATTCACAACTTCGGCCGCTTCTTTCGCCCAGGCGACAGGCGGAGTGCGATATCATGCACCGTCGTCTTCAACAAGAACCGCTGCTCGGTTTCGATCACTTTTTTCCACTGATCGTGCGCCAGGCAGGGATGCGCCTCGTTACAATCCTGATTTCCAAATGGACACCGCCTGTGCTCGAATGGCTCAAAAGGCGCAAGGACTTGAGAAAGGGGCAACTGATTCGCAGGTCGTCCGAGGCAAAATCCGCCGCTCTTACCAGGAGACGAACTCAGAATGCCCACCCTTGCGAGGTCCCCCAAGATCTTGGAGAGGTACTTCGGCGGTATGCCGGTGCTTTTGGCGATGCGCGCGCCGGAGACGGGCCAATCCTCTTCGTGCTGAGCTAAATGGATCGCCGCTCGCAAGGCATACTCACTAGTTCGTGACAGCATAAAGAAATCCAGATACGCCTATATAACTATATGCCTATATATGTATCGGATTATAGAGGTGTGTCAAGTAGTCTGAGAAACTTTTCTTGGACTGAGCATTTTGGGCACATTGTGATATTCGCGGAAGGGTGGGTGGTTCTCCACTGCGCTACTTGTTGTTGTATTCCACCGATCCAGGACAGACGATGCTTGGAAGAGTCAACCACGCATGAGCCGTGCAGAATCCAACTCTGCGCCATACTCAGTTGAAATTACGAATAGCTCCCTTGGGTTATCCCACCTTTTCCAGAAAGCTCTTCAAATGCGTTTGCAACGCTTTTCTCAAACGTGCCAGCGTCACACGCCGAAATAGCCCTTCTCAAGCTCAAAATGGTCGCCGATAACTGCATGCTAGTTGGTTAGTTTTGGGTAATATTACCCGTTGCGCGCACCCACAATCGGAGGGACATCCGCAGTTTCTACCAAGGTGGGCTACCGAGCGCCAGCCGTTCAATCGCGTAACTTGTTATGAATAGGTAAGTTATGAATGGTAGAAAAAAATACATCCAATTTTCATGCGCTGGCACACCCCATGCTATAACTGCCTATCAGATACGACCATGCGACCTGACGCATTCAGGGAAACGAAAAAACGAATATTCCAGACATAGGGGCAAAGAGAGCCTGTTCCCGTTCCCACGGAACACGATTTCCTCTGCTGGCAGCCCGTCGTGGCCACGAAGATTTGAGTTACGCTTTCGGGGAGATGAGCGTTACTCAGACTGATGGTTCCGGCGGGATGCCGCTTTTTTACGCGCGTAGATCGAACAAGTGCTCACCGAGAGGGCGTCAATGGTCTTCGGGCAGGCTCATTCGGAGCGTGCCCTTTCGTTTTCCATCAGTTCTCGCAAATTGGGGGCCAGAAAGACCTGTTCTGCGTTCGGAAGGGCGGCCAACGCCTGGACGGTGCTTTGGAGCTGGGTTGCCGGGTCGGCGTCCCAGTCGATGAACACCGTGGGGCGGCCACTGATTCGGCATAAACCGCCTCCACTGCCGCCGAGTTTCGCGCGGCGCACATCGACGCCAAGGCGTCCAAAAGCCTTGACGGCGGAATCCAATTGGGAAAAGGTGTCCATGGTCTTTATCCCGTGCGCGATCAAGTGTACGCAATCCTCTGGCCGATATCGCCTATCTTGAAGATGTTGGCAATACCATCCCGGAAGAACGATGATTTATGACGCATACTACTATAACCCAAACGCCACCTGATGTCCGTGATGAGTCGACCGCGGTTGTTGGTTCCAGCGTTGAGGAGCGGATCAGCGCTCTTCAGGGTCAGCTTGATCTATTGAGGGCACAAGTGAGGCAGGCGCAGCAACTCAGCAGCTTGGGGGCGGCGGCCGCGACCTTTGTTCATGAGGTGAACAATCTACTAACGCCGATCCTTTCCTACGTTCGGGCGGCGTCGACTTCGGACAATGAACAGTTGCGTGACAAAGCTCTAGCGGTGACACTTCTTAATGTTGAGATGTTAACCGGGATGTCGGAGCACGTGCTTGAGATTAGCGCCGCAAAGCCCACGAAGCCAAGTGTCGTCTCGGTGCGAAAGACGGCGGAGGCGGCGCAGGTTTGCCTTTGCCGTGATCTGAGTAAGGACGGTATTCGATTCTCGGTGGACGTACCTGATTCGATCAGTGTTTGGTGCGATGCACTTCAACTGCGACAGGTCATGTTCAATTTGTTTCTTAACGCCCGTGAAGCGATGGTTTCGGAGTGCAAGGGACGATTGGATGTCACGGCACGTGTGGAGGATGACTTTGTCGTTATTGACGTGCATAATACGGGGGAGCCGATACCGCCGGAATTACTGCCCTATGTCTTCGAACCACTGCAGAGCTCCAAGGTGGCCGATGGGAATCAGCGCAGCCGGTGCAGCGGGCTTGGGTTGGCGCTGTGTCGTGATCTTGTCGTCGGAAACGGAGGCACACTGGATGTGGCCAGTGATGCCGAGCGCGGAACGGTTTTCACCATAACGCTCCCGGCTCAGGCACCGAAAGCCTGACGGGAGCTTGGTGACGGCTTGCACGGCGCGTGTCAACGCGGTGCATCAAGATGCACCGTAGCAGTGCGGTTCTGGGATGGTGGGCGGTGCCCACCCTACAATGACCACTTCGGTTGGTGGGCAGTGCCCACCCTACTTACGCTACAACTGCGCCTTTCGTTTAGGTACGTGCCCGGTTTGCCTTTTTCGTTCGCTTTTTCCGGCCGATGGTTTTGGGCGCTGCGGTCCGGGCTATGGGGGAGTTTGACTGGCGCGGTCGGACAAGGGATTTTGGTTTGTCGTTGGCTTTGAGAACCTGAGGGCCGAGTTTGGGTGCGGAAATGACCGCTTGGGCTGCTGCCAATCGCGCGACAGGAACGCGGTACGGACTGCAAGATACGTAATCCAGTCCGATTTGATGGCAGAACGTGACGGATTTCGGTTCACCACCGTGCTCGCCGCAAATGCCGAGTTTGATCTTGGGTCGGGTGCTGCGTCCGCCTTCGATGGCCATGCGTAGCAGTTGCCCGACCCCGTCCTCATCAATGGAGTTGAAGGGATCGTCGGCGAAGATGGCCGCCTTATCATGATCGACATAGTCACTAAGAAAGCGACCGGCATCGTCGCGCGATAGGCCCATGGTCATTTGGGTCAGGTCGTTGGTGCCAAAGCTGAAGAATTCCGCCGTGGCTGCTAACTGACTGGCGGTGAGTGCGGCGCGCGGGGTTTCGATCATCGTGCCGACGAGGTACTTGATTTTTGCCTTTTTCTCATTGAAGACGTCCTTGGCGACCGCGTGGGTGCGTTCGACGAGAATCGCCAATTCCTTTGAGTCAATGCTAAGCGGGATCATGATCTCCGGCAGAACCTTGATGCGGTACTTAGTGCAGTTCACGGCCGCTTCCATGATCGCTCGGACTTGCATTTCGAGGATTTCCGGATAGGTGATCGCGAGCCGACACCCGCGATGTCCCAGCATGGGATTTGATTCATGAAGTTGATCGACCCGTCGACGAATGTCTTCGATCGTTACGCGTCGGTTTTCAAGCGACTTGCGCGAATCATAGTCCGCGTCGGGATCGGAAAGAACACGCTGCCGGATCGAAGCGTTAAGCTCATCGACGACGGCTTGTTGTCCTTCTGGATTGTTGTGCTGGGGTAGGAATTCGTGCAGCGGAGGATCGAACAGGCGAATCGTAACGGGCTTGCCTTTCATGGCCGTGAAGATGCCTTCGAAATCTCGGCGCTGAAAGGGGAGCAGCTTGTCCAGCGCGCGGCGTCGATCGCTGACGTCATCGGCCAAGATCATTTCGCGCATAGCGTTCATGCGTTGCGGTTCCGTAGGATCAAAGAACATATGTTCCGTTCTGCAAAGACCGATTCCCTCGGCTCCGAGTTCGATGGCCTTCTGGGCGTCCATGGGCGTGTCCACGTTGGTGCGGACGAGTAGTCGGCGTCTCTTGTCGACCCACTGCATGAGCGTATTGTATTCCTTCGGAGCTTCAGGGCGGACCAGAGCAAAGCGATCGGCATAGATATTACCGGTTCCGCCGTCCAGCGTAAGGGTGTCGCGTTCCTTGAGAATTCTTCCGTTTAGCGTCAATGTCTTGGCATCGTAATCGACGGATAAGGCGTCGCACCCGACGATGCAACACTTGCCCCACCCTCGGGCCACGACGGCGGCGTGCGAAGTCTTGCCGCCGGTGGCGGTGAGGATGCCGCTCGATACGTGCATGCCGCCCACGTCTTCGGGAGAGGTCTCCTTGCGAACCAGGATCACCTCGGCGCCTTCTTCGGCACGCAACTCGGCCTGTTCCGCGCTGAAGGCGATTTCACCGCAGGCCGCGCCGGGCACCGCTCCGATGCCCGTTCCCAGGAGACGCTTTTTCAGTTCGCTGGGGGTGATGGTGGAATCGAGAACGGGGTAGAATAGTCGCTCAATGTAGGAGGAGTCGATTCTGAGAATGGCCTCGTCACGCGTGATGACGGGTTTGGTGGCAGCGGTGGCGTAGCGATTGGGGAGGTACTTCTTCTTCGCCAATCGTTTGGCGGCGGCCATGGTCATCAAGCCCTTGGTGGCTTGATCCACCGCGATTTTGAACGCGGCACCGGGCGATCGTTTGCCGGCGCGGCATTGCAGCATGAACAGCTTGCCGCGTTCGACGGTGAATTCCAGGTCTTGCATGTCCTTGTAATGCACTTCGAGGATGGCGCGAACGGCCTCAAGCTGTTCATAAACTTCGGGCATGAATGTCTTGAGTTCGGCCAGGCGCAGGGGCGTTCGGGTGCCGGCTACGACATCTTCGCCCTGAGCGTTTATGAGCCAGTCGCCGTAGAAAGCCGTGTCGCCGGTACTGGGGTCACGTGTGAAGCAGACGCCGGTTCCGCTATCTTCACCCATGTTACCGAAGACCATTTGGCAGATGTTGACGGCGGTTCCGTTTAGTCCGGTTATTCTTTCGACGCGTCGATAGGTTTCGGCCTTTTCCGCCATCCAGCTATCGAAGACGGCGCTGATGGCGCCGCGCAGTTGATCGAGCGGTTTCTGCGGAAACTTTTCTTTGCAATGGCCCTGGTAGATCCGCTTGTATTCCTCAACAACGTACTCCATTTCCTGGGCGCTGATATCCGTGTCTTCGATTTTGTCTTCGTTTCCGCGCTCCAGGCGACGGCGGGTACGGGTGTGCTTCACTTCGTCGAATATGGTTTCGAAGTGCTTTCGATCTATACCGCGTACGATCGATCCGTACATCATGATGAGACGCCGATACGCATCGAGCGCGAAACGGCGATTGCCCGAAACCTTGGCCAATCCTTCGACGGATTCATCGTTGAGGCCCAGGTTAAGAATGGTCTCCATCATACCGGGCATCGATTTCGCTGCGCCGGAGCGCACCGAGACGAGCAGGGGGTCGCGAGTGCCGCCGAGCTTCTTCTTGCAAACCCGCTCGAGCTTGGTGAGGTTCTTATTGATTTCCTGGAGCAGACCGGTGGGCCACTTGCCGCCGTGCTTGTGGAACTCGGCGCAGCTATCCGTGGTGATGGTGAATCCGGCCGGGACGGGGAGTCCGATGCGCGTCATTTCTGCCAATCCGGCGCCTTTGCCGCCGAGTAGTTCTTTCTGGTCACCCAAGCCGTCCGCCTTACCGTTTCCGAAGAAGTATACACGTCTTTTGGAAGTCGCCATCAAGATCGTTCCTTTGTCATGAATGGAGTATGGTTTTTGCTGCCTTGCGGCACATCATAGCGTTTTTTTTGATTTCGTCACCGGGTCCGTTCAAATCCGTTTCGTGAACGTCTTCGATTGGAGATCGCATCGATGATACCGTGTCCGGTTTCTCGAACCCTTGAAATCATGGGCGTCCTTTTATTTCGGCTAGTTACCGGGCTAGCGCCAGCACAACGCCCGTGTAATCGACTCCGTTTTTCCGATCAGCGGGCGGTGCGAGGCCAAGGTCCGATACTTCCTTCGGGCACTCACTATTCAGCGATTCTTCGACTCGGCGTGGCAGCGAGTTTGGGGGCCAGTTGCGGTTGGCGGCCCATGAGGTGGGCGATGTGGTAATTGAACAGGGTAAAGAGGGCGACGCTCTGGTTATTGGGCCTCGCGGCGTCCGTGGCGGGAAGGCAAGGGGAAACTGGTTCGTAGTGGCCGTCGAAGGTACGCAAGAGGTGCAGCATGGCTGTGTGGGTTGCGTCGGATACTTCCCACTTCTCAAGGATTCCCTGCTCGCAATGTCGACAGATCATTCCGCCCTGCAACGACGAAAAGTGTGTTAAGTCGTCGCCTCTGTGGCATGCCATGCACGCATCAAATCGAGGGAGCGACCCGACTTCGCAGAGTACCCGTAGTTGGTAATGCGTTACAACTTCTACCGGTTGCGGCGCGACGGCCAGCGCCTCAAGCGTTGCGATGATCGAGTCGTACAAGGCGGTGTGAGGGTCGAACTCTTCAGTCAACTTGCCGGTGATCTCGGCCACGTACTGCGCGCCCTGAATCCGACTGAGCTTTTCGCGGAGTCCCGACAGGCTGCGCGTTTGCTTCCATTCTGTAAGCGTCGATAAATTGGCCATCTTGTCTGCTCTGTGGATGAAGCATACGTCACCGATATCGAGCAGATCGACCCCGGCCGCGAATCGTGTTTTGGTGCCGCGTTTGATTCCCTTGGCGATCACACGGACCTTGCCGTGCCGGCGCGCAAAAAGCACAAGAACCTGCGAGGTTTCGGAATAATCAAGGCGACCTAAGACGACGGCTTTATCGCGTACGATGCTCATGATTTTTGTCTAGCGTAAAGCGTTCGCCCCCCTGGGGCGGAGGTGGGAATTCGGAGGTGTTTCGTATTCCTACGTCCGTCACCGGCGGTGGCTGATACGAGTTCTATAGATGCGAATGCACCCCGCTACCGCCCGCGGTCATAGACCATCTTGCCGCCCACGAATGTCTTCACCACCTCGATCGCCCCGATGTCTTCCTTGGGGAAGGTGAACGGGTCATCCGACAGGATCAGGAAGTCGGCATATTTCCCGACCTCCAGTGTTCCCAGCCGATCGTCTCGACGGATCGCCCTCGGCGGCATGACCGTATAAGCGCGAATGGCCTCCTCCACGCTGAGCGAGTGCGACGCCAACCAGACATCACCCGATAGTGTCTTGGCGTTGACAGCGGAATCAATACCCGCGAAAGGATTAAGGGTGACCACCGGCCAATCGCTGCCAAAAATAACCGTCGCCCGCGAATCAATCAGTTGACGAAAGGCGTACGAACCTGCAAGCCGGTTTTTCCCGATCGCCTTCTCCGCATAGCGACCGTCATCGGCCTTGTGGAACGGTTGCATCGACGCCACCACCCCCAACTTGGCAAAGCGAGGAATGTCCTCGACCAGCAAATGCTGGGCGTGTTCGACCCGATGCCGCACCCGGCGCCCGCCTCTACGCTCAGCCGCGTAGGCGTAGGCGTCCAGCAACTGATGGTTGGCCTCGTCGCCTATGGCATGAACCGCGAGCTGCAACCCGCGCTCATCCACCATCGCCACGGCCTGCTTGAATCGCTCCGGCGGATCGGCCATGGCGTTCAGTTGCCCACGCGGATAGGGGTGATCCTTCGGCAAGTCGTCGTACGGCTCACGCATATAAGCGGTTCGACTCCCCATGGCCCCATCCATAAAGCCCTTGAAGCCGGCCAGATGAACCATATCCCCATAAAGCCCGTACCCCGAAACCTGATCAAGATACCGCTCCCAATCGCTGACGTTTAAGTACGTCGTAATGCGCACTGTGAGCGTCCCCTCCTCCTTGGCCTTTCGATAGGCCTCCAGGTCAGCGGGTGACGATAGGTCGTGAATGGACGTGATTCCCAGTGAATTCGCGTATTTCATCGCCCGAAGCAGCGCCGTGTATCGCTGCTCCGCCGAGGGTGCGGGGATATGACGCCCCACCAGCCCCATTGCAGATTCATTGAGAATCCCCGTCGGTTCACCCGTTGTCGGATTTCGCTGTATCTCGCCGCCCTTAGAATCCTCCGGCCCGGTATTTGTGATCCCTGCCAACTTCAGCGCCGCGGAATTCACCAACGCCTGATGCCCATCCATCCGAGAAAGAAAAACGGGATTGTCACTCGTGACGGAATCGATCCAGTCCTTGTTGGGTGCATTTTGCGATGCCCAGCTATCCACGCTCCAACGACCACCGCGAACCCATTCGCCTCGCTGCAGCCTCGTCGCCTCTTTCTTCACGGCCGCAACGAATTCGCCCTTGTCCTTGACTTCTCGAAGATTGAGCCGATCCAATTGAAAGCCACCGCTGACAATATGGGCGTGGCTATCCGTGATTCCGGGAATGATGCGCTGCCCCTGTGCGTCGATTATATGAGTCTCATCATTGGCGTACGAGTAGACATGAAGATCGGAGCCGATCGCCGCGATCCGACCGTTGCGCACCAACATCCCACTGGGCTGGCTACCCGTCGCCGTCGACCCCGAGAATCGCCCCCGACCAGTCCAAATCTTCGCATTGACGATAAGCAGATCCTTCCATTCTTTGGACGAATCTCTGGACGTGCTGGGACCGGTTACCCGCGCCGAGCAACCCGAAGACGGCCCAAGACCCGCAAGACTAACCGTGATGGCCGCTACACCAGCCGCCCGGCGCAAACCATTGAGTTTCATTGAATGTTGAAACATGCTCATCGAACCTCCCTACCGAACAAATGCTCCGAAGCGCAACGACTACATTCGTCAGCATAGACGATCGTTGCCAAGTGGGGGTATAGTACCGAAATCTTGCTGTAAGAGAAATGCGCGGCGTGCAGCGAGCAATGCCTTGAGTGCTGGTCTGCACCGGGAAGAATGGAACAATCGTAGACCCAGTTGTCAATGAATATGATACCGACCGGATTAACTTGTCCGCAGTGCGAATCAGCCACGCTCGTACGTAGACACTGCAAATCGCTGTGCGAACGTTGCGGATACGTCGAAAGCTGCGAGGACAATTTCTTGCCCACCGAGCGCCACAACGGCATGAGTGGGGGCACAGCCCAGAAGCAAAGATCACGCGACTTGGAACTTCCATGAACCGCACACAACATAACGCCATGTGGATTCGCGGTGGAACGGTCATAGATCCCAGGCGCAGTCGCGTGGAAGTGGCAGACGTCGCCATCGTAGACGGCCTCATCGCGGAAACCGCCCCGGACGATGCCCAGGCGATTGACGCATCCAACTTCATTGTCTGTCCCGGACTCATGGACATTCATGTCCATCTGCGTGAGCCCGGGCAATCCCACAAGGAGACCATCGCAACGGGAACCGCCGCAGCGGCAGCGGGCGGCTTCACCTTCGTCGCCTGCATGCCCAACACGCAGCCGGTGCTCGATACTCCGAGACAGATTCGTTGGGTTATCGAACAAGCGACTCAGGCTGGGCATTGCGCGGTGGGTCCGATCGCGGCCATCACTCAAGGGCGCGCCGGCCGCGAACTCACCGATTTCGCAGCACTGCGTGAAGCTGGGGCCGTAGCCTTTAGCGACGATGGAACCGGAGTCGAAGACGACGCGCTGATGCGCAGTGCGTTTGAGCGTGCCCGCGACGTCGATGCCGTCCTCATTCAGCACTGCGAATACGAGGCCATTTCCGCCGCCGGCGTCATGCATCAAGGTGAGGTTTCCGAGCGTCTCGGGCTGCCCGGGCTGGACCCGAGATCCGAGGAGGCCATGATTGAGCGGGATATCAATCTGTGCCAGGAGACCGGCGGTCGCTACCACGTCGCCCACATCTCAACCGCCGTTGGCGTAGAGCTCGTTCGCCGAGCCAAGTCGGAGGGCGTTCGCGTCACCGCCGAGGTCTGCCCGCACCACCTCATCCTCACCGACGACGCCTGCGCCCAGGCGGACCCCAATACCAAAATGCACCCACCGTTGAGATCCGCCCTCGACGTACATGCCTGCCGCGAAGGCCTACTCGACGGAACCATCGACTGCATCGTCACCGATCACGCACCTCACACCGAGAACGAAAAAGCCGTCGGGTTCTTAAAAGCCCCGCCGGGCATCGTCGGTCTGGAGACCGCCGTCGGTCTCGCGGCTCACGCCATGGTCGAGACCGGTATCGCCGGTTGGCCGCACATGATCGTGTGGCTCTCATCCGGCCCCGCGACGGTCCTGGGCCAAACGCCGGGTGGGATCGAGGTCGGCTCGCAAGCCAACCTGACGCTCATCGATCCCACGCTCCGCTGGACCGTAGATCCCACGCAATTCCTGACGAAAAGCCAAAACACGCCTTTTTCGGGCTGGGAACTCACAGGACGATCTGTCGGAACGATCCGTGGCCGCAACCTCACGCTTTGCACGCTCAAGAATGCACCATACCCTGACGACAAGACTTGACATAACATTGCCGTTTTTCGCCAAAATGGTTATTGACGCGGCGGACTGGGCGGTTACAGTAGAGCGACTGGGGATAGGGTCTTAGCGAGCGAGAAGTGCTCGCATGGAGATGACGCCATGCTAACCACGTCGAACGTCGAAAGTATTCAAACTGATATTGATGAAGGTTTTTCCTCGGGCGCCCAAACGGCCATTGAAGAGCGACGCAGCGCGGAACGCCTTCGACAAGAAGTCGCGATCACCCTAACCCCCATGGGTCACGAATGTGGCATTGGATGTCACGCCGAAGACATCAGTGCCGGTGGGGTTTTTGTGCATCTTCCCATCGAGCTCAAGCTGGAGGTCGGTCGCCGCGTCGAGGTTTCAGTCGGCGAAACCGATAGCTCACGTAATACCGGCCGGTTCGAGGGTGAGACCTGCTTCGCCACGGTCATTCGAACCGAGCAACGCGGCCCCGGCGCCGAACATGTTGTAGGCGCCGGCTTGCGTTTCGACCACCCTCTATTCGTCGACCCCGCCACCCTGCAATAATTCCCCCGAGCCGCACGCTTCAACCTGCGCGATTTCTGGCCGGACCATGGACTTCCCCGGCGCAATGTTCAAGAACCTTGCGCTCCACGCCGGAGTTGGCGTGAAGGGTAAGTCCTCTTCGCCAAGCGGCACAGGCATCGTCGATGCGCGCACCGCGGGCATGCAGCGCTTCGCCTAGATAAAACCAGCCGCGGGCTGCGTTGGGGACGTTCCGTGTTTCCTGGCGCGCGTAACGAATGGCTCGATCGAGGTCCAACTCGGAACGGGGATCGGTAGTGAGATAATGGTGTGCGAGGTCGATGTTGAGCGTTCGCCCGTGGGGTGGCGGTTTAGGATCGCCGTTTGCTCGCCAGGATTGAAGCTGCTTCAATTCCTCGGTTGCGTACATGGGTTCAAAACGGGCGAATGAAGCCCAGATCACCGGTCCAGCGAAGAAGACCGACACAGTCCACACGCCCAGTATGACTGAGCCCATGACCGCGGTTGGCACTCGATCGAGCCGGCTGCGCAACGCATGGGCGGCAAACAGCCAGAGCGCCGGCAGGTACATGAGGTGGAACCGCGCACCAGCCGTTCCACGCGAGATGAGCAGCACCGCGCCGCACAAAGCCCAGACCAAGAGACCAATCATCGCCGTGTCCCGACGTGAATATCCGCCGATCCCTCCTGCCCACCATTTTCGAACAGTAAGGAATATCGCAATCGCAATCACCGGCACGGATAGCAGTGGCACGGGCCAAGCGTCGAAGTTCAGCCAGATGAATGCCGCATCCATCGGCCCGCCGGTCACATGGGCTTTGGTCTCGGGGTAATTGAATGTGATTTGATAGACCAGGTCGATCATGCCCTCCGCTTCTACGGCATCGTGATCAATCGAATCGGTTGGTGCGAAGTACGACGCGGCGGCGAAAAGATAAACACCCGTCGGTACGGCGGCGATGACAAGCGACACCATCAACGATCGAACAGGCCCCGGCGACGCCGGCGTCAGTGCGCGCCGCATTTCAATCATCGATGCACATTTCGGCGTCGAGAAGCGCCGGACCAACAGTACCGTACCCTCGGCCAGTACCATCAAAGAAACGGCGAAAATCCCCTTCCCCAACCCGGTCATGAGCAAACCGAGCAGGCATAGTCCACGAACCACCACCGCCCCCGGACGACCGATGAGACACACAACGGGGATCAGCAGCAGAACGCTCAAGGACTCGGAAAAGTCGCTTCGACTGTTGGTGAACGTGAGGACATCCGACAGCGCGAGCCACGCGGTGAAAATTACGGCCGTCGGGCGTCCCCAACAAATCGAGCATAAGCGATATCCCACTATCAAAGTCAGCACGCCCAGCACCACGGGCGCTACGCGGAGCGTTAGAAGTGAGATCGCTCGGCCGTTGCCGGTGAGTGCATACTCGAACCACCACCACAGGGGCGTGATGCCGTTGCTACGCCGGACGGGAACCTCAATCAGCGTCTTGCCCACCGATTCGGTCATCTCCTCGAGTCCTACAGCCATCACCTTCACTTCGTCGTAGCCGACGGGCAAAACGCTCGTCAGGTAAAGCCGATAGAGAACGCCGGTCATCACGAAAATGATCACCCACGTCGTTGTCATGCGGTGTGGACCTGAGAAAATCGTTTTCTTGCGTTTAGATGGGGCGATCGTTACGGCCGCAGACATGTCAAGAGGATGAACCGGTCAGCGGGGGACGTCAAGCTTCTCGATAACCACAGTCCACACTTCCAAGGAGACTGCAAACGCGTTCCTGATCCACCTTCCATGTCAGCACCCGAGCCTCAGGCGACATGAAATCCAGACCTGTCGGGAGCCTGTGTTGCGGCTGTGTGGACGATCACTTCGATTTCCTGGTATCGATGCGGGAATCCTTGCCAATCGCGGAGAGTGGCTTGGATTGATGGAGTAATTGGCATGACCACGACTTCGACATGCCGGCCGGAAGCGGGTCCAATATGGCATGCGCTTGGACCATGTTAAGATTACCTGAGGCTCTGATCTCTTGTGTTCGCTTGGGGAGATTCCAACCGAGGGGGCTCGGCTTGCCAAACGCCTATTGACAGCCGGGTGCTTTCACATAGATTTCGCGCGCCCCAAAAGGGTATTGAGGAAGCAGGAAAGAGACCTCCGGTGAACGCGCGGCTCTGGTTGCGCCGATCAGGCCCTTTGTGGTGACTCGAATGACTGTGTGGTGAGGAGAATGATCCCATTCGGGCCGATTAGTGTAAACATTCCGACAAGGCAAATAGGAGAATGGGTGTGGCTGATACTGACAAAAAGAATCAAAAGACTATGCGGCAGACAGCGGCCGCGCCCAGGACATTTGGTCCGGTGTCGGACTTGGAGCGGCATTTACCATCCGATTGGTGGCGGACGCTGTTCAATGCGGCATATTTGAAAACCGACGGCGATGTTGTGGAGAATCCGGACAATACGCGGCGCGAGGTGGATCTGGTCGTACAAGCGGCCGGTCTCGACCACAATGATCGCATCCTCGATCTCTGCTGCGGACAGGGGAGACATTCGCTCGAGCTTGCGCGACGCGGATTCCGTGAGGTTACTGGAATAGACCGCTCTCGCTACCTGATCCGGCTCGCGCGAAAACGCGCCGCTTCGGAGCATTTGTCGGTCGCGTTCCATGAAGGCGACGCCCGCAAGTTGCGTCGGCGGGGCAAGTCGTTTCACTGCGTTATGCTCATGGGGAACTCCTTCGGCTATTTCGAGCAAAAACGTGATGACGAGGTTGTTCTTGAGGCTGTGGCGAGTGCGCTGATGCCGGGTGGGGTTCTGTTTCTGGACGTCGTCGCCGGTGATTGGATGCGGTCCAATTTCGAGCCTCGAACCTGGGAGTGGATTGACCAACAACATTTCGTGTGTCGTGAGCGGGCGTTGGCCAAGGACGGCGAACGCATCATCTCTCGCGAAGTCATCACGCATGCCGAGCGGGGTGTGATCGCCGATCAGTTCTATGCCGAACGACTCTATTCTCACGAACAGCTAACCGACCTTCTAGAACGCGTCGGCTTTGAGGCGGTCCGGAGTCACGGTTCTCTGGAAACCGGGTCCGACAGAGAGCAAGACCTGGGTATGATGGCTCAACGTATGGTCCTGACGGCGCGTGCGGCCAAACGAACGGTGGCGTCGCGATCAGTCCAGACGTTGCGCCCTTTTCCTCAGGTCACGGTTCTTATGGGCGATCCTTCACTGCCGGATGTAGTCAAGGTGGATGGGAAATTCAATCCGATCGACATCGACACGATCGAACGGCTAAAGCTGGCGCTGGGAGAATTGACGGATTACGAATTCTCGTACATCGACGACCATCAGGCGCTTGCCCGTACACTTCGCGCCGAGCCGCCATCGTTCGTCTTCAACCTTTGTGACGAAGGGTTTTGGAACCGTGCAACGATGGAGTTGCATATACCCGCACTGCTGGACATGCACGGAATCCCCTACAGCGGCGCGGGAGCCGCAGGCCTGGGGCTTTGCTACAACAAGAACCTGGTGCGCGGATTTGCCGAGTCTCTCGACATTCCAACACCCATGGAGTCGTACATTGGGCTCGATGATAGCGTCGCCACTTTGCCCGCCACCTTTCCGGCACTTGTGAAGCCGAATTTTGGTGACAGTAGCGTGGGCATTACCAAGGACGCCGTGGTACACAACTCGACCGAGTTGATGGCATATCTCGAGTGGCTTCGCAGCACCTTCGGGCGATGCGCAATCCTCATTCAGGAGTTCCTGACGGGAACGGAGTATTCGATCGGCGTGGTGGGAAACCCAGGACTCTCTTATCGCATGCTCCCGGCGCTGCAAGTGGACTACTCCCAATTGCCGGGGGATTTACCACCTATACTGTGTTACGAGTCCAAATGGTGCCCGGACTCTCCCTATTGGGATCGGGTCAAATATTCAGAGGCCGACACCAGCGACGATCAGCGGCGGACGCTTTACGACCACTCGAACACCCTGTTCGAGCGACTGGGGTGTCGCGACTATGCTCGCTTCGATTTCCGGGCCGATGCGAACGGTGTAATCAAGCTCATGGAAGTGAATCCGAACCCCGGGTGGTGCTGGGATGGCAAATTCAACATGATGGCCGGTTACGCCGGTTTGCGCTACTCAGATCTTCTTCGTCTTATTATCGAAGCCGCGCAGGAGCGCGTACTTAGCGAGTCGGTAAAGCCGCAGGCGGGCAAGGCCCCTCTTGCGTGTGTCACTTAGCTCGTCCGGTTACGATGGCGCCCCGAGGCGTGACAAACGGGGATATGGCGGTAGACCGCTCCGTCCTGGCCGAATTGGACAGCCAAGCAGTGACCCGGAAGAAGCTGACCGCCGGAGCGGCGTCGAGAAGCAACTAGGAATTATCTCTTTGTTCGAGCAAATTATAAGCATCGCCCCGTTAACTTGGCTGGGCGTATTGAGCGCGATGTCATGCGGTGCAATCATTGGCATCGAGAGACAGATGCTCGGTAAGCCAGTCGGTATTCGGACCGGTATGCTGGTTTGCCTAAGCACATATATCTTTATCAGTATCTCGAACGCCGTCGCCTCCGGAACCACGGATCCGTCACGTGTTATCGGGCAGATCATAACCGGAGTGGGTTTCCTCGGTGCCGGGGTGATGATGTCCAGAGACGGCATCGTCGTCGGTGTCACCTCGGCAGCCGCGATATGGATACTTGCGGCCATTGGGGTGACAATTGCGTCACAATATTACCTGACAGGGATTAAGCTCTCGTTGCTGGCTGTCATTGCCCTTGTCGGCGTGGATATGGTAGAGAATACGTTCGTCGCCATGCAGAAGGGTGTGCATGCAAGGCTAAGATTGAAAAGGCGGAAGTAGTCCACAGCGAACAAAGGAATCAGATGTTTCGTGAGTAACTCCGGCGATTTGGAATCGTCAGGGGTGAAACCTGACGGGTCCACTCATGGATGATCGATCAGCAAGTCCACGGCGACAGCGTGTCCGATATTCCTTTCGGAACATACTCACAGGCTCAGACCTCTCGCGCAGGCGGTTGGCGGTGATGACCGCTACGGCGGCCGGCACCGGACCCACCGTCTGGCTCACGGCGTGCGCCCACGGCGACGAAGTGGGCGGCGTGGTGATCATCCAGGAGGTCTTTCGGCGTCTGAAACGCAAACCGCTGGTTTGCGGTGAAGTCCGCGCATTCCCGCTCATGAACCCCATGGGGTTCGAAGTGGGCACGCGACAGATTTCGATGGGCGGCGAGGACCTCAACCGCAGCTTTCCCGGCAATCAGCACGGTTCTCTGGCCCATCGCATCGCCGCGACAATCTTTCAGGAGATCGCTCAAACACAGCCCGCATTGGTATTGGACCTGCACAACGATTGGCGCAATTCGATCCCGTACACCGTCATCGACCCTCGGCGTAGTGCGGCTCATCGTGAGGCCTATGCTCGTACCCGTCGTTTCGCACGATGCACCGGTCTGCTGCTTGTGGAGGAATCGAGCAAGTCCCTTGAGTCGCTTGTTTCCCACAAGACGCTTACCGGTAGCCTGCTCCTTTGTGATATACCAGCGCTAACCCTCGAGCTTGGGGAAGCGTACGTGGTCAACGAAACCAACGTTGACTACGGGGTCCAGGTGATCTGGAACCTGCTGAGTGAATTGGGGATGGTGGCGGCGCAACAGAAGCCGTTTGAGTTTGAACTGCATCGCGAGTGCCGGGGGCGCTTTCTGGCGTACTCGGATGGCGCGCTCAGTTCGACCAGCGGGATCATTCGCTTCCTGGTCAAGCCGGGTGACATGATTGCTGCTGATCAGCCGGTCGCCAAAATCTACAACGCTTTCGGGAAACACCTTGAGACCGTGTTTTCGGTGCAGCGGGCCGTCGTGCTGGGGCACTCTGATTCGTCCGTCGCGTTTCCGGGCGTGCCGGTCGTCGCGCTCGGGCTTCTGGAACCACCTCGCCGTAGATCATTGGCCGCTGGGGCGGCAGACCCCGCCGATCCCGCGGCACGACGAGAATGACTACGCACGGACCGAGCGCGGGCCGTTGCGGCGGCTACAAACCGTGAGGCTTTTCTAAGAAGCGCGTCACCCACCCTTCGCAAAGAGCGAAGGATGGGGCACCGATGCAAGCTCGAAGCGTACCTGTTACCCTACCGATGCCGCCAAGGCTCTCCAGCCGTGGCCAGCGCTTCACCTTTCACTTTCCGGAGGGATATCTTGCTTGTAGAGTGTTGCATGGTAAACTGATATTTTCCTGCACGTTTGTTCCGCGGTCATGGTGTATGGGAAGAGTAGAACTGGGTTGGATGAGTCAAAGTCACCCGCGGATTGTTGCTCTTCACGATTACTTGGAACGATGCCTACCGCCCACACATCCTCATCGCCGCATCGTGTCGCCGCTTCGTCTAAACCGATATTCTCGCTCACCGTACGGACTGTTCTGCTCATCTTATTGTTTGCGTCTGCGCTTGGAATCCGGCTCTACCGCATCACCGATGCGCCGCTCGCTTTTCATGCCACGCGCCAATACCGTTCTGCCCTGCTGGCGCGGGGCTACTATTACGAGCTACTGGATTCCGTTCCGGAACCAAGGAAGCGGGTAGCCACGGTCGCCAAGGACCGAATGGGGATTCTGGAACCACCGGTGTCTGAGCTCGTCGCTAGTGTGGCCTATTGGCTGAGCGGAGGCGAAAGGCTTTGGATTCCAAACCTTTTGTCATCGTTGTATTGGATGGCGGGCGGTGTGTTTCTTTTTCTGCTGGTCGCCTACTTGGCGTCTGCCGACGCGGCACTGATTTCAACCGTTTTTTACCTATTTCTTCCCTACGGCGTGGAAGCGAGCCGTAGCTTTCAGCCCGATCCCTTAATGGTCATGTTGTTTATGGGCAGTGTCCATTTTGTCGTTCGCTATTTTGACCAGCCGTCCGGGCGGCGATTGGGTGCCGCTGTCGTTTGCTCGGCTATGGCGATCTTCATCAAACCTGTTTGCCTGTTCCCGATTTTTGGAGCATTTGCGGCCGCGGCCTTCGCGACTCATGGGCTGCGCGGTTCAGTGGTGCGCCGTGCTCACTGGATTTTCATCGTAGCGAGCCTGATGCCAACCGCGGTCTACTACACTTACGGCCTGTTCATTGGTCAATTCCTTAAGACACAAGCGCAAATGAGTTTCATGCCTTCCTTGCTGCTGAAATCGGATTTTTGGAACGGATGGCTCATGCTCATATCCCACGTATTGGGCTACACCATGCTGCTCCTGGCGCTGCTGGGTGGGGTCATGTTTCGTTCGGGGTTGCCACGCGCCTTAGTGATCGGGTTGTGGATAGGATATTTCCTCTACGGATTGATCTTTACTTACCACATACACACTCACGATTACTATCACTTGCCGTTGATTCCTATCGTGGCGTTGTCACTCGCTCCCGTGGTGGATTCGATCTTTGAGCGGCTGGGACGGTTACTTCCGGGGCGGGGTTCAGGCCTACTCGCGACGGGTGCAATCATCGCGGGACTTTTATTGAGCGCTCACCAGGGGCCGTGGAGACGCCCAAGGCCCGATCCTGAGCCCATAAGGGAAATGATGCGATCGGTTGGGCAAGTGGTGAATCACAGTGCCAATACTGTGCTCCTTGCTCACAGCAGGGGTAAGCCACTGCAATTCTACGGGGCGATTGCCGGCATCAATTGGCCGGATTCAAATGAACTTTGGGCAAAGAAGCTGCGTGGCAAGCCGGAGCTAGCTGCCGAGGAGCGTTTGAGACGCATGATGGATAAACATTCGCTGGAGTATTTCATTGTCACGAACCTACGGGATTTCTTCCAACAGGAGGATTTGAAGGCGTTGCTGACGCGCCGCTTCCCGTTAATCACTCGAACCGATCACTACTGGGTCTTTGATCTGAGAACGGATCGCAAAAGCCTGGATTAGCCAAGCGACTTGCGCGGAGAGGAAGCTATGCCCGCGGCTTGGGCGGGGCGCGTAGTGGAAGTCGTGACGATCTCTGGGGCTGCGCCTGATCGCCGAGTACGCCCGTCATCGAGCGGAAAAGATGATGCGTTCTTGGGGATAGGAGCCCAAGGATCGTAGGATGAATGATCCGGCCGGCGCTGCCTTCGACGACCGCTGACCATTCCTAATCTTTGCAGGGTACGTTGAGCTACATCCGCTATTTCATTCCGGTCGGCAGCGGATCAGTTTGGTTGTCACTCGCCCTAGTCCCGACGACCGAACACGATCGACGCCCAATAGAGCATGGTCAAGATCGCCGTCAACGTGGCCGCGACATACGTCAAGGCAGCGGCACTGAGCACCTTTCCTACAATGCGATCCTCCGCGGTCGTCACCATGCCTTGATCGAGCAGGATCGCCCGCGCTCGGCTCGACGCATTGTACTCGACGGGTAGATTCACAACCTGAAAAAGCACAACCACCCCGAATAACCCCAAACCGATGGCCGCGATCGTTCCACCGACCGCCGCCTGCATATAGGCCAGCACAAGCCCGACAATGATCAAAAGCACCGAAAGCCGACTTCCCAGCGACGCCATCGGCACCAGTCCATTGCGAATCGCCAGCGGACCGTACGCCTGGGCGTCTTGAATCGCGTGGCCCACCTCGTGCGCGGCGATCCCCAACGACGCCAACGTCCGACCTTGATAAACCTCGGGGCTCAGCCGCAGCGCCTTACTCTTTGGATCGTAGTGATCGCCCAGAAACGACTTGGCCGGTTCGATGGACACGTCGGTAATGCCGTACACGTTGAGTATACGCTGGGCGGTCTCCGCCCCGCTGAGCCCGCTGTTCGCCGGGTGCTGTCCCGCGATTCGATAGGCCGACTTCACCTTCATTTGCGCCCACATCGCCAGCAGCATCGCCGGCCCTACGTAAACAAGGTACATCGGGTCAATGTAGAAAAACGCCAATATTTCCATAACTCAACCTCAACAAAACAAGAAGCCTGCCGTAACACCGAACGGATTATACGGCCGTCCGCGGGTCGAAGATCGTCCTTTCTTTATAATCGAATGATCTCCCACTGTCGCGTGAATGCATCCAAAGAACGCTCAGCGTCGTCCGCCGTCTGATTCTCGGGCGCCGCTTGACCCGTCCCGTAGGAAACCTTATTCCTTAAGCGAGGAGCGATTCAAGGCCCATAAAGTAATCTCACCGGAGAGATGCCCATGATGTCATACAGACTTGTCGATACGTCTTTCGGTTCGTTTGGACTGGTTGCTCGGGATGAACGGCTTTTGGGCACCTTCCTCCCCGATCGCCAACGCGCCATCCTTAGGCACATCGGTGAACGCTTTCCGGATGCCGTCGAGACCAAGCACGTGTTACCGCAGTTTTGCAGACAGGTTTGCTCGTACTTCCATGGCAAACCGGTCAAGTTCAATGTCAAGATCGACTTATCCGGAATGCCGCCGTTTCGACAGGCCGTTTTGAGAGCCTGCCTGCGCATTCCTTTTGGCAAGACCGCAAGCTACGGCGACCTCGCCCGGGCGGCGGGTAGCCCGGGCGCAGCCCGCGCGGTCGGCGGCGCCATGGCCCACAACCCGCTGCCGCTGATCATACCGTGCCACAGAATTCTACGGTCGGACGGATCGATCGGCGGTTTCTCCTCGCCGCGAGGCGTGAAGGAGAAACAGCGCCTGCTGCGTCTGGAAGGCATCATAGATTGGGAAAAAGCAGCGTAGAGCGAGCACGAAATCGTAGGGTCCGCCGTGCGGACCCATTGTGTAGGGTGGGCACGGCCCACCATCCGTAGTTTTGTAGGGTGGGCACTGCCCACCAGCCGTAGAATTGTAGGGTGGGCACTGCCCACCAGCCCATTCATACTGACACACGATGGTCACGAACCATCTACAAGGACGATTCATGATGACGCAACCTATTTCTCGGCGCGGCTTTTTTGGAACCGCCGCCGCCGCGACGGCCGCCGGCTTCTTGAATCCTTCAGCCGTCAGAGCCGCCGACAGCACCGTGGGCCGGCGGTCCGGCCCGGTCGTGATTTCCAGCGCCAACGGATTATCGGCCACCGAAATGGCCGCGACCATGATTGAGAACGGTGCCGACACGCTCGACGCGGTCATCGCAGGCGTGAACATCGTCGAGAAAGATCCCGAGGACATGTCCGTGGGCTACGGCGGCATACCCAACGAAGACGGCGTCGTCGAGCTCGATTCCTGCGTCATGCACGGACCGACCTGCCGTGCCGGCGCTGTGGCCGCCTTGCGAAACATCAAGACCCCCTCCAGCGTCGCCCAAACCGTCATGAACCGCACGGACCACGTCCTTCTCGTCGGTGAAGGCGCGTTGCGCTTCGCCCGCGCCCATGGCTTCGAAGAAGTGAATCTGCTCACCGACAAGGCCCGAAAAGTCTGGCTGAAATGGAAGGAAACCCACTCCGATCGCGACGACTGGATCCGATCGGAAGTTCCCGATGACGACGCGCAATCCAACGCGCTGGACGCACTCCCCTTCACTTACGGCACGATCAACTGCTGCGGACTAAGTCCCAACGGCGACCTGAGCGGCGTGACCACAACCAGCGGGCTGAGCTATAAGATTCCCGGTCGGGTCGGAGATTCGCCCATCATCGGGGCGGGCTTATTCGTGGACAACAACGTTGGAGCCGCCGGCAGCACCGGTCGCGGCGAAGCGGTGATCAAAACATGCGGCAGCCACACCGTCGTGGAAGGCATGCGTCAGGGCATGTCACCGGAAGAAGCCTGCCTGATGGCGCTCAAGCGCATCGTGGATACGACAACCGAAAAGCGATTGCTGCGCAAGGATGGTCGCCCCAACTTCGACGTGAAATACTATGCGGTGGCGAAAGACGGCCGGTTTGGCGCCGCGTCTATTTGGTCCGGAGGGAACTTTTCCATCTACGCCGACGGCAAAAACCGCCACGAAGACGCCGCTTTCCTATACGAACGCCCGAAGAAAAAGCCATAACGCGCTATGTCGCGAGCGTGAATGACGGTCAGGATTGGGGGCCCAGCAGGGCCAGGGCGACGTTGTACGCGGCGTGGCAGCCGGCGGCGGAGCCGTAACCACGATACCAAAAAATGATCGCCAGGTAGGTGCCGGCGATGGTGCGAAAGAAAAAGGGGATTTCGGCGAAGGGTTCGGTTCCGAATGGGGCGTGGTGGTGCGCGGCGAAGGCGAGGGAAGAAAGCAATACCGCCACCACGGCGACCGACGACGGTTTCAGCTTGAGCAAATCCACGCCGATCATGACCATGATGGAAATAAGCACCAGCCTGAAGACCAGTTCCTCATAGATTCCGGCGCCAATGCCCAGTGCGAGGCGGTCAACCAATGTCGGCGTGATAGCTTCTCCTGCGGTCAGCGGAATCAACCAGTTCAATCCGAGCAGGGGAATGGCCAGGAAAGCCGCTTCGAAATACATCAAGCCGACGCGTCCCCAGCGAATTCTCCAGGGCTGGCCCGAGGCGATGTGGGTGGCGAGCAGGACGGTCAACACGCCGATGCCCGGCGCCCAGACGGCCACGGTTCCGAAGAGTTCGAAGAATCGCCGCATGAGGTCGAAAGCGATGACGCGGTCGGTTCGCGTTACGGAGGCCGCTTCGTAGAAGATGATCAGCGGGAGCAAGAATACCAATGCGTCGAGCGGACGCGCAAGAAGTCCGCGCTGGGGGCTGGATTTACGGCTTGGTTGAGCGGGCGACATCGTGGGCGTATGGTCTCAGGTTATGGGCGACGTGCAAGAGGGTGCTAAGGTCGTGCTTGGTTCAAAACATGCGGCGCGAGAATCGAAGCGAAGGCTCGCAGGGAATGAAATCCGCGCGATTTATGATCGGTTGTGGAAGGCGTACGGTCCACAACGTTGGTGGCCTGCGGATACGGCCACGGAGGTCGTGCTCGGCGCCATCCTCACACAGAACACCGCGTGGACCAACGTGGAGCGGGCCATTGAGGTCTTACGCGACGCGCACTGCCTGACTTGGGAGGCGTTGCGTCATGTTTCGGTAGAACGTTTGGCGGAATACGTCAGGCCGTCGGGAACGTACCGCGTGAAGGCGGCGCGGCTCAAGGCGTTTGTTGATTGCCTGTGGGCCGGACATGATGGTGATCTTTCGCGCCTGTTGGGTGGTTCCCTGGATGAGGCGCGCGGTCGCTTGTTGTCCATATCCGGGATCGGCCCGGAGACGGCCGATGCGATTTTGCTCTACGCCGGCGAGCGTCCATCGTTCGTTGTGGATGCGTATACCAAGCGGATACTCCGGCGACACGGTGTCATCGGTAAGTCGGCGACCTATGAGGAGGTGCGAACTCTGTTCCACGAAGCGCTCGCGGACGATGCCGTGATGTTCAACGAGTTTCATGCGCTGCTGGTTGCTCTTGGCAAGAAGCACTGTCGCAGCCGAGCCCTATGCGACGGATGTCCACTGGAGAATCTACCGCACGACGCGGCGTTGTAGCTCCGGCGATTCCGTTGGGTTCCCTCAGGTTGTCCTCGGAGCTTCCCTTCAAAGTGGACCGTTTTTATGCCGTGGCCATGCGAGGGCGCACTGGTGTGGTCGATTCGTCGGTCGCGTCGGCGAGTGCCGAGCGCTCCAGATGTAGCAGGTACTCCTTGCGCCACAAGCCACCGCCGTAGCCGCTGAGGGTTCCATCACTGCGGACAACTCGGTGACACGGGATGAGGATGGCAATCCGGTTATCACCGGACGCGCGTCCTACCGCACGCTGCGCTTCGGGGTGCTGTATTTCTGCCGCGATCTGGTGATAGGAGCGCGTTTCCCCGAATGGAATTCCGGCCTGGGCGGCCCACACCAATTTCTGAAACGGCGTTCCCGGAGCATCAAGCGGTACGGAGAAGGCCGTTCGCCGTTTGGCGAAATACTCCTGCAGTTCAACGTCGAGCTGTTCAAGGATCGGATTGATTCCCGGAACGATTGCGGCATTGAACTTGCGATTGAGCGTCTCGAGTTGTCTCTGCAGGGCACGTCGATCGGCAAACTCAACGAGACACACGGCCATGTCCGTGGCGCAGGTTACGAGCGGTCCAATCGGCGTATCGATCGTTCGCGTCAGGATGCACGTCAGTTTTTTACTGTTCATGGGTGTCACACCAAACGTTTTCTGGAACGCATCGCGAAAGCCACTCAGCGAGTCGTAGCCAAAATCGAAGGCCGCTTCGAGGTCTGAGTTTCCGGCCCGAATGTGCCGAAGCGCCAAGCCCATGCGTCTCCCTCGTTGATAGGCCTGGAAGGTGAGGCCGAATTTCCGTTGGAAGTAACGACGTGCGGCGTGGGGGTTGATGTTCATGTCCCGTAGGTCTTGGTCGGTGACACGATCGGTCGGTGCTGCTTCCACGCGGGCCAAGAGTGTATCGAGCCAGTGCGGCGCGTCACCTCCGACGGCGAGAGGCCGGCAGCGCAAGCAAGGTCGATAGCCGTTGAGGAGGCACTCATTGACGGTGGCCTTGAACTGGACGTTTTCAGGGCGCGGCTTCCTGGCCGGGCACGTTGGGCGGCAGAAGATGCCGGTGGTCTTGACGCACGTAAAGAATAGCCCGTCGAACTCCCTTTCTCGATTCTGCATCGCCCGCATCATTTCGTCGAATGTGGGAAGATCTTGCATCACGGTTGCATTTCATCCTTTCCAGTTCTTAGGAAGAATACCGCGTGAATCGTCCCTCGGTCCACCGATTTTTTTGCGCCGAATTGCAGGGGGCATAGGACTTGTGTTTTGCGCCGTTTTCCACTACAAGTGCCTGATTCACCATCCCGAGCTGGTGCGTCGCCGGCTGCGGTATGGCAGGTGATCCATCTCTTCAGGGACTGTCGATTTAATCGAAATCGAGCGCCGGGAATGGTATCATCGGTGCTCAATACTATGTTTTCACTCTTGACAGGTGTTTGATGACAGCATGTTCGCACTAAATCGACAGCCCCTTTAGAGGTGCGGGATTCTGATAGATCCCCGATTCATGTTCCCTACGGCTATAGCCCCGGGGAGTGAAATCATCATTTGAGCTAAGTGGGGGCACTTGCCGGAGTGTGGATCATCTTAGGTGTGGACCGTCCACACGCACAATCGTAGGTCGTCGTAACGCTCTAGATCACGAAAGCTGAAGCCTTGAAGAACACAAAAATACGCAACATCGCCATTATCGCACACGTCGATCACGGAAAGACCACGCTGGTTGATCAGATGCTTCGTCAATGCGGTCAGTTCCGCGACGCGCAAGTGTCGGGAGAGCGCATTTTAGATTCCAACGATTTGGAGCGTGAACGTGGAATTACCATCACCGCCAAGAACATCGCCATCAACTACAAAGACGTGAAAATCAACCTCATCGACACGCCGGGGCACGCGGACTTCGGTGGTGAGGTGGAGCGCGTGTTGAAGATGGCCGACGGTTGTTTGCTGCTGGTCGATGCGTTCGAGGGGCCCATGCCGCAGACGCGGTTCGTACTACGAAAGGCGTTCGAGAATGGTCTTCGCCCACTGGTGGTGATCAACAAGATCGACCGTGAGGATGCCCGACCCGATGCGGTGCTCGACGAAGTGCTCGACTTGTTCATCGAGCTTGGGGCGGACGACGAAGCCCTGGAGTTTCCAACCGTCTATGCGTCTGCCACGCTTGGATTCGCGTCGACCGATCCGGCCAAACGCACCGATGATATTTTCGTTTTGTTCGAGTCGATCCTGGAGCATGTTCCGCCGCCGGAAGTCATACCCGACGCGCCGCTTCAGATGCTTATCACCACTCTGGGTTATAGCGACTACGTGGGCAGGATCGGTATCGGCCGAGTCTTCGCGGGTACGATTCGCTCGGGGCAAGAGGTCACTGTAATTCACCGGGACGGCACGCAGCACAAAGAGCGCGTCGCTGAATTATTCGTTTTCGACGGATTGGGGCGAGTAAAGACTGATGAAGTGCCGGCTGGTGACATTTGTGCGGTTGTGGGTTTGGATTCGGTTGATATCGGCAACACCATTGCCTGCGCCGAAAGGCCTATGCCACTTCCAATTATTCGCATCGACGAACCGACGTTGCACATGACCTTTCGTGTCAATGATTCTCCTTTCGCAGGGCGGGCGGGTAAGTTTCTCACCTCGCGCCACATACGGGATCGGCTGGAAAGGGAGATGCAAAGCAACGTTTCGCTGCGGGTGGAGCCGGGGCACACGCCGGAAGAATTCCACGTATCCGGTCGCGGAATGTTGCACCTTTCCATTCTGATCGAAAACATGCGGCGGGAAGGTTTTGAACTGGCCGTTGGCAAGCCCAAGGTGATTTTTCGCGAGTTGGACAATAAGAAAACCGAGCCCATCGAACTCTGCAACATCGACGTACGATCCGAGCACGTCGGCACCGTGATGGAGTTGCTCGGCTCACGGCGGGGGATTTGCAAAACCATGGAATCGCGCGGCGAGGCCAGCCTCATGGAGTTCACGATTCCCGCGCGAGGTTTGATCGGATTGCGGAATCGCATGCTGACGGCCACCAACGGCACGGCCATCATGCATCATAATTTCTACGAGTACGAGTTCTTCCGGGGCGATATTCCGGGCCGAAAGAACGGCGTGATGATTGCTCAGGAGACGGGGCGTGTGACGGCGTATGCCATAAACAACCTGGTTGACCGGGGTGATTTCTTCGTGGCACCGGGTGAACAGGTTTACGCGGGTCAAGTCATTGGCGAGCACTGCCGGGAAAACGACCTCGAGGTCAACGTTTGTAAAGCGAAGAAAATGACGAACATGCGTGCGGCCGCCGCCGACAAGACAGTGGTTCTTAGGCCGCCGCGCGAAATGCCGATGGAGATGGCGCTGGAGTTTATCGAAGACGATGAGCTCGTGGAAGTTACACCCGACGGCATTCGATTACGCAAGCGATACCTCACCGAGATTGAGCGTCGCCGCGTCTCGCGCAAGAAAGGTTGAAGTTACGTCCCTAGCCAGAAGATGTGTCACGACTATGGCGGCAGTGCAGCCGCGTGAAATTTTCAAAGCGGCGGGCGCAGGCCCGGCGGCATGCGTATGTAGAAGGTCAGCAGGCTTGCGCCGGCGGCTCTGAATCGGTGCCAACATTTGCCGCTGGGGGCAAGACGTTCAGATGGGGGCCATGCCCACCCTACTGCCCGGGCGAGCGGGTCTGGCGGATCAAGGCGGGTTCGATCCAGTTGAAGCGGTCCTGCAGGTCGCCGTTCTGGCCGAAGTCCACGATGAGTTCGAGGCGCTGAGCCTTCTTCACATCGAGGCGGACAGGGCCATGGCGCGTGCCACGGCGGATATTCTCTTTTCCGAATCGACGCGTATCGTCCACCAAAATGAATACCGAGACGTTGGCATAGGAACCGCTGTCATCGTCTATACCAAAGTCGGTGACGAATTCGACGTATTCGCCTCTTAGGTCATAGACCAGGCTCGAACGACTGTGTACACCGATTCCCGTCTCAATTCGCGTTTCGCCAACGGCCATTGGTTTTCCCAGCACGTTGCGATCGATCACGAATGGCCAGTCTAAGGCGAGCATCGGGGTGTGTTGGAAGCGGAGGGGTTTGTGGGTGGATAGCCATTCCCATCGACCGCCGTTGACGTCGGCCCGAACGATTCGATCAGCTTCGAGCGTAAGCTCGCGTTTGTCGCGTAAGTGGATTCGGGCAATGTCGGCGGACCAATCAATGTCGGTGACCGTGAGTTGACCGCTTTGGCGCAGGGTCAGGCGGAGGTACGGCGGGGCGATCGGCTTTGGCTCTGCGGCGGCGAAATAGGCGGTGCGGACGAGGCGCAGAGGAATCTCAGTTTCGCCCGATTGTGTATCGAAGAGAACGCCGTCGCTGCCTACGCCCACGACGAAGCCGCGTAGCATGTCGCCGTTGGTGAGGACGATGGCGTCATCATCGGCTCCGCCGGTTTGGGTGTCATCACGGCCCCGATTGTGGTCGAATATCTCGGCGGTGCGGCTGCCATTTGCACCGCTCGACGTCAAATCAATCCTACTAACCCACTCCAAGGGGAGGGCGAGATCGCCGAGGTCTGCGGATTTGACTACTACGGAGCCATCGCCGGCGCCGCCCAGTTCGCCGAGTATCGAATCGCCGTTGTTTAATGATACTCGAGCGGCATCCTGTGCCGGCGGAGCAACGGGCGTATCCGTCACAATACGAACGATGTCCGACAATGGAATTCGTCGATCGACGCCGACGTCGACCCGAATGAACGCACCGGCAGCGGCCGAACAGCCCAGCAACTGTCCTTCGATCGTTTCATGGTCAACGGTCTCGATCTTGACGGTACTTACGAGCTTTGCGGGTGGCGAATCCGGCGCACCGATCGCCTGGGTGGTTGATCCCGTGAGGAGTGCCGAACTCAAGAGTATTCGCCGTAATAGTGTGGTGCGTGATTTCATGATCACTTCTGAAAGATCGGCAGTAGTCGATTCGGAATCTGAAGGATAATCAGGGCCATGGCCGTCCCATATTCCTGACCGGCCTGTCCACGCCACGAACCCTCGACCGTTTGTTTTTCCAGCAGCTCAGCGCGAATGGGGGGCCACCACGACTGCCAGCGTGCGTCACCGGCTAGAAACATCGCCTGTGCCGCGTAATAATGACCGTAGAAATAATGACCGACAGTCTGTTCCTTGGGGGGAGCGAATCGTTCGACATAATCGAGTCCGCGTTTGACGACATCACCGCCGTAAATCCCCGCGTATTGCAAGGCGGTCACGCCGGCTGCGGAGCGTGCGAATGCGGATCCTCCGGAGTTGAGCATGTATCTAAAGCCGCCGTCGGGGTTTTGGCTGGCTTTGACGTATTCAATGGCTTTGTCGATGATGGCCTTATCTACGTAGATTCCGGTATTCCTGGCGGCGCGCAAGGTCATGATCTGACATACTGTGACCGACAGATCGGCGTCATTGCGCACGGGTTGATACCGCCAACCGCCTTCCTCATTCTGCGTTGTGACGATGAGTCGAACGGCTTTGCGCAGCGTTTCGCGGAGCTCGGGTCGGTGTGTCATGCCGTATACCTCGGCGAGGAACAGCGTGGCGAAGCCATGTCCATACATCGGTCCGTGTGACGTTTCCGCCGCGAGCAATCCGCTCTCAGAGCTGTGCGCCAGGACGAAATCCAAGGCGCGATCAACAACGTGCCCATAAGATCCTCGACCTGGTGTATGTCCATCGGCGAGGAAAGCCAGGCCGGCCAGCCCGGTGATGCCGACGTGGGGACCGTAGTGCGAAAGGCTGCCGTATGATCCGTCCGGCGCTTGATGGTTGGCGAGCCATTCCAGGCCCTTTCCGACGCCCACCCGTAGCGCCGGCGTGATTTCCGACTCCGCCGCGACGGCGTTCTTGTGAGGTGCCGATGAAGTCGCGCTTGGAGATGCGCTTGCCGACATCGCACAGGTCAGAACTGTTGCGAAGACAAACCGAGCGCAATTGTTGTGGGCATAGCGATTCACTGGTCGGACTCCTGTAGGGCGCGGTAGTAGCGCTCGATCCACTCCCGGTAGCGTTCGAGAAAGCTTTCTGAGACGCCCTGAATGATTTCGTCGCGTTCGCGCGCGGGGAGATGGCCCCAGGTTCGGCGAATTTCATCGATGCGACCCCCTCTGGGACCGTCTTCCGGCGATGCTCCTTCGGGTGGCTCCTGCTGCGCCGTTGTGGCGCCGGAATTCTTGCCTCCGGCCTGGGTTGATTCGCTTTCATTTTGAGAAGAGTTTTTTGTCAGCTTCTTTCGTTTGTCTGAAGAGGGTGATGGCTGCGATTGCCGGCTCGGGCGTCTTTGTGCCGCCGCGGTTTTTATGGCTTCGTCCAACTGATCCACAATCCGCTGCTGAAGCCTTTGTGTTTCTTCGCCGGGATCAAAATCCAGATCAAGACGTCGTGCGGCCTGGTTCATACCGCGAATGATGGTGTCCATAATGTCATCGGAATCATCACCGGCGATCTGGCGGATAAGGCGTTGGCCGAGTTTCTTCGTCTTCTGTTTTTTGTCATCCGTGTTCCGCTGAGACTGTGCATGCACGGTGGCCGGAGCGATTAGCCACAGCGTTGTCAACAGTAAGAGACATTGTTTTGGCATTTGTATGGCTTTCATTGCAGTTTGCCCATAAAAGGGATCGTCATTTCTAACTATGGATGCTGACTCCGTTCGGTGATCATCTCCGTGAGGCGCTGCACCTGTCCCTGATCCTCGCCGACTGTCTTAAGCATTCGCAACTGTTCTTCGGTTGGTTCGGTTGTGCCCAAGCCGGCACTCAGCTCTTTCGTTCGCTTGTTGATCCGCGCCTGCATCGATTTGAGCAGGAGCAGTTCCGCCACCTTGGGGATGGCCTGCATCGCCGCGGATGGGCCGGCTCC
>Ga0214472_10000615_pt1 | contig 43352 bp, 44 predicted proteins | sample RVTome_6_FD_207662 | JGI IMG/M metagenome (GOLD analysis project Ga0214472, IMG submission 207662) | Soil microbial communities from uranium-contaminated site in the Upper Colorado River Basin, Wyoming, United States - RVT140D175 | ecosystem: Environmental > Terrestrial > Soil > Contaminated >...
ATTGGCAACAATAACGATAGCAATAAACAAACACGTTGCCAGAATTAAACCGGTGCCTGAAATAAGTTTTTTCTTAACAGATAATTTCATGTCAACTGGCCTTCTTCGCTTCGATAACAACCACGTTAACGTAGAGCCAGAATGAAATTAGTGCACTAAAGTAAATAACGTCGCGTATATCAATCACACCTTTCTTGATTGATGTGAAGTGTGTCAGGAAACTGAATGAAGCAATAGCATCAACAATAGCCTGAGGTGCCCAACCGGAAAATAAATCCAGTACCATCGGGAAGCCGCTTAAGATAAACATAAAACTGATAACGACACTAATAACGAATGCAATCACCTGACTTTTAGTGAAAGCTGAGATACAGGAACCAATCGCCAGAAAACCACCGGCCATGATCAGACTACCAATGTAACTGGCAAGAATAACAGTGTTATCAGGATTGCCTAAATAGTTAACAGTAATCCACATTGGAAAAGTTAAGAACAAAGCAACGGCGGTAAAACTCCACGCTGCCAGGAATTTCCCTACAACGGCATCGGTAATAGAAACCGGCAAGGTCATTAATAATTCTATCGTGCCGCTTTTGCGTTCATCCGACCAAAGGCGCATGGAAATCGCCGGAATTAAAAATAGATAGAGCCACGGATGAAAACGAAAAAAAGGTTCAAGGTCGGCCTGATTACTTTCGAAAAAGGCACCAAGATAAAAAGTGAATACACCGGTCATTAATAAAAAGATAACGATAAACACATATGCAACTGGCGTAACAAAGTAGCTGGTGAATTCTCGTTTATAAATAGAAAACAAGGTGCTCATGATGCAGGCTCCTTGTTAGCGTCAGACTTTCCACTCGTGACCAGGCGGAAAGCATGATCGATATCGTTTCGATCTGATTTGGCAATCAGTTCTGTTGGAGTGCCATCAAAGAGTAATTCGCCGGTGGCAATGATGATCGCACGAGAACAAACTGCGTCCACTTCTTCAAGAATATGAGTCGAAATAATAATCGCTTTATCCTGCGCCATTTCTTTTATTAAATTACGCACTTCGTGTTTCTGATTCGGATCAAGACCATCAGTAGGTTCATCAAGAATTAATGTATCCGGATCATGCAAAATAGCCTGCGCTATGCCAACGCGACGTTTGTAGCCTTTCGATAAGGTTTCAATACTTTGCTCATAGACATTGCGGATATTGATTCTTTCAACGACTTCATCAATGCGTTTTTGACGGTTACTGCCAGTGAGTTGGCGAATGTCGGCGATAAAATTCAAAAAACTTTTTACCGTCATCTCGCCGTAGGCAGGTGCACCTTCAGGTAAATAACCAATCGATTTTTTTACAGCGAGAGGATTTTCCAGAACATCATGGCCATTAACAATAACCGTACCAGCTGTCGGTTCAAGAAAACCGGTGATCATTTTCATGGTGGTCGATTTACCCGCGCCGTTTGGCCCAAGAAAACCCAGCACTTCACCGTGGCTGACGTCAAAAGACACACCACGCACCGCATGAATCGAGCCGAAAGATTTACTCAACGATTGTACTTTGATCGCTTCTGACATGATTTAAAAAATTAGATTCCTTAAAAAACAACCATTTATACTTATTATTTGTTGGCCATCGTAGCCATCTTTCAGACTAAGGTGGCTCACGGCCGCACTATTCTCCATAAAAACAGCGCAGCGTCAATTTTATGATGGACTTTCTTCAGGCTGGATTGTTCCCTAATCAACAATATTGAGCTGGAAATGAGTTGGTTTTTATTTCAGGACTTTCTCTTTCAGGCGAAACAGGGCTGAAATATCTTCATCGCCATAACCTTCGTCCATTAACCGTTGATAATGAATTAAAGTCATTTCAATAATGGGTAATGCATGGTCACTGATTGATTTAGTCATTTCCTGACAGATGGAAAGATCTTTATGATGCAATGCCAGTTTAAAACCGGGTTCATAAGTTCCGGCGAGCATGGTCTTACCACGATGATCCAGAAACCAGTTTCCTGCTGCACCGGTTGCAACAATATCTACCACTTTATCCATTGGTAATCCCATTGCTTTACCAAAAGCGAGTGCTTCAGTCACGGCCTGATTAATACCGGCGGCCATAATCTGATTAACGGCCTTGGTTGCTTGTCCCGAGCCACTTGAACCAATGTAAACAATATTACCGGCAATTGCATCAAGCGTAGTACGTGCTTTTTCAAGTATGGCTTCATCACCACCGACCATCATTGCCAAGGTGCCATGTTTTGCACCTTCAGTACCACCCGACACAGGACAATCGAGAAAATGTGCATTAACTTCTTTTAAAATTGCATAGGCTTGTTTTGCTGTTTCAGCGCTAACAGTAGAGGTGTCGACAACAATAGTACCGGCATTAATATCATCTTTAATTGCATTCACCATCTGTAAAACATCGGCATCACGCGAAACACAAAGAATAATTAACTCGCATTGTTTGGCTAAGTCAGCGGGAGTCATTGAAATAGAACAATCACATTCTTTTGCAACAGTTTCTGCTGTTGTTAATGTGCGGTTGTAAACTGTTTCCAGATGATTTGCTTTAGCAAGGTTCTTCGCCATGCTCGCACCCATTGCACCTAAACCAATAACACCAGCTTTCATAGATAGCTCCCGATCATTCTGGAAAAATTATATATTAACTTCACGTTTAACCCCTCACGTCCAAGTAATGTTTCGCAATCACCTCTGCGACACAACAGGTTAATTTTTTTGCTGTAGGAATATGTAAAAACTCATTAGGGCCATGCGCATTGGAGCCTGGACCAAGAACTCCTGTTATTAAAAATTGCGCTTCCGGAAACTTCTCACCGAGCATACCCATAAAAGGAATCGACCAGCCTTCACCCATGTGTACCGCAGGCTTATTAAAATAATTGTTTGAAGCTTCATCCATTGCCTGTTCTAACCAGGGTGCTACTTCAGGTGCCATCCAGCCACTGGCCGCCCAGTCCGGTGTGAAACTGACTTGTGCGCCATAAGGTGGATCGCTAATTAATATTTCTTCCAGTTTTTTACTGGTGTGTTCCGCATCGCAGGTTGGTGGTAACCGCATTGATAATTTAATCGAAGTTGATGGACGCAATACATTACCGGCAGATTCGATATTCGGTAATCCATCGACGCCAATATAAGATAGAGCCGGTCGCCAACTTCGATTGAGGATTAACTCAACCGGATCAGTATTCATTGGCTGCATGCCGTTTTTCATGGGGAAGCGTTTATAAACATCGTCGCCCATCATTGCTGCTGCACGTTGTGCCTGTTCTATTCGTTTGTCGGGAATATCAACATAAAAGGCATCATCAAGAATTTGACCGGTAGTCGCGTCCTCAAGTCGATCGAGTAATTGTCTTACTATTCTAAAACTGGAAGGGACAATGCCACTGGCATCACCCGAATGAATTCCTTCATTTAATACAGCTACTTTTAAAGTGCCACCAATCAGGCCGCGCAATGACGTGGTTGACCAGAGTTGGTCGTAATTTCCGCAACCGGAATCGAGACAGACAATGAGTTCAGGTGTACCAATGCGATCTGATAAATGATCTATATAAAAGGGAAGATCATAACTACCACTTTCTTCGCAGGCTTCAATAATGATGACACAGCGTGCGTGAGGAATGTTTTGTTTTTGTAGTGCTTTTATTGCGAGTAAAGAAGCGAACAGGGCGTATCCATCATCGGCACCACCACGACCATAAAGTTTGTCACCCTCTAATACAGGCTGCCATGGATCTAAACCATCGCGCCAGCCCGTCATCTCGGGCTGTTTATCCAGGTGGCCGTAAAGAAGAACAGAATTTTCACTTTGGCCTGTTACTTCTATATAAATCAGTGGTGTACGTTCTGGTAAGCGAACAACTTCCAGCGTCATTCCGTCGATATTCTGTTGCTGAGACCATGAAACAAATCGTTCGACAACCTGGTCTATATAGCCATGTTTTTGCCAGTCCGGGTCAAATGCCGGAGATTTATTTGGTATGCGTATATACTCGATCAATTCAGGAATAATGCTGTTTTTCCATGTTTGATCACAAAATGACAGTGTTTCTTGGCTTTTCATGTACTTGATAGGTCTGTTAAGCTGTATCTTAGTGATATTCAAAAGTTTTATAGTTGCTAGTATAAATTACGCTGCTAGCATAAAACGTCAAATTTATTTTTAGGCAATATATATTAAGGAGTCTAATGTTATGAGTACAAGAAAACCGTTTATTTTATTATCAATAATGATCTCTGGTCTTTTATTACTAAGCGCTTGTGGTAACGATGATGCAGATACCGCGTCTGCACCTGCTCCAGCAGCAGCTCCTATGGCTGATTCAGAGCCGGCAATGAGTAGTGATAGTGGTGGTGAGGCGCTTTCAATGGATAATATTGAAAAAGCAGAAGGTGTTGTCTATCAAGATGAAATCTATGCAAACTGGCCTTACAACTAAGAATAATTAGATGAGGTTTAAATGTTCGATGTTTAATTTTTTTAGAAGTTTTTTTTTCCTGATCATTTCGGTCTTTTTATTGGCTGCTTGTAGTGATAGTGAACCACCGCAGGAAAAAGTAGTAGCCGTTCCTGAAGAAAAAGCGGTTCAGTTACCTGTTGAAGTAGAAGTGATGCCTGTTGAGGAATCTGTATCTGAAACTGTAGAAGAAACTACAGATGAAGTAGTTAAGGAAGTGCAGGAAGAAGCAGAAGTTGTTGCTACTGAGGCTGTATCGGGCGACAAACCTTATCAACTTGTTGATGGAGTCATCAGTGCCAATGCCATTGAAGGTTGGAAGACATACAATGGCGGCGGTTGCGGGGCATGTCATGGTAAAGGAGGGATAGGCGCTGTTGGACCTAATCTTGCTCAAAGTGTCAAGCAAAAACTCAGTAAAGAGGAGTTTGTCGATATTGTGACTAACGGTAAATCCGGAACCATGATGCGCCCACATAACACCAATACACGCGTTATGGAAAATATGGACAACCTTTATGCATATCTGGTTGCCCGTGGGGATGATGTACTTGGTTCGGAAAATTTGATCAAGTTTCCGTTGGGCAAAAAAGAATAATTAGTCTCGGATTTTAATATCCAAAAAGGGCACTCTAGTGAGTGCCCTTTTCACATCTATAGCCTGAATAAATTTACAAATGAAAATCAGATATATTTATTTGTTCACTTTTTGCGTGTAATAAACTTTGGCAGTAGTCCTAATCACCGCTGATTATTTATAAATTAAAAATCACTTTAATACGGTCTCTTTCATAATAAATTCCGCTCGTTTTTATCAACGCAATACCATGTAAATCAATAAAAATATTGAGATATTGTTTATCCATTATTGCTTTATTTTGTGTTGCTATCGGGCTTTTTTAAATTCATTGCAAAATAATGTTGCAAAATGCAGCAATATTAAAAGTTTATTACTTTTTTGTTACGTCTTTGTTAAAGAAACTACGAAATTAGTCGATTTTGTTGGTACGCATGATTGAGAAAAAATTACCAAACTGGAGCTATTTAAGATGAAAGCACGAATTTATAAACTTGCAGGTATCTCATCTGCATTGGGGATTACCCTAGCAGCGGTCGCCTGGTTTGTTATAGTTAAAGTTAATTTACCGGCTTATTTAGTCTTGCTTGCATCTGCTATAGCTGTGTTAAGCAGTATATTTTTATTTAGCTTTTCGTTAACACGAACTTTAAAGAAAGAGATTACTGCCCTTGAGCAACAACTCGATGAAATATTGCCATCGGAGTCTGACAGTAAATACTTAAGTGTTAAACAAACAGGTTTTTTAGACCATTTAACAGACAGGATAATAAAATTTAATAAGCATTTTAAAAGTACGGCGACGGAACTGGTTAATACCAGTGATCATGTTGCAATTGGTTCTGCGGAGATATCCTATTTTCTTGATAAATTGAAAAACACAATTGATGAGAATGCTCGTCAGACCACGCAAATCAGTGTGGCAGCTGAAGAAATTACGCAGACCACAGGTGCAATTTCAGACACGATGAATAGTATCTCCATGACGATAGGAGAAGCGCGAGCTTATAGTGACGATGGCATTGATGCCATGGAACGCATTAATAAACAGGTTCACCAATTCAAAAACAGCGTGAGTGAAGTGACTAATGATGCACGAAATCTGCAAGATCTATCAGATAAAATTCAAAGTATTACCGAAGTCATAAATGGTGTGGCAGACCAGACTAATCTTTTGGCACTGAATGCGGCTATCGAAGCTGCCCGTGCCGGTGAGCATGGACGCGGTTTTGCTGTTGTCGCGGACGAGGTACGAACCCTTGCAACCCAAACGACTATTGCGACCAAGGATATCGGTCATATGTTATCTGAAGTACAGCAACAGACAGAAAACTCTGTAAAGACAATGACAACATTGGAAACAGGTGTTGATGCAGTGGTCAGTATTTCTGATGACGCCGGACAGACTTTTTCAAATATTCAAAGTAGTACAGTTCAATTTGAAGAAAAAATCTGTGAGATAACAAGTGTTTTGAAAGAGCATGTCAATGCAACCGCTGAAATCTCCTCAGCAGTGGTGGATATATCTCGACAGATGGATGAAACCGGAAGTCGCGCTAACGAAGTATCACTGGAAGCAGTTTCTCTTTCGGAAACCGGAGAAAAGCTTGGTGTTCTGCTGAGTGATTTTGATTTGGGAACGAAACATGAGTCTTACCGAAAACTGGCCATAGAGGCTGCTGCCAGGGTATCCAGGTTGTTTGAACAGTCCGTCAAAAAAGGTGATATTAGTGAACAGGATTTATTTGACCGGGATTACCAGGCTATTGAAGGGACATATCCTCAAAAATTCAGTACCCGATTTGATGCATTTACAGATCGCGTTTTACCCGCGATTCAGGAACCCATTGTAAAAGAAAATTCAGATATCCTGTTTGCCGGTGCAGTAGATAATAATGGCTACTTCCCAACGCATAATAAGCGTTATTCCCAGCCACTTACCGGTAACTATGATACGGATTTAAATAATAACCGCACCAAACGTATCTTTAGTGATCGAACCGGTTCTCGTTGTGGCAGTAATCAAGAACGGTTTTTATTACAGACCTACAAGCGGGATACCGGCGAGATTATTCATGATATCTCTGCCCCGATTACGGTAAATGGTAAACATTGGGGTGGCTTCAGGATGGGTTACAAGAGTTAGTGATATTGTTGTTTATTTTCAGCCTGACTCATTGAGTAACAATAAGATTATTTGTTAACTTTAGCCTGTTCATCACAGTATGGGTTTCACATACTAAACAAAGCCCACTTTTCCTGAGTCATCGGTTAAATCAAAGTGTGATTGATTATTACGATAGAAAAAACGCAAAAAATAATAGATGCATAGTCGTTTGACCGCCATAGATCTCGGTACCCTCTTCAGGTATCTTGGGTATAATACAATTCATGCTACGAATTTCCCCAAACACTTGATTGATGATGACTATTAGAAACTATAAAGATAAATCCCCGAATATTCATGCGACTGCTTTCATAGATGAAACAGCCTTGGTTATTGGCGATGTGACAATTGGCGAAGATAGTTCAATCTGGCCGATGGCAGTAGCGCGTGGTGATGTTCAATCAATAAAAATTGGTAAACGAACGAATATTCAAGATGCTTGTGTATTACATGTCACCCATGATGGCGAATTTTCTCCAGGTGGTTTTCCTTTAACAGTCGGTGATGATGTGACGGTTGGACATCGTGTTATTTTGCATGCTTGCACCGTGGGCAATTCATGTTTAATTGGTATGTCGGCCACCATTATGGATGGTGCGGTATTGGCTGATAAAATCATTGTCGGAGCGGGAAGCCTGGTGCCCACTGGTAAGCAATTGGAATCCGGTTATCTTTATGTTGGCAGTCCGGTAAAACGCGTAAGAGAGTTAAACGAAAAAGAACTCGCCTTTCTGGAATATTCCGCCAGGCATTACTCGCATTTGAAAGACCAACATCAGCATTCATAGAAAACGATTTGTTCAGGTATTAATCTGCCAGATCTCGTTTTTAAGTGCATTTCCTGAACGATATTTTGCTTCGTTTTATTACGATTTAGACCTTTTCAGGCTTACAATCTGATAGGCAATCGCTACAATAGCCGCCCTATGTCAACTTATTCACCAAATTCAATGTGCCGTACAAAAGATGGACAACTGTATGATGTCATCATCGTAGGCGGTGGCCATGCCGGTACCGAGGCTGCGCTGGCTTCTGCGCGCATGGGTGTCCGCACATTATTGCTAACGCACAATATTGATACCTTGGGTCAGATGTCGTGCAATCCGGCGATTGGCGGAATAGGCAAAGGCCATCTCGTAAAAGAAATTGATGCCATGGGTGGTTTGATGGCTACGGCTGCTGATCATAGTGGCATCCAGTTTCGTATTTTAAATTCCCGCAAGGGTGCGGCGGTTCGTGCTACACGTGCGCAGATTGATCGTTCCTTATATAAGCAATTTGTTCGTCCTGCGCTCGAAAATCAGGAGAACTTGTTTATATTTCAACAAGCGGTAGATGACTTGATTGTTGAAGGTGAACAGGTTCAAGGTGTTGTCACGCAAATGGGTTTGAAGTTTATGGCACCTACCGTAGTCTTAACCGTTGGTACTTTTCTTGGTGGCAAGATTCATATTGGCGATAGTAATTATCAGGGTGGCCGTGCCGGTGATCCGCCTTCGATTGCACTGGCCGATAGATTACGCGAATTACCATTTAACGTAGGACGATTAAAAACCGGAACACCGCCGCGTATTGATGGTAACACTATTGATTATAGTCAGGTGGGAGTTCAAGCGGGTGATGTGCCATTGCCAGTATTCTCCTATATTGGCAATGAAGGCCAGCATCCTGAACAAGTACCTTGTCACATTACTTATACAAATGAACGTACTCACGACATTATCCGCGCTGCTTTAGATCGTTCGCCATTGTTTACTGGCAAGATTGAAGGAACGGGGCCGCGTTATTGTCCTTCGGTTGAAGACAAGGTTGTGCGTTTTGCTGATAAAGATGCACACCAGATATTTATTGAACCGGAAGGTTTAACGAGTAATGAGGTTTATCCAAACGGGATTTCAACTTCCTTACCTTACGATGCGCAAGTTGAATTAGTCCGCTCGATAAAAGGTTTTGAAAATGCGCATATCATTCGTCCAGGCTATGCCATCGAATATGATTTTTTTGACCCACGTGAATTATCACCGTGGTTAGAAACACGATTTATAAAAGGCTTATATTTTGCCGGACAAATTAACGGTACGACCGGTTACGAAGAAGCAGCGGCGCAAGGTTTACTTGCTGGCTTAAATGCAGCGCTTCGTGTTCAAGATAAAGAGCCCTGGTTCCCACGTCGTGATGAAGCTTATCTTGGCGTACTGGTGGATGATTTAATTACCATGGGTACAAATGAACCGTATCGTATGTTTACCAGTCGTGCTGAATATCGTTTGATGTTGCGCGAAGATAATGCCGATCTTCGTTTGACTGAACAAGCACATGAACTCGGTTTAATTGATGAACATCGTTGGCGTTTGTTTAATGAAAAGCGTGATGCGATAGCAAAAGAATCAGAACGTCTTGATAAAATTTGTGTCGGTTCCAGATTACTTTCGGTTGAAGATGCAGAAAGTGTGCTTGGTCACACCATAAGTAAAGAGCAAAGTTTATTGCAGCTATTGAGAAGACCTGAAATTAGTTATAGCGATATTTCAAAATTACCGAATCTGAATTTTACTGATATTGATCCAGTCGTTGCTGAACAAGTTGAAATACAAGCAAAGTATTCCGGCTATATCGTACGTCAGGAAGAAGAAGTTGATCGCAACCGACGTCATGAAGAAACAGTGTTACCTGAGAGTCTTGATTATCAGGATGTACGCGGTTTATCGACCGAAGTGATAGAAAAGTTATCCAAACATCGTCCGGTTAACCTGGGACAAGCCAGTCGAATCCAGGGTATTACGCCTGCTGCAATATCTCTGTTACGTATTCATTTGAAGAAGCAATCTTTAATGCTTCAACAAAGTGCCTGATTATTTATTCAGCTCATGCTGAATAAATTAAAGACCGGTCTGCAAACTCTGAGTCTCAATCCTGAGAAGCTTCCGTGTGATCAATACCTTGCCTATATCGCCTTATTACATAAATGGAATCAGGCTTATAATCTGACGGCAATTAATGATCCTGAACAAATGTTGTCGCGACATGTCTTGGATTCTTTGTCTGTCTTGTCTTTTATTAAAGGTCAGCATTGTCTCGATATCGGAACAGGTCCTGGATTACCGGGAATGATTTTGGCGCTAGCTTTACCTGAGACTAACTGGGTTTTGCTTGATAGCAACCAAAAGAAGATCCGTTTCCTAAGGCATGTGAAGGCGGAACTCGGGATTGATAACGTCGATATCGTTGAGTCTCGGGCAGAATCTTATAAACCCGAGCAAGATTTCGATACAATTATTAGTCGTGCTTTTGCGCCTTTAAATAGACTGCTCGAGCTGAGTCAGCATCTAATAACGCAGAACAATCAATTACTTGCTATGAAAGGAAAACAGGCGAGTGATGAAATTAATGAACTGGGCGAGCATGAATTTGTGATTACGCTTAATCGTTTAGAACAAGCTGCTGGTGCTTCAATTGCAAATCTAATCCAGATAAGACGAGTAAAATGATAGTATCTTGGGTATATACTCGTGTTATCTGGAAATGCTTATTCACAGCACACCCGTTTTCATCCATGACGCGAAAGCTTCGCGCCTCGCCCGGAATAAAATCGGACGAACTCTGATCACGCATTTCCAAGTATCACGGGTATATCCAGTATGGTAGAGTAGCTTGCATAATAATTTTTAATAACACGGTAATTGACAGGTTTTATGGCTCGTATAATTGCAATTTCTAACCAAAAAGGTGGCGTAGGAAAGACGACGACAGGTGTCAATCTTGCGGCGTCTTTGGCGGCAGCTAAACGCCGGGTTTTGCTTGTCGACCTTGACCCGCAGGGCAATGCTACTATGGGCAGTGGTATTGATAAGCAGCAACTTGAAATATCCAGTTATGACTTATTGATGGGTGATAAAACAGCTAAAGAAGTCATCGTAAAATCACCTGAATCGAAATACGATTTGATTCCGACTAATGCAGATCTGACTGGCGCTGAAGTATCCCTTCTAGATGAAATGGCGCGCGAGATTCGATTACGAACTGCACTGGAACCCGTTGCAGACGATTACGATTTTATTTTCATTGATTGCCCGCCTTCGTTAAATATGCTGACAGTGAATTCATTAGTCGCGGCACATTCGGTGATGATTCCAATGCAATGTGAGTACTATGCGTTAGAAGGACTTAGTGCATTGCTGGAAACTATTGAAAAGATTCGTAAGTATTTAAACCCCGAGCTTAAAATTGAAGGTTTATTGCGGACAATGTACGACCCGCGAAATAATCTGGCGACACAGGTTTCCGCTCAGCTACTGGATCACTTTGGTGAAAAAGTGTATCGCACGATTATTCCTCGCAATGTCCGATTAGCAGAGGCGCCGAGTCATGGTTTGGCTGCGTTGACCTATGATAAAACCTCTAGTGGTGCTGTCGCCTATTTGGCTTTGGCGGGCGAAATGTTGAGGCGCGAAGGTTTGGCGGCATAGCTCTCATTTAATAAATAATTAACGAATAGACATGGTTGCAAAAAAACGCGGATTAGGAAAAGGACTCGATGCTTTATTGGGTTCACGTGAAGATTATTCAAAGCCCTCTGCTTCAGATTCATTACAAACGCTCGCTGTTGATCTAATTCAACGGGGACAATATCAACCAAGACAGGATTTTGAGCCGGGAGCGTTGAATGAACTGGCTGATTCTATTCGTGCGCAAGGCATGATTCAGCCTATTGTTGTACGTCCGCTGTCAAATAATAAAACCTACGAAATTATTGCCGGTGAACGTCGCTGGCGTGCTGCACAAATTGCTGAGTTATATGAAATTCCTGTCATCATTAAAGATGTCTCTGATCAAACAGCGATGTGTCTGGCATTAATTGAAAATATTCAACGTCAGGATCTAAATCCATTAGAAGAAGCACGGGCACTGGAACGATTAATTAAAGAATTTGATATGACCCACGATGAGACGGCTGATGCAGTTGGTCGGTCACGTTCTGCGGTGACAAATTTATTAAGGCTACTGGAATTGGATAATGGCGTTAAGAAGTTGTTGGAGACGCGTCAGCTCGATATGGGACATGCCAGAGCTTTACTGTCCCTAGCCAGGAGTAAACAACTTGAATTGGCGAATAAGGTAGTTAAGCAGGGTTTATCTGTCAGGGCGACGGAAGCTTTGGTTCAGCAATTGTCCAGTAAAGATAAAAAAAAGAAACCGGCAAATAAAGCAAAAGATCCAAATATTAATAGTCTGGAAAATGATTTATCTGAGCGACTGGGGGCGAATGTAGCTATCAATCATCAGACCAATGGTCGTGGGAAAATCGAGATTCGTTACAATTCTCTGGATGAATTAGACGGATTATTGAAACATTTTAAGTAAAGTTGCGTTGCTACTAGTGCGACAGTTTCCTGATAATGCAGTATTTTTTCGAGTTTTTAAAAATTGTGTCGTGCATTGATTGATCATTAACGGACAGGTCTTTATACTTGCGCGGCTCTTCATTGGATGGATGAAAGAAAAACATCGCATATTTTGCTGGCACTATGGATTCTAGTCATTAAAATAGATTGCGATTTCTGGAGTTGAGGTCATTGGCAGGAACGGAACAAATAATAATAAGTCGCTCCGCCGCCTACAGGATGTTACTGATTGAAGTCGTTACGGTTCTTTTATGTACGCTTCTTTTTTTTGTGTTTGCCAATCTTGAATTTGCATACTCGGTGATTTTGGGTGGCTTGGCGTTTATTTTGCCAAACGTAATATTTGTCTGGTTTTCATTACGTACACCGACGGCAGGATCGAGTAGCAACAGGACACTGGCCTGGTTTTTTGTTGGCGAGGCAATAAAGATTGTCACGACAATAGTGGTATTTGCAGCCTCAATTATATTGGTTGCGTCTTTGAATATTGGATTGATGTTTGTCAGCTACGGCTTAGTTCTGTTAATGAATCTGGCCGGTTTGGCAATTTTATTGAATAAATAACAATTGAGAACGATTTAAAAGAAATGGCATCCGGAACAGAACTCACCTCGAATTCATACCTACAGCATCATTTGCAAAATCTGGTATTAGGACAATTACCGGAAGGCTATGAAAGGGCGGATGGCCATACCCTGGAGCAGGCAACCTGGACTCTCGCTCATAGCCCGCAAGAAGCCCTTGATATGGGGTTCTGGTCACTGAATGTCGACACCATGGGCTGGTCGATTTTTCTTGGAATTGTTTTTTGCTTTCTTTTTTATCGGGTTGCGAAAAAATCACATAGCGGCGCGCCGACTGGATTCTCTAATCTTATCGAGATGATTGTCGAATTCGTTAACAAAAATGTTAACGATATTATGTCGGTTAAAAACCCTTTGATTGGACCATTGGCATTAACTATTTTTATCTGGATTACCCTGATGAATACCATGGATATTGTGCCAGTTGATCTGTTGCCATTGATTGCCCAGTTTGTAACCGGCAATTCTCATTTGTATTTTAAAGTTGTCCCTACGACTGATCCGAACATTACCTTCGGTATGTCGCTCGGTGTGTTTATTCTAATTATTTATTACAGTATTAAAATGAAGGGAGTGGGTGGATTCATTGGTGAGCTTACATTACATCCTTTTTCTTCAAAAAACATAATTGTCCAAATTATGTTTATTCCTGCAAACTTCCTTTTGGAGTTTGTTGGTTTATTAGCTAAGCCTGTTTCATTAGCGTTGCGATTATTTGGTAACCTGTATGCAGGCGAACTTATTTTCTTATTGATAGCTACTTTGATAGGCTCCGCTTTACCATTCTATATGGGCACATTCTTTGGTGGCGCGTTACAGTTCGTTTGGGCAGTGTTCCATATATTAATCGTATTATTACAAGCGTTTGTTTTCATGATGTTAACCATAGTTTATATGTCTATGGCACATGAACATCACTAATTTTAATTTAATAAGTAATCCTCTGGAGGAGTAAAGATGGAAACTATTTTGGCATTTACATCATTGGGTGTCTTAATCGTTCTGGGTATGGGCGCATTTGGTACAGCGATCGGCTTTGGACTTTTAGGTGGTAAATTTCTTGAAGGCGCAGCGCGTCAACCTGAACTGGCACCAATGCTTCAAGGTAAGATGTTTCTGGTTGCAGGTCTTGTTGACGCGGTAACCATGATCGGTATTGGTATAGGTATGTGGTTTACCCTGGCAAGTCCTTTTATTGCTACATTAACGGCTGCAAGCGGTCATTAATATTAACCGGCTTTTATAGTCATCCGACATATAGGTGATTTAAGTGAATTTTAATGCAACCTTATTAGGTCAGCTTGTAACATTTGCTATCTTCGTTTGGTTCACGATGAAGTTTGTTTGGCCAATGCTGCTGAAACAAATGGAAGAGCGTGAAACACGCATTGCGGAAGGTTTAGCTGCGGCAGAACAAGGTCAAAAAGACTTTGCTGAAGCGCAAGAGAAATCATCTGCTGAGATAAACAAGGGTAAAGAGCAGGCTGCAACTATTATCGCGCAAGCGCAAAAGCGCCACGATGAAATAGTTGAAGAAGCGAAAGATAACGCGAAAGCTGAAGCAGGCCGTATCAAGGAAAGTGCGCTGAGTGAGATAGAGCAGGAAAAAGAAAAAGCCAGGCAGGAACTGAGAAATCAGGTTGCCGCTCTGGCAATTTCCGGTGCTGAACAGATCTTGATGCGAGAAGTTGATCAAGCGGCTCATAATGAAGTTTTAGCGAAGATCAGTCAGCAGTTATAAGCGACAGGAATTAAGAGATGTTAGAGAAAGCAACCATTGCCCGACCTTATGCGAATGCCGCCTTCGATCAAGCGATTGAGGAAGGCAAACTTGGCGAATGGTCGAGCATGCTGAATCTGCTAAGTGTGATTGTTTCTGATAACAACATGCATGCTGTTATTAACAGTCCAAAATTGAGTGATGAACAGTTGCATCAGTTTATCATTGATGTTGCTGGCGATAAGTTAAGTCAAACCAGTAAAAACTTTATCCGAATTTTGATTGATGCTGAGCGTATTCTTTTGGCAGCAGATATCTTTGAGCTTTTTGAGCAAAAACGTGCTGCTGCGGAAGGTATTAGTGATGTTGAAGTTGTTTCTGCTTATGCTTTGGATGATGCTCAAATCAATAGCATCTCTGAATCAATCTCAAAACGTTTAAGCAAGAAAATCGAAGTAAATACTGAAGAAGATAAAAATCTGATCGGTGGAGTTATAATTCGAATGGGTGATTCTGTGATTGATGCATCTCTTCGAGGTCGATTGAAAGAATTAAATAGTGTATTTGCGCAATAGTTATTAAATAGAGGAAAGACATATGTCTATCAGTGCAACTGAAATTAGTGATTTGATTAAAAAGAAAATCAAAGATCTGAATCTTGATACCGAAGCACGTACCGAAGGTACGGTAGTAAGTCTTGCTGATGGTGTTGCCAGAATTCATGGGCTTAGCGATGTGATGCAAGGGGAGATGATTGAATTCCCCGGAAACACGTATGGTTTAGCGCTTAATCTGGAGCGCGATTCTGTTGGTGCGGTAATTCTGGGTAGTTACGAAGACATCTCTGAAGGTGATGTTGTTAAGTGTACCAAGCGTATTCTTGAAGTCCCGGTTGGTGAAGCCTTATTGGGTCGCGTCGTCGATGCTTTAGGCAATCCAATTGATGGTAAAGGTGACATCGGTGCAACAGAATCTTCGCCAATTGAAAAGATCGCTCCCGGCGTTATTGCAAGAAAGTCAGTTGACCAACCTGTTCAAACAGGTTTGAAATCAATTGACTCGATGGTGCCAATTGGTCGCGGACAACGCGAATTAATTATTGGTGACCGCCAAACGGGTAAAACTGCTGTGGCGATTGACGCTATCATTAATCAGAAAGGTACCGGTGTTAAATGTATCTATGTTGCTATCGGTCAGAAAGCCTCTTCGATTAAGGTTGTTATACGTAAACTCGAAGAACATGGTGCTTTGGATCACACGATTATTGTTGCTGCTACAGCATCTGATTCTGCGGCAATGCAGTACGCTGCTCCTTATGCAGGTTGTGCGATGGGTGAATATTTTCGTGATAGGGGCGAAGATGCGCTTATTATTTATGATGATTTAACCAAGCAGGCCTGGGCTTATCGTCAGATGTCATTGTTATTAAAACGTCCACCAGGTCGTGAAGCGTATCCAGGTGACGTCTTCTATTTGCATTCCCGTTTATTGGAACGTGCTTCACGTATTAATGCAGATTATGTTGAGAAGTTGACTGGCGGAAAAGTGAAAGGTAAATCGGGCTCATTAACCGCATTACCGATTATTGAAACACAGGCGGGTGACGTATCGGCATTCGTACCGACCAACGTGATTTCTATTACTGATGGTCAAATCTTCCTTGAATCAGATTTGTTTAACTCCGGTTTCCGTCCTGCTATTAATGCTGGTTTGTCGGTATCACGAGTAGGTGGTGCAGCACAAACCAAGATTATTAAAAAGCTTGGTGGCGGTATTCGTTTGGCATTGGCGCAGTATCGTGAGTTGGCAGCATTCTCACAGTTTGCCTCTGATCTTGACGAAGCAACACGTAAGCAGCTTGAACGTGGTCAGCGCGTTATGGAGTTGATGAAACAGAAACAATATTCTCCACTCAATGTTGCGGAAATGGCTGTCAGTTTATTCGCAGTTGAAAATGATTTTATGGATGATATTGAACTGGAAAAAATCGGTGCATTTGAAGAAGCGTTACATGATTACATGAAGAGTGATCAGTCTGCCTTAATGGATAAGATTGGCGCTGAAGGTAATTATGATGACGATATCGAAAGTGGCTTGAAAGATGCCATTGCAAAATTCAAACAGAATGGCGCCTGGTAACGGAATTATCGGTTATTAGTAGCCGCAAGACATAAGAAACCAGATACGAATCACGAGACACGAGATACGAGATAAAGAATGGCAGGCGGAAAAGAAATACGAACCAAGATCGCGAGTGTAAAAAACACTCAGAAGATCACCAAAGCGATGGAAATGGTTGCTGCGAGTAAAATGCGTAAGGCACAGGATCGCATGAATGCTTCACGTCCTTTCGCTGAAAAAATTCGTAATGTTATTTCTCATCTGGCTCATGCTAATCCTGAATATAAACATCCTTATCTTGTTGCCCGTGATGAGGTTAAACGTGTGGGCTTAATCGTTGTTTCTACTGATCGTGGTTTATGCGGTGGTTTAAATGCGAACATGTTTCGCATGATGTTGAGACAATTTAAGACATGGGAAGACGAAGGCAAGGAAATCGAGCTATGTGTTATTGGCACTAAGGCTGCCGGTTTTTTTGGATCGATTGGTGCCAACATTACGGGTCAGGTAACGCATATTGGCGACGAACCCAGTCTGGAAGAATTGATCGGCGCGGTTATGATCATGTTGAACGGATTTAAGGAAGGCAATATTGACGAGTTGCATCTTGTTTCAAACAAATTTGTAAACTCCATTGTGCAACAGCCTCATTTGGAACAATTGATTCCTGGCAAAGCAGTGGCAAGTGAAGATTATGGCCATCATTGGGATTACTTGTATGAGCCTGATGCTGAAGAAGTTCTGGATCAATTGTTGACGCGTTATATTGAGTCACAGGTCTACACGGGTGTAGTTGAAAATATTGCCTGTGAAATGTCAGCACGTATGGTTGCAATGAAGAGTGCTTCTGATAATGCCGGTGAGCTGATTGATGAATTACAATTGATCTATAACAAGGCAAGACAAGCCGCAATTACTCAGGAATTATCTGAAATTGTTGCTGGTGCTGCTGCAGTTTGACGTGAAGCGTGATAAGTGAAGCGTAAAGATTTTTTAATTAATAGTATTTAGAGTATAAAAACGAGGAACGAAAACCATGAGTTCTGGAAAGATCGTACAAATTATTGGTGCTGTATTGGACGTCGAGTTTCCAAGCGATGCAATACCAAAAATCTATGACGCTTTGATAGTTGAAGGCGAAGGTATTAACACTACCCTTGAAGTTCAACAGCAGTTGGGCGACGGAGTAGTTAGAACAATTGCTTTGGGTTCTACCGATGGATTAAAGCGGGGTTTGACTGTAAACAATACAGGCGAAGCGATTTCTATCCCGGTCGGAACCAAGACCCTGGGTCGAATCATGAATGTATTGGGCGAGCCTATTGATGAAGTCGGTCCGATTGATACCGATGAACGAATGGTTATTCACCGTGATGCACCAAAATTCACAGAACTAAGTCCCTCTACAGAGTTACTTGAAACCGGCGTTAAAGTTATCGACTTGATTATCCCGTTTGCTAAGGGTGGTAAAGTTGGACTGTTTGGTGGTGCTGGTGTTGGTAAGACTGTAAACATGATGGAATTAATTAATAACATCGCAACACAACACTCAGGTTTGTCAGTATTTGCCGGTGTTGGTGAGCGTACTCGTGAAGGTAATGACTTCTATTATGAAATGCAGGAGTCTGGTGTTGTTAATGTTGACGACTTTGAAAAATCAAAAGTATCGATGGTTTACGGGCAGATGAATGAACCACCTGGTAACCGTTTACGTGTTGCCTTGACCGGTTTGACTCTGGCGGAAAAATTTCGTGAAGAAGGTCGTGACGTATTGTTGTTTATCGATAACATTTATCGATTTACTCTTGCCGGTGTGGAGTGTTCAGCGTTGTTAGGTCGTATGCCTTCTGCGGTGGGTTACCAACCAACACTTGCTGAAGAAATGGGTAAACTCCAGGAACGTATTACTTCAACCAAGACCGGTTCAATTACTTCGATTCAGGCGGTATACGTACCTGCGGATGACTTGACGGATCCTTCTCCAGCAACAACATTCGCGCATTTGGACTCAACCGTCGTATTGTCTCGACAGATTGCAGAACTTGGTTTGTATCCTGCAATTGACCCACTCGATTCTACCAGTCGCCAGCTTGATCCATTAGTTGTCGGTCAGGAACACTATGATGTAGCTCGTGGTGTTCAAAATACTTTGCAACGTTATAAAGAACTACGCGATATTATCGCGATTCTAGGCATGGATGAATTATCTGAAGAAGATAAGTTAGCTGTTGCTCGTGCTCGTAAGATTCAACGTTTTCTGACGCAACCTTACTTTGTTGCTAAAGTATTTACCGGTCAGGATGGTGAGTTTGTGCCATTGAAAGAAACCTTGCGTGGATTCAAAGGAATTATTGAAGGTCAATATGATGATTTGCCAGAACAGGCGTTCTACAATGTCGGTACGATTGATCAGGCTATCGAAAAAGCGAAAACCCTATAAGGTAAATACTTCATCATGACTGATACAATTCAAGTCGATATTGTTAGTGCAGAGCACGAGATTTTTTCTGGTGAAGCATCAATGGTTTTTGCGCCTGCCGAATTAGGTGAAGTGGGTATTGCGCCAGGTCATGCTCCGTTGGTTACCAAGATGGGACCGGGTGAAGTACGTGTTAAAGATAGCGAAGGTAACGAAACAGCATTTTACGTTTCAGGCGGTATGCTGGAGGTTCAGCCCAAGGTGGTAACCGTTCTTTCTGATACGGCACAACGTGCTGAAGATCTGGATGAAGCTGCGATTTTAAAAGCCAAAGAAGCGGCCGAAAATGCCTTCCATGAAAAAGGCGATGCAATTGATTATGCCAAGGCAAGAGCACAATTGGCAGAAACTGCTGCACAATTGCAAACTATTCAACGTTTGAGAAAACGTTCAGGTCGTTAATTACGTTAAACGTTAAAGGTGTGCTTGTAATTGCTCCTGCATTACAAGTATTTCCGCCTTCCATGGCGGTCAAACGTGAAGAGTATAAACACCTTCATGTTTCACAGGTTTTTGCTTAATAAGTAGTAGTCGTCTATGATTCTACGATGCAGAATTCATATTTTCCTCATATTACGTTCTACTTTTCACGTTATACGTTTCACGTTCAAGTATGAGCCTTAGTATTATTATTTTAGCCGCAGGACAGGGTACGCGAATGTATTCTGATAAACCCAAAGTATTACATACTTTGGCAGGGCGACCATTGCTTAAACATGTTTATCAAACAGCGGCCGCTCTATCTCATCGTGAAATTCATATTGTTTATGGGCACGGTGGTGAACAGGTACCTGAAGCATTTCAAGAATTTCAGACATCATGGGTTGAGCAGAAAGAGCAACTGGGTACGGGTCATGCTGTGCAACAGGTCTTTGCTAATCTCCCCGATGTAGATGACGTCTTGATACTCTATGGCGATGTGCCGTTGATTACCGGGGAAACCTTAAAGATTCTGGTCGAAGCATCGTCAGATTCCGGTTTTTCTTTACTCACTACCCATCTGGATAATCCTCGCGGTTACGGAAGAATTATTCGGGATGAGAATGAAAAGATCATTGCCATTGTGGAAGAAAAAGATGCAACAGAACAGCAGCGCAGCATATGCGAAGTTAATACCGGTTTTATGGTAGTGAAAGGAAAAAATTTAAAGCAGTGGGTTAATGCGCTTAAAAATGAAAATAAACAAAATGAATATTACTTAACGGATATTGTTGAACTGGCAGTTAAGGCTGGCATTGAAGTCACACCGGTGTTGGCGGAATCAGCGATAGAAGTTCAAGGCATTAATACACGATCACAACTTGCCGAAGCAGAGCGGTATTATCAATTAGTGCAGGCGCATCATCTCATGCATAACGGTGTAGGTATTATTGATCCGGCTCGTTTTGATTTACGCGGTGAACTTGAAATTGGACGCGATAATGAGATTGATATAAACGTCGTTATTGAGGGAAGAGTAAAGCTTGGTAACAATGTCACTATAGGTGCTAACTGTTACATAAAAGATACGATCATTGCAGATGATGTTCATGTGTTACCGAATACGATGATCGATAATGCTGTGATTGGAAAAGGTTGTCGTATCGGTCCATTTGCACGAATACGACCTGATACAACATTAGATGAAGATGTTCATGTTGGTAATTTTGTTGAACTTAAAAAAACGGATGTGGGCAAAGGAAGTAAAGTAAATCACCTGACTTATCTTGGTGACAGTCATGTTGGTACAGGAACAAATATTGGTGCTGGAACGATTACCTGTAATTATGATGGTGCCAATAAACATCAAACGATTATCGGCAACGATGTGTTTGTTGGTTCCGATGTACAGTTGATTGCGCCAGTTAAGGTTGAAAATGGTGCGACCATTGCAGCAGGAACAACAGTGACGAAAGATGTTGCTGAAAATACATTAGCAATCAGTCGTTCGGATCAAAAGTCTATTACTAAATGGAAAAGACCAGAGAAAAAGTGAAGTGTTAAAAGTATTGTTTTGTATATTATCACTGCTGTCCTGTTAATATTTGTACTATTCCGTAAAACATAGGTACCAAGGGCATATGAAAGAACAGGGTAGTGAAAAACATGAATTTGCGTCGTTTTTCATGACACGCTGTGAATACCTCCCTGTACGCTCGGTTGCCGCGTCCTTGCGGCAAACGGTCATGAAAACGACATCACGTTCACTCGACACTTTATGAAAAAAGTTAACGGGACAGCAGTGGTATATTATATATATTGTTCAGTAAAAGTATTTAGCCGCAATTTTTATTGGTTAACGCTTCACGTTTCACGTTTCACAGTATTATGAAGGTTGGTTTCTATCAATTTCGCCCTCTGTTTGGCAAGACTGAACAAAATTGCCAAAAGATATTAAGCGCATTGGAAAATATTGATGCCGATTTGATCGTGTTACCGGAGCTTGCCTTATCCGGTTATTACTTTAAAGATAAAAACGAAGCCTTAAAGTATGCTGAAGCCCCGGATAATAGTAAAAGACTTGATGCGTTGCTGAATCTTGCCAATAAAAAAAATATGCATATGGTTGTTGGCTTTGCCGAGAAGTGTGACAAACAATGTTACAACAGTGCTGCACTGATTGGTCCAAACGGTATTGAGCATATCTATCGCAAAGTTCATTTATTCAATGAAGAAAAATTTTGTTTTGACCCGGGTGATACACCTTTTATGGTTAATGAAATTAACGATGTAAAAATTGGCATCATGATCTGTTTTGATTGGGTCTTTCCTGAAGTGACACGTACTTTAGCGATGCAAGGCGCGCAGATTATTTGTCAACCCTCGAATTTAGTCCTGACGTTTTGTCAACAAACCATGCTGGCTCGTTGTATCGAAAATAAAGTTTTTGCGATTACGGCCAATCGTTATGGTGTGGATAAGCGACCACAAGGTAGTTTAAAATTTACTGGCAAGAGCCAGATTGTTGCGCCGGGTGGAAAATTATTACATCGAGCAGCGTCACAACGCGATGCGTTGTTTATAACTGAAATCAATCCGCTAGATGCCGATAATAAAATGATCACTGAACATAATCATTTATTCAAAGATCGTCGTCCTGAATTTTATACATAACTTAAATAATTATTAAAAGGTATAGTTTATGAGTTTTGCTACAGCAGATTTATATGATGAACATGAAGAAAACCTTCAGATTGCAACACCAATGTTTAATGACTATGGTGGCAAGAAACGGTTTTCAGGATCAGTATCCACAGTAAAAGTGTTTGAAGATAATTCCCTGGTTCGTTCTGCACTGGAAGAACCGGGAGAAGGGCGTGTATTGGTGGTTGACGGCGACGCCTCTTTACGTTGCGCCCTGGTTGGCGATATGTTGGCTGAACTAGGCAAGGATAATGGCTGGCAAGGCATTATTGTTTATGGTTGTATCCGCGATTCAGCGGTGATTGCCAATATTGATATTGGTGTCAAAGCATTGGATACCAATCCACGAAAGAGTGTCAAGAAAGGGGTCGGTGAACGCGATATTGCGGTTATGTTTGCTGACGTCACTATCAAGCCAGGTGATTACGTTTATGCTGACGAAGACGGCGTCGTAATTAGTGTCGAAAAACTCACATAAGCCAGAAAGGGTTGATTTATTAGAAAGAAAATGGGCTAAACTTCTTACGTCGCTTAATTAGTAGGGATTTAATATGAAAAAGAAATTTCTTGTTTCGGGTCTAATATTAATGTTTGGTTTATCCACGGCTGTGAACGCTGAATGTGTACAACAGCAAGAAGAAACCGGTGGTGGTGAGTTATTCGGTACCTTAATTGGTGCAGCTGTCGGTGGTCTGGTCGGTTCGCAGATAGGCGGTGGTACCGGCAATAAAGTTGCCATAGGTGCCGGCGTTCTGGCAGGCGGTTTTCTGGGTAATCAGGTCGGTAAGTCACTGGATTGTCAGGATCAGCAATATCATTACGATACAACCCAGAATGCACTGGAAACGCAAAAAGTAGGTCAATCTTCATCATGGACTAATCCTGACACAGGACATTCAGGAGAGATAACACCGACGCGTACTTATACTTCGCAAGGTCAACCTTGCCGGGATTTTACTCAAACCATTCTTATAGATGGTGAAGAAGAAAAAATTAATGGAACTGCTTGCCGACAAGATGATGGTAGTTGGAAGCCGGTAAGTTAATTACATGAATTATTTAACCCGCTTCGGCGGGTTTTTTTATTAGGTTATCAGTAATTTTATGTATATAAGAAATGTATTTAAAGTTTTCGTTTTATCTACGTTATTTTTGTGTCAGTTAGTTAATGCAACTAGCACTGAATGGGTTGACTTGCTAACGGAAATTGTTCCAGAAAAAAGTGCAATTGCCGGGCAGTGGAGTATTAGTAGTGAGGGCTTAGTCGTGGAAGCTGCAACTAATGCTCGCTTGCAGTTTCCATATGGTGCTGATGGTGATTACGATGTACAAATTACTTTTACAAGAAAAACAGGTGTTCATTCGATCACGTTTATTTTTACAGTTAATGGGAAGCAAGCAGGTTTCGAATTGGATGCCTGGGGACAACATTTGGCTGGTATTCAGATGGTTGATAATCTTTCTATTAAAGATAACTTAACCCGTGTTAATAATATTCAAATTGAAAATAATCGGATTTATACACTTGAGTTGCAAGTACGTGGAGATATTGTTATCGGCATGTTAGATGGAAAAGTATTAACAAAGTTAGACACTAGCAAACATCAATTATCCGTATTAAATCTTTGGCAGTTACCTGATAAAAATGCGTTTGGTATTGGAGCGTATGATAGTAATACCATTTTTCATTCAATTAAAATAAAAAAAATTAAGGCAAATAAAAAAGAAAATATCGAAAAAACAGTAGCAGTTAATACCAATGTTTCTATAACCAAGGAAACACCAAAAGCTAATAATGATTTATTTTCATTAAGTGATGAATTTAATGACAGTGCATCTTTGCAGGATTGGCGACGAATTTATAAAGATGAAGGTAGTTCGGGAGACCAGTTGGAAAGTATAGAAATTGATGCAAAATCGGGAAATCTTGTGTTAGTTCCCTATACAAGTAGTTGGTATCAGGATTATCGAGGGGTTTTAGTTTATAAGCCAATTACAGGAGATTTTATTGCAACAACACATGTTCAGGCCACAGGCCGCAATGGTAAAACTCCACCAAATAAACAATATTCATTGGCCGGAATAATGATTAGAACACCACGGAAAGTCAGTCCTGAAACATGGAGGCCAGGTAATGAAAATTATATTTTTCTATCTTTAGGATCTGCTAATAATCCAGGTACATCTCAATTTGAAGTTAAGACGACAATTAATAGTGATTCAAAACTTGAAATAAGTTCAGCTCGGACTACTGAAGCAGAAATAGGAGTTATCAGGGTTGGTGCTTCATTTATTTTGATGAAGCGTGAACATGGAGGTGATTGGAATATTCACCGTCGATATCATAGATCCGATATGCCGGAAACATTGCAGGTAGGAATGACAGTTTATACTGATTGGCAAAATGTAGAACGTGTCCCTGTACAAGAACATAATCAAAGAGTGATTAAAGATGGTGCCCCCGATCTAAAGGCTCAATTTGATTATTTTCGGTTTAAACGACCTACGATCCCGGGAGACTTGAAAACAGTTAACTTAAGCGATCCAAACGTTATTTCAGACGCAGAACTTTTAAATTTATTCAGTGATCAATAAACATATAAAAAGGAATAAGAATATGTATTTACATAGTAAAATTATAGTAACAATCATTTTATGTTTATCTTTTGTTGTAGCATATGCACATGATGATGAACCATTATTTAATCAGGTTAACCTGCAAGCCCAATCAGAAACAGAAGTACCAAATGATCAGTTAACGGTATTACTTGCTGTTGAAGAAGAAGGAAAAGAAGCGGCAAAGATTGCCAGCAAAATTAATAAAGATATGGATTGGGCATTAGGCAAGACTAAATTACACCAGGATATTGAAACGCGTACGCTGTCGTACAATACTCATCCCGTTTATGATAAACGCACTGTCGTTGCATGGCGTGCGACACAACAACTGGAATTAAAAAGCACCAATATTACTGAGCTATCAGAACTGGTTGGTGATTTACAAGAACGATTACAAGTTAAAAACATGAGTTTTAGTCCAACCAAAGAAACACGCAAACGTTATGAAGATGAATTGATAGAAGAAGCGATGATTGCGTTCAAACAACGGGTTGAATTGATAAAGAAACATATGGATAACAAGAATGTGCGCATTGTTAATCTACACGTAAATACAGGCGGCGGTTATCCGGCACCTGTATATGCTGAAAATAGAACGATGGCGATGAGTAGCAAAAGTGCGCCGGCGGTAGAAGCGGGAACAAGCAACATTACCGTGACCGTGTCTGGTTCAGTTCAATTTTTCTAAAAAACGATTACATTAAACAATACATCCTTATGAATAAGACGGAACAAATCGAAAAACGTAACAATTTCATTTTATTGGTTGCCGGGATTGTATTAGTTATTGCTTTATTGATGATATACAGGGAAGGATTAAGCTGGTTTAAGCTGACGAAGTGGTCTGGTATTTCTATTGTAAGCTGGATCAGTATTGGCGCACTATTAAGCATAGCGTTGGTATTGCAATATTATTTTCTGATGTTACTGCGTTATAGTTTTATCAAGTACATTGTACTTTGGTTCATCCCCATAATCTGGTTGTTTAACAATGGACTTGTTGCTTTGCACAGATTCTTTGACTGGACAACTGATATTGTTTCTCCAGCAGGGTGGGTGCCATTAGGTGAATTTGTAGGCTGGATGCTAAGTGCTGTTTTTTTTCCCGTGCTTATAGGTGGCGGTATTGTTGTCGCTATTATAGATTCGAGTGGCGCAATGTTAACTCAAGCCTGTTACTACGCTGGCATTGCAATGGATGTTTCAGGTGTTTCGGGCTGGAATATTCTTTCTCACGTTATGAACTTTATTAACGTTATCTGGGATCTGCTTTCCAATTCCTTTGTACAGGAAGTGATTAAAGAACGAGCAACGAATCGATCTTTTATAGACTTTAGTTTGTCGAGTGTATTCAGCTTGCCATACTGGGTACTCAGTATAGGTTATAGTTTTACCTGTATTGTAATCTGATTAGAAAATACAGTGCTTTGCAAAGTCAGCAACTTCATTCGCAGTCCAATCACCTTTAGGCTTTTCTTTCATTTGAACACACCATTTTTCGCTGCCAACTTCAGGCGCACAGGCTGACAATAAAATCAAAGAAATTAAAAACGTTAATACATATAAAATTTTATTCATATTTCACTCCGATAAGTTAGCCAATATCTTTTTCGCTGCGTTAATAGTATTTTCTATATCATCATCGCTATGAGCACTGGAAACAAAACCTGCCTCGAATGCTGACGGAGCAAGATAGATTCCTTCACCGAGCATGCCGTGAAAGAATTGATTAAATTGTGTTTGATTGCAATTCATCACTTTATCAAAAGAATCGATCTTTTCTTCGTTTGAAAAAAAGAGCCCGAACATGCCGCCGACCTGATTTGTTGTAAAAGGAATATTTGAATCTTTTGCAGCAAAAGATAAACCTGCAACCAGAGTTTTTGTTTTTTCTGCAAGTGTCTCAAAAAAGTTTGTAGCAGATATTAGTTCAAGCGTTGTTAATCCTGCTGCCATAGCAACGGGATTTCCTGAGAGAGTGCCTGCCTGATAGACAGGGCCATCCGGAGAAATATAATCCATGATTTCTTTTTTGCCGCCAAAAGCACCGACTGGCATACCGCCACCGATGACTTTACCAAGAATTGTTAAATCTGGAACAATATTATAAATTGATTGAGCTCCGCCTAATGCAACGCGAAAACCGGTCATGACTTCATCAAAGATCAATACCGATTTATGTTCATTGCATACCTCACTTAAACAATTAAGAAATTTATTTGAAGCGGGCACACAGTTCATGTTTCCAGCAATAGGTTCGACAATAATAGCTGCTATTTGGTCACCGATATCGGTAAAGACATTTTTAACTTGTTCAACATCGTTATAGCTTAGTGTAATCGTATGTTGCGCCAGATCAGCGGGAACACCGGGAGAAGTGGGGACACCGAGTGTTAAAGCACCTGAACCGGCTTTAACCAATAATGAATCGGCATGTCCATGATAACAACCTTCAAACTTAACAATCTTATCTCGACTGGTATAACCTCGCGCCAGTCTTATAGCACTCATTGCCGCTTCTGTTCCGGAACTAACCATGCGTACTTTTTCTATTGATGGCAGTAACTCACAAATTTTATCAGCCATCTGTGTTTCAATTTCAGTTGGTGCACCAAAACTCAGGCCATTATCGGCTGCATTTTTCACCGCTTGTATTACTTCAGGATGAGTATGACCTAATATCATCGGCCCCCATGAGCCTACATAATCGATGTATTGTTTATCTTCGCTATCGTATAAATAAGAACCGAATGCACGCTTAATAAATAACGGTGTTCCTGAGACAGATTTAAATGCACGTACCGGTGAATTGACGCCGCCAGGGATATGTTGTTTTGCTGCATTAAATAATATGTCACTCATGATAATTATGGCTTAAATAAATTGTTATAAGATTGTGTTGCGGCGATTGTATCAGGCACTGAGTAAAGACCGCTAATAATCGCAAGAAAATCAACTTTGGTATCTATCAATTGCTTTCCATTTTCAGGTGTTATGCCACCGATGGCAACTATTGGAATAGTTAAAATGGACTTTGCTTCATTAAGCAGCTCAATGCTGGCTTTTTTAGCATCAGGTTTGGTGACTGAAGGAAAGAATGAGCCAAAAGCAATATAGTCTGCGCCTGCTTTTTCAGCCTTCCTGGCAAGATTAAGATCGTTGTAACACGAGACACCAATAATTTTTGAACCTAGAATTTCTCTTGCCCTACCAATATCTTCATCGTGTTGACCTAGATGTACACCATCGGCTGAGATGTCATTTGCCAGGTTGATATCATCATTCACAATAAAGAGAGTTTTGTATTGATGGCAAAGCGATTGTAATTTTTGTGCCAGCTCTTTTTTCTTTTGTAGATTAGTATCTTTATTTCGATATTGAAAAAGTGATACACCAACTCCAAGTATGTCTTCTGATTTTTTTATTAACTCGTCGTCTGAAAGATTTTCGCAATCAGTAATAGCATAGATTCCCGAAGTAACCGGCATGATTTTATTCGGCATAAAAACGATTAGGTTGCGCCTGTCCGCAGCCAAGCTTTAACCCATGTTTTAGCGTGTTCCATGTATACGCTTGTGCATCTTCAACTGAAGTCTTTAAATCATTCCCCAGCGCTAATAATGCGGCGATTCTGGAAGATAAGGTACAGCCTGAGCCATGAAATGTTCCGGCCAGTCTTTCCCAATGATATTCAATAGGTGAGTTGTTTGCTGTATAAAATAAATTGGTCACGTTATCAGTGTCCTCGTCAGTACCGGTAATTAATACGGATGATGCACCGTATTCTAATAGTTTATTGGCTGCTGTGTTCAGATCCGTTGAATTTGACAGAGCTCTTGCTTCCCCGCCATTTGGTGTGGTCAAAGTTGTTATAGGTAATAATGATGACAACATTTTTTTGCAGATATTATCGTTGGCAAAAGATCGTCCACTGGTTGATCCCATGACCGGGTCGAGAACAATGGGAATATTCATTTTTGAAAGTTCACTTTGAATAATATCGATTAATTGAACATCGCCGATCATGCCTATTTTGCATGATGCTATTTCCATGTCCTCTAAAATTAATCTGATTTGTTTTCGAAAAGGCGCCGGTTTTTGTGGAATGATATCGAGCACTTCTTTTGTATTTTGAGCTGTTAGTGAGGTGATGATGGTAGCAGCATGACAGCCGGCATTTGCAATACTTTCTATATCGGCCTGAATACCCGCACCGCCACTGGGATCGTGGCCTGCTATTACCAAAACAACCGGCTTTTGAGTATTGCTATTAATCATAAGAACAGTATTCTACACAGCCATTGGTTAACACAGAAATAAAAATCAGGAGCTATTGTCAATGAAGCAGTATATGTGTGTGATTTGTGGATTTATTTATGATGAAGCGAAAGGTTGGCCTGAAGATAATATTGCGCCGGGTACAAAGTGGGAAGATGTTCCCTCTGACTGGATCTGTCCGGAATGCGGTGCGGTTAAAGAAGATTTTGAAATGGTAGAAGTATAGTTCGTAGTTCGTATCTCGTAATATTAATAAACCCCAAACAACGAACGCCGAACGCCGAACGCCGAACGCCGAACAACGAACAACGAACAACGAACAACGATATACGATATACGAGATACGAACTAAGGTCTCACCACTGCCAGAATAACTATCGCAAACAAAAACAGAACAGGAATTTCATTAAACCATCGATACCATACATGGCTGTGTTTATTTTTATCATATTTAAAATCCTGAAGTAAAAACCAGCAATAAATATGGTAAGCAATTAAAAGCAGTATTAAAAAATATTTTATTTGTAACCACAGTTGTCCGCTATAAGCGGATAGGCCGTTGCTGAATAAAGTGCAGAGTCCAAAAACAATTGTTAATAGCGCTCCCGGGGTCATGATGCCGTAAAACAATTTACGTTCCATAATTTTAAAACGTTCAATACTGATTTGGTCATTGCTCATGGCATGGTAAACGAATAATCTGGGCAGGTAGAATAAACCGGCAAACCAGGTCACCATAAAGATTAGATGTAGTGCTTTATACCAAAGCATATTATGAAATATTAGTTGTTGTTTTTAATAATGCTTCAACTTTTAATCGAAGCTCTTCAATGTTTATTTCACCAATATTTTGTTGTACTACATTTCCTTTCGAATCAATTAAAAAACTTGTAGGGGTGACCTGGATATTTCCAAATGCTTTTACTGCGTTTCCATTAATATCCAGTGCAACAGGATAAGGGATTTTTTCTTTTTCGGACAATGCAACAACAAGATTGGGTGGATCATAAGGCATGGCTATAGCAATAATTTCGAATTTATCTTTGCCCAGTTCATTATAAAGCGCAGCTAAATGGGGCATCTCTTTAACGCATATTGAACACGTCGTTGCCCAAAAAGTAACGAAAAGAGGTTTTCCCTGTAATGCGTGCAGATCTATTTTTCTGCCATCGATAATGTCCAGACTAATTTTTGGTGCTGTCTCTAATTTGTTATTACTGAGATAAAAGAGGGTAACAATTGTCGTTACAAAAACGACAACAACTGCAATAGCAGGAAAAATCAGTTTTTTCATGAGTTATTTGCTTTGCGTTTCAATAGATGAATCCAATGCCGGAAGGGGTTCTTTCTTATTGCCTTTAATAAAATCTCTTAGCGTTGAAATAATGCGTTTAATACCGTGCCATATTTTAGGCAGCATCCAGACCATCAGAATTATAAAAACGACGAGAAAAACAAGAAAAACCAGAGGGTGAGTCAACGCTGTCCATATTCCGACAATCACAAGAAAGTCTTCACCAAGTGAAGCGACCCAGTTACTGACTGGTTCCGGAGAAGTATTAATAATGACGCGACTACCTGCTTTAGTTGCATGAGTGGCTGCGGTAAGACTGCCGCCTACTAAAAATGCAGCAAGTTCAACGGCGGGTGTTGTGTCACCTACTGCACTCATTGCCAGAACGGCACCAAGTGGAATACGAATGAAAGTATGCAAACTGTCCCAGGCTGTATCAACACCGGGTGTTTTGTCGGCGAAAAATTCGACACAATACATCAAGCCGGCAGCGGTCATTACCAAAGGATCTGTGACAACCATCATTTCTGGTGGCAAATCAATATTGCCTGTTCCGCCGAGATAACCCAACATAAAAACAGCGGCGTAAAGGTTGATACCACTTGCCCAGGCCACACCCATACTAAGAGCTATATAATGAACTGTATCCATAATTTTTCTCGCTTTTTGAACAGATGTAGACTTAATCTTTATAGTGATTATAGCCTGTCTTTGCCATAATTATTTATGTATATAAAACAATAACTTATATTTTAAGACAGTTAGTATTATATATTGTTCAACGATATCGCGTCGCTTAGTCAATAGAGAAAAATTGCCTGCTTGACAGAGATTTCATCAGGCATTACTCTCATTCGCGAACTAACTGTTTAATCAGTTAATTCTTAATAATAATAAGAATAAAAAATCGAATTTAAAGCGGCTTCGGCCGCTTTTTTATTATCTACATGGAATGTAGTGTATGCCGCGAGAGGACACGACTGCATGGATGCAGGAGGTAGAGTAACGATTGGATCAGTTACCGAGGAGTCCGTAGCGGCGTGTATCAAGTATCACCATAGTTGAAATTTATTCCAGAGTGTCAAACAAAGATATATTTCCTCTTCTTCGGTTAATCTATAAAACCGCAATACTCAAGCGGTTTTATTCTGTAAAATTATTTTTCAACAAAAAAACAAGTTATAGAGTTTTTAGGTAAAAGAAAATGATTAATGTAGGTATTGTTGGAGCGACGGGCTATACGGGCGTTGAATTACTTCGTTTGTTATCAGCGCATGAAGACGTTGAAATTAAAATCGTTACTTCAAATTCAGAAAAAGGTAAGGCTGTAACGGATGTATTTCCCAGCTTACGTTCGACGATTGATCTCAAATTTGTTGAGCATGAGAGTGAACATCTTGGTTTATGCGATCTGATTTTCTTTGCTACACCTCATGCAACAGCAATGCATTATGTTCCAAAATTACTCGAAAAAGGCTGCAAGATTATTGATCTTTCGGCAGATTTTAGAATTAAAAATGCTGATGTTTGGGAGCAATGGTATAAAGAAAAACATGCTTGCCCTGAGCTTTTAGAATCGGCTGTTTATGGTTTACCTGAATTAAACAGAGCAGAAATAAAAAGTGCCAACCTCATAGCAAATCCAGGTTGTTATCCTACGGCTATTACATTGGCATTATTACCTGCTGTGAAAAATGGTTTAATAAATGTCAAAGATATTATTGCTGATGCGAAGTCCGGTGTTAGTGGTGCAGGTCGAAAAGCAGCACTTGCTTTCCAGTTTTCGGAAGTGGCCGAATCATTTAAAGCGTATAGTGCGTCTGGACACAGGCATTTACCGGAGATGATGCAGGCCTTGAATCAGGTGCAGCAAAATGATGAAATTAACCTTACCTTTGTTCCTCATTTGGTGCCTATGAATAGAGGAATGTTTGCGACGGTCTATGTCAAACCACTGGATCACTCCGTTGTCATGCAAAAGCATTATGCTGATTTCTACGCGGAAGAACAGTTTGTTGATGTCATGCCGGAAGGCTCACATCCTGACACAAGATCTGTAAAAACAAGCAACACATGCAGGATTGCCATACATCCTGGCGAAAGTGAATCACAACCAACCGTTATTTTGTCAGTGATTGATAATTTAGTTAAAGGCGCAGCTGGACAGGCAATTCAGAATATGAATTTGATGTTTGGTTTGGATGAAGGAACATCACTAATGTCTCCAGGTCTGGTTCCTTAAAGTAAACCTAAAGATATGTCTAAACTGGTAGTAAAAAAACATCGGCCACTGGAAATTATTCTTGTCGCAATGATATTTAGTGCGGTTTTTTCGGTCGGAGTATGGTTATTTTTAGATGCTAATCATTGGAGTTTTATTAAAGATCGATTATCGCAAAGTAAAGAATCTCATTTACTGTGGGATGTAAATCAAGGCTTGGAAACCGAGAATAAGCAACTGAGAGAACAAGTCGTTATGCAGGAGCGTTCACATCAGATTGATGCTCAGGTCGCTACCAGATTACAAAAGGAAATTCAGAATTTGCAAGATAAGCTCTATGCTCTGAAGGGGGAGTTGGAGTTTTATCAAGGAATAATGTCAGCTACAACAGATTCCAAAGGGTTGAATATACAAGGTTTACATATAGTGCCTACCGATCAGGAGCGCCTTTATCGTTTCAAGCTTGTATTAACCAATGTCGCAAAAAGTGGTAGAGTAGTCGAAGTGACGATGGATATGTCTATAGAAGGAATGAATGAGGCTGGATCCGGGGTTTTATCTCTAAATGAGGTGACAGCAGGCAAAGAACTCAAGCGTGAAATAAAATTCAAGAATTTTAAACGAATTGAGGGTAGTCTGAACTTTCCTGAAGGATTTAAGCCACTGCGGGTGGTGGTTGATATACGACAAAAAGATATAAAAAACTCAACTATCCAGAAAATATTCGAATGGCCTGCTAGCGCGGGTTGAAGGGGTGTAAGACATGTTTGGAAATAAAAAACGTAAGGCGACACGCATTGATACTCTGGTAGGCCAACATACCGAAATTCAAGGTGATATCAAATTTACCGGTGGCTTACATATTGATGGTACAGTCAAAGGTAATGTACTTGCTGAAAACGATGGTCGTTCCATGGTTTCGCTAAGTGAATGTGGCACTATTGAAGGTGAAGTGAGCGTTCCTTTTATTGTGCTAAATGGTGTCGTTATCGGTGATGTACATGGTAGCGAACATGTGGAACTTTCATCAAAAGCAAGAATCACAGGCAATGTGTACTATAATCTAATAGAAATGGCGATTGGCGCTGAAGTGAACGGTAAACTGGTTCATTCATTAGAACCAACCGAATCTCCATTAGCCCTGGGTCATGGCGAGCCGCTTGAAGTAGGTGAATAATTTAAATTTAACGAGTATTTAATATTATGAGTGCAGTAGAAGAAACAGTTCCAGGTCCACTAATTTTCAGTGAAGCTGCAGCCAGTAAGGTTAAAGAGCTCATTGAAGATGAAGGCAATGACGCGCTTATGTTGCGCGTGTTTATCAGTGGTGGCGGTTGTTCTGGATTCCAATATGGCTTTACCTTCGATGAAGAAGTCGGCGAAGGGGATACCATCGTCGAAAATGAAGGCGTTAAGTTATTAGTTGATCCTATGAGTTTTCAATACTTGTCAGGTGCTGAAATTGATTATTCAGAAGGCATGGAAGGCGCACAATTCGTGATTCGTAACCCCAATGCACAAACCACATGTGGTTGTGGATCCTCTTTTTCAGTCTAGATTTTCCATCCTGGTTTAATCCGGTTTTAACTCGGTGAGTAAACTCCACCTAGTAACACTTTCTTTTTTGCTCCCGTAACGTCAGGAATATTTGCCGTTTTATTTTCCAGTCTTAGTTTTGCAAGCCAGGCAAAAGTAACGGCTTCAATGCAATCAGGTGTTAATCCGTAATCAGCTGTTGTTGTTACTTTAATTTTTGGCAGAGAGTCTTGTATTAATTTTAAAAATGCAGGGTTATAGGCTCCACCACCACAAAGCAATACTTCGTCATATTCTTTAGCAACATTTTGAATCGCATTACAGATTGTCATTGCAGACAATTTTAATAATGTTGCCTGAACATCTTCAGGAAGCGTGTCTGATTTGTGTTTAGATAAATATACTTTTAACCATTGCAGATTAAAATATTCTCTTCCTGTACTTTTAGGCGGTGCCAGAGAAAAATAGTTATCGCTTAATAGTTGTTCAAGTAATTCACTATTTTCTTTTCCGGAATTAGCCCAGGCACTGTCCTTGTCATATTCTTCACCTTTGTTATGTTGAATCCAGTCATCAAGCAGACCATTACCCGGTCCGGTATCAAAACCAATTACCTTGCTATTATCGTTTGGTAGTAACGTAATGTTTGCAATGCCACCGATATTTAAAATGATTATGGATTTCCCTTTTTGCTGGAATTGATATTGATGAAAAGCACTTGCTAGAGGAGCTCCCTGTCCGCCATAGGCCATATCCATTCTTCTAAAGTCGGCAACAGTAGTGATACCCGTTTCTGCACAGATAATATTAGGATCTGCAATTTGTATTGATGTTTTATGTGTGCCGTCAGGTTTATGCAATATAGTTTGTCCATGACTACCAATAGCAATAACTTTTTCTGCGGAGATATCAGCTTCTTTTAATAAATCATTAACGGCTTTTGCAAACTGGTGACCTAACTCATGATCCAGATCTGCGATATGACCTAAATCACTTTTTTCATTAATTAATCGTACCTGATGTCGCAGGGAATTATCTATAGGATATTCACGGTATAGTTTGAGATTGGCTTTACTATCAAACTCAACCAGTGCGGCATCTATAGCATCCATGCTGGTGCCTGACATGAGTCCTACGTAATACATATTTATATTACGATGTTGAATAAATCACTAGCACGGATGTTAGCCATCTCCCATCATAGAGTCAGCAAGTTTTATAGGTGTGTCAGATTGTTTTGCAGCAAGCGCATTTTTGCCTGTTAGTCTGTCCAGTTCAGCAATCATCGGGTGTATTTTAATCTTGAATTCGGGTAAATCCTCTTTGCTAATCGATTCGACCATAGGCAATTTAACAGTAAGAGGGTTTCGATGAACACCATTTATTCTAAATTCATAATGTAAATGTGGCCCCGTAGCGAGTCCACTTTTACCAACGTAACCAATAATTTGACCTTGTTTAACTCTCGAGCCTGTACGTACGCCTTTGGCATATTTATGCAAATGAGCATAAACAGTACTGTAAGTGCCGCCGTGTTTTAGAATTACGGTTCTTCCATAACCGCCTTTCGTTCCAGCATGAACTACCGTGCCATCACCCGTTGCCTTTATAGGCGTGCCTGTTGAAGCAGCGTAATCAACACCTCGATGTGCTCTAATTGTATTTAATATCGGATGTTTTCTATTTAAATTAAATCGTGAACTGATCCGTGCAAATTCAACCGGCGTTCTAAGAAAGGCCTTGCGCATTGCATCGCCGTTATCTGCGTAGTAATCAATGCGCCCATCTTCGTGTGTATAGCGAACTGCTCTTAATGGTGTATTTCGATTTACGAACTCAGCAGCGATGATCGGGCCGTCAGAAACTTTGATACCATCTTTGTACTGCTCTTCATAGATAACAGTAAATGAATCACCTTCGCGTATATCAAGCGCAAAATCGATATCCCAACCGTAGATAGCAACGAGTTGCATAATAAGGTTGTCAGTAAGTCCTGCTCTTTTACCGGATAAAAATAATGAATCTTTAATGATGGCACTGGTGTTTTTTACGACCTTTTCAAGTTCAATCTGTATAACTTCACTTTTAAATTGATTTTCTTCTTTTGAGATTTTAAGCGTGTTGGTTAAACTCATTTCATATTCCAGAGCAAGTAATTCATTGTCTGCAATTTGGAAATTTAATATTTGCCCAGGTTGAATCTTTTTTAGATTTGATACTTCTTTGCCAAGCGACATAAGGTTGTATAGCGAGGAAGGACTTAAACTCAATCTTGAAAAGATTAGTGCTAAACTGTCTCCTGACTTGACCGTTACGGATTTCCAGGGATCAATCGTTTCATTTTCAATTAAGACATTTTCTTCCGGCTCAATGTCAGATTCGTCAGTATGAAATAAAATATTGTCCGGCACGTTCTCCACAATATTAGTTTCAATGTCGACAGTAAGTTCTTCGTTAATATTTGGCAGTTCAATTTCTTCAGTAATAAAATTCGAGATTTGAGAATTATCAGCTATTGGAGGAGTTTCCGGGAGATGTATATCCGGGCTAGATGAAGAGATGATCGGAGTTGGCTCTTGGCGATCAGAAGCGTCTGTACCGAACATGAAATAAGTCGATATAACCAGAACAGCAAAACAGGCTATTTTGAAAAAGTAGTTCCGGCTCGATGATTTTTCAATGAGCTCTACTTTATTCTTATAGTCCTTCTTTATATAGACTCTGTAAGTCACCGTTTACCCTGAGTAATTTTGGCCTACAATAGCTTTTGCAGCCATTATCGTCAATATTCAATTGCTCAATACGACGAGACGTTTGTTGACTATACCCAAGATACCTGAATATGCGGGATTTAGAGTGCGTTTGTTTTTATTCAGAGCGAGGCGCGACGACGCGCATGGCCCGCTCCCTGTAAGGAGGAGCAACGAAGCTCTGGATGAAAACAGGTGCGCTATAAACCGGCATCTTCAGGTATCTTGGGTATATGATAAGCTACGCTCGATTTACTACACATGGGGAAGATATGACATCGGTCAATGAATCCATGGATTTGATTGCCAGAGGCGCAGATGAAATCCTGGTTAAAGAAGAATTAAAAAAGAAACTCGAATTAGGTAAACCACTTCGCGTTAAGGCGGGCTTTGATCCTACGGCGCCAGATCTGCATCTTGGCCACACCGTTCTGATTAATAAATTACATCAATTTCAGGAATTGGGTCATGAAGTTCTTTTCCTGATAGGTGATTTCACCGGAATGATAGGTGATCCAACGGGTAAGAGTGCAACGCGACCTCCATTAACTCGAGATGAGGTAATTGAAAATGCACGTACTTACGAACAGCAGATTTTCAAAATACTTGATCCAGAAAAAACATTAGTGATGTTTAATTCCAGTTGGATGAATGAAATGGATGTTTCCGGTTTGATTCAATTGGCGGCAAAACATACGGTGGCCCGCATGTTAGAACGTGATGATTTTAATAAGCGCTATAGTAATGGTCAGTCAATATCGATACATGAATTTCTGTATCCCTTAATTCAAGGATATGACTCAGTGGCGATGAAAGCCGATGTCGAACTTGGAGGAACTGATCAAAAATTTAATCTTTTGGTAGGACGTCAATTACAGGAATCGTATGGACAAAAACCACAGGTTGTACTGACGATGCCGATACTTGAAGGTTTGGATGGCGTGCAGAAAATGTCTAAATCGTTGGGTAATTATATTGGTATTAATGAACCGGCAAATGAGATGTTCGGTAAAATTATGTCAATATCCGATGATCTGATGTGGCGTTATTTTGAGTTATTAAGTTTTAGACCTATAACTGAGATTAATAGCTTTAAACAAGAGATTGAAAAAGGCGCCAATCCAAGAGATATAAAATTCAAATTAGCCGAAGAAATTATTACACGTTTTCATGATGCAAAAGCAGCTGAAGCAGCGCAAGCAGATTTTATTAACCGCTTTAGTAATAACGCGATACCTGATGATATGCCCGAGCTTGAAATAAATGTCGGTTCTGAAGGAATGCCGTTTGCTAATATTTTGAAAGAAGCAGACTTGGTTAGCAGCACGTCTGATGCGCATCGGATGCTAAAACAAGGCGCTGTGAAAATTGATGGGGAACGGGTAGAAGATAGTAAACAAATACTAAATGCTGGTTTTTCAGCGGTTATGCAAGTGGGAAAACGAAAGTTTGCGAGAGTAAAATTAATCAGCTAGTTGCCTAGAATTCCATATTAACGAAATATCGCAATTCTGCTGATAGCGTTACTTTTCATTAAATTATTTATTTGAAACCACTAAAACTCAAAACTGTTGCAATATGTAACAGTTTTGTCATTTATCAGGCAAAAAAATAATCGATTATATTGCGGCGCACAATCCGGTTGTTACAATAGCGCGCTTTAAAAATTTATAACTTTTGTCATGCAGGAGAAAGCTCGGATGTTTCAAGAAAATAGCACTTATCCTTTGGGTATTGAGAGCAATTTTGATATTGCTCGGGCTTGGGAGTCGTTTACTGATGGTGGTGATGTTTGTGCGTCAAAGGAAGTGCGTCAAGTCATTCGCCAAGGTTGGCATAAAAGTTATGAGCTAGGAATACAACCTCATGTCGAACGTGCCAAGACGGTTATATCTGAACTTGAAATTGAAGAAAAAATCGGGACTGAAGATATAGGCCGAGCGGGTGTCCCTGTCCTTGAAGAATTATCTGATTGTTTAAATAATACACAGCACGTTGTTGTATTAGCTGATTCCGCGGGACGAATTTTTTACTCTGTTGGCCACCGCCAGGTTCAGGATAAATTAGAAAACATAAACTTCAGGCCTGGTGGAGCCTGGTCAGAACAACATGTCGGCCCTAATGGGGTTGGTACCCCTTTATCTATTGGGCGGCCTGAAGTTGTGATGGGACATGAACATTATTGTCAAGGTTGGCATCCCTGGGTCTGTTATGGCGCACCTATCCTTGATCCAGCGACTCAAAAAATTATAGGGGTCGTCGATATTACCGGTCCAGTCAAAAATCTTAATTGGGAAGCAATGGCCTTGGCTATCTCCGTTGCTCATTCTGTGCAGTCTGGTGTGTCTGTATTACAGTTTAAACGACGGGAAGTTTTGCGTGAAATTGGAAAAGAAAAAATTAAACATTGGCCTTCTGATGGTGTAATGATATTGGATGAAAAAGGTTTCATTGTTGAGTACAACACAAAGTCGATAAAACAATTGCATCTGGATCCTTCTGCTTTTCTAAATATGAGCATATCGCAGCTTATTCCAAGAATGTCGGAATCAATTCAAAAGAGTTTTAACTGTAAACGCCAGGTGGAGTTGAATATACAAATGGAAGGAAAAGCTGGCAGCTTACGTCAATCTGTTAAAGTGCATATCAAACCAGTGATGAATGGACATCAATGTATAGGTACTGCATTGATAATGACTGATCCAAATCAATCTAGCACGGTCAAAAAATATGCGACCCCATGTTCTATACGACCACAATCAAAGTACACATTTGAAAACATAAGTGGTAGTTCTGAAAAAATTAAAAAGACTGTCCGTTTGGCAAGAAGAGCGGCAAGTGATCCGGCTGAAAGTAACGTTCTGCTTTATGGTGAAACAGGAACAGGAAAAGAGCTATTAGCGCATTCTATTCATTTCGAAAGCGCTAGAAAAAATGAACCATTTATCGCTGTGAATTGCGCTGCAATACCCCATGATTTGGGCGAAAGTGAATTGTTTGGTTACGTGGCAGGTGCTTTTACCGGAGCAAATCGTCATGGACTAAAAGGAAAGTTCGAATTAGCACATAACGGCACATTATTTCTTGATGAAATTAATTCTATGAGTATGGGTTTGCAGGCACTCTTTTTAAGAGTGCTTGATTCCATGGAGATAAATCGCGTTGGAAGTGCTGAGCCTGTCCTTGTTAATGTTCGGATAATAGCAGCAGCAAATGGGGAGATATATAAAGCTGTAGAAGAAGGCAAATTTCGACTGGATTTGTTTCATAGAATAAATGTTTTGGAAATCCCCATTCCCAGGTTATCTGAACGCGGGGAAGATATTATTCAAATGGCAGATGAATTTTTAGAAAAAGAGTGTATGACTGCTGGTAGACAGAAAATTTCCCTCTCAGCGGAAGTGATCGATATTTTGAAAAAATATCATTGGCCAGGAAATATCCGTGAACTAAACAATATCTGTACTCGTTGGGTTTTAACTGTTTCCGGTAATATCGTTACTTATGAAGATCTTCCTGAAAGGATGAGTAAACCTGAAGTTATCAGTTGTTCTTTGGTGGCAGATGATATTCGTTCAATAAATGACGAGTTAATCAAACAAACACTGGTGAAAACAGGAAACAATATATCCAAGGCAGCAAGAATTTTAGGGATTGACCGTACAACGATTTATCGTCGCCGTCGCGTTTGGTAATATTCTTCTAAACTGATGCGCAACATCATAAGTGCGGTGTAACGCTACAACTTGTTCAACAAGCATCATTCATAACTATTACTGGTAATTAATAATTGCCAGTATTCTTCCTTCCTTAACAAATTGATATTTATATATAAATTATTATTTTATCTTAATTGATAAAGCTTTTCCGTTAGTTTGGTATATCTCCTGCTATATGTCCTCGACTCATGTCGGTTTTGACGGCAATGACACAAGTTTATTGTCAAAGATTTTTCGTCAAGGGTTAATTGATTAGCCGCATTAACCTTCTCAAGGTTTTTTGCTGTCAATCAAATTTTAATGGGGAAAATAATAATAATTGTTGATACCAACTATCAACTATCAACTAGTTAATAATTTGAGGAGTTTATAATAAATGAAAAAGCTGAATAGAGCCTGTGAATCAGGTTTGATAAAAGGTGTAGCCATTGCCGCTACCCTGGCTTTAATGCCGGTATCTCAAGCCACTGCCGGAGTATCTGATAAAGATATTCTGAATGATGCAAAGACAACGGAAGACGTTGTCTCTTATGGTTTAGGTTCACAAGGCCAACGCTACAGTTCTCTGAATAAAATCAACGATAAAAATGTCAGTAAAATGGTTCCTGCCTTTTCGTTTTCGTTTGGCGGTGAAAAACAACGCGGTCAGGAAGGTCAGCCATTGGTCCATAATGGTAAGATTTTTATTACTGCTTCTTATTCACGAATCTATGCTATCGATTCAAAGACCGGTGAAGAACTTTGGCAGTACGATCACCGTTTACCTGACGGTATTTTGCCTTGCTGTGACGTAGTAAATCGTGGTGCAGCTTTATATGACAACCTGGTTATTTTCGGGACGCTGGATGCACAAATCGTTGCGCTAAACCAGGATACCGGTGAGGTGGTCTGGAAAGAAAAGATCGATGATTTTAAAGCGGGATATTCCAATACTGCTGCCCCATTAATCGTTAAGGGTAAGGTCATTACCGGTGTGTCAGGTGGTGAGTTTGGTATTATTGGCCGTGTTGAAGCCCGTGATGCCAAAACCGGAAAAATGGTATGGAGCCGTCCAACTGTTGAAGGCCATATGGGAACCCTGAATGGCAAAGACAATGGAATTTCTGGAACAACCAATGCAACCTGGCCAGGCGACTTGTGGAAGACCGGTGGTGCTGCGACCTGGGCGGGTGGTACTTATGATCCTGAAGTTGATTTAATTTTCTACGGAACAGGTAACCCGGCACCATGGAACGCACATTTGCGTCCCGGCGACAATCTGTATTCAACTTCTACCGTTGCAATTGATCCAGATGACGGCAAGATTAAATGGCACTTTCAGTTCACACCAAACGATGGTTGGGACTATGACGGTGTAAATGAAACGGTTTCTTTTAATACCGGTGGTAAAAAACTCGCGGGTCATGCTGATCGCAATGGTTTTTTCTATGTCCTGGATCGCACCAATGGCAAACTGGAAAATGCTTTCCCGTTTGTAAATCAAACCGACTGGGCAAAAGGTATTGATTTAAAGACCGGACGTCCTATCGAAACGGGTGTACGTGCAGGTGACCCGGCCATGAGTGAAGATGGTAAAAAAGGTAAGCAAATCTTTGTCGCTCCTTCTTTCCTCGGTGGTAAAAACTGGATGCCGATGGCTTATAGTCAGGATACCGGCTTGTTCTATGTTCCTTCAAACGAATGGGGAATGGATTTATGGAACGAACCCGTTAGCTACAAGAAAGGTGCAGCCTATCTGGGTGCTGGTTTTACGATTAAACCATTAAACGATGATTATATCGGTGCTTTGCGTGCTTTTGATCCTAAAACCGGTAAGAAGGTTTGGGAGTATAAGAATAAAGCTCCTCTATGGGGTGGTGTTCTCGCAACCGCAGGAAACCTTGTTTTTACAGGTACGCCAGAAGGTTATTTAAAAGCCTTTGATGCAAAATCAGGTAAAGAACTCTGGAAGTTCCAAACAGGATCAGGTGTAGTTGGTTGCCCTATAACTTGGGAAGAAGGTGGTGAGCAATTTATCGCTGTGCCCTCAGGTTGGGGTGGTGCCGTTCCATTGTGGGGCGGTGATGTTGCCAAGTCAGTCAAATACCTGAATCAGGGTGGCAGTTTATGGGTATTCAAATTACCTAAATAAACTTAAAAAAGCGTGTTAACAGAGGAGGTTGGTTACAACAAGCCAACCTCCTCTTTTTAGCTCGTCGCATCTTATTGACCTCCTCCAAACCTGTCCAGTAGCAGTCAAAGTCAATTATCCAATGGTGCGACGAGC